>Ga0307951_1000642_pt1 | contig 20262 bp, 14 predicted proteins | sample OrgLakmetagen374_FD_201842 | JGI IMG/M metagenome (GOLD analysis project Ga0307951, IMG submission 201842) | Saline water microbial communities from Organic Lake, Antarctica - #374 | ecosystem: Environmental > Aquatic > Non-marine Saline and Alkaline > Saline | place: Antarctica: Organic Lake... | reverse complement strand
ATCGTGGCAGTGGACATGTCGCAGCAGCATCCTGGTGGCAATGTGCTGACAGAGGTGTCTGGGCAAGGAGGTAAAAATGAAACAAGTGCACATAACAATGATGGGCAGGGGGGGGGTATCTGTTCTGACCAAAGGCTTCAGGTCCAGTCCCTCATCCAGCCCCTGATCTTTCACAAAGCCTGTAGCTCAGTGGCCAAGGCACTCATAGAGGCACTAGGGGCTCCTCAGCTATTGCTCCCACGACAGCCACCACGCAGCAGCAGAAAAAGCAGCAGGAGGGATTCCAACAGCAGCGCAGCTCAACAAGCAGATGGGGAGGGGGGCTTGGAGCCTGAGGTGTTACGTTCTCAGCAGGATAAGGGACAGAGTCAACAACAGCAGCAGCAGCAGCAGCAGCAGCAGCAGCAACAGGAACAGGAACAGGATCAGCGGCAGCAGCAGCAGTTTGTGGGGGGAAATGGCTTCGATGGGCCCCTGGATGTTGTGGACTCCCGTATGCATCACCTCATTGTGCTGCTCTCAAAGGATTCGCGCAAGGGGGCGCGAGGCTGGGGCAGAGTCAGTTCCAAGGTGCGTGTGCACGGGTGAGTGCAGACAGCTAAACTGAGCTGTAATGCTGGAAAATTAAATGTGCACGGTGTGTTCCCTCAAACAACTTGTGTGAGTGAGTGTGAGGTTGGGGCAGAGAGCCACTAATTGTGTGTGCGAGGGTGGACGTGGGTGTATGGATGAAAAAAGAAATTTGGGTTACAACGGTATTAGGGTGGTTTTATATGCTTTTCCATAAGTGATGGGGTAAGCAAGATGTGTGTGTGCTAGGGAATAAGTTGAGTTGCAAATTTGGCAAGTTTAATGCTTATTGTTCGTAGGTTTTCAGGTGGCATTTCAGTCAGTAGCAGTTGTGCGGTGTTGATCTGGCACGCTTTGTTGAAGACTATATTAAGCTTGCTGATACTTACAACGTCATCAAAGAAAATAACACAGTCTCAGTAAAAACTAGGCTCTTGATGTTAATCACAAGTTAGTGAAAACCGCTTACAATCAGAAGGGCTCAACGGTCCCTGCTGGTTTTTGCATTTTGCTTCCTTGTGAAGGCAATGGGGGGATGCTTTATCATTTGTTTTTTGATTTAGTAATTCGACCATCTTGCAAATGACATTACTCTAGGTAAAAGGGGATGAAAGGGTGGGAAGAGCTCTTGACGCAGTTGAAGCTAAATAGTTGATGCTGATCGTATTCGACTTGTGAGTTCATACGTACCTTATGTTCGGCTTTTTAAAGCTTTTATAAAGGCAAGGGGTTCAGCTAAATTTCCCAGAGGGGGCTAACAGAGGAAATGCCTGGAAATGTGCATTTTTGCATTCAGAAGGCAGCCACTCGCAGCCACTTCATCCAATCGACAACATTTTAGTACCAAATTGTATCAGGGCTACCTGAGCACGTGTTCAGTTTTATGTGGGTCGCTTTGCGTGCTGAGATCGACTGGAATAAGCACACATGTTGCATGTAAACCCTAATGTGGTGATTTCCATGGGAAAATGGCTCAAATACTCATAAAACACCAACCACCCAGCCATTTCTTTTCATTTTTGTTGCAATGAAATTCTTATATAACATTAAAAATATTCCAGATTGGTGCTGTGGGTGATCTGGTACGAAAAATCCGTGGTAAAAAACGGCCTGCACGCCACAGCAAATTAAGCACGCGCACCCAAATTGGTAAAAAAACGGCCTGCACGCCACAGCAAATTAAAAACGCGCCCCCAAATTGGCAAGCTCTAAATTTTACACCCACAGACAGCATTCATAATATGTAAAATTTGGAGCTTGCCAATTTGGGGGCGTATAAGTCAAAGAGCATAAAAAACTTGCCCATTTTGGGCCTCAGTTAACCCCCTCTGTAATTTTCCTGGGTAGGTACCGTACAGAGATGTAATCATTCCGCGCCCCTAAAATAACCAGTTTTGCGAATCTGCACCAAATCCGCACCCCTTTCAATAGTTATTATCCTATTCGCACAAATCCGTAGGGCCAGACAACCCCTGATGTGGCCCCAAACCTTACCATTGCTTCATTACATGCATGGAAGCTTACTTTTGCAAAAGATATTGACCACAGGGTGGGCTGTTGCCGCCCTCTGCATGCAAACATGAGCCTGGCAGGTTGGTACCCAAGCAAGAGTTGTCATACTGCTCAAAAAATTGACTGCACTCTTGTTGCATGTCAAAGCTCATTCCAAGCTCTGGTTCCAACTCTATGTTTGCGCGCAATTTGCACAACTTGTGCTCGCATTCCGATCATTCAGAATCTAGTCCATATCCTCTCCCTCCTCATCCCCACTGCCCTCCCCCTCGCTCATGCCCCCTAATCTCAAAAACTCAAAAATAATTAATTTTCACCAATCCGCACCCAACCGCAGCCCCAAAATATTCATTCAAATCCCTGTCCGCAGTAGCCGTACCCCTCAAAAGTGTTATTTTTGCGCCATAATATACTGTATGGTATACATTTTGTGCCGTCCCCTGCCTCCGTTTCATATGCAGATAAATGAGGTGCCCGTCAGTGCTTCGCAGCGTCAGGATGCTTGCGATCGGGTGCTGTGGGCATTTAGAAAGGGGCAACTTGGTCAGCTCATGCTCGACGATCCTCGTCAGTGAAATTGATTTTAACCAATGAAGCTTAGCTAGCTTAGATAATGAGGCTTAGCCACTTTTTTCTTGTGTGTCACGCCCAAGCAGTGGCAGTGATAAATCGTGTGACAAAGCAGTAAGTAAGCTTACGATCTGAGTATGATGCTTTGTTTGAAACAGTGCGAGATGATCCGACCTCCGAGTTTCAACGAAATCATCAAAAAAGGAGAGGAAATTGCGGCATAGACCAGGAAGGGCTCGTTTCAAACCATAGGTTATTTCCATACATACTATGGGAGGGGATTTGACAAATCATGCTCTGAGATCACAGCTGCAAATGGATGCGGGCTTGAATATTCAGAGACTTGGATAACTGCGGTATGCTGTTAGTGTAAACACAGTCACATAAAGAAAGAGAACTAGGTAGGCAGAGAAAACCGCTCCCCACTTGCAGTCAAGGAAAAGGAGCCACTTTGTAATTAAGTTCCGTAAAACTCCTCCACCAAAAGAGTAAGAACGAGATTAATGGGATTAGGAGGGATGCAGGCTTGATTTGCTTGAAACCGGCTCCTGATGAGAGTTGTTTATAGAAATACTAGAAAGTGCGCGTCTGGTATGGACACATTCGGCGGCAGCGTGATTGACAGAATGTGCAAATCCAGCTCTGAGCTTGCATCTTGCAGCTTGCAGTCTATCAGACCAACTACTGACCGAGAGAGAGAGGTTTTAGCACAAAACTGAGTTGGAAGCAGTTGGAAGCCACTTAAAAAGGATCATGGGGATTGTGGTTAAAAATATCGACCCTCCACTTTAGACTGAAAATAGTATCATGCCACGATGCACGTTGCAATGTTTGAACCTGTGCCTTTGGAGTCCTAGAAAGAAGAAGAAGAAGAAAAGACCCCGCTGGTTGTGATGACACAGCCAGCATGATTAAGGGAGGGGGTGACATAGGAGCCCGCATCAGGCAACCCCCCATTGCGCAAACAACTTAAAGTAATTGATGTGGGTCAGGGGGGTTGTGTGCCATAGCACCCAGACCCAAACCTTGACTGTTGTTGCTTTTGTTATATTGCAGTGCATACCTTGTTTTTATGAGTGCAGATGCATGTCCGATGGAGTGTTTATTTAGTGCACAGCTTGTCAGCTTGTTAATCTTATGGCAATCCAGATTGAGGTCAGCCAGAGATTTGCATATTCCTTGTAGTTATCCCCATTAACTACTTCAACTTCTGGTGGGGCTCTGGCTAGTGTGAGCAGTAGTTGAGAGCCTTTCCTTAATGCACGCTGGTGACTTCCAGTGTAAACTTTTACTTTTACTTTACTACTCCAACGAGTAGCTTGACTTCCCTATATCTATGTAGGTGGAAATAAAAGCGAGGCCTCGCTCCTAGCAGTCGCATGTTTTGACTGATGGCTTGTGTAAGCTCTGTAGGTTGGAGGTAACTACGCTGTGCTATGCTTTTGCTTTGCGTTTACTTTTTCAAATTGAGGATCAAAATTTAGATTCAATCTAGTGAACCTCTCACTGAATTGGAATCAGTTTCTTGTCTTTGGCAAGCTGCTGAAAAGAATCTGAGTTGCGGGTGGTCACCTAAGAACAGCACACCGTATTAGTTCAAAAGGATAGCGTCAGGACAAGAAGAGGGTTCAACCGCACTGAGGACCTCAGCAGAACTCGGCGTGACATCCACCTTGTCGTGATCAATTTCTGTGAGGACACCAGACCTCAGAACCAACTGAACGCCGCAAAGGAACAGCACAAAGATATCTGCAACATTCTCCAAGGAGCCTCCGTTATTCTCCACGTCATCCTTTTGGGTGTGGGTGGCACCACTTACAACACTCACACTCTGAAGCCTTTCAAGGAACCGGGTCTTGATTCTCAAAGAGTCAAGAAGCTTGCCTCCAACCTCCATGTGCACTCTGTGAACTTGGCTGATGAACTTGTCCATACCAGACGTGCCCTTTTCAGTACTGTTTTTTTTAGGGTGTTACATAGATCAAGGGGATATAGCAAACTCCCTGCTACATGAGTAAATAAAGGAATATTGAAAGAAGAAGGGCAGCAAGAGAGGCTGGTCGGACAGGGGGAGGCTTTCAAGGGAAAAAGGTTCAGGCGGAAAAAGTCGGATCCAAAGAAACCAAAGGAAGTTGGCAGAGCAAAACAAACTGAGACCTGGATACCTACACTACCAAAAGAGCAACCAGACGAAGGCAAGATAAGCTAGGAGCCAGCCAGAATAAGAGCAAACCAAGCCATAGCAATGACTGGTGCACCAAAACAGGCTCCAACACAACTCCCCCTAAAGAAACTGATACCCCTCTAAAGGGCAAAACCCGAGCCTAGCAAAAGAAAAGCCTCACAGGAAACCCTCTGAGAAGAGAGTTTAGAGAAGGAGCACACAAAAAATCTGAGGATCCTGGGCGCAGAGCAGGGGTCTACGACCTACTCTCGCCTAAGTCAGAAAGAAGAAGCTAAACCCTACGCAGGCAGTCAGGCAGGGAAACCAGGCGAGGGGGAGAGGGATGGGGTAGCACCAAAACGATGTACAGCAAAGAGCGCAGCTGACCAACAAGCAAGGAAGGAGAGGCTCTGCACAGGGAGGCAACGCTAAGGGCTGCAACAACACCAGGCAGAACACCATACCCTAGGGGAGGCTGCACATGGAGAGGCAGCGCAGACGGCTGCATCAACACCAGGCAGCACAACTCACACACTCACTAGGGGGACAGGCACGCGCTATAGACGAGGCTTTGGCAAAACCATGGACTATCCAACTAGCCCACTAAGAGGGGCGCCACAACTGAAAGAGCAGCTAACAGCCTTCCTGGCCAGCACAGAAGAAAGAGGCTGGGCTCCAATGCCCCCCCCTCCCCCCCCCCTAGCTAACCCATTAGCCTACCCGTGTCGGAACCCCTGTGGAGATGGAGCTGGTGCTGCTGCTGGTTGCCGGCGCCCTACGACGAGTCAGATATGAGCGTGTAATTAGTTAGCAAGGTCATGGCTCTTGACGACTCAGAATTGCTTGACTCTGAAAGTACCAGCCATGAATGGTCGCAGAGCTGCGTCAGCCGCAATACTCAGATTCATCTGTCTGTCGCACACCATACCAAGATATTTCAAGGTGTCTGAGTAGGGGAGCTGCGTGCCATCAAAGAAAAGGGGAGGCAAAAAGCCCTGGCCAGGAGTTAAAACACATGACCTCAGACTTTTGGGTGTTTATTCACTGTCAAGGACTTCTTAAAATTTGCCTATCAATGTATGCAGTTGCACTCCAATTTGCTTTTAATCGATTTTGTGAAACTTAATTGATCCCGTTGGAACTCTTAACAATAACACTACCTATTCTTGGAGTGACTGGTAAACAGGTTCTTTCCCATCACACAGCGGCAGGATAGACAGAACCTTTCAACCCCATAGCTGTTTAAAAACTGATCTACAAACGCTCTGATTGCCTTTTATCTTTTATCCTTTTATAACACAAATTTAAGGCACGGCAGGATACCACTAGCTATGCTGGAAGAGCAGACAGCTTCCAAGGTTTACAAGGTTTACAAAAAAAGGCCTTCAATTAAGAAGTGCGACTGCTTTCCTGCTCATAAAACGCAATTAGTGCATGGAGGAAAGAATAAAGCTTGTAATTGTTCTGGCTCAAGAAAGTAAAAACATTGTGAGCTCCTGTTGGGGGAAACAGGGGTGCACATTTCCTGCGAAGAGAATCACGTGGGGATTGACGCAGTGGAAAAGGACGTGCTGCTCATCTTGGATATCATCAGCATCACACAAGTGGGGGAATTACAGACAGCTATCTAGTACGACTCGCTCACGTGTTTTTGTGACAACGTCGCAGCAAATCACTAAAATAGACACAACACAATAACCAATTTATTTAATAAACTGGCTTCCCCAGCTTTTTAAATGAGACTAGGCAAAGTACCTCAACTGAAAAACCAGCTAATCAAATCAAACGACTCGTCACTGCCAACGATTGGGCGTGATAAACAGGATCTCAATCCTCCTCCTGTGTGCAGATAACCCATAGATCCTCAGCAGCAACAGGCTTACATGGCACAGCGCATGCAGGAGGTACTTGAAAAGTGAAGGATGTTTTGCACATGTGCGCCCTCCATTAATTAATCCTTCATTGCCTGCCAGTGTGTGCAGTTGCGCTCCGATTTGCTTTTTATCTTTTTGTGAAATTCATAAATGTTTACCACTGGCATTCTTTAACATAACACTGCCTCTTTTTGGGGTGACTAGGTAACAGGTTCTTTCCCATCACACTGTGGCATGATAGAACTTGTCCTTGCCCTGAATATTGTTGTAAAAATGATCTACAACGCTCTGATTGCCTTATATGATACAAAGTTAAGGCACGGCAGGATACCACTAGCTTTGCTGGAAAATCAGACAGTTTTCTAGTACAGCTCGCTCACTACATGTGTGTTGTGACGACAGGGTCTCAATTCCCCCTCCTGCGTGATAATAATCCAGCTTGCGGAACTGATAAACATACACCCTGTACCAATTATGCAAGGGCATCAATAGCAATGCTCAATGAATCAATGAACAACTCAAGCTTGGCATCAGCTGATCGAATCGGGCACATCTCCTTCCTTACGATTCAAGGTGGGCTCCAGCACCATTAGTTTTTCTTAAGAATTTAAATTTAGTGACAATTAGTCAGGAAAAAATGGCGTTTACGTACCTAACTACCAGCTACCAGGTGTCGATCTATATATATATCCTCTTTGTTTACATTATCCCATGCATTTTCACTCACAATATCAGACGAGCTTGCATCGTGGGACAAATTTCCTCCTGCCTTCTACAAGGCTTCACAGACATCAGTTGTTTACCCCCAGGGCCACAGGTGACAAGTCACTACACTTGCACACAACCTGCGCGTCCCCAAACACACACCTCAAAGGCCATGCTCACAAGTGCCAGTTTGAGCATTGTCCACATAATTACCATCTGCAGGCAGCGCACAGCAGAGCCTATATCAAACGCTGGGTCTGTCTGGCACAGCCACTCAAAACGACATCAAGCTTGCGTACCGAGAAATAGCGAAACAGAGCCACCCTGACTTGTTCCAAGCTCAAGCAGCAAAGGTAAATTACCGGTCGCTTCAATTTCACCGCAGATCAGGACGGGCCCTGTCTTTGCAACCAGTACCTCAAGTTATCTTGGTATGTTTGAGCAAGTTGACAAATGACAAATGTCTGCGTGCAGCTTGGCAATTGCAAGAGGAAGGGAGTGCGCGCTGTCCTGCACCACATTGTGTCAGGTCTTATCAAAAGGCACACCGCAGAAGGAGGGCTTTACATTAGTGCTCTAGAGCGTGAGCTGACCACTAGAGCCCCACCTGAGTTTGAGCAAAGAGGAGCAGGAACGAATGCTATGGGTCGGGTCCAGGGCTAATTGGTGGACAAAATGAGAGAAGCACCTGAGCAAGTGTCTGGACTGCCTGTAGAATTGGCTTTGCATAGGTGTGCACAAAAGATGAATCTTATCTGGAGGGATATAGCTGGGGGTTAGGGTTACGTCCATGCACTCCTTCATACCCTTTGTGAAGGACTTGGTGGAGGCAACGCTATAGTCAATGGCCGCCCCTTGTTGCTCTCAATTATTACGGCGCACACGTTCTTAGGGAGATCCTAGACGTCGCCCGGGGCGGGAAAAACAAGGCATTTGGGGGCCACAGACAGGCAACTATATAATAACATTTTTCTGTGCATTTTAAAAGAGTGAGCAAAATGCTCACCCCTTTGTGCTCTGTAGACTCCTCATCATGTACTCTTCGGCAGGGCCAGCCAGCAGGTTCATTCTCCTCTGTGCAAAACGGATTACTTAAGCTTATCGCCTACCTACTTGTTCCGAGTTGCGCTCTTTCTTTGAGCCCCAGAGTCCACCGTATTTTCTTGCAACAACGTATTTACGCTGCATTCTGTGATTTGCAGCTGGATGCAGAAGCACGGCTGCGAAGCGCGAATGAAGCATATGAAGTTCTGTCAGACACAGCCCAAAGAGCGGAGTATGACGTCAGGCTGAAGTTTTCGCAGGTGAGGTTGTTGTAGTGTAAGCGGTGCAAACAATGAGAATAGGTGCAATGCTGGGTCACAATAAGGGCAAAGAGCCTGGGCAATAAACAATTAATTATTCTAGTAAAAATACAGGAGTGTAGCGAACCCCCACATATATTCACTGTCTGCTAGAATATTATTTACTATATGCAGGAAGCCAAATCCGCATACGCTTCAGCAACCTGCCCTGGGGCTTACGACCCAGTCAAAGCGGTAGAGATGGCAGCGCAGGTAGGGGGCAGCTGAGGGAGAACCATGGAGACTGAAAACAAATGAAAGGGTTGCTGAGGTTTGTACATCATATGATGCATCTAGCAGCATGTGGGCCTTGCATTTATAGAAGGTGATGCACAATTCCTGCTTGCACGAGCAACGAAAGCACAACATCATTGAAAAGGACAGGTGTTACGTTTTAAATTGCAGGTGGAAGTCGCGCAGCAAGCGCTTGCGCGTGCTGCACAAGCTCGGTCCCTTGCAAGGGCAGCACGGAGACAAGCTGATGCGTTTAGGCGTAAGCAGTTGAAATACAAGGTGATTTACAGGGATGGTTCATATCGTCATTTGAGACGTTCAATACGGTAAAATACGTGTTGAATATTATACAAATACGCCGTATGACCCATCCATGGTGATTCATAAGATTTGAATGTGTGCATTTAAGCTGACCCACGTGCTTAAGGTCAGGTTTCAGGGTTGTGGTTAGGTATAGGTAGGGTTGGCCAGAACCATATACAGTGTACATACGGTATTTTTGGCTTGGGAATTACCAAATATACGGTGTATATATACGTATATATTATATATACGGTTCTGGCCAACCCTAGGTATATAGGGTATATGGTGATGATTTGTAATCTAGGGTTTTGGGTGTGGAAATGTGCTGTGGCACAAGCAGTAGAGAACGCCGATGCAAATTTTGCTTATAAATAAGTGGCTGAATGTGCTGCTACGCAAGCTGCGGAGTCGCTTTTTGCTTTTCTAGGGTACCTAAGAGGTACCGCAGGGTAGGAGGTAATAATTAAACGTAAGGCATTGCTTGTGTCCATTATGTTTTCCAGCAGCATATTGACGAGGTGATGGGTTGTGCACTGCGTGCTGATTAGTGCACTGCGTACTGAGCTGTGCACTCACTGCGAGATGAATAGTGCACTCACTGCATGATGACTAGTGCATTGCGTACTGAGTTGTGCACTGCGTGCTGAATAGTGCACTCACTGCATGATGACTAGTGCATTGCGTACTGAGTTGTGCACTGCGTGCTGAATAGTGCACTCGCTGCATGATGACTAGTGCATTGCGTACTGAGTTGTGCACTGCGTGCTGAATAGTGCACTCACTGCATGATGACTAGTGCATTGCGTACTGAGTTGTGCACTGCGTGCTGAATAGTGCACTCACTGCATGATGACTAGTGCATTGCGTACTGAGTTGTGCACTGTGTGCTGAATAGTGCACTCGCTGCATGATGAGAAGAGCTCTGCGTGATGAACAGTGTTCTCACTCCGTGCTGAATAGTGCACTCACTGCATGATGAGAAGTGCATTGCGTGATGAGAAGTGCACTACAATGCAAGCAGCTCCAGGTGGCACACTCTGGAGATTTGCTGCAGTAGTACTAATTATTTCTGTAAAATCCAATCTGCCAAGCTGTAATTAAAAAGAACAGCCAGCCATTGTACTGTGCATGCTTTTGTACTTTCCTGCTTTCTCAAGGATTGTGGGGGCATATGCAATGCCAACAAGCCTGCGCTAAAAAAAATAAAAATAACTACCCAGGCAGTGAAAAGCACTCCCCACAGTAATTAAGGAAAAGGAGCCACATTGGTACCGGGTACTATAAAACGCCCTGACCAAAGCCGGCACTCTAGATTGAACTTCAATCTCCTCTCAAAAAGGCTGCTGGTCCGTGAGGCATCTCATCCGTGTCCCTGACGCTGTAACATGCATAAGTAAAGTACAATTTACTTATCGCTTATATTCATCCGGTTAACCATTTTGGGCCACTACGCTACAGACGCAATACTGTAAAGGCTTACGAAACTTTGTGCAAAAACACTGCAGAAGAGTCAAGCTGGATCTGCTACAAGCGGGATGGCAGACAAAGGCACAGGCCATAGAAAAGAGGATCCTTGGGCCAGCAAGACCAGCAACAGAAGCTGGACTTCTTCCTCTGACCCCTTCTCTGCCAGTGCGGGCAAGGACTCTGCCAATGATGGCAGCAGTTCCGGCCGGAGCAGCGAACAAGGTGCGCATGGCCAACACGTTTGCAAATACGCAAATATATGTGCAAGAGTGTACAGTGGCAAATACGCGAGACAAGAGTGTACAGTGGCAAACACGCGAATATATGTGCAAGAATGTACAGTGGCAGCAGTCCCAGCCGGAGCAGCGAACAAGGTGCGCTTGTCCAACGCGTTTGCAAACACGCGAGCACATGTGCGCATGGCCAACGCGTTTGCAAATACGCAAATATATGTGCAAGAATGTACAGTGGCAAATACGCGAGACAAGAGTGTACAGTGGCAAACACGCGAATATATGTGCAAGAATGTACAGTGGCAGCAGTTCCGTCCGGAGCAGCGAACAATGTGCGCATGGCCAACACGTTTGCAAATACGCAAACATATGTGCAAGAATGTACAGTGGCAAATACGCGAGACAAGAGTGTACAGTGGCAAACACGCGATTACATGTGCAAGAATGTACAGTGGCAGCAGTTCCAGCCGGAGCAGCGGACAAGGTGCGCATGGCCAACGCGTTTGCAATTACGCGAGCACATGTGCGCTTGTCCAACGCGTTTGCAATTACGCGAGCACATGTGCGCTTGTCCAACGCGTTTGCAAATACGCGAGTACATGTGCGCTTGCCCAACGCGTTTGCAAATACGCGAATACATGTGCACATGGCCAACGCGTTTGCAAATACGCGAGTACATGTGCGCATGACCAACACGTTTGCAAATACGCGAATACATGTACGCATGACCAACGCGTTTGCAAATACGCGAGTACATGTGCGCATGACCAACACGTTTGCAAATATGCGAATACATGTACGCGTGACCAACGCGTTTGCAAATACGCGAGTACATGTGCGCATGGCCAACATGCTTGTAGGGTTGGCCAGAACCATACATATACATATATATATGTATATATATATGTATATACGGTGTATATACGGTATTTTAAGCAGAGAAATCACCATACATGCGGTCATATACAGTGTGCATATACGGTTCTGGCCAACCCTATATGTTTGCAATTAAGCGAGTACATGTGCAAGAATGTACGTAAACCCATAAAGATAGCCTGAATTAGAAAGGCTGGCAAGGGTGGCCTGAGGGAAATGGTAATTTCAATATTCTTCCTCTCTCTCATCGCACCTTGTTCTCAAATCCCAGCAAAGGATTTAGCACCTTACCTTGCCTTGCTGTTCATATTCCTGCGTCTCCCTCTCTTTCTCTATCTCTCTCTCCCTCTCTCTCTCTCTCTCTCTCCCTCTTTCTCCCTCTCCTCTCTCTCTCCTCTCTCTCTATCTCTCTCTCTCTCTCTCTCTCTCTCTCTATCTCTCTCTCTCTCTCTCTCTCTCCCCCTCTTTCTCTCTCTCCTCTCTCTCTCTATCTATCTATCTATCTCTCTCTCTCTCTCCCTCTTTCTCTCTCTCCTCTCTCTCTATCTCTCTCTCTCTCTCTCGCTCTCTCTCTCTCTCTCCCTCTTTATCCCTCTCCTCTCTCTCTCCTCTCTCTCTCTCTATCTCTCTCTCTCTCTCTCTCTCTCTCTCTCTCAAATTGCTGCTCTTTTTTCTGCTTGCACAGAGAATACGAGGTCAGAGGCATCAAAAGTGCGCAGGCAGTTGGACCGGCAAGCAGCACGAGCAGCAAGGAAAAAGGCAACAGAGGTAGAGAAGGAAGGAACAGGTGTTTTGCACAGTGCCCTGGATGTAAAACGTATAAAGAGAGGGGTGAGGAAGGGGGCAGAAGTTATAAATTGTGCGTTTTTCCATTTTAGTCACGTCAACATGCATTTGTATATTCTGGCTCTTCAGAAAAGCCCTGAGGCTACTGACCTGCCTCAATGAGAAGTCCTTATTACATATCTTAAAAGGAAGGGAGGGAGTGAAGTGACGACGATGATGAGGGCATGTTGCTGCTGCTACTGCTTCTGGTACTCCTCTAGAGGAATATAGTTGTAATACTGCTGCGGCTGCTGCGGCTGCTGCTACTTCTGGTACTCCTCAAAATGAATATACCTCCTCAAAAGGAATATACCTCCTCAAAAGGGACATACAGTGGTTGCACTGCTGCTGCTGCGGCTGCTGCTGATGCTGATGCTGATGCTGATGCTGCTACTGATGCTGCTGCTACTGATGCTGCTTCTGGTACTCCTCCAGGGAAACATAGTTGTACTGCTGGAGAGGGTGTGTGTGTGACTGGTTGCATGGACAATTGCTGCTGTATCTCCATCCCCTCGTTTGCCTGTGAACTGCTGGAGAGGGTGTGACTGATGCATGGACAATTGCTGCTGTATCTCCATCCCCTCGTCTGCCTGTGAAATGGGAACATCATGCAGGCACCGGTTAGAGGATAGATCTTGCACAAAGTTTTCGGGTTTTGAAAGGCAGTAAGATGCATGCCGGCTAATTTGGAAGGTGACTGCAGCAGGCTGTCCTCTGGCGCTGGACAGACTCAAGAGAAATCTGCCTAAACTGTTGGCCGCTCATTGTTCAAATCATCCCATAAAGAAACCTAATCCCACTTCTCAGGTGGAGCTCAAATAAAAAACTTGCTCCATAATGGCTAGCACGCATGGAGCTTGCCCACAGGTGGTGTGAAGTTCCTACACACGCAAAGCCGCTCATGTGTTAGTCATTCATTCTATTAAGGCTAGAGGATGAATCCATATGTGTTCGTCATTCATTCTATTAGGCTAGGGGACAAATCCATACGCAGAGATGCAGGCATGGACTCGCTAAATTGTGTGCTTTGTTGCAGGCTAGGGGGCGAGAGCCCTTTTGGTAGAGATGCAAGCAGATGGCTTATGAATCATGACACTACACGTAGCAATTCCTAACATATTTTGTTCATTTTGTGTGTGTGTATGTGTGTGTGTGTGTGTTTGTGTGTGTGTGTTTCCTGCAGGCAAGAGACGGGCAGGACACAAGGGATTGAATGCAAGAAGGTGGCCATCGTTGCGCTTTCTGACAGATGTGCTTGTTTGTGTGTATGTCTGTGTCTACTGCAGGCAAGGGGGCGAGCCCAGTGGGCGGAGGTGCAGGCAGAGGGCCTGCAAGATCGCATCCGGCAAGCGCTTTTGGAGCAGCAGCAGCAGCAGCAGCAACAGGAACAGGAACAGGCAGCTGGTAGCAGCAGTGGGGGTTCAATGACGCATGCTGAGCTGAGGCGGAGGAGGAGGCGGGAGCGGGAGTGGGGTGCTGTGCGGAAGGGTAGGAGGGCTGAAGGATGGCAGTGGCCTGGGAGGGAGGAGGAGATGGAGAATGCACAGCCTCAGGAGCAAGTCAACGACAACAAGATGAAGGGCTGGCAGTCGCCTGCAGAAAGGGAGGATGGAGAGGGATCTGGGAAACTGGAGGTGAGGATGAGGTTGGTAGCTAGACAGGGTCAAGTTTTTCTTTTGCAATGCACGAACGCAGTGAATCTCATGCAGTTAACATAAATACGCTGCTGCGTAGATTCCTGACCTGTGAATTTTTGGAAGAAAAGTGGCTGCTGCAGTACTTTGAATGATAAATTTCATGCAGTTCACATTGATACGCTGCTGCGCAGATTCCTGACCTGTGAAATTTTGGAAGAAAGTGGCTGCTGCAGTAATTCAAATTTAAATTACTTTTGCATGCAAGGGAATGGATTCCCGTGTTTCCCTTTTTCCTTTCATAAGCTAGGTTTAAAATAATGGCCTTGCATACGAGGAAGGAGGCACCTAATCACGGGCGACAAAATCATGGGTGAAAGGATTTTTGTGTATTGTGTGTCATCACTAGCTAGCAATGGGTACAATGTAACGACTTAGCTTCCTGTCCCGCTTCCAGGGAGTAGTGTTGAAGGGGTGAAACTATAGGTGCAGATAGTCCCATTGTGCACAATGCTTGCACTACCGTTTCCCACACTTTGCTGAGGAATTTTTGAGCGGGAGCGGGTGTGCGCGCATTTCGCTGAGGAGCTCTTGAGCAAGAGAGTGTGTATGCGCACTTTGCTGAGGAAGTCTTGAGCGGGAGCGTGTGTATGTGTGCAAGCGTGTGCAAATTGGCTGGTGTGAACGCCTTAAATCAAGCGTTTTGCACCTTACACCTAACTCACACTGAGTGAGCTAGGTAAGGTAAGTTAAGGTTACATCGCTATACATGCCTCAGAGGGCACTCACACTGAGAGAGCTAGCATTATTTTCGTAGCCTAGCTTTCCATGTTTCAAGCCAGATGAACTCGTGCCTGCTTTTGCTTGAGCAGGAAACGAGCCCTGACACCAGAAGAACTGGCTCGACAAGTAGGGTGCAAAGCCAACAAGGATATGGAGACGACAGTGAATTAGGCCATGGAGGCCCTTTTAACCAACAGATTAGTGGCATTCACATGTCCGAGGGTGCTTTAGTCTTTGAGGAAAGGAGTGGCAGGGCAACACGAGCAGAGCAGCAACGCAGGCCCGATGATAGCTGTAGAAGTAGTGGCATACTTAGCGCAGAAGCTAGAAAACAAAGCCAAGGAGAAGCTGCGGGAGATAGAGGAGGCGATGTGGAGCACGACCAAGCGGATAGCAAGACTTGGTGCAGCTGGTAACGGTCATTGTCAAGGACAGGCACCCTACTGGAATCCTACCAGCCTCATTAAGAATGTGCTTCTTTCATTGTTGTGTTGCATTCGCTAACATTTGCAGAGCGCGCAGCTGCGCCTCATCCCCATGCTGGCCACCTGCCTATGGCCTGCACTTTGCAAAGCAGCTGTAGACCGGTTCTGTGAGATGGGGTAGGGAACACCATCGCATTAGGCGGCCTGGTAATACCCGTACAGAGACGTACTCCAGTAGAGAAAATCCTCTTGCCGGTCTTCTCTGTTTCTATAGTCAGCCTATGTCTTCCTTCAAAATAATTCATTGTAACACTTCATCTCATGCCAAGAAGTGTGTTTCTGCGTGATGCATTATTTTATGATCATGGTTGCAAGTTGAACTGTTTAATTTGTCCCCTTTGATTAGCTTAAGTTTGTTTCTCTCCTGATCTAATTATAACTTTGGCTTGACGTTGTTACTAGCCTTTGAATGTCTTATTTTCTTAAATCAGACTACGTTTATTACTTCTTTGAAAGACTGTGGATTTCTTGGACTTGCAGACTTAGAGGGCCTATGGGTTTCACGGTGAAGGAACAGGAAAACTTCCACACGCGTCTGGAGGAGCCAGCAGGTTTACCATTACCTTTGCTGAGCAAGTGACATCCGATGTCAGGTCAACTCAAAGCCTTCCTCTCTTCCAGCTTCGAGGTAAAACCATCACCTACTTGTATCCAGAAGCGCTGTGTCAACATGAAAAAAACTGCCAGTCTCCACATCTCCTTTATCAGTTGAATTGTTCTTTAACGGTTTTAACCCACCCCACACACACACACACACACACACACACACACACACACACACACACACACACACACACACACACGAAGGTCACTCAATTACATAATTTCATAAATTCATTACATACAAGCTTCACATAAGGCAAGAATAGTGGGCTTCCAAGGTAAAAGGATAAAAATTGGTGTTTCAACCGCATTTCAACCGAGCCTGATTTCTGACATACAGAAACTTGTTTTGTAACTACCGGTATGTTAAAAGAATGCTTTACAAATGATCAAGTTTGCTCTACATATTTTTAGTCCTGGCTGCACCCAGAGATGACCCTATCAGCTCACCACGTTTTGCCTTCTTTTCTAAACCCTTTGCAACCCAGGTGAAGATGTTCTTCTGTCCTTTTTTTAAAACGTGGGGGAGACTCACAGCATTTTGGGCCAATGTGTCTCCTTCTACTTCTTTGATGCAGGGAGTATTTTGCTGCCTGCCTGCGTAACTTTTCTTTTCTTAGAACGTACATGCTGGTGCGCTATTGTAAGTCAAATGTTGCATTTGGACTCAGCCTCCAATTTGTTTGCATGAACAGTCATGGGTCTACAACGGTGGCAACTTATTAAATCCCTTGGGTTATACATTCTGGTGTTCGGTTAGCACGCCTGATCTGCTGCGTTGTGGCTCTCCACCAGGCTCTTTTTATTTGTCTCAGGTTTAACCTTTCATCATATCATCATATCATCACCTCTTACTTATTACTTTTCTAAGAAAAGCAACATTTGGCACTGGTTGAGACCAGTTCTTACTTTATACATCCTTATGTTTACTTTGCGCTGGCTGATCCAGCAATGCCTATCAGCCCAACACAACTATGTGGCTGCCGACTATCCCCTTTGTAAACCCTTTCACAGCATGTTTTGTGAATTAGCATGCATTAGCTACGAGCAAAACCTATTTTCAATTTCTTTGTGTGAAGTTGCTAGTAGCCTGCGGCAATAAAAGGCAATTCAGCCTGGAGTTCTACCATTCAGAACTTTCAGGTTCAACAAGGCATACAGTCAGGACTTTCACCAACGTATCAGGGTAGCATTACGATTTTGTATTCTCCCTTTTTATGCTTTATCCTGTTCTGCTTTACAAAGGTCCAGGAGTAGGCACGCTGCAGCCAGGGCTTCCATCTACATCCATCGGAAAGCACAAAGCACAAAGCACAAGTTCCACCACCACGGCCCCCAAATCAGAATTATAAAGAAAATCCTAGCAAGCTAGTCCGGGAATTAAAGGATAGTAAGATAGAGTTCGAGGAACAAAAGGTCTGAAATCCACGCAAGTTGTTAAAAAAGCCATTTTCAATTAAGTATGTGTGTGCTTCCTGCATGGACTGCACAAGAGCGCTCAAGCGTTTGGTGTATAAAAGCAACACGGGTAGAAAATGCTGGAAAATTGGTCGACATAGCCACTGCTACACGAAAATTGTAGGCACCTTAAATGTACATTGCCACTCTGTAGGCATCAGCCGGCCCTGAACTGTGATAAGCAGCAACAAAGATAACAGGACACAACAAAATTTTAAAAACCGGCGCAACAGGCCGGCCTGGTGATGGGACCCTTACGCAATCCCATCCAAGATTTTTCCAGCACAGAACCATCCGAGCCCCACCCCCACTGTCTCAAGATAACTACCACTGACCTGCCCGTGATATGCAGGTAGGAGAAAAATGCACACCTTTTCTTCACCGCCAAGGGCCTCACCTAGGCGATTGCTATACTTCTATTAAACACCTATGTTGGAGTGCAGGGCTGCTGCTGCTGCTGCTGCTGGCAATGGTTTAATTCTTCCCCACCTGATCTCCGCTGCCAAGGGCCTCACCAAAGCGATTGCTACACCTCTATTAAACACCTATGTCGGAGTGCAGGGCTGCTGCTGCTGCTGATGGCAATGGTTTAATTCTTCCCCACCTTATCTCCGCTGCCAAGGGCCTCACCAAAGCGATTGCTACACTTCTATTAAACACCCATGTTGGAGTGCAGGGCTGCTGCTGCTGCTGCTGGCAATGGTTTAATTCTTCCCCACCTGATCTCCGCTGCCAAGGGCCTCACCAAAGCGATTGCTACACTTCTATTAAACACCCATGTTGGAGTGCAGGGCTGGTGCTGCTGCTGCTGCTGCTGCTGTCGCTGACAATGGTTTAATTCTTTCCCGCACAGCAGCTGCTCCCGTGCAGCCCTCCTCCTATTGCAGCTGCTGACACAGCAGTTGCTCCCTGTGCAGCCCTCCTCCTATTGCAGCTGCTGACTGTCAAGCAAGCCCTCGTCATACAACTTTTTTTGCTCTGGGTCCTTGAGAACCTCGTACGCGCGTGCTATCTGCAATTTGAGTGTATGCGTGTATGCATGTGTGTACGGGTATGCACGTGTGTGTATGTATGTGTGTTTGTGTGCACGCACGTGTGTGTGTGTGTTTGTGTGTGTGTGTGTGTTTGTGTGTACGTGCGTGCGTGCGTGCGTGAGTGTGGGTGGTGGTGGTGGTGGTGAGTGTGTTGACCTGCTTCTCGCTCTCTGAATTGCCTTTGGATGAATGCATGCACAAACTCTCTGTGTACAGTATGGGCTTTGCTTGGGTGAGCATAAGTCTCTGTGTACAGTATCAATGGGCTTTTTGCTTGGGTGAGCACAAGTCTGGCCCAGACCAGGAGCTTCTCCTTCATACCTAGGAGTGGCCAGAACCATATACATACGGAGGACATGCGGTGTTTGGCAGGGAAATCACCATATATACGGTGTATTTATACGGTTCTGGCCAGCCCTATTCATACTCCCTTAGCATCGCCTGCATGACATGGTATACATTCCAGCATTCAGGATGACTCCTTTTACATTCCAGGACTACAAATAGCAATACGTCCCAGGCTTGCTTCTTTTGTGTGCAAGTGTGCACCAGCATAGGTTCAACTGCGCCAGATTTTAGGTGGTACCTATGGTACTGTGTATGTACATACAACTTTGCAGGAGAGTAGCATCAACACAGTGAACCTACAAGGAGCACGTGTGTTATCCAAGCGTGTAATGTCTGCCACCAGCATTCTCTATTCTCTTGTCCCCCACAAGCCGTACGAGATTTTTATCACCTTCCTAATGGTGCCACTCCACTTCTGCTTGACGTAAATGCGGCGTGGCACCTCTGTAATTGACACAGCTCTTAGGTCGAGGCGCGCTCAAAACAGCTATGCCTCACCAGCTCCCTCTCCCTGCAACTTCTGAGAGCAACTTCTAAAACAGCTGTGCTTCACCAGCTCCCTCTCCCTGCAACTTCTGAGAGCAACTTCTAAAACAGCTGTGCCTCACCTGCTCCCTCTCCCTGCAACTTTTGAGAGCAACTTCTAAAACAGCTGTGCCTCACCAGCTCCCTCTCCCTGCACCCTCTGAGAGCAACTTCTAGAACAGCTGTGCTTCACCAGCTCCCTCTCCCTGCAACTTCTGAGAGCAACTTCTAAAACAGCCGTGCTTCACCAGCTCCCTCTCCCTGCATAACTTCCCTCGTTTCTGCCTAACTTCTCCAGTTTCTGCACAACTTTCCCAGCCCCCATCCCCCCGGAATTGAAATCAAATGTCTAGGGTTGGCCAGAACCGTATACAAACACCGTATATGACCATATGTATGGTGATTTCCCTGCCGAAAATACCGTATAAATGTGTAAGTATGTAAGGTTTTGGCCCACCCAACAAGTATCGTCAATGGTTGTCAGGTGACTAAAGGACAGCTTACACTCGAAAGCAAAGCAAGACCCATACTCTCAGAGTGAGGCAGAGGGCCAGAGGATGGGGTACAACACCTGAGTGCTCGCACCTTTTTGTAGTTTTCTTCCATCTCCGTACGTCGCGCATCATCCGCCATCAGCTCCTCGTCCATGCTGAACTTGTCAGGGTGCATGGTCTAAAGGAGAAGAGCACAGGAGCGCAAAGACAAAGCAATGGTTG
>Ga0307951_1000635_pt1 | contig 20371 bp, 16 predicted proteins | sample OrgLakmetagen374_FD_201842 | JGI IMG/M metagenome (GOLD analysis project Ga0307951, IMG submission 201842) | Saline water microbial communities from Organic Lake, Antarctica - #374 | ecosystem: Environmental > Aquatic > Non-marine Saline and Alkaline > Saline | place: Antarctica: Organic Lake... | reverse complement strand
TTCGCCTTTCTGGCCACAACTTTCTGGTCCAAAGAATGCGTCATGACAGGAATAGAAGGCCTTATGAGCTCAGGATCTGTGACAGATGTGACTGGCACACTATTCAGGATGAGGAACACATTTTGTTAGACTGTCCATAAACATCTGGTCACACTTTGCACACAGCAACAGCTTATCTTCCCACCTCAGTTTGAGGATGGCCCAGCTCGTTTGAGGACCTTTATGAACCAACCTGATATTTTTGGTGTTGCCTCTTTTGCAGGTAAGTGCCTAGCCCTGTTCCCTTGATTTTTCTAGCGTTTTTTTGGTTTGGTTACAGGCTTTTTTCCAAGCTTCCGCTCAGATGCCCACCAGAGGCATATATAGCGATGTAACCTTACCTTACCTTTCAAGGAATTGGGTATTAATTCTCAAAGAGTAAAGAAACTTGCCTCCAAGCGCCATGTGCACTCTGTGAACTTTGCTGCTAAATTTGTTCATACTAGACGTGCCCTTTCCAGTACTGTTATCAACTCTCATCAGGAGCAGTTTCAGGCTATCTGACCCCCAAAATGGGTGTGTTTTTCAAATATTCCCAGAATGTGCCCCCATTGGCTACAACTAGACTTGGTTTCAAATGGTAGGCTCCATAGCAGTTGAGTTTCATTGTAGCCAGTGAGGGCACTTATGCCTAATCGGCCGCGGCGTGAACCCTACTTTTCAGGCACCCGTGTGCTGGATCTGACCAACCGCTGCACCAAATCATGTGATTAAATTTGCATTTGATATTATTCTATTAATAACAACATTGCAAGAAGAATGAGGGGAAAAGATACAGTGGTTGGTGAGATACAGAATTCCAGCCATTTCCCTCATAGAAAATCGTGAGAAAATTAGCCAAGAAGGTGCCAAAAAGGTCATTTTTTAACCTCCTTGTATCCTATTTTGGAACATGGATGGTCGCATGGTACAAGGAAGTCATAAATACCTAGTTTTGGGAATGAAAAATGGTCCGAGGGCTGTGGGCCCATTTGAGGTGATATGAGGCCAGAAACGTGATCTGGGGGTCATCCGATTTTCACCATTTTTTGGTGAACGTGATCTTTAATGACAAAATTTAGGTTGACATGGTTGCAAGTGGGAAAGAAAATCAGGAAGGAACATTTCCTGCAATTTGGCCAGTCATCCCTCTCTGCCCTTTTGCTGATTTTCTTCAAGGAAAATGGGCCAAAATGGGGTACCTGACCAACTACTGCTCCGTTCTGCCCCATTTTTGTTGCAATGATATTCTTTACTAGATTGTAGACTGTTCATTTAAATATGACACAAATTGGGTCAGTTGGTGGTGATATATGACAGATTGGTTGTGAAAAGTGGCTGGGGTTCACGCCGCGGGCAGTTAGGCATTTGTGCCCCTACTGGCACCTTTCAAGCTCAGGTGTTATCAGCAGCTACACATCTCGGTGCTATGCTTAGAAAGTGCCAGCTGGGGCACCCATTCTCTGGGAACATTTTTCAAAAGTACCCCTTTTTCAGGCCTCCGTCGATCATCTCTAGCCTTCTCCCTTGGTTTTTCTAATGCCTTTTTCCGAGCTTCTGCTCAGATGCCCCCTAGAGGCATATATAGCGATGCGATAGAGTCTCGTGCTGTAGGCCATCCTTGTAACCCTTGTAACCCTTGATGGCCCAACTCGTTTGGGGACCTTTATGAACCAACCTGATATTTTTGGTGATGCCTCTTTTGTAGCTTAGTGCCTAGCCCTGTTCCCTTGATTTTTCTAGCGTTTTTTGGTTTGATTACACGCTTTTTTCCAAGCTTCCGCTCAGATGCCCACCAGAGGCATATATAGCGATGTAACCTTACCTTATCTGTGAGGGGTGAAAGTGTTCGCAGGACATGGTGATATTCCATCTGACATCTGATTGAATACGTTGAAATTGGAAGGTGAGAGAAGAGCCAATTCCAGATCTGCAAAAGGGCGTGTAATTTTTTGTTGCAATTTTATCATGATGCCTGAGTGAACAAGCCAGCTCCCAGGACTGAGCAGCACTCTCCATTGTTCCGTTGTCAATATAATGAGGTGTCAAGAAACTAGTTTGCTGGTTAGTGGTGGCTGGCTCGTTGTTCTAGCCTGACCTCAATAACGTGTTCCACAACAAGAGATCATTCAATTTTAAGAGCGTTGTGTTCAGAGCGTCATAGGAATGATAACAAATCACGTCCAAGGTCAGAGAACTTGCACGGACTCAGCTTTTCAGCTGCACCCTCCAAGTCCCCAGCATCAGAAAAAAAAAACCACACACGCTCCAAAGTCAAGGAAAGGGTCTCTCAGGCAAGACTTTTGAAACAAAGAAACACTCCTCTCTATTTATGTCCCGTCAGTGAGCCTTAATATTCTCTACCATCTCCAAAATCGAGCACACCAAACAAAAGGGCAGTAACTAGTAAAAAGCCTTGCTCATACACACACTCTCCTCTCCTCTCCCTCCTCTCCTCTCCTCTCGTCTCTCCCATTAACAGCTTCCCTTCCATTTAGTAAAGCGACATGGTACATGAATAAATACACTTGACAAAGAAAACCAAGGTACAAAGGGTGAGCGAAACCTACAAGGCCTCCGCTACACACCTGCGGGCCACAACGCACATCTCTTCCATCCCTCTGTTCATCAAACGAACACGTACACAGTCATGCATACATGAGCTCAGAACTTGGGGGCGTTTTGCCCCTGCTCCTTGGCAATGTCGTCAATGCTCTTTTTAGCAGCCTTGTTCCTGCAGCATGCAATAGGAAGAGAGCAAGGTCATGGCAAGGCGCCTTCTATGTATACAGCCGGCCAGGCCCCACAAGCAAGCAGAGTGCTGCGTATTTCGCATTAATCATGCGGTCAATCTGTTCTGCCTCACTCCACACAGAGCCTGCCATTGTAGCAGTAAGCTTGTGATCCCAACTTGGGAGCATTTGTCATACCAGCTGCATTGAGCACACTTAACGCTATACGACTTACGCAGTGCGGCAACCAACTCAAATGGTGGATGCACAAGCAGGGATCCCATGTTAAAGTTGCATTTTGGGATTTCTTTATACCGTACAGACTTTATATCACCGCGCAAAAATATCGTTTTTTGCCCTGCGGGGTGACTGCGCGCACGAAAAATATCTATTTAGTTTGGGGGTGCGGGATTGAAAAACGGGGATTTTTGGCGTATTTTGGAGCCTGTCAGGCAAAGATCCCTATGCGGGGTTGGTGTAAATTAAATATTTCCAGGGTGCGGGGTTGATACGGGAGTGTGAAACTAAAATATTTTTTTGAGGCTGCGGACTGAACCCAAGTCTGTACGGTACAATACAAATACTACACACGCAGCAAACCAGGCAGAGAAGGGCAAAGACATGGACAAAGAACATGTGACACGCAAACACAAACATTTACAAGAACTTCCTAGCGCATGTAGGGTCGTGTGGGGCCATCTTCTATCTCCCATTGTTTATGCATGTACTGCATTACCATGCGCCGTACTTCATATGATAAAATTTGTGTTTTGGTACCAATATGCATGGCTGTAAAGAAAACTGGAACTATCAAACTCAGAAGAAAGCAAGCACAAAAACTTGCAGCATACACCACATGCAAGCCTCTAAGGCAAAATTTCAGTTCTTATTAAAGCTTCCAAGCAAGCCTCTACCGCAACAGTCCAAAGTTCCTGTGTGCTTCCACTGCTTGCACCTTCAGCTCACACTTTTAAAGGTACAAAGCCATCGCTCAAATCCTTGTCATGGTTCTGAGCCTGACCACGCACAACGCACACCAAGGAACTTATCCCTCCACCCCTTGGACAAACTCCCCCTCCCCCTCTCCATCTTGCTCCCCAATCTTGCACCTACCATGCAGGGTGGTCCATGATGGCTTGAAACAGCTGCGTCCCTCGCAGAGCGTTTGTCAAAGGCAAGTGGCCACGAGGTGCTTCTAGGCTGTAGTTGAACTCCATTGGCCATTTTCGGTAGTTGTTGTACTCCCCCTGTGTGTACACACGTGTATTCATGTGTGTGCGTGTACGTACAGATGTCTCGCGTGTGTGCGTATGTGTTCATGTGTGTGTTTGTGTCTCTGTGTGTGTGTGTCAGCACACACGCATGACATGCTTGTGTGTGCATAGGTGCCTCTATAAACGCATGCGACGTACCTGCACCCAGTCTATTTTTTGGAAGAACTTGCCCCATCTCTTCTGGCACTGGCTGAAGACCTCTTTCTGCACGCTGTATCCAAACTTGTCATTGCTCGCCACACGCCACAAGGTGTCCACGGTCTGGAAGTCTGCCACACTGATGAACTTGACCTACAGCAGAGTGGGGGGCATGACAAGGTCGAAGAATGGATACGGTAACCATTCAATCGTGAGTTGATAGATTTGACCAACAGCAGAGCAGGAAGAGGTATGGCTATGGGGATACGTTTGTGAGGTGTGGCTGTGCATACGAATGTGAGGTGTCCGTGAATGAATGCGTGAATGGGGTTAGCCTGTGAATACGTGTTTGAGGACAGTTATCTCATGCATTGGTCTGTCCTCGTGGCTGTCAGGGAAGCACATATTGGGTCAGTATGGATTGCTTAAGGGTGGGTGGTTCTCTGTCTGGTCATCTCATGGTCATCTCAGCCCTTCTGAAAATTACACTTAAGTAAGAACCTTGACACCTGCCGTTTGGGAGTTCTGTGGAGTTTTAAATATCAGAAAGGCTGAGGTGCTTGGAACTGTCTCAGGTTCAAAATCGCATCAAGGATCTTGCACATTGAAGGGTGGATTGCCTTAGAAGAATTGTTTAAAATAACACACTCATAAAGAACAGTGGTTGTCAACAGCGAACAGTACAGAATGCGCGTTGGGAATTCCTACATGTTGATTCGGACTAATGCCGTTTGTTATTATTTTCCTCTAGGAAAGTACCAGGGAAAGTACTCATTCCTTAAAAGAGGTGGTTTGCCTCTGGTTTGTGTCTGTGTATGTAGGTGTCTGTGTGTGTTTGCGTGTATGAATGTGTGTGTGTGTGTGTGTACGTACGTGTGTGTGTGTTTGTATGTATGTGTGTATGTGTGTGTGTGTGTGTGTGTTCCGTGTGCTTTGCATTTGCATGAGTGCAGACTTTGTGTGTGTGTGTGTGTGTGTGTGTGTGTGTGTGTGTGTGTGTGTGTGTGTGTGTGTGTGTGTGTGTGTGTGTGTGTGTGTGTGTGTGTGTGTGTGTGTGTGTGTGATACACATAGCAGACACACCTGCCATTGGCATCACATCCCTCAGTCCCCTCACCTCAGTGAAATAAACCCAACCACGCTTGATGGCTTCCTCCCCAGCCAGCCGGATCAACAGCGCCCTCGTCTCGTCCTCTGCCTTCCTCCACTCGCCGTTTTTAAGGTGGTCTCGCAACAGGGTGTAGTCCATGTTTACCTGGGGGGACGATTCCGCGACAGTGTCGGGCCGAAAGAGAGAGAGATTGTGATTGGTAGAGAAAAAGAGAGATGGCAGTCTAGTTATGCTGGCACATACACACTCACACACACAACAACACTGGCACTGACTGAGTAAACATAACACACCTCAGATGCCAAGGGAACTTCGTCTACATTGGCTGCTTTCGCGGGTTTGCCTTGCTGTGGTTTCCCCGCAGCTGGCTTCTCCAGAGAGCTGCTGCTGCTGCCGAAGAGAGACAGGTCATCCAACTTCCCTGAAGCATAGACCCGCACACATCTGGGGGCTGTCTGCAGCGTTTGTCTCCTGTCAGCCTGGTGGGCTCTCGGTTGCCTGCTGGCTATCAAGGGGGAAGTACTGCTGCTGCTGCTGCTACTGCTGCTGCATACATGCTGCTGCTGCTGCTGCCCATTGTGCAAGTGGCAGAACGAAGCAGAGGAACGGTGCAGGGCTTGCATGGCGAGGGCAGAACTTATTAGCTCGCAAAAGTCTGCAAATGAAGCAAATATATATTATTTACAGGTTATAATTCTGTGTAGAACAATAACTGATCTGTCTGGAAACAGTCTGGCTCCGCATTGCATGCAGTTGGCCAGCGAAATGGAAGCTGGTGGTTGTAGCTCCATGCTTTCCATCACAGACAGAACCATACTGTGACTGTCATAGAATGGGAGACTTGTTGCAGGCTTATTTGAGGCGCCAGCCACGCATCCTCCGGGTGCGTTTGAATAGCTCTTTACTGCACATATAACATTACATAATGTACTCTGTCTGTACACCTCCCAACATAGTACGGGGCGTCAACATTCCTAGTTCTAACAAACATAAGCAGGAACTAGAGGCCGGTGCGCTGGCAGGTGGTCTGGCCAAGACATGCGTGGCTCCACTAGAACGCACAAAGATCCTGTTCCAGGTTGGTTCCTTCATTCTTCATTCATTGACGTGTGCAGGGTTCAAAGCTCCCACTCTTCTGTAACCACGAGACATTTGCCCGTGAACGCAGACACGGCGTGTGTCCAAGGATATGGGCATACCTGGAACGCTGCAGTTGCTCTGGAGGACGGAAGGCTTGGCAGGACTATTCAGGCAAGCCTCAAACACCAAATTGATGGTTATGCCTGCGTGTCAGCTTGAAGGGATGCTCCTTGGAACATATTTGTCGCCAGCAATTCACTTGGGTTGACCAGAATGTATATACGGTATTATTGGCAGGGAAACCACCAAATATATGGTCTTATACGGTGTACATAAATGGTTCTGGCCAACCCTACAAATCACACAAGCTCAAAGTTTGCACATCAAGTACCAATTAACCCTCTGCGCCACTGCGCTAGTCAAAACTGTGCTATTCCAATGACGCACGCATTATATCCAGGGGAAACACAGCCAGCGTCCTGCGCATCATGCCTTATGCTGCCATCCACTTCAGCGTGTACGAGCACTACCGCCGGTTGATAAAGAGCCAGTTGTTGCCTGAAAATGGGGGCCAGCAGCCGCAACAACCCCCCGTCCCAGACAGTGCTGAGGGTGAGGCAAAAATTGGGGTCAGAGAAGGTGAAGAAGCTGCAGCTGCCGTGGCACGTGCCCTTCATTCGCAACAGCAAGCTCGCATAATGGAGGATGGTAATGCAGCAGTGGCGCAGGCAACGTCTGGCACGCCCTCTCAATCCCAGCAGCGAGCTCGCACGGCAGAAGAGAAGAATGCAGCGGTGGCTGCGGCGGTGGACCAAGTGATGGAAGAGAGCAGTGCAAGCGGCAGCAGCGTTGACTTCACGGCTGCCGTCGTGGCGGCAGAGGCGCAGGTGTGTGAAACACATCTCTGGATTAGTAGGTTGATATGTAGCAAGTTATGTTGCTGCAGAGGAGAGAAGGATTATCTACCGCAGAATCGTTACAGGATGGCAACCACAGATACAATGCAGCCTAATTGGGCCATGCCGGCGCTTTGCACAATTATGTAGTTTAGACATCCGAATTGGAAAGCAGACAAAAAGACGACAGTATACTCAGCCACAGAGATCAGCATGGAAAGGAACTTTACTTGTTTAGTAAGGCATTCACACATCTCTTTTTGTTTTGCCCCACCATCAATCCCGCTTTTGCTTGACAAGACCAGGACACGTGGAAGCAAAGAGAACTGGAATTTGCCTAGTCATTAATACATACATACATACATACACCATGAGCACGCAAATCTCATCCTTGATCACCAAGCTGCTTCCGCTGCGCACTATACTTGCGCAGCTTGATGCGCTTGAGGCCCAGGGCGCATTGAAGGAGGCAGGAGGAGCGCAGCTGCAGCAGCAGCAGGCACGAGCACGAGCAACCCCTCCTGCTCCCATGCACCCTGTGTGGGATTTGGTGGCGGGATCGCTGTCGGGAGCCACAGCAGTGACCATAACGTACCCCCTGGACTTGGTGCGCACCAGGTGGGTGGAAATGGGTGTGTCGTATAATTCATATCTTATACATGTCACATTTGTACGAAGTTTGGACTTGGGTCATATGGTTGGGTGCGTTGTTGAGGTACATATCGGAGGACTTACACACCGTTGGCAAGCTAACGCGTTTGCCAACTTAACAAAAAAAGAGGCTAAGGATACGTGGCTGGGGAGTTCGCGGGGTCAAGTCCTGTTGAGGGGACGGAAAAGTATCGAGGCGGAATCTCCGTGTATGCTACAAGGACGCATCAAAGCGTGGACTTAATGCATTAGGGCCAGATGCACATTGCGCAATAAACTGGGTACACCCTTCAAACATAATGGTTAATGGGTGTAACATAGATTGTAGAACTGAGAACATGGAGCGTGAAGATAATTATTCATAGTTTGAGGTAGAATGTACATTAGGACAATGATCACTATCTTGAATGCAATAAAATTTTCCCTATATACATGGTGGGTCAGCGAAGTTTGATGTCAGACTTAACATCTCAGGAATGACTGCCACGTGCGTACACTACAATATGTTTGATAAAAGAAACACCTGAAAATTTCCCCTTGCTGCTGTGTCTTGATTGAGTCGTGAAGCACCGCATCGCTGTAGTCCCAACCTCACAAGGTATTTCCTTCTTACGGCACTGTGAGTCGTGACGGCATGCTGTTCACAAAGAGCTCCTGTTTGGGTGATCTAGCCGAAGGGGTGGCCGATGTTCTGGCACCTTTTAGGTTTCAGTTATCTGAATCCCAGAACATATCAATTAAATAATAAGAAAATGTTTTTGGTAGGAAATTTGGAATTTTTCAGGGCGGTCGCTCAGAAAAAAGATTAGGCACACAAGCTAAAAAGGCATTGAAAGATCAATAATGGAAAAGAGCTACGCTAATTTCAATTCTTCCACTGCAGAATAGAAGGTAACTTATTTTTTACTATCAATTCCTCGAAATAAGAGGGTCCAGAATGACGAATGACCAAGGAAGAACAAGCTCTCAGCCCTGTGAGCGCTTTTCCGACCCCCTTCCCACCTTCCCACAGACACTTTCTGGTAGTGCTATCAATACTTCTGCCTTATGTGTACAGCATACACACAGGTAATCGGCAGGTGTAAGTATGCTGCTAACTGTTCAAAGTTCCCTCTGAAACAGGCTCGCATATGCAACAGAGGACTCATTGAGCAGCGGCAGAAGCAGCGGCATTCAAGGCAGCAGCAACAGTGGCAACCAAAGTAGCACCAGCACCCATTCTGGTAGCAGTAATGGCATCCCAAGCAGCAGCAGCAGCGGCAATCATAGTAGCAACCATGGCAGTAGCTGCCAGAGTAGCGGCAACAAAGCCCGTCAATACCACGGTACAGCCAGCGCGCAAAACCTCAGCAGCAGCGGCGTACGGTCAGGGGTCACTCAGCAAGGAACTCGGCCCCTCCCCCATCAGCATCACAGCATATACAGCATGATGCGTGCAGCCGTGCGTGCTGAGGGGGTGCAGGGCCTTTACAAGGGAATGACCCCCACGTTGATGGGCATCCTGCCCTATGCTGGCCTCAAGTTCTACGTCTACCAATCGCTCAAGCACGCGTACAACCGCCGTAATGACAGCATCAGCATTGCAAACAGTGTGGCGGGAAAAGGGGGCTCGGGTGAGGTGGGCGGTGCACAGAAACGGTTGCCCATTCCCATAATGCTTATGTTTGGCGGAGCTGCAGGGCTGCTGGCACAGACGGTGACATACCCACTGGACATTGTGCGCCGACGGATGCAGGTGTGTGGTGTATGTGTAATTTGGCCTGCGTGCGTTTAGAACGTATTTGCATGTGCTAGCATGTCAGTTTATGTGTTGGTGTGTGCATGGAGGTGCAAGCGACGACTGTGGCTTTCTCTTCTACATTCCCTCTCTTGCTTGTTAAATGTTGGGTTGCTTTTGGGGGGTACAGATCTTAGTCTAGTGAAAAGATCCTAATTTAATGATCTTGGATTCTTCTTTTTGCACTTTTTCTCTGTACTGCTTAAAACCTGCAAAATTTGCCGTTCTGTGCATACCAACTTTTGCCAGACAACCCGACTTCAAACTGGAAATTGGCCTCCCTCCCCTTGAATTTGATCTGTTTTCGCACTCTTAGGTGGAAGGCCTCAGCTCACTCGGTGTGGCTATGGGCAAGCCTACTGCCTCCCTGTCAGTCCCTGCCCTGCACCAGTCCTCCTTATCCATAGCCAAGGCAATCATAGCAGAGGATGGGGCAAGGGGCCTCTTCAGAGGACTTTCGGTGAACTACCTGAAGGTTAGTGTTATTGATGCTTTGCCTGCCTCGCAGCTCTCCTTGTTTCTGCAAGACTAGAGAAAAAAGACCGCTTTTTTTCTTGAAAAAAGGACCATCGAATCATTGTTATGATCTGTGTTTAGGCAGCACTAGAATGCGAGGACCTTGATGCTCAACATTAGTTATTTCACTGCCAAGGTCAGCACACACACACACACGTAAGTGAGTATATTGCCGGTTACAATTCCCCCAAAACCTGACGCCATTACCCTTTTCTCCCTGTTGCCTGCAGGTAGTACCCTCAACTGCAATAGGGTTTACAGCCTATGAGCATTTAAAGCACTACCTAGACGTCGTAGGTAACCTGTAAATGTAGGTAGCTTGTTCCAAACTATATTATTTGCTATCGAACACGAACACGAGCGGCAGGTTTCTATTCAATATTCCTATTTCATTTTTACTGAAGCATACAATGTTGTTTCCTGCCGCAAGCGCAGCGCGTGAAAAGGTGTGGTCACCATTTGCTGTTCGCATTTATTTGACATCTCCAAGTCCTGATGATCCTCAGAAAGACAGTCCTAACATATTAGGTATTTGCGTACGTGTTGGCGACAGACAGAAATAACTGATTGATCCATGCTCGGACTGTAGTTGACGTGCGGAAGTTTTTTTTAAGCACTGTTTCCATGTGTGAATTACTTGAAATATGTTAGAGTTACAGAGTTTACAGAGTATGCCATCAGTAAAAACGTATGACTGCTAGGCTGCGTATGTAAAATGTGTAAAAAAAATGTGATACCGGTAATTGTTTTTGTAGCACCAGACTTGTAGCACCTACAAAAAACCCTTGGGAAGGGAAAAAAAGACACAACGCTGTTTGTGACATTGCAGCACTAAATAAAATCAGTAAACAATCAAGCATCTGTCAGGACCAACCGATCGCAATAAATTAAAGAGGGGGAATCATCTGTGAGTCTTGGTCACATAAAAAACATGGACTGTCACACTGAAGATATCAAGAATGAGGGAGGCGAATTTTATACATGGACTCATGTGTGAGGAGCAGCACATGCACAACGAGAGGGTCTAAAAACATCAAACATGGTATTATGAAATATGTTTTAATTCATGGTGGTTTTATGTAAATCTTCATCCTGCACGACTTCATAAATCCGGCTGTCTGGTTTTGGTTGTTAACAAGGTTTACAAGGAAAGGCCTTCAGTCAAAGCGTGCGACTGCTAGCCTGCCCATAAAAAACAGTCAGTTCATGAAGAAAGAAATAGAGTTTCTGAGAGTAGGGACTCACATCTCCTGCAAAGATACTGTATGGGGGTGCGTGCAGTGGATAATAGCATGCTGTTCATCCTGGACACCATCATCAGCCTTACTAAAGTCACAGGCAGGGGAGGACCTGGGGTTCCATGTTGCGGTCTCAAAGCGAAGGGTTGTGGACACGCAGTATGAAAGGGGCAACACTGCAAATGACATCTCGTGGGAGGAGCATGTACTTGGGAACTGGTTTATACTCAATTTGACGACCGAATTTGCTAAAGAAAGGCAAAGCCTAATCCCTGACTGAAAATATTCAGCTTCTCCTTCGTGGAGGAAAATACATCTGTTGTTGTTGTTGTTGTTGTTGTTGTTGTTGTTGTTGTTGTTGTTGTTGTTGTTGCGGAGATTCTATCTGTTTTGTCGATTTAACGAATTTATTATTGCTGACATAGGGTTTCGGGACGTTATTTTCCATGAAAATGTAATATACAGAGTTTACAGACTTGTAATTGTATTACACAAGAAGTCGCAGCAATGTGGAGCATGATGCAAGCACGCCAGGAGGAGAACCGTTATTTCATGTTGTCTTGCAGTGCTGTGGCTGTGGCTGGCACACTTGGCAGCGTGTATGTCCTGCATAAGCTCATGAGGAGGAGGGCTAAAAAGGGCAAAGCACTGCCCGTTCCGTACCCATGCCACCCCATCTTCAAAGTACGTACTCACATATTACACACGTGTAGCTGGACAACAGCGTAACTGAAAGCATTCATATCACTTGAAAAGCAACCCCACACCCTCACTACTCATCGCAGAATATCCCGTTGGTCGCCGACAGAGTTGAGCGTGGAAAGGTATGTTGAGCGTGGACAGGTGAAGGAGACCAACGTCGCCTCTCGCAATGTTGTTCTTTGTTATCATCACACTATAGCTTGGATAGCACATAAACATACGTGCCAGTCATACCTGGGATGAAAGCAAACTAACGTCACTAACCAACTAAGTACGTCAAGGAAATTGCTTACTTTCCAATCGCGCTCTATGCTAAGTTTAAATGAGGAATCAGTTTAGCATGTGTTCACCCCTCGCATCTCAACTTTAGCTTTACGACTCCATATTACTATCCAGTTGCATTGTGTTCATATTTTCTAAAGCACAGACAAGACACAACTTTCCTAGAAATGAAAACAGACAACTCCATTTCCTTTTTTTCCTTTCAGGAGCACATCGATGCGGTGCTTTGCGACTTAATGAACACACAGAAGCACCTCGGGAAAATCTTCAGGTACTTACCATACGTATGGAAGTGTACGCACGTGCAATTATGATTCCTTACAGACAGTAGTTCATCACTGCAAACGTCTCTGATCCCTCGCAAGTATCGCGACCTCTATCTCTGGTCAAAACACCAAATTTCACAAGTCTGTTCTCTTTTCTTTTTTCCGTTCAAGGCAAGGTGTGCTTGTTTTCGCCTTGGTTTTATTAGACAAGGCAAAGGACCTCGCACAGGCTCGTATTGGGTTTTAAGCACTGGGTTGTAATGTTTCATCATATGACGATACTAACAAATCTACTCTTGTTTGACATGCACATCTCAGGCTGAAACTGGTGGCCATGGACCTCATTGTCGTCTGCGGTACGTTGTACATTCGTAGTATTTGTGCACTTGTACGTACTCCATATAAGCGCAGCCTGTTCTTACTTTCTTTACGAGGTTCTCCAAGGTTGTTTACCTGATGCATGAAGTAGTATCTTCCCAGAAACACGTGCACACGCACATGACCATAAAGTTACATGCACCTAAACACATGTATACACAGATGCTGATGCTGCAAAGGAGATCATGATGCAGAAGGTGGGTGCAGTACGCAAACCACGCCTTAGCATTGTTTCCCACTTTCTAGGCTTGCACATTGTATGTTTTGCGTGCCGCTGAACGTCTACTGGATGACAAAAAATTGCAGAACTTCCCCAAGAGCCACACCTACGACGCACTGCATCCGTTCATTGGAGATAAGAGCATGGTCTGCTCAAAAGGCGCAGTATGGGCCAAACAGGTACTCATCAGCTGAAGCCAAATCCACAGCTCGTTGATCGCCTCCATTTTGAACAAGCAGCTAAAGCGTGCTTCTGCTGCTGTCTGACAAGTAAACATCGCTGTAACCACGCTGCCCCTGTTCTTCCCTTATGCATCGCAGAGACGAGCGTTCTCCCCCGGCTTCCTATTTGCGGTGGGTGCAACCAGTTGTTTGGGTAGAGCCGTACACAAGAGACGGTCTATTGTAAGATGCACAGGGAACCTCAAGCACTGTCGCTGGCAAGTTTGCTATACCAGTCCTCACTCAACAGAGCACAAAACTGACCATGCCAAGCCCTCACTGATCTCGATGCAGTTCCTGAAAGACCTCGTCCCCACTTTTGCTAGCAAGACCCAGCTGCTCATTGACAGGTAAGTAGGGTTGGCCATATTTATAATATATACACTGGTGATTTCCCTGCCAAAAGTACCGTATATACACCGTATACTTATGGTTCTGGCCAACCCTACAGGTGAGGCTTAGGTAAAGGTTCACGTCATTTATTATGTGCACTTAAACACAATACGCTGAGCATGACAAAGTCATAAATACAAATGAAATGCAACACTATGTGCATGAATGGGTTGCGATGTAAATAACGATGGCGCTGGCGCTGTGCAATGCTAGTCAATGCCTCGTTGTTTGTGGCTCAAATTCCACAAGCATGCTTGCATAAGAGCGGCAAGCACACAACAATAAGTGCCTGGTAGCATGCCTTGGACGAGGCCACTGCATTTTTAAGAATTAGTTCTTGCTTTCCTGAAGTGTGAACCACCTGTTGAACCGTTCTTGAGAAGGACACGATTGCGAGGGTGCTCACCACCCGCCCAGAAATATTGGCTTACAATCGCCAAAAAAGGGAAATCGCCTGAAACACTGAAAAACCAAGGAACGAAAAGGAAGTGGATACCCTGCAAAGGGGGTTGTTCCCGCTGCTGCTCAGGCCTGGCCTGAGAAACTACGGACTTATGGACACGACCAATCAAACCATGAACTACCAAGTCCCTAAACTACCAAGTCCTTCAACTAATAAGTCCTTCTCCCTGCTATCTAGGACGAAGCAAAGAACGAGAAATAGTGGAAGTCATTGCAAGCATTACCAATAGTACCATGAATGCTCACCTATATAAGAATACAACCCTACCATCACTCAGGTTCGCCTCCAAATCGGACTCAGGGCAGGTTGTCAGCATGCACAAAGAGCTGATATTGCTAACAATGGATGTTATCTGCCAGGTATGATACATTTTCTGTTCCACTCAGACACATATACACGCACAAAAGTCCTGAGTTTGGAGGACTTCGTGTCTTAGTATGATGAAGCACTATGGATCTTGTGTTACTAACATCCGACGATCACATGCAGTCTCAGTTTTGTTAACTTACATTAAAGGTGACTGCTGTTAATTCTGATGGACGATGTTGTTGCCTGATTCACAGGTTGCACTGAGCGTAAACTTTGGTTTCTTGACCTCCAAAGACCCGCCTGAGCTTTACCACCTGTTCGTGGAGCTACTAGAGAACACAGCAGCGTAAGTTGTTGTCAGGCCTGGACAAGCAAGAAGGGGCCACAAGCCGATAACTAGGCACCCCATCTTTACCTCATGTGGTTTTCACTGCCTGCGTGTTTTACCTTCCCTTTAACTTTCCTGGGCCTCCTTTAACTTTCCTAGGCCAGCATGTCATGCCTTCAATCCCGAGCTCGGCAGCAACACAGCCATTGGAGTGCCTCTGTGCTACTGCTGACACAACTGTTGTTTGTTCCTTCATGTGTCCTGGCTGCAGGCTCGCTCGGTCCCCTCATTTGCGCTGGTGAGCGACATGCACGGTTTAAAGTCAAAAAACATTCGCAGACAACATGGGTCACAAAAGAATACATATAGGAGAAACATGGGTCAAGGTCAAATATATATTGGTATCAAACACACTTAGGTGCAGATGGTGGTTAAGGTCAAACATCAAACATACATAAGCAGCATGGGTTACGAAAGACATACACAGGCGACATGGGTTAAGATCAAAAGAACAGCCATCCGCAAAGCACAAAGCAGCTAGTTGACTAACTGCGCAACCTTGCAGCTGCTGGTTCAAGCATAATAGCACAGAATACCGCAACATGCTTGCCTAAAACAAAGCGAGGATGCACGTTTCTCCTCACACTCACACACACACACACACGCACACACAAATATGCTGCAGGCGGAAGTACCTGCCCTGGGCATACCTCCACATCACCTCCATCCAGAAACGATTTGATGGCCAGATCACTCGTGTTATTGAAGGTCGCCTGTCGAGCAATGACAGCAAGTCTGGTGCCAGGTAAGCTTGGCCACGTGTCATGCAAAAAACACTATCACTGTGCCCTACACCTGCCTATTATAATAACTGCATATCGTAATTAGTGAACTCGCAGGTGCCTGAGCTACCAGAACTGACTGCACCCTGTCTTATTTTTCATTGCTCAAGACCTTGTCACAAACCACACGTATTGCAAACATAGCCAAGCATCCTTGGGCTTGCTCTGAAAATAGCAAGGAGGGTACATATACATAATTATACGTTGTCTCACGCGTGTCGCAGCACTGGCAGCCGCGACATTCTTGAACTCGCTCTGAAAACAGCAAAGGAGGACACAGAGGAGGAGGGTGGCCGAGGGCTGGACATGGAGGACGTGCTCTCTCAGGTCAAGACTTTCTTGTTTGCAGGCCACGGTGAGCTAGGGGGGCACGCTGTTGCTAGGGAGGTATTCGTATGTCCACACAGGCGTCTGTGTTTTAGGATGATGTGTGCAGGACAGCATGTAGGAAATGCAAGATTCCTGTAGCATGCAGAACAACTCCTTTCCTTGTTGGTAATTGACCGAGCACATGTGAGGTGCATCCGCACAAAGAGCTGTTCCTTTTTCATTACAAATTTTGCCTGCCGACTCGGCGAGCTGTAAAAAACCTTTGATTGTGCAGATACCACCGCATCAACAGCTGCATTTGCAATGTACGAGATCTCACAGAACCCACAAGTGGAAGCTGCGCTGGTTGAAGAGATTGACAGGTGATCAAGGATGTGTGCCTTTGTCCAGAGATTAAAAGCTGTCTTTTGCTTTAAGCAAAGCGCTACTCAGGCTGTGGCTTATTCGTGTTAATGGAATGCGTTTTGACTTTAAGTTCAAAAGTGTATTCACAGTTCAGCTGTCCCTCTGCTCCATGTGCAGGGTGTGCGGCGGCAAGCCTCCAAGCTCAGACGATTTAGCAAACTTAAAGTATACAGGCTACGTGATCAAAGTACGCAAGAGCTTGACGTCATTGCGTCATTGTGACCACTGTGTCATTGAGCTATTCTGTAATACACGTGTATATGGAAGTAGATCAGTGATGAGCATAGGTAGTGGTAATCATGTGTATCGTCGTCAGCAGCGTGTGCTCTTCCCAGCTCCCCGCATGCCAATTATTGCCTAAATAAAACAGCTTACATTCTCCATCTTGTTCACTTGAAAGCATGTGCCCCTTAAATCCATAGAACAGCAAGATTGAAACTAGTAAAACTTCCAACGTGGTGGTAACGCTTGTATAATTGATTAACTACGATAGGACTTGATGCCAGAGATGTGTTTACTTTTTGCTGTACCTTCTGCAACCCCCCCCCCCCCTCAACTACTCTATAGGAGACCCTTCGGATGTGGCCTGTAGGCGGAACTGCTCGAATAGCTCCTAAGGGCGCAACTCTTCAGGTGTGTGAACACGCACCCGCACACGCGTACCCACCCACACGCACACGCATGCATGTGTGAGCTTGTGTTTAAGCATCCATTGATGCGTTCAAGCCTGAACTAGAATGTGCTGCAACTGGCTGCGTGAAGGTGCGCTTTTGTTTCGAGTTGAAGGGCTGCCTTGCAAGTTGATTACAGTGACAAACAAGAACATGCAACAAAGGCAAATACACAGGATAAGAGTATCTGCATTGCATTTGAGGTGTTACAAGTCACTACCCCTGCTGCAGGCCAAGATTATGCTGAGCAAGAAAGCTAACGTGTACAAAATGTTGGCAGCTCAATCGCCTGTTGTCCCTGTCTTGTCTAGTTCAGACGCATTTGCCTCCCTTATGCAATAAACATGAATCTATGCTAATCAGAAAGAAGCAAGATTGATGAATGCTTACCAACTGTGTGTCCTGCTGTTGCTGCGCCAATTTTCAGGGCTATGACATTGGTAACACACCAATTTACATCCCCCATTTTCCGATCCACCGCTCCACTGAGTACTTTGGCCCAGGTGTGTGAGTGTGTGTGTGTGCATGTGATTTAACGCTTGAAATTTTCATATAGTTTGCGTCCGTTAAGACATGAAGTCTTTGGGAATGATAATACTGTGCCACTTGCTCATGTCTGTGGTCTTGAAAGCACAGGGAAACACTCTCATTGTAACAAAAGTCGCTTTGAACTTTCCATGCTTCTCCACGCAAGGCTGTGCAAGTGTTTAGAGGGATTTATAATGTTTTCAAAGGCCCTCTCTGAACTCCCACATGGCAAACGCATGTCAATTGTCCGTCCTCTTTGTTGTGGATCAACTGCCATGCACATCCTCTTTGTTCTGTTTCGTGTGCAGATGCTGGATCCTTTATCCCGGAGCGCTGGCAGGATTCAGCCTACGTGTCAGCCCTCAACCCTACGGCCTACATGCCTTTCTCCAAGGGCTCACGTGACTGCATTGGACAAACTTTTGCCCTCATGGTACGTGTGTGGTAGCTGTAGAGATTGTGAATAATGTTGGCCAGAACTATATACAGATACGGTATTATGGCAGGGAAATCACCAATTATACGGTCATATACGGTGCATATACACGGTTCTGGCCAACCCTAATTACTAATTACGAATGTTACATGTTTTCAAAGGGCTTGCATGCTGTGGGTGCAAGTGGGCACTCGTTACCACAGTGTAGACTTGTGTATCAAACGTAATTACCACAGTAGAGACTTGTGTCACAAACGTAACAACGTAACGTAAATTACCACAGTGTAGACTTGTGTATCAAACGTAATTACCACAGTAGAGACTTGTGTCACAAACGTAACAACGTAACAACGTAACGTAAATTACCACAGTGTAGACTTCTGTATCAAGCGTAACTTGCTTTATCTTGAATGCACCCTCTAGCATGCTTTTTATCCACAAAAAAGTAAAAGCTGGTGCTACCCCATCAAGGAAAGACACAGAAACTGGGTGGTCTAGGTCCGTCACCATGTGTGCATGAGTGTCCTTTAAGGCCATCAAGCGCAGATCACCCTTGGAGGACAGCAATCAAAGGTACGGAATGTTGAAAGAAAAACTACGCAGGCAGTGAAAACCACTCCCCACAATAATGAAGGAAAAGAAAGCCTCTTTGGTACCGAGTACCGTAAAACTCTTTTACCAGCAGACAAATAAGGCCCTGTCAGAGAAACAGGACCAGCAGAGTACTTAAAGAAGCAGAAAAGAAGTCACAAAGAGACTGGAGTACCATGTTCAAACAAGCAAGAGCGCCAGGCACAGAAACGGCAGAGCTAAGCTAAGGGTCTACCAGGGAAAACCACCCGTCTCGGCCGTTGCCAGCCTCAAAAACTACCGAGCTACTACATGTCCTTTCAAACCTTGTTGACCATCCTACTAAACCTATTGATCTGCAGGAGGCCAAAACCCTGATCGCCGGGCTCTACTCCAAGTACACTTTTAAGTACGCCCACAATAAGCCGGAGGAGCAGGCATACAGGATTACCAGCAGCCCTAAATTTGGCGTCCCCATGACAATTCACTCCCGCAAGTGATCAAAGGTACCACTCTTGTACTGTCAGGTATTCTGTGAAGGAGGTTTACAAAACTCGGTACTTATGTGGCTTTTTTTCCCAACTTGATTTGAGGAGGTTTGCGCTGCCTGCATTATTTTTTGTTCAAAGTGACCGGTCAGGTATTTATGTGTTAGTGTGCGAATGCATGCGAGATGAGTGTCACCAAGGATCGAGGTTGGGAAACAGTATTTACCATCCTTCTCTGTAAGTCTAATTTTTCTTGTAATTTATTTATGGCGAGTCTTTTTGTTTAAGAGTGATTCTACTCGAGTACTATTTCTTATGAGGCGCTTGAGAAGACAATGAGCGTGGCGCCTATTGAATCATCAGTTCGAAATGAGACCTTGTTCAATGCTTTCAGATATATTAATCATGTAATCTACACGTCGCTGGTGGGAGCTGCTGCGCACTTTACAGCAATGCGATAGACCTAATCTACCAAACATTGCCGAAACATGTTGGCCATTTTCCTGCTAATCTTCTTCCAACTTCATCGCCATATTTATAAGATATCATGCAATGGTTACAATGGTTACAATGGGGGGTGGCCTTCAGCCAGGTTGATTGGCTGATCGGCTGCTGACTGGTCTCGGCCAGCCACAAATAAATCCATAAGCTCAGAAAGAAAAAGAAAAATTCTATTGTTCTGCTGAGAAAGGAAATCATGAACAAGTTGGTTGTTGACCTGTTGCAGCAAAAAGGGTTGGGCTGCTGAAAAGTCCTCAAAAAAAGGTGAAAACAGTTGAAAGTTTCTGTCTGAAAGGAAAAGTGTTTCCTCAGCTCACAAACTCGATAATCTTGGCAAATTAAAAGAGCATGCACCTCGTTCTGAACATGCTCATCTTCACCAGGACATTGGTCACATACGCAAGAACCATCTTCATGCCACGCTGCTGCCTCAACTTTCAAAGTATGCGCACGCAAGCGGAATCTACTTATATTGCGCATGACATGTTTGGACAGATCAAGATGGAGATACCGTGGTACATTAATCGGCATACGCTCATTTCTAGAAAAAGGGATGGCAAACCAAGAATGATAGGTGGCCAGTTTGTTGTTGTGTGTGTTGGGGTCCA
>Ga0307951_1000613_pt1 | contig 20710 bp, 18 predicted proteins | sample OrgLakmetagen374_FD_201842 | JGI IMG/M metagenome (GOLD analysis project Ga0307951, IMG submission 201842) | Saline water microbial communities from Organic Lake, Antarctica - #374 | ecosystem: Environmental > Aquatic > Non-marine Saline and Alkaline > Saline | place: Antarctica: Organic Lake... | reverse complement strand
ACCTACTCTCAAGAAGAATTAGCTAAGCTGAATTTGGTTTATGCTTTAATTCAAATGTATCAATCCAAATACGATGATGGTGAAGCGATTTCGCAAATAATTGACTTTTATACACAAATTACTTCTACTTCTAAATCAAAATCCAACCACTTATTTTCTTCTAAAAACAAATCTGCAGATTTAGAAAAAATTATTCAGAACAGGGTAGAACCAAAAGGAGGTTTGCTTCAAAAAAACTTCAGCAAATTAATAACCAATGCCATGCTATTTATAGATGTACTTTGCTTTGAGGTTTGGTTAGAAGAGCCTACCAAACTGAAGCAATTTGCAGTTCAACTAGAAGGGAATATAATTAACTTAGTCTATTTGGCCATTCAGGAAAAGACCGAACTAGGTAAGTTTGAAGAGCTCATCATGGAATTACTGCAATCTTCTTTACGCTATGAAAAGAAGAATCAAAATGAAATGCTTGCTTTTGATGAAATTGAATTTGAACCTTTTAAAAGCTATTCCATAAAAAAATACATTGTAGATTTAATTTGTATGGCAATTTATAGTGATGAAATAATTGAAGTTACTGAATCTGAATTTGTATATCGTTTAGCTCAAAAAATCAATTTAGAAAAAACTGAGGTTGATGCCTCTATTGTAGAATTGCAATCATTTGTAAAAAACAATAAATCGAAAATTGTATATTTCAATTACAAAAATCCTCTTCAAAATTTTTACAATAGAACCCAAAGAAATACATTAGTTCTGTTGAAAAGGAACAAAAAAAGGTTGATTCAAGAAATCATGGAAAGCAAAGAATTATTTTATTTACTTAAAGAATCTACTTATCGAAACCTTACCGATGTTGAAAAACAAAAAGTCAAAGACCAATTGTTTGATATTTTTAAGAGCATTCCATCCTTAGCCATTTTTGCTTTACCCGGCGGTGGAATTTTACTGCCCATCATTATTCGATTTATACCGCAATTGCTTCCTTCTTCTTTCAATGAGAATAATAAGAATTAAATAAACTAAGCCATTATTTACTTTCAGAAAGATTAAATTACAAAACCACGAATACACTAATTTAAATTCGTGTATTCGTGGCATATATTTAAACCATAAATTTTTGCCTAATTGAGATAGTTTGTCTCAATGCTGAAATTATAGTTCAAGTTTTATCACTTTACCTTCCTTCATAACAAATACTGGTTTCATAAAAGCATCGAGGTTTTTTTCATCAAAATCACCTTCAATAGCCACTAAATCTGCTATAAAATCAATTTCAATTTGACCTATTTCATCATTGATTTTTAACAACTTTGCATTGGTTAGCGTAGCAGATTGTAGCACCTCCATCAGCGGCATTCCGGCTTCTACCATAAATTGAAACTCTCTGGCATTATCGCCATGATAAAAAACACCTGCATCGGTACCAAATGCAATGGGAACTCCCTTAGCATATGCTCTGCCAAAAGTAGATTGAATTTTTGGACCAATTTCTAAGGCTTTAGGACGAACAATCTCAGGGTAATATCCATCGACTTTACCCATTTTGGAAACAAACTTTCCTGCGCTAATAGTAGGAACATAATAAGTATTGTATTGTTTCATCAATTCCATGGTTTCATCGCTCATTTTTGTTCCGTGCTCTATGGTTTTAACACCTCCAATAATTGCACGTTGCATACCTTCGTCTCCGTGAGCATGTGCTGCAACATGAAAACCATAATCTGCTGCTGTTTCACAAATGGCTTTTATTTCTTCTAAAGTAAATTGAGGATTATCTCCGCTTTTCGCTTCGCTTAAGACTCCACCTGTAGCTGTAATTTTAATTAAATCTGCTCCATTTTTATAACGTTGACGGACTGCTTTCCTTGCATCTGCTACTCCATTTACTACCCCTTCTTTTGGTCCAGGATCGCTGATGTATCTTCGGCTGCTTCCGTTGGTAGGGTCTGCGTGACCACCTGTGGTGGCTAAAGATTTACCAGCGGTAAAAATTCTTGGCCCGACCACATCACCTCGATTGACGGCATTTCGCAAATTGATGTTCACCCCTGTTCCACCTAAGTCACGCACTGTAGTAAAACCAGCCATCAAAGTTCGTTTAGCAAAAACAGTAGATTTATACGCCACATCAGCTTCATCATCTTGGTATTTTTCCAAGTATTTTTTGGGATTGGTTTCGCTTTCTAAATGCACATGCATATCAATCCAACCCGGCATTAGGGTATGATTTTTTAAGTTGATGTATTCATCGTAAGCTTCTATTGCAATAAACCCTTTTTCGATTGCAATAATTTTGCCATTTTCCACAACGATGCTTGAAGCAGGAATTATTTTTCCGTTTTCAACATCTATATAATTTTTTGCATGAATTAAAGTTTGTTGGGCAAAACAAAAACTGGTAAATAAAAATGCTAGTAAAAAAATACTTTTTTTCATAGGTCTAAGATTAATCTACCACTTTCAAGATTTCAGCAGTAATGAATTCAATTTGTTCCATATCTAATTCAGTATGCATGGGTAAGGAAATCACTTCTTTCACCAACTGATTGGTCACAGTAAAATCAGCTTCATTGTAGCGTTCATCTGCATAGGCTTTTTGTAAATGCAAAGGAATGGGGTAATAAACACCATGTGGAATTCCTTTTTCTTGAAAGTGCTTTGCCAATTCATCTCTTTTTCCGTTGGTTATTCGCAATGTATATTGATGAAAAACATGGCAATCACAAGTATCACAAATACTTCATTTCACCTCACATTTTTTTTGAGTAAAAGTTGTGGGTGTAATAATATTAGGTGAGTTTTCTAAAGCCTTAGAATATTTCCGAGCTGCGCTTTGTCTTGCTGCATTATAAATATCTAAATTAGGTAATTTAGCTCGTAAAACTGCCGCTTGAATGCTATCCAATCTTGAATTCACTCCAACCACATCATGATGATAACGTTCGTACATTCCATGATTTACAATACCACGAATCGTATGGGCCAAATCATCATTATTAGTAAATATGGCTCCACCATCTCCGTAGCAACCTAAATTTTTAGATGGGAAAAAGGAGGTTGCTCCAACGTCTCCAATAGTTCCTGCTTTTTGAGATTTACCGTTTTTAAAAGTATAGCTTGCTCCTATCGCTTGTGCGTTATCTTCAATAACAAACAAATTATGTTTGTTTGCTAAATCCATCACTGCATCCATATTAGCGACATGACCAAACAAGTGTACAGGTACGATGGCTTTGGTTTTTGGTGTGATGGCTTTTTCCAATGCATCCACATCTATATTGTAGGTTTCTGAATCAACATCTACCAAAACGGGAGTTAAATTAAGTAGGGCAATTACTTCAACTGTGGCAGCAAAAGTAAAATCTGCGGTAATGACCTCATCTCCGGGCTGAAGTCCTAAACCCATCATTGCAATTTGAAGCGCATCTGTTCCGTTTGCACAAGGAATTACGTGTTTAACGCCTAGATAATCCTCTAATTCTTTTTGAAAAGCATGTACTTCTGGACCATTGATGTAGGCGGTAGAGTTCACCACTTCGATGATAGATTTGTCTACTTGGGCTTTTATTTTTTCGTATTGACCCTTAAGGTCAACCATTTGTAATTTTTTCATGAGTAAATGTATATGGAATTAGCTTTATACTATTAAAACATCTTTCAACAAAGCTAACAAATAAGCCCCTAAGCGCAATTCATTTTGTATTAAAAACTTATTTTAGTCGAAAATTTAGCACTTTGAAAAGTATTTATTCAGCTTTGATACAGATTTTCGAATGGATTCTTCCTCTAACTACCTGGATTAGTCCTAAGCAAAAGCAATTTGTTGAAGGAAGAAAAACGGTATTTAAACAACTGGCATCAATTGAAGCCATGCATTTGATTTGGATTCATACTGCTTCTTTGGGAGAATATGAGCAAGCTGTACCCATCATGAAGCAACTTAAAAATGAGTTCCCAGAACATAAAATTCTTGTCACCTTTTTTTCGCCTTCTGGATACGAGGTTAAAAAAAATGATGCATTGGCTGATTTCATATTTTATCTTCCATTAGACACCAAATCTAATGCTGATAGATTTGTAAATATGCTTCCAATCAATTTAGCGATTTTCGTGAAATACGAAATTTGGCCCAATTACTTGGATGCCTTGACCAAGGCTGAAATTCCAACCTATTTAGTTTCTGCTCTGTTCAGAAAAGAACAATTCTATTTTAAACATGCTGGCCAATTTATAAAAAGAGCGCTGCATCAATTCAAGCATATCTTTGTTCAAAACAATCAGTCTTTACAGCTTTTAAAGGAAGAAGGCTTAGTAAATGTTAGCATTTCTGGGGATACTCGATTTGATAGGGTTAGCCAACAATTGCAAATGGATAATCAGTTGGATTTTTTGGAAGTATTCAAACAAAATAAAACTTGTTTTGTGTTCGGAAGTTCTTGGCCAGAAGATGAAGCTGTTTTCATAGATTTCATCAATTCTAATCCAAACTTAAAAATGGTGATTGCTCCTCATGAAATCAAGTCTCAAAAAATAGCAAGCTTAGTAGAAAAGTTGAAGCGAAAAACAATTTTATACAGTCAAATTGAAAATGAAAAAGTCGCTGAAGCTGAAGTTTTAATTATTGACCACATTGGGTTATTGTCCAAGATTTATGCCTACGCAGACATAGCTTATGTAGGTGGAGGAATGGGAAATTCAGGTTTACATAACATCTTAGAACCGGCTACTTTTGGTGTTCCTATTATTATAGGGAAAAACTATGATAAATTTCCTGAGGCAGAAGAATTGAGAAGATATGCTGGTTTATTTAGCGTTCAAAATAAAATAGAATTTACTGAAATTGCAACTAAACTAACTACAGAAAATCAGTTTAGAAAACAAACCGGTATGATTGCTGGACATTATGTAGAGGCAAGAGCTGGTGCCACTAAGCATATCTTAAATAAAATTAGAAAGCAGCTCGATTAACCACATACCTCCTTTTGAAGTACTGCAATAGCATTATGCAATTCTGCTTATATCAAATTTCAAATCCTTTCTAAATGAAGAGGCTTGTATTTTATTCAAATTATTGGATAGCAAGCCTACTTTTTTCTCATATAAATAGAAATTGGAACCCCATGAAAATCGAAATTCTTTCTCAATTGGTTTTCCAAAAAGCGCTTATATGAATCTTTTACGTACTGTGGTAAGTTGCAAAAAAAGGCAAACTGAGGTTGTGGTGTAGGAAGTTGAGTAATGTATTTAATTTTTACATACTTCCCTTTTAAAGCTGGTGGAGGGTTTTGTTCAATCAGCGGCAGTAAGGTTTCGTTTAATACTCGAGTTTTAATTTTTTTGCTTCTGTTTTTGTAAACCTCAACTGCGGTTTCAATTGCTTTGTATATACGCTGTTTGTTTAATACGGAAATAAACACAATTGGAATATCAATAAAAGGAGAAGTTCTTTGTCTAATTTCAGTCTCAAAATCTTTAATGGTATTGGTTCCTTTTTCAACTAAGTCCCATTTATTTGCTAGAATTACAATTCCTTTTCGGTTGCGTTCTGCTAACCAAAAAATGTTTTCTACCTGACCATCAAAACCACGATTTGCGTCAAAAATAATGATACAAACATCTGCATGCTCGATGGCACGAACACTTCGCATTACGGAGTAAAACTCAAGGTTTTCTTTTACTTTCCCTTTTTTTCTGATTCCAGCGGTGTCCACTAATTTAAAATCGAATCCAAAACGATTGTATCTGGTGTCGATTGAATCTCTTGTTGTTCCAGCAATATCAGTAACAATGTATCTATCTTCACCGATTAAGGCGTTGATGAATGAAGATTTCCCAGCATTAGGTCTTCCTACAACAGTGAATTTTGGTAAGTCATCTTCCTCTTCTTCTACTGCGTCTGGCAAAGCTTTTACAACTGCATCTAGTAGGTCTCCACTTCCGCTACCGTTTATGGCAGAAATGGTATAATACTCGCCTAAACCTAAGCTGTAAAATTCAGTTGCATCCAGTAAATTTTTATTGCTATCTACCTTATTTACTGCTATAATAACGGGTTTGTTGCTTTTTCTTAGCAATTTAGCCACATCCTGGTCAGAAGGCGTAATTCCAGAAGTTACATCTACTACAAATATGATGACATCTGCTTCTTCAATAGCTAATTCTACTTGTTTATCTATTTCAGCTTCAAAAACATCGTCGCTTCCAAGAACGTATCCACCGGTATCAATAACAGAAAACTCTCTTCCATTCCAGTCTGTTTTTCCGTAATTTCTATCTCTAGTCACTCCGCTCACACTATCAACAATAGCTTCACGACGTTGAATTAAACGATTAAAAAAAGTAGATTTTCCTACATTTGGTCTCCCGACAATGGCAACCATATTCCCCATAACAGCATTTTTTAACAATTTGCAAAGATACTACATTTTACGCGGTTTAAGCTATTCAATTTGAAATCAATAGAAAGCAAGAAAATAGCTTTAGTTCATTATCATTTTCTATCTGTTTACAAACAAAATATTCATTACTTTTATCATTTTACAGATGTATGACAACCAACACCACATTAAATTTAGAGAATAGTATTTCTCTGCGCGTCCACTTTCAATTGGAAAGTGCAAAGACAATTGATAAAATTTTAGATGCTGCTAATTCAATTCAAAAGAATACTAAATCTCAGTTTAGCCTTAAGGTTCTAGACCAACACCTTTGGTTTGGTATAGCTAAAAAGCACCAAAAAATGTATTCCCCGAACTTGCATCTGGAATTGGAGCAAAACGAATCTGGTAAAACTATAATCAATGCTAAATTTGGACCAGACCCAGCATTATGGACGCTTTTTATGTTTTTACACTTTGGTTTGGCATTGGCGATAATTAGTCTTGCAGTAGTTGCATATGCCAATTACGCGCTTGAAAAAGCAGTTGCTTTTCAGTTGACTTTAATCGGAGTAATTGGAGTTATTTGGATTGGACTCTATGTCTTTGCTAGAATAAATAGAAATAGAGGGAAAGGTCAAGCCAAAGATTTATTAGCTGAAGCTCAAAAAATACTTTAAGCTTTCAGTTCATTGAAATCATTTTTTTTTAGTTGAAATACTTCATTTGAAATTATACGATAAGCATCTTCAATTCAATCCATTCTTACAACTTTTAGATTTGATTGCTTAAAACAAGTTAGATTTGGGTCATAAATTCTATTTTTGTTGAAAAATATATGATGAGGAACTTTTTCAAAATTGTGTTAGTGGCCATAATCTGTTTTGGATATTCGTGCAAACAAAAACAAGAAGCACCACAAAATCCAATTGCTGAAAAAGAAGTTGAACTTAAATACAGTACTACCTTCAAACTCTTTGAAGCTGAACAGTACAGCCGAATTGTGATAACCAAACCTTGGCCTAAAGCTGAAAAAGAACTCACTTACATCCTTGCCAAAGACCAAAAGTACATTCCAAAAGACATGGAATATGATGTTTTTGTACAGCTTCCCATTCAGAAAATTGTCCTTACTTCAACAACACATATTCCTTCCTTAATCAGTTTAAATCAATTGGATAAATGGGTTGGCTTTCCTGGTTTAGATTATGTTTCTTCGCCAGAAGCAAGGAATTTAATAGCCCAAAATAAGTTGAGCGAATTAGGAAAAAATGAAGCTTTAAATACGGAAAAGTTACTGGCATTACAACCTGATGTAGTAATTGGATTTGCTGTAGAAGGAAGCAATAAAAGTCTGAATACCGTTGCTAAATCTGGTATTCCTGTGTTGTATAATAGTGATTGGCTAGATGAGCACCCGCTAGGAAAAGCAGAATGGATAAAATTCTTTGGTATGCTAACTGATACTTATGATTTAGCCGAAACCAAGTTTAATGAAATTGAGAAAAACTACTTAGAATTAAAGTCAATAGCAGAACAAGCAAGTAACTCCCCTAGCCTTTTAGCTGGAGCAATGTACAAAGATGTGTGGTATTTGCCTGGCGGGAAATCTTGGCAAGCCAAATTTCTAGAAGATGCAAATGCGAACTATCTTTATGCAGATACCAAAGAAAATGGAAGCCTCTCCAAATCTTTTGAAGCGGTTTTAGACCAAGCAAATAATGCTGAATTTTGGATTGCTCCGGCTCAATTTACTAGTTATTCAGAAATGCTAGAAAGCAGCCAACATTATGCAGAATTTAAAGCCTTTCAAGAGAAGAAAATATTTACTATAGCTAAGACCAAAGGAGAAAAAGGAGGGGTTTTGTATTACGAATTAGCTCCTAACCGACCTGACCTAGTTTTACGGGATTTGGTTGGTATTTTACATCCTGAATTGCTTGATTTAGAAACCTATTCATTTTTTAAACCGCTAGACGATTAAGATGAAAAATCAGTTTTATATTTTCATATTAATTCTTGTCTTGCTTTTAGTTAGTTTGCTTAATTTGAGTTTGGGCTCGGTACATATTCAGTTTTCTGAAGTGATTTCGATTTTAATGGGCAACGCCTCTGAAAATTCAAGTTCGGAGTACATCATTATAGATTTTAGGCTTCCTAAAACCATTACAGCTATTGTAGTAGGTGCTGGACTATCTGTTTGTGGATTGTTAATGCAAACTTTATTTAGAAATCCGTTGGCTGGACCTTATGTTTTGGGATTGAGTAGTGGTGCTAGTCTAGGAGTTGCCTTGCTGATTTTAGGAGGAAGCATCTTCAGCGGATTAACGGCTAGTTTCTTGTTTTCGAAATGGGCTATTGTTTTTGCTGCTTCCATGGGAAGTGTCTTGGTCATGATGGCGGTTATGGCGACTGCACTTCGAATTAAAGATAGCATGGCGCTACTTATTATTGGGCTGATGTTTGCAAGTTTAACAAGTGCTGTTGTAAGTATATTGGCTTATTTTAGTCCAGCAAGTAATCTACAGCAATACATTTTTTGGTCATTTGGAAGCTTAGGAAACCTGAGCTGGAATGAAGTCGGCATATTGAGTTTGGTTTGCTTCTTTGGTCTACTGTTGAGCGTGTATTGTTTAAAAAATATGAACGCCCTACTACTAGGTGAAAATTACGCTAGAAGTCTAGGAGTTCCCATTCAAAAAAACAGAAATTTGGTTATTGTAGCTACAGGTTTAATCGCAGGGGCAATTACTGCATTTGCTGGACCAATAGCGTTTATTGGCTTAGCAGTGCCACACCTAATAAGACAAGTTGTAAAAACGAGCAATCATTTTGTTCTGTTTCCTGCCGTTATTTTTGGAGGTGCCATCATCATGTTGCTCTGCGATAGCATTTCACAATTGCCAGGAAGCGATTTTACCTTACCCATTAATGCAGTGACTTCCATTTTTGGAGCACCCATTGTAATTTGGTTACTTTTACAAAAAAAGAAAATGTTGTTTTAGTGTTATGGAAAATCTAACCCTCATTGAAACTAATCAACTCAGCATAGGCTACTCTCCTACTCAGCCAATTGCAAAAGACATTTCATTACAAATAGAAAAGGCAAGCTTAGTGGCGATTATCGGTGTAAATGGCTCAGGAAAATCAACTTTACTTAAAAGTCTTTCTGGAATTTTGCCAATACTACAAGGTGATTTTTTCCTTAATGGAAAGGCTTTCAAGGATTTTACAAATACAGAATTAGCAGGATTAATCAGTTTAGTACTTACTAAGCAACATTTTTCTAAGAATTTATCTGTGGTAGAATTTATAAGTTTAGGAAGACACCCTTATACCAATTGGTTGGGAATGACATCTAGAGCAGACAAAATTATCATCGCAAAAGCCATAAAGCAAGTAGGTGTTGAACATTTAAAAACAAAAAAATGTGACGAGCTAAGTGACGGACAATTACAAAAAGTGATGATTGCCCGAGCTCTAGCTCAGAATACTCCTGCCATATTAATGGATGAACCTACTTCTCATTTGGATATGTATCACAAAGCGCAAGTGCTTCATTTATTGAAAAACATCACCCAAGAAACCCAAAAGACGATTGTTTTTGCTACACATGAAATCAATTTAGCTTTGCAATTGTGTGACCAAATTATATTAATCCATGACGAAAAAGTAATTCAACAGAGCCCAGACGAATTAGTCGAAAATAAAGCATTATTAAACTTGTTTCCTAAAGACCTTATTGTATTTGATGAAAGCAGTAGGAGTTTCAGGATTAGCACAAAAAAGCAAACCTAGTTGATTTGCTTTGGTATTTATGAATCAAAAATAATGTTTACAATCAAGCGTTTAACAACTTCAGAATACTCCTGTTTCAAAAGTATCCAGAAATTATAAAGCACAGTATTATACAATAAAAAAAAATATCAAGAACAACTTAGCCTTTACAAGCAAACACACTAAATTTTCATTCGTGCTGCTGACTTTACCAATAGGCAGATTTGTGACCTCTAAATTAATTGACCAAAGTCGAGGGATAATTACTTTAATGATTATACATTAAAAGAAGCCCGTTATTGCATTTAAAATTTCTTCCCGAATACCTTTGTTAGCTGCTGCTGCAAGTGCAACCGAAATAAACAAGCCTATCATTGCTTTTGAGAAGTCTGAAAAAATCAGCTTGCCTGCTTTCTTCTTATGTCTTGCTCCTTTTTTGTTTCTGGAAAGACTAATCGCAATTTCACGACCCCCAATAATGCCTAAGAAAACCCAAGTAGTGCTTAAAGGAACAGTACTAATAAAGAGTTTGTAAATCAATAAAATTACATAGGTAAAATCGACTAGCGTTGCCGCTCTAATGTCAGAGATACGTGTTTTCTTACTTACTACTTCTTGAATTTTATCACCACGTAAGTAAAACAACAATCCAAGACCTGCAAAAATAGTTAACGTGAAAATTAAAAACTGAGTAATACTCAACTGCCTTGGAAGATATACTGCGATGTTGGCTCCATCCTGCATTACCCAAACAGCCCAGAGCGTCCCGCTAATGACCCATTGAATTACAGACCATGATTTGTGGTGTTTTCTGCTTTTGAAATATTTTCTGATGAGATTATAAGAAAAATACCATACAACAAATGAAAGTACAAAAGCCATGACGTAGCCAGACAAACTTTTAGAAACTACAGCAGTAATACCAGATGAAGTTGCAGTAAAGACAGATAGTAGCAAAAATGTGGTGGAAACCGGCATTTTTAAACGGGTAAGAATCAACAATACCAATGGCGCTATAACCTGGAAGAAACTAAAATTCTTTCCTAAATCATCAATAGGATGAGGAAATGCTTTAGTTCCATCTGGATTTAGCGTTAATAAACGTTGATAAGTAACATCACCATCGTAAACTACATAACTATACGTAACGGTAATGACGAAAATACCGCCAATATACAACCATAAAATCCACCATTGGCGGGCACGATTACTTTCTATAAAGGTTCCTAAAGATTGAATACTGTCATTAGCTACGGCAGCATAAGCAGCAAATAAAAAGCCTAACCACATGGCTGCGTTCGCATTAAAGGTAACGGCAGCTGCCATAACCAAGCCAACTAAAACAATAGATAGGAAGGTTTTTTCTTCGGCTAAAAAATCAAGTACATTCAGATAAGGTCTGTCCCGATCAAAACGTTGAAATTTTATTGGCTTTTTAGATTTCTTTCCCTTTTTTGACATTAGGAGTAATTAATATTAATTTGCAAAATTAATTCAAATCTAACTTCTAATGTTTCTAAATTGTTAACATTTACCAATCAAATTGAAAACTTACTCCTCCGAGTACTTGGAGATCTTGAACTGGATAGTTCAACCAACGTTCATAGCTGCCGCCAAAGATATTATTAGCTTCCACAAAAGCATGCAATTGTTCATTTATTTTGTATTGAACAGAGAAATTAGCATCAATAAAGCTAGATAAACTAACAACTTCGGTATTTCCAAATGGAAAATTATTTGAAAATTGGATATCATCCCGCTCACCCATATAAAATACAGAAGTCCCAAGAGACCATTTTTCACTCACCTGATAACTTCCGTAAAGAGATGCACTTGTATTGGGTAAATTCCAAGCTGATTGCATTTCATCTACATCATAGGATGAAAAGTTGGCATGTATTCCTAAATTAAATTTATTGCTTACACTATAATCAACTTCAACATCAAAAGCTGTTGTATTTAAGTCGTTATATACAATGCCAAATGAATTGTTGTAATTAAAAGCCTCTCTAATATCAGAATCATAAGCTCTTGAAACAAAAAATGGATTATTTTCCTGAGCACGGTAACTTACTCTAGCACTGTAACTCCAAGCGTAACTTCCGCCTTTCAATCCTAAATACGCATCATATTGTGTATTGGTTGGCCCTATACCTGATATGGGAGCTACAAAAGGATTGATACTTGAAAATTGCTGATATGAATTTTGTTCTAAACCTCCATCTACTCCACCAAAAGCAATTAAATTATCTTGCTTAATCCGGTAGCTTCCTTCTAGTTTAGGATATACATAAAAATTTGTCTCTTGATTTTCTGTATCTGATAAGTAGGTGAATTCTGCCCCTAATTTAAGGCTGAAACGGTCTTCATTAATTTGAATATTAGGATTGTAAGCGGCTATTAACCAAGCATAGTTGAAATTGGTAACTGCTTCATTATCCACCAAGGATGCGTTGCTTAATTCACCAGTTAAATAATCTACAGAAATAAAGTTTTCTATCCGTTGATCTCTAATGAAAAAATCAATTTGTGGTTTTACTTGTAATCGGTTTTCTTTGGTGTCAAAATTATCTGAAAATGTTGAAAAATCAACATCAACTCGCTTAAAAACAGCATCATAAAAAGCTAGGCTTCCTCCTACATTAAAACCAAAATAACGCTGAGACAAATCCCCTACATCTTCATTGAGCAGCGGTAGCAAATCCTCAGGAATTCCATAATAGTTATAAGCATTTAATGAGAGACCAGTATGAAGCTTCCAAACGAAACTTTTTTCTTCAGACCTGAATTTTAATTGAAGGGAGTTGGTCGTAAAATCATCATCAAAAGCTACTTCGTCTATTCCTCCTTGCGAAGAAAAATGAGATAAATCGACATTTAGCTGCTGATAATCGCTCACTTTTACTTCTGTAAAAAATTCGGCTAAGATGCTGGTAAAGTTTCCTGCACCAAGCCGTGCATAGCTGTTGTAGCTATCATAATTATCTGGACGTAGTCTTAAACCTCCAGCACTTCCTTTGGCTGGTGTAAATGTAGAAGCTACAGGAACTTCCAGGATACTATAATTTAAAACCATTGGGGAGGTCAAAATACTATCGCCTAATTTGGGTTGCTTTTTAATTTTAAAAGCATCATTTACACTAGGGTTATATTGTTTAACAATAATTAATTTTTCTGGTTTTATGGTATCTCTTTCACGTTGTGCGTAGGTATTCAAAAAGAAAAAAACAGAAAATGAAATCCATAAAACAGATTTTAACTTGGGCATAGTTGGTGATTTACAGCGTTTTTTTGATTCTACAAATAAACTAAACTTTGACGAAATGAATAACCCATAAATTGCTTATTTATTGCCTAATTTCATAAATCTTTTCACTTCAAGTGGAAATGCTTTTTAGTTGAAATCTTAAATCTGAATCACACCCAATTAGTAAAAAATTAAGTATTTTGCATGATATTTTTAAGAATTGTATATGTTGAAAATTTTAAACTATATAAATGGAGATTTAGTTGAAGCGCTTTGCAAACAAGAGCTAGACAATATTGAACCTTCTTCTGGAAAAATATACGGTAAACTTCCTAAGAGTCAACAAGAAGATGTTGAACTTGCTGTTGAAGCCGCCGAAAAAGCACTTCCACTCTGGAAAAATTCAACCATACAATTCCGCAGTAGCATCCTTCAAAAAATTGCAGATTTAATTGAAGCGAATGCAGCAGATCTTGCTAAAGCAGAATCAACAGACAATGGTAAACCGCTAAGTTTAGCAGCAACAGTAGATATTCCTAGAGCAGCATCTAACTTCAGTTTTTTTTCAAAGGCCATTACACAATTTTCATCAGAGTCACATGAAAGTGTGGGTTTACAAAGCATCAATTTTACTTTAAGAAAATCAATTGGTATTGTTGGCTGTATTTCCCCGTGGAATTTACCACTGTATTTATTTACTTGGAAGATTGCACCAGCCCTAGCAGCAGGAAATTGCGTAGTTGCAAAACCAAGTGAAGTAACACCTGTAACTGCTTACTTGCTGAGTAAAATTTGTCAAGAAGCGGGCTTACCAAAAGGAGTTTTAAATATTGTACATGGTTTAGGTCCAGAAGTAGGCAATGCCATTGTAAAACACCCTAAAATTAAAGCCATTTCCTTTACAGGTGGAACAACCACGGGCCAACATATTGCAAGAGTAGCTGCACCTCAGTTCAAAAAGCTATCTTTGGAATTGGGAGGAAAAAACCCAAACCTTATTTTTGCTGATTGCGATTATCAAAAAATGTTAACTACCACCATCAAGTCTTCCTTTACAAACCAAGGGCAGATTTGCTTATGTGGATCTCGAATTTTTGTAGAAGCCAGTATATATGAAAAATTCAAAAAAGATTTCTTAGCCGAAGTACAAAAACTAAAAGTCGGCCACCCATTTGATACAACTTCGGATTTAGGTGCGCTAGTTTCTAAAAATCATTTGGAAAAGATAGAAGGCTACGTAGATCAAATCGATAATCAAGAAGCTATACTTTTAACAGGAGGAAAAAGACTACGTGTAAAGGGCTATGAAGATGGCTTCTACTTTGCTCCAACGGTAATTGAAGTAAAATCAAATACGTGTAAGTTGAACCAAGAGGAGATTTTTGGTCCTATTGTAACCATGATGCCTTTTGAAAATGAAACAGAAGCCATTCGGCTAGCAAATGAAAGTCCCTACGGATTGTCTGCTACTGTATGGACTACTAATATAGACCGCGCCATGCGATGCGGCGAAGCTCTAGAAAGCGGAGTTATCTGGATAAACACTTGGCTAAACAGAGACTTACGTACTCCTTTTGGAGGAATGAAACAAAGTGGTGTTGGTAGAGAGGGTGGCTTGGAAGCGCTTCGCTTTTTTACCGAAACCAAAAATATTTGTATTGCTTATAATGAACACCCATAAACCAAATTCATGCAAAAAAAATTAAGAATAAACGGCCATTCGCATTTGCTACCTTATCCAGAAGAAATTCCAGATTTCATGCGCGAAAAGGAAATCTTTTGGGTAGATGAAGACAAAAAATTTATGCTTCAAAAAGGCTGGAAAAGACCGGTAACGGACTCTAGTTTTTTCTTAAATGAAAAATTAGAATGGATGGAGCGCTTCAATATAGACCATGCTGTAATATTAAATCTTTCTCAATTGTACGGAAACGGTCTGCGGGTAGAAGAAATGAAAAAAGCATTGCGTTTTCAAAACGATTTCAATGCGGGTGTTCAACAAAATCATCCTACCAAATTCTCCTGTGGCTTTGTGGTTCATCCGGGTTTTGTAAGAGGTGCTTTATGGGAAATTGAACGCTGTGTAGAAGATTTAGGCATGCGTTTACTTTGTTTACCCACACATTATATGGACAGCATTGGCACTTGGCGTTGTATATTTGATGAAGAAAATGAGCCCATTTTTGAGATGGCTAGCAAATACAATTTAGCGGTAGAAGTACATCCGTATGATGGTGAGAAATTTATTAAGCTAGAAAATACGTCTTGGCGTTTTCATTTAATTTGGATGTTGGCACAATGTGCAGATGCCTACCATTTTTTAACCCTGAATGGATATTCTGATAAATACCCAGACATGCGGGTTTGTTTTGCGCATGGGGGACAATTGGCGCAAATCAATTTAGGAAGACGTATTCAAGGATTTGATGGAAGACCAGATTTATTTGAAGGAAAAGTACATCCTAGAAAATCGGTTGGTCACAAAAATATCTTTTTTGACACCTTGGTTCACGATACAAAATCTTTTAAGCTTTTAGTTGATAATCAACAACCTAAGCAAATTATTACTGGTTTAGATGATCCTTATCCTTTAGGTGAGATGGAAAGCGAAAAACAATCTTCCTATCCAGGTAAAATATTGGATTTAGCAGTAGACCAAAAAATTATAACTACAAAAGACCGAGATGAAATTTGGTCTGACAATGTGCTTCAATGGTTATATGGAGAGGATGAAAAAGGCAAGAAAGAATTAGTAAATAGAATTTTAGGCTAATGAATTTCTTACCCGATGCTATTGAAGACTATGCTAGCAAACACAGCATGGCAGAACCGAAAATACTCCAAGAATTACACCGTGAAACCTGGCAAAAAATACTGCAACCCAGAATGCTTAGCGGTCATTTTCAAGGAAGATTGTTGAGCTTATTGGCTAAATTGAAATCACCTAAACACATCTTAGAAATAGGAACATACACCGGATATTCTGCCTTATGTTTAGCTGAAGGATTACAAGCTGATGGAACCTTACACACTATTGACATAAATGAAGAACTCGAAGATGTGCAGAACAAATATTTTAAGAAAGCGAATAAGCAACATCAAATCATTCAACACATTGGAAATGCATTGGAAATCATTCCAAGCTTATCCTTAAAATTCGATTTGGTGTTTATTGATGCAGATAAAGTAAATTATAAGAATTATTTCGATTTGATTTTACCCAAATGCAACTCAGGGGCTTTAATCCTTTCAGACAATGTACTATGGAGTGGAAAAGTAGTAGAAAAAATAGACCCAAAAGACAAAGATACTGCCGCTTTAAAAATATATAATACCTACGTAAATCAACACGATGCTGTAGAAACGGTTTTACTTCCTATCAGAGATGGCTTGACCTTGACTAGGGTGAAGTAGAATGTAGTGTGTGGTTTGTTGTTGGGTTTCGGGTTTCGGGTTTTTGGTTGTCGCACTTTGTATGGATTAAGTTGTATTTAGAATAAACTAAATCAAATCAAAGTCTACTCTCTATTTTATCTAATCTTAATTTACTAATAGCTTAAAGCTCATAGCTCAAAGCTAATAACTCAAGGCTAATCGCTAATAACTAAAATTACTCCTTAGGATCAAACTTACAAGAATCGAAACCAAAAACTTTATAAAGTGGACAAAAGTTGAAAAAGCTGGTCAACAGTAAAATAATTGCTAAGGACATCAGGACGAGGCCTACAAGACCAGTAATCAGGTTGAATAAATACAAAAGAGCAATTCCTAAAGCAATCAATGTTCGGATGGCTTTATCTAGTTTCCCCATATTTTTAGGTAATGCTGCCATTAAAATTTACGTTTTATTGGCCCTGTAATTTCATCGATGTCTTCTTTTACTTTTTCAGCCTCTTTATCGATTTGTTTAGAGATATCTACTTTGTTATACTCTTGTGTAACTTTCTCTGAAGATTTGTTGATTTCAGATTTAATTTCATCGGTTGCATTTCTCACAGAGTTAACTGCTTTCCCTAAATTCCGTGCGATGTCTGGAATTTTATCTGCACCAAAAACCATGATTACAATAAGTAAAATCACAGCAATCTCTCCACCACTAATGAAAAATAATATATTCATGCAGCAAATATACAAAATACTAAAGTGCTCAAATCTGCTTTATTTATAAATTCTTAGATTGATTTTTAAAAAGGTTTTTAGTTTGGATAAAATTATGAAAAAATTGAATCTTATTTATGGATGAATAGAACAAAGAAGTTTGATATTTTGAGGTGTTTTTGGAAAAGTAGGTATATTTGGGGATGCTATTATAAAACCGATTATACTTTTAAATGACTAATAAATACTCCATAAAATCCAAGCTAGCGGGATGTCATAAAGGCATTAAACAAAATATAATTAAATTGGTATAAGTTGTGTTTCATGCTATAAAAAACAACAAACCTTAACTATTTAGAATAAAAGAATGCTATTTAACTCTATTGACTTTGCAATATTCCTTCCCGTCATCTTTATTTTATATTGGTTAGTTAGTAAAAACCTAAGATTACAAAACTTATTAATTGTCCTCTCAAGTTACCTCTTTTATGGCTGGTGGGATTGGCGATTTTTATCGTTAATACTTTTTAGCACAATAATAGATTATTTAATTGGCATCAGTTTATCTAAGCAAGACCATAAAACCAAAAGAAAAATACTGCTTTGGACAAGCATTACAGTAAATCTTGGGTTTCTAGGTTTCTTTAAGTACTACAATTTTTTTCTTGATAATTTTATAACTGCTTTTTCGTTTTTTGGAACTGAAATAAATGCAAATTCCTTAGATATTATTTTACCAGTAGGAATTAGTTTTTATACATTTCAAACATTGAGCTATACAATCGATGTTTATAAACAAAGACTTAAGCCTACTAAAGATTTCATTGCGTTTTCTGCATTTGTGAGTTTCTTTCCTCAATTAGTTGCCGGACCTATTGAGCGAGCAAAAAATTTATTACCACAATTTTATACCAAACGAAATTTTGATTACTCAAATGCTGTTAATGGAATGAGACAAATACTTTGGGGATTATTTAAGAAGATGGTAATTGCAGATAATTGTGCCCAGTATGCCAATATCATTTTTAATGATTCATCTGAATATTCGGGAAGCACTTTAGTTCTTGGAGCAGTATTTTTTACATTCCAGATTTATGGAGATTTTTCAGGTTATTCAGATATTGCCATCGGAACAGCTCGTCTCTTTGGTTTTAATTTAAAACAAAATTTTGCTTTTCCATATTTTTCTAGGGACATTGCTGAGTTTTGGAGACGCTGGCATATATCTCTTTCTACTTGGTTTAGAGATTACTTATATATACCTCTTGGGGGAAGTCGTGGTGGCGCTTGGAGTAAAATTAGAAATGTATTTATTATTTTTTTAGTAAGCGGGTTTTGGCATGGAGCAAATTGGACGTTTATCATTTGGGGAGCTTTGAATGCCTTGTATTTCTTGCCTATTTTTATTACCAATAACAATAGGAATAATTTAAATGTTGTTGCTCAGGGTAAATATTTACCAAATACAAAAGAGTTTTTATTGATGTTAATCACATTTGCATTGACTGTTTTTGCTTGGATATTTTTTAGAGCAGAAAATATTAACCATGCTTTTAGCTACCTATCTGAGATATTCTCCATATCGCTATTGTCAATTCCAGAAATCCGTCCTGTAACTATTTTTATTTTACTATTCCTATTTATCACTATCGAATGGCTTGGAAGAGAAGGAGAATACGCCATTTCTAAAATATGCTTGAGATGTAATAAGCTAACAAGATGGGCGTTTTATTCATTTATAATAGCTTTAATAGGTATATTTATGCAAACAGAAGAGACCCCTTTCATTTATTTTCAATTTTAGGGATGAAAAAATTTATACAACATAGTATTCTCTTTTCATTTTTTGCCCTAGCCTTTTATATCTGTGCTGTTTTTGTATTTGGCAGTTATACATTGAGAAATTTGAAACCAAATATTAACTTTAAATTGGGTGGAAACACCTACTCTAGATTAATTGAAGTTAAAAAAATTGATAGTATTGACATACTCTTTCTAGGTTCATCCCACTCTTATAGAGGATTTGACACTAGAATTTTTAAAAAAAATGGATTGAATACTTTCAATTTAGGTTCTAGTGCGCAAACACCAATCCAAACACAAATCCTTTTAAAAAGATACCTAGATAGATTACAACCACAATTAATAATTTACGAGGTTTATCCACCTACTTTATCAATAGACGGAGTTGAGTCATCGCTGGATATAATTTCAAATGATAAAAATGATATCTATTCCTTTCAAATGGCTATTCACATAAACAAAATAAGAACATACAATACTTTACTATATGCAACAACTCGAAAACTACTTCAATTAGACAACAATTTTTCAACACCTAAAGAAAAAGAGAAAGATTTATACATTAAAGGTGGATTTGTAGAAAAAGAAATAAGCTACTATCAACCTCAAAGTATTCCCAAAAATGAAATCATCCTAAATGAAACTCAATTAAAAACCTTTGTGAAAACACTAGATATCATAAAGAAAAAGAACATAAAACTACTTTTAGTATATGCGCCAATAACCAAAAGCCTTTATAGAAGCTATACAAATAATACATATTTTGACAGTTTGATGCATCGTTCTGGAAATTATTACAATTTTAATGAGATGATAAATTTAGTAGATACTTTACATTTTTATGATTCTCACCACTTAAATCAAAAAGGAGTTCGATTGTTTAATGAAAAAATCATAAAATTAATTGATGAATAGCACAAAAAAACCGCTCGAATAGTCGGCGCTACCTAAAATAACTAACTAAGAGTTCCCTCTGATTTGACCGTCAGATAGAGCTCATCCTCTTAAACAGCAAAAGAGACTTTAATGTTCTAGTCAAAAAAACAAAAACTCATATTATCCTGAAGTGTTTTTGGAAAAGTGAATATATTTGAAGTATACAATAATCACAAAAATGAAATTACAAAATAAAAAAGAACCTACTACAGTAAATTTAGGAATTGGAATAATTCTATAGCTTAGGCTAGCATGCTTAGAACATAAGGATATTTTATGCTAAAAACGACGGCTTTTAAGTCGCCTATAATATTATTTTCGAGCCATTCTGTATTGAAAACGGTGAAAATTTGATTTTGATATTTACTTTAAATCGCTTAACTAAACTCATCCAACAGTAGGCCTTAAATATGAAATAATCAAAAGTATGAAAGCTTAATTTGAGCAGCAAACCAATAAGATTTCAGTT
>Ga0307951_1000610_pt1 | contig 20736 bp, 16 predicted proteins | sample OrgLakmetagen374_FD_201842 | JGI IMG/M metagenome (GOLD analysis project Ga0307951, IMG submission 201842) | Saline water microbial communities from Organic Lake, Antarctica - #374 | ecosystem: Environmental > Aquatic > Non-marine Saline and Alkaline > Saline | place: Antarctica: Organic Lake... | reverse complement strand
CCTCTGGCGAGTTGATCCTCCACCTGGAACTCTAGCAGGGAGCCTAGTCCCACTCCGAGGACGGAGTTGCCAAGGGGGGAGGAATGTTACGTGGATATATGTATCGCACGAAGCACAGAAATGGCATCTGTCAAATTACCCTTTTTAGCAACGTTTCACGAATCTCCATCGCCACCACATCCAAGGAGATGTCCTTCAATCCATTGCTAAAGCAATCTGCCAATCACCATCGCCCATCCACTTCTTCAAAGTAAAGTCCCATGCCGGTATTATTGATAATGAACATGCCGACGCCCTTGCTAAAAAGTCAGCCACCACTCACGCCAACATTGCTGACACCTCCATCAGAACAGCAGACCCTGAGGGAAATCCCTTCTACAACATCCACTTGCTTGCAAAGAAGACATAGAAAACCAAACACAAACCCATAATTATACCCATACAACAAACATGGCCCATTCTCCTCCCCCAAAGCTTAAGTACCTACCAAACCACTGTGACGCCCTTCAAGCACACATGCATTTTCTCCATAAACTGGGAAATGCCAAAACTGAAGCGAGCTACCATGCGTACTACCAGACCCTCATAAAGGACGGCACTGCCAATGGAGCCACTAGCAATGCTTACCTAACATCATCCGATGTCCCCTTTAAGACCAAATGTATCATTATGAAATACAGAACAGGCACCCTATACAATCAAAAACATGCGGTATAGTTCAAACTCTCAACAAGTTAAACTTGCCCCCTTTTGCCCACAAGTAGACAGTGCCATGCACATCCTCTCTGGGTGCCAACACACGCAAATAAGGAATATGATCACCAAAGACGCAACTTGCTTAGCATGCCGCATGATCTTTAAGGCTATCAGCAAAACAGGCTCCTTAGGATCATGCATTGTCTCCAAAGATATAGGCAGCAACGAACGGATGGCCTTGCAAAATCTCCAGACTCCTGAAACATCTGAAAATAGAATTGCTCCCAAATGGCTCTTCCCACGACCCCGCTTCCCAGATAAAGACAGATTCACCTCCAGCCGCCCAGATTTTGTGCTGGTTACTCCCAGCGCTGCAAAAACACAGAAGCAACAAAATAATGTAGGGGGGTGGGTTCTTCGAAGTGGCAGGGGGCAATTGAGGGAGACTGTGAGCACTTCAGCAGCACCGCCGGCCACCAGTAGAGCCACCAACCCCAGACAGCACCGACCTAAAGACCTCAGCAAACCTCGGCGTGACATCCACCTTGTCGAGATCAAGTACCTTGAGGACACCAGACCTCAGAACCAGCTGAACGCCGCAAAGGAACAGCACAAGAAAGACCTTTGCAACATTCTCTCCAAGGAGCCTCTGTTACTCTTCACATCATCCTTTTGGGTGTGGGCGGCACCATCTACAACACTCACACTCTGAAGCCTTTCAAGGAACTGGGTCTCGATTCCCAGAGAGCTAAGAAGCTTGCCTCCAAGCTCCATGTGCACTCTGTGAACTTTGCTGCTAAACTTGTCCATACTAGACGTGCCCTTTCCAATACTGTTATCAACTCTCATCAGGAGCCGGTTTCAGGCCAAGCCTGCGACCCTCCTGATCCCCATTGATTTTTCCTTTCCTTTTCGCAGTGGAGGAGCTTTACGGTACTCGGTACCAAAAGTACCAAAAGTGGCTCCTTTTCCTTAATTAATGTGGGGAGTGGCATCACTGCCTGTGTAGTTTTTTCTTTTTCTTTATTAAAGTTTACAAAATTTACAAGTTAAGCCATCAGTCCCTCGAAGGCCCCCTCCCTACTTCTAAGAAGACCCCAAGACAATGGCGTCGGGCCAAAGACAAGCTCAAGCAGCAGAGACGCCAGCTCGAAGGCAAGGAATGAATTAATGCATGATCCATTACGCACACAAAGCTCCCGCACTAGGCCAGGATGGGGCTCTTGCTTTGCTTGCCTACTGACGCCGTCAGTGACGATACACAGTGGACGGAGTAACTAGACGGTTGAGCCTGCTTGCTTGCCTCAAAATTTCGGCGGTACAACAGAGCCAGGCCCCAACCCCCTTCGTTAACGAAGGAACGCCCGTTTCTTAGAGATAGCCTGGGCAGGCTGTGTGTCGTGGTGCCTTTGCTTGCTGTGAGGTACACCTCTAGGGTGAAAAAACACTGTGGTGTTTGTTGGCTAACTTGCTGTGGCTTAAACATCACGGGAGTGTGGACTGAGATGGTTGAGTTTCTATGTATGTGCAGCAACCAGCTAGGCCAGGATGGGGCTCAAACAACCTAAAAACTTGAGACTTGAGGCGAAAACTTTTTCCTTCCAACACTATTCTTGTGCTTTTCTTAGAACGTACATGCTGGTGCTCTGTTGTAAGTCAAATGTTATATTTGAACTCAGCTTACAATTTGTTTGCATGAACAGTCATGGGTCTCTAATGTGGCACTCCCTTCCTCCCCTTGGGTTATACATTCTGGTATTCAGTTAACACGCCTGAACTGCTTGTCGTGGCTCTCCATCAGGCTCTTTAATCGTCTCAGTTTTTGCCTTTTCATCAATCATTCATCACCTCTTACTCATTTTCCTATGAGAACAATATGGCACTGGCTGAGACCAGTTCTTTTTTACAACCTTACGTTTACTTTACGCTGGCTGATCCAGCAATGCCTATCAGCCCAACCTTTATGTGGCTGCCGGTTACCCCCCTTTGTAAACCCTTCGTAAGCCATCAGTCAAAACGTGCAACTGCTAGGCTGCATATGTAAAACGTGTAAAAACTAGTATAATTGTTGTTGTAGCACCAGACTTGTAGCACCTACATAAAAAACCCTGGAAAGGAAAAAAGGCACAACGTTGTTTGTGACATTGCAGCACTGAATAAGATCAGTAAACAATCAAGCATCTCAGGACCAACCGACCTCAATAAATTAAAGAGGGGGAATCATCTGTGAGTTTTGGGCACGTTAAAAACATGGATCTGTCACACTGAGGATACCAAGAATGAGGGAGGCAAATAACAATGTATATAAACTCATGTGTGAGGAGCAGCACATGCACAATGAGAGGGTCCGGAACATCAAACATGGTCTGGTTCATTACTCTTTTGCTGCGGGCCCTGCTGCTAGATGAACTCTGAACCAGCACTTGCCTGGCTAAGACTGTAATAGTCGGGTATAAAGAGCGAATTGAAATCAGAAATTGTTGATGTTTATAGGATAGGAGGGGAAAAGGACACAGTTTTTGTAAACACTACAAAACTCGGTTTGGAGGACTTTTTGTGTCCTGCACCAGCAGATGGCCATTCCGTGATCCAGTGCGACACAACGACATCCAACCTGGAAAAAAAGGAAAGGCTTTTTAGTGGGGATTAGGGTTGGAGGCAGAGACCTGTACTTGTGCACCACCAGCCAGAAATATTGCACAAATTGAATTCAAGGTCGACGTCACGGTTAAAAAGGAAAGGAAAACTACGCAGTGAAAACCACTCCCCGCATGATTTAGGAAAAGTAAGCCACTTCGGTATCGAGTACCATAAAACTCTTTTACCGGCAGACAAATAAGGCCCAATCAGATAGGTCCAACAGAGTACCAAAAGGAGGAAAGAAGTCACAAAGACACTGGAGTACCAGCCTCAAACAAGCAATAGCACCAGGCACAGACATTGCAGAGCTAAGCTAAGGGTCTACAGGGCGGGATGACCACCCATCTTGGCCATTCCACAAAAACTACCGAGTCTCATAGCCAGCCCTACGGCACTAAACCTGCCGTGCGTTCCATTACAAAGTGCAAGCCTATAGAGCCTACTAAGCCTACTAAGCCTACTAAGCCTATAGAGCCTACTAAGCCTCAGCATTACACCGCTCCCACCACCTGGCGACGTATAACATCATTTTTTAAATTTATTTAAGTCATTCCGAAGTTTTGAAAGTGCCACCGTACTGCCACTGTGAATGATTCCTGTGGTAAAGCGTTGGATCACACCCGTTGCTGGCTAGAAGTAAAGCTTCAGGAATTTGTCGTGCTGAGCAACAGCAATTTGCATGATCTTGGAATTTCCAATAATTCATTCCAATCTAATTTATATATTTCCTGGACATGTCTGAAACTGGTGATTCAAATGCGGGAGGGATGCTCAGAGCGATGTCGGTAGGTGGCTCCCGCCCTCACACACACACACACACACACACATTCGCACACACACAAACACGCACACACACACAAACACACACACACACACGCACGCGCACACACACACACACACACACACACACACACACACACACACACACACACACACACACACACGCCCGCGCTCACACACACACACACACACACACACACACACACACACACACACACACACACACACACACACACACACAAACACACACACGCACACACGCACACAAGCACGCACGCAAGCACGCACGCACGCACGCACGCACGCACGCACGCACGCACGCACGCACACGCGCACGCACGCACACGCGCACACGCGCACGCACACATACACACATACATACACACATATACACACACGCACACACACATACACACATACATACACACATATACACACACGCACACACACGTACACATGCACATGCACAACACACTTGCGCAACGGGTCAAATGCCCCTTCGTTAAAGCACGATTTCAATTCAGAGCAACCAAAGTAAACGCACGCGCGCGTTCCAAGCACGTCTGTCTGTGCACTTACTTGCGCAGGCTCCCAACCCTGCCCACACAAAGATAACAATTGGAGTTTGTGCGATGGACAAAAAGGCAAACTCCAAACCTTTCAGAGAGGTGAGCCAGTGCTTCACGTACAGCGTTTTTCATGTTTCCACCCTAGCATATTAAACACACATGCACTGTTCTTGGCTTCGTTCCTCATATGCACACAGATCCTCGCAAGAATGTGCTCCTTTAATGAGTTTGAGGTCATAGTGTTTGGGGATGAGTGCATCCTCAAACACCCCGTGGAGGACTGGCCCCACTGCGACTGTCTGGTATGCATATTTGTTGCTTATCCACAATGATGTTCATGACTGTTAGTCAACCCAGCCAAGCCCCATCCAAAAAGGGGGAATTGATGCCCTTTCCTAAACTGCACATCTGAGGTCACCCAATGGTTTCTATACATACATAGGAATTAATGAGTTTGGGGTCAAGGGTGTGAGAGGGGGGCTGGATTTGTGCCATTTCCCTGCCAGAAAGGTGGCATGGGTGTAGAAATGCGGGTTTTGGTCCGGATTTCACCAATCTTTTTTCCCAGATAGGTTTAGGGTCAAACCATACCCATCAAAGCAAAAGTTGAAAGTTTGCCCCTAAAGGACTTCGTGCGTGGGCCTGTTTGCTGGGCAAAGTGGTGCACTTCTGAAACCCTGGAAACACGCTTTCTGGCCATCACCTGAGTGTCGGGAGCCCTTCAGTATGCTCCCAAGGCATGACCTTCAAGTTTTAGGGTCAGGAATGCTGGGGTTGGGCCGTGGTGGGCAGCGACAGCTGAGATTTTCAAATGCCATATGCTCTCAACTTTTGCAGTAGACCCCTTCCAGGGACATAACAACCAACCGTTACAAAAACAGCAATAAAGGAAAGTGAACTTTGCTTTTCACCTTGGTAAAAGCCTTTGCATTTCGTAGTTTCCCTGCCAAAGAGGGTCCATAACCGGACCTTAACCCCAGATCCCCGGACCTTCACCAAAATGTCCCCAATATTATTGCAAACACCCCTATTAAGTTTATGGTACCGAGGAGGAGCTTTAAATATTCACTTTCTGGCAGGAATTTCCAACCATTTCCATCCTGCCCACCTGGGCACCTCCTGCCACAAACTAAGTGTGCAGGCAGGTGCAGGGGTGCTTAAATATATCTAATTAAGGTCCCTACATAGTTAAATGTACTTTCATGCTTTGGGGCAAGAACTCTCACAGGGATGGCTGGCCTGATTGTTAGCACGAGAACGTATTGCTAATAGTTTTTGCACGGCTCTTGCTTCGCTTGCGTGTAAAGGGTTGAGGTGTGACCAACCCACACTTCACAACCTCACCATTACTTCGGTTGCTCTCTGTGCTTATACACAGATGTCTTGGCACAGCGATGGGTTTCCTCTACACAAGGCTCAGGTAAGAGGCTTTTGGTTAAAGGATGCACACAGTGTGACTTGCAACATAATTGGACTGTGATGGCTGGGAATTACATCAAACAATGTGAGAGTTGCATCAAGCCTAATCAAATCACCAGCAGTTGTTTTGCACCCCCTATATCAACTTGTTTTGACGCTTGTGGCATACTACAGTGAGGGAAGTAGTTGAACGTGTTCTTTTCTCAAGTCCTATCCTTAATCCCCTCCTTTCAAACCCCTCTCCTGTAATTTGGGGGATTGAACTGAAGCAGCAGAGGCACCGTTTGGCCGTTGGTGCACGCTGTCCAACTCCTGTGACTGATTGATTAACCACTGCAGAGCTACGTTGCGCTACGGCAGCCCTTCTGTGTCAACGATTCCCTGCAGCAGGAGGTTAGTGCTTTACACTGTTTGCCGCAACTATCAAGCACGAAATGAGCAGTCCACTTTCTTTAAATGTACTTAAGGTCGCACAAATCTGTTCCCATGCAAGTACTTGCTGACAGCACAGCAGCATGAGGAGCCTGTTCTTGTCATTCTTTGCTGTCAAATTAAAACTCTGCAAGGAGTCGTCAATCCTATTGTAAGCTGTAACTGCATGGAATAAACGCGTAGGCCTGTGCCATGTCAACGGGCGTGAGTGTTTGCTGTATTTGCAGGTCCTCCTGGACCGTCGGAACGTCTACCGCACACTTATGGTACGAATCTTGACAAAATGTCTGGAAAAAATCAAGCTTCTTTGCTGTGCTGCAGAAGAACGAGTGTTGTTGGCCTTCCTAAATTTTGAGCAGAAGAGATAGCAAGCTAGGGCTTGGAGCAGGAGAATTTTCTTGCCAGACTTTATAAGTACGCTACAATTTGTACGCACGTGTGCATTCACATGACCCACACAAGAACACATACGCAAGCTATCATTCACACAAACACACACGCACACACACGCACGCACGTACGCATAGACACATAACATGCACACAAGCACAAACAAACACAAGCACACACAAACATAGATGTTTACATGCACATATATACACGCAAACGTACTCAGTGCTCGCGTGTACACATACACATATATACCTACACAGGAAAACCACATCCCTGTGCCGCGTCACATCATTGTGAGCCGTGATTTCCCCGGCCAGCAAGTCCCTGGCTTTGAGGAAGATCACGACTCTGTGCAGATGGATGGTGAGGAATGAGTCATTACTAATGCCGTACTCTGCATTAGCTAACAAAACAAATCCATTGAACAAGTCGACATTTTGTGTGTGCCAGTTTATGCTGATTTTATGGGAGAACACGGCAGATTAGTGATAGCACCCAGGTTGTTGGCACAATGTGCTGAGTTTCACATTTCCTGTGTCATTCCTGTGCAGGTGTGCGTATCTCCAAGCCGTTTGTTGAGAAGCCTGTATCAGGAGAAGACCACAACGTCTTCATCTATTACCCGCATTCAATGGTATTCCTTGTGGCCCTGCTTTGCCTGGATACATGTGCTTCTGAATTCTAGAGCAGGGGCTTACGCACATGTTGGCTCACTAACCTATAGCACTGTTTGTCTCATAGCTTCCGCTGGCACCATTGAATGGCTTGCCGTTTGTCGTTTCTTTTGCAGGGAGGTGGTGTGAAACGCTTGTTCAGAAAAGTTGATAACAAAAGCGCTGATTACGACAGCAGCCACCCAGGCACTGTTCGTCGGGAGGGCAGCTACATCTATGAGGTGTGTAGAGCCTTGTTTCTGGTTTACTTTGATCTTTGATGTGTGAGCTAGCCACGCGGATAGTGTTTAGTCATCTGCGTCAGCATTGTCAATTTGCAGTAGAGCATTTGTGAATCCCATCAAAAGTTGTTTCTTGTTAAATCTCCTCCTTAATACACTCACGTGTGCACCTGCATCTGGACGTCCAGGAGTTTCTGACGACAGGCGGTACGGATGTCAAAGTGTACACTGTTGGGCCAAGGTGAGAGGAAGGCGTCATTACAGAGTAAGAGCTTTTGATTACCAGCGATACAGATGTAGGTCCGGAAATTCAGCCCATTTCTTTTACTCAGACCTCATTTCATCAGCTGTATTGACAGCGTACGTCTTGTCATGGAATGCCACTTAGTACGTGAGCGCCAGTTTGTTATGTTTGTGTCGTATGTACGTGCGCCGCAGCTTGTATGTAGTTGCTCAACAATCCACAAGCTACCGAGCTCATGCCGTGTACGTGTGCGTGACCTGTGCATATGTGCGCAATAACCCCAGGTATGCACATGCTGAGGCACGCAAGTCCCCTGTCGTGGACGGAAAGGTGCAGCGCGCACCTGACGGTAAGGTGCGTTGTGAGTGGAATCCGTAGGAGCATTGCTTCTGTAATGCTAGAGCATGTGCAGGAAAAAGAAAACGACAAAGGGTCAACCGGCGACGCTTCACTCACTGTCTTAGCATAAATGCCCCCCTACTTTCGAGCATCCAAGACCTCTTTTGTGCAGCTTTAATTCCCCCAAAGGCTCAACTTGCTTCTTGCTTGCCTCACACTTTCTGGGTTGCTGCTTTCTAGCTCAGCTCACGTTCTCTAAATGACGCGTGCATGAAACGGTGCAAAACTTGCAGCCTTAATGTGCCCTCTCCTTTATCGATTCTTGATAATTCAGGAGATCCGCTTCCCGGTCCTGCTCAGCCCTCAAGGTGTGGATTGGAATCGTAATCTGTGGCCAATCAATCTATTTACACAGTGACCGATTGCATGACTCACAAACCTAACACAAATACTCAACGCAAAAACAGCGCACTTAACACAAACTGCTTGTCACATCCCACTGTGCTTTGTTGACGCTCATCACGTGTGTTTATGACAAGTTTTGAAATTATTAGTCCTAGGCAAATTGGCATGCCTGCTTTGCAGAGAAAGAGATAAGCCGAATGGTCACACTTGCCTTTGGGCAAAAGGTCTGTGGCTTTGATCTCCTGCGCTCAGAGAAGGGAAAGAGGTGTGTGTGTGTCCTTGAAGGATGACTCAACTTTAAAGTGCTGAAAGTTTATCTCCGTAACATTTCATTATATCTTAAAGGATCCTAAATGTCGTGTGTGTTCTCATTGCATGTTGTTTGCATTGCATTGAGAATCGCATGGTACCGAATGACCACATTTTAGGTGAAATCAACAAATATCGCACGCTTGTTCTCACTTGTCAAAACATTGTCTGATCATCAAATCCTGGCCTCGTACTCCATGCAGCTATGTGTGTGACGTGAATGGCTGGTCATTCGTAAAGAACTCAAAGAAGTACTACGACGACGCAGCGGGCATTTTGAGAAGGTGAGCATTACTTTGCTGGTGTAGGGCTGCAGTGACAATTATCCTTCACGCTGTACGATATTTGATTGAGCACCTTATCAAGGCACACTGTAGGAAGAGCTTGCACCTGGCGCTCCTGGTTGTAAAGCCAGAATGATCTTTCGCCTTGCATGAAAGAATTTTAATAGCTTGTATCGTGATCCTTTGCAGGAAGCCACAATAGTGAACGTGCATTCATGCTTGTCTCTTGTTGCTAGGAGGATCAAGTAATTGCGCACTAGCTCCCTGCTTAACACTCACAGCTTTCATTCTGTCAGCATCCCCCCAAGCACACACCTGTGCACGCACACACACCTGTGCACTTGCACGTAATCAAAATGACTGTCCATACAGTATCATCTTGAATGCACTGGCGCCCCACCGCTTGGGCTCAATGCCTGTGCTGCTCGCCCCACCCATCACACCTGTCCGTGAGGAGGGAACTGAAGAGGATCCATCAAACGACATGAAGGTGGGTTGATAAAGGCGGTGTGGAAGGGTTATAATAGCAATGGTGGAGGGCATGCTCATTTATATGGCCTACTCGGTGCAGAGAAAGCTAATCTGGTGATACTTAAAAACTTGCTTCAATTTTGGTACATGAGAAGCTCTTGAGCATTGCCTGACTTGCTTCGACACTTTTGTCTTCCACATAATGCCCTAAACAGGCCGAGCCTGCACACTCTGACTTCTTCCTGCAGAATAGCCACAGCCTGCAGGACCTGAAAGGCTGTGCAGGGTGTGTTGACGAAAGTGAGGGCTTTGAGGTAAGTGGCAACAGAGCAAGGTAGGCTGTAGAGATCACCCAGCCGAGCTATATAAAGTACTATAATTACATGCAAATCAAAGCCAGGTGCAATTTCCTTTCAACAATTCGCTATACAATTGAACTCAGTGCGCCTGTGGTTGTGCTGTTGAAGCATCCCTCTCGTCCTTACCTTGTTGCAGGAGAACGAGAACGAAGAGCTGCGCTGTGTCTTGGCTGTTGCTCGCCATGGAGACAGGACCCCTAAGCAAAAACTGAAGATCAACATCACGCAGCCATGCCTTCTGGACTTGTGAGTTTGGGAGGGACTTTTCATGCTCTGCTGTTCCTGTCAATGCTGCACTTCTGGCCCTGCGTGTTGTGATGTTTCCGACTCTAGTCATACTATCCCACACCCAAAAAAATCTATTTAGTGTAGATTGGTAACCAGGTTCATTACGAACGACCAACTTTTGCCTCGAGTGCTCTGTGTGTAAAATAATAATGAAGAATGAAGAATGTAAATGAAGAACGAAGAATAAAGAATGAAGAATAAATGAATGTTCTTAAAGCCGTTGTCTGCATGACTGTGTTTACACATATCAATACTTTGCAATATCCTCAGGTTCCACAAGTACCAAGAGAAGGGTAAACAAGCCAAGCTCAAGTCCCCTGCTCAGCTGCAAGAGGTGAGTTCTCTTGCCGCCTTTTGTGAAACATGAGGTCAGCGTTCTTCATTCTGGATCTCCAGCTTTAGTTTCCTCTCTCATCAAGACACCAAATGTACCTTCATCAACCTTTGTCATGCTGTCGTGAATCGTCTTTTAATTTTGTAAATTATTTGCCTCTTACGTGGCTTTGCAGCACAAGTACCATACGTACGTTGCATTGTTGGGCAGTACACACGTACACTCACTGTCATAAGTGTAATTTGCCCACAGCTGTTGGATGTGGTGCGCTGCCTCAGCATCCGCCTAGACAGCGTTTCTCAAGCCATGGCCACTCAAGCTGCTGCAGCAACCGCCCCTGAGCCTCACAATGCAGGTGAGTTTACGGTTTTGCCGAGGGAGGAAGTGTGTAGACTGAACGAATTGTTGACTTCCATTGCGCCTTTCACGTTCTTAGCCATGGCCTATCAGTTTGCAGCAGCATCCGCTCCTTCTGTGAACCTCATAGTGCTCATGGTAATTTAAGCTGAGAGAGTGAGATGTAACAAAACAGGAGTTTGTGTGTCCATTTGTCATGGCCTCCCAAAGGAGTGCTTCCTCACGCCTGGTAATACTCTTCATTACCATAAGCACATCTATGGCGCTACGTGTGTGCCTTACGTGTGTGCCTTTAAATTTTTGACATCGCCACAATTCACAAGTCAAGAGCACTGCAGGCGTGAAAAGTGGTAGTTCCCAGTATCATCCTGTCAACTTTCTTATACATGCGTGTGTGTTCCTTTAACATACGTCATTAAAAAATACATCAAGAAAATATCACAACTCCTTCTACGCTACTCTGTTTCCTGCACAGGTAGCACTGCCACCCCCTCTGAGCCTCAGCAAGATGCGCACAAGGCCGTCGAGCAGCTGGGACTTACAAAGAAAGGGCCAAAGAAGACAAGCAGCCAGAGTGACTTAAAACAGGGCCAGCCGCAGCAGCCCCAGTCCCAGCAGCAGGGGCAGGGGCAGGGCCAAAAGAAAATGCAGCAGCAAGCGCAGCAGCAGCAGCAGCAGCAGCAGCAGCAGGCGCAGGAGCAGGGTCAGAAGAAGGCGCAGGTGCAAGCTGCACAGGAGCAGGGTCAGAAGAAAATGCTGGAGCACAAGAAAAAGCACAAAAAGGAGGAGGAGGGCAAGAGGGAGCAGGGGCTGGCCTCCGCGCCCTCAGGGCCCTTGCAGAGCAGGGATGCCAAGCAGCAGCAGCAGGCACAGCAGGCACAGCAAAGAGTAGAGGGTTTGCCTGCACCGGGACCTGATAAGACATGGCTTGACGACCCCTCCATCGGGAAGCTTGAGGTATAGTACCCTTTTTCCCAAGCAGCGGGGCACGCAAGCAGGATTGAGAACTCAGGCTTTATGCGTTGTGGTGGCTTCATGTGTTTTATGTTTGGCACAATGAATGGGTACCGTTCCTAACATTGTCTCCGGTGGAAAATGGTCATTTACAAATGCATGTATGACTTTTTGGTGACAGGAACTAAGTTTTTCCAACAAAGGACTTATTAATGCTTCAGCTGTTTCGACCTCGACCAATGTCTTTGTTCGCTGTCATGAGACGTGCGAGCTTCTTTCTGTTTGGGAATGTCAAGGTTAATTGCAAACCCTCCATGGACATATCCGACACTATTCTATTGCACCAGTCTCCTCCTCCTCCTCCTCCTCCTTCTCCATAGGATCTGCTTATGGTCGGGTTTTATTGATTTGACCAAGAACAGTTAAATTTGTGCGGCCTTCCTCATTCAAACATCCAGACTGCTTGCACTTGTTTCAAATAGCAAGTATCGCACTGACATCTTGTCTGACTCTCTTGAATACATTCAGAGCCGAGAAGCAGTTGATGAAATGCGTGAGAAACTGCGCATAGTGCGCACAGTGCTGGAACAGGTGGGTGTATCACCTTTGTGCTATAAAACACATGGCAACATGTGAAACTTTTCATAGCCTGCTCGACAAGTAGGCATATGAAAAGCGTAACCTACAGGTTCAAGTGTGTTGCTCTTGGTAAATTTTACGTAACTTGTAAGAAGGGAAACTGCAAAAAGTATTTACGAGATTATTGCTAAAAAGCAAGTTACCGACTCAAATCCTACAGATCACTGCCGAAATATAATTTTTACCCTTTTAAGGGTTATTGTATGTATTGTATGTCACATCATCATTAGAGATGTGCGGCCTCTTCCAATATTCCTGAACGCCTCCACACTGAACCCTCAAAAGCCCTGACTGCTTTGTATGTATGCACGGCTGTATTTTGCATGCACGCACGTCTACACCACCTTGCATGTATGAATGACTGCACCTTGTGTGTGTGTGTATGTGTGTGTGTATGTGTGTGTGTGTACACCACCTCGCTTGTATCTACACATCCGCCTAACCTCTCCTTGTATAGGGCGGCCACTTCTCCGGTGTGAATCGAAAGGTTCAGCTCAAGCCCCTCCGCTATTCGACTCCTGCCCCCACAAAAGCACCACCCACCTCTGATAGCAGTGACGCCCTCTCCTTCAGTGTCGCTGCTGCCTTACCTGCTCCTGCTCCAGCCAATCCTGTAGCTGCTACTTCTGCAGCTCCTAAAGGCCATCCTCCTCCAGGAGGTGTCCTTCTAGAGCCTTCATCACAGTCCCCCCCGGTGCTGGAAGAGGCACTCCTGGTGGTAAGTGTGCTATGGTTTGTGGGTGTACAAGTGTGCTTTTATGCGGGCGTGTGTAAAATTTGTTCTACAAAGCGCCGGGAACAGAAGTATATGTTCTGTGACCCAAGGAATGTGTAGGAAGTTCCCGCAAATGTGAACGTGACGTGAACCTCTATTGAGGCCTCCCGAATGTCCACCTGATGCCACGCGATTTACACCTCCATATTGAACCTAATTAGATCGACACACACATACACAGCCAGTACCTGCCATGTATTGCACACATGTAGGTCAAGTGGGGCGGAGTGCTTACGCATGCCGGACGCCAGCAAGCAGAACAGCTCGGCATGCACTTCCGCGCTTGCATGTACCCTCGTCACGGGCCTGCAGGTACGCTAACAGCCATCCAGGCAGGCAGATTTGCCAACTTCCATTCAGGCAGGCAGGTACACTAACAGCCATCCAGGCAGGCAGGTACGCGTACATCCATCTAGGCAGGCAGGTACGCAAACGTTCATACAGGCAGGCAGGTATGCTAACATCCATCCAGGCAGGCAGGTACGCATACATCCATCCAGGCAGGCAGGTACGCAAACGTTCATACAGGCAGGCAGGTACGCTAACATCCATCCAGGCAGGCAGGTACGCATACATCCATCCAGGCAGGCAAGTACGCTAACAGCCGTCCAGGCAGGCAGGTACGCTAACAGCCATCCAGGCAGGCAGGTACGCTAACAGCCATCCAGGCAGGCAGGTACGCATACATCCATCCAGGCAGGCAGGCAGATACGCAAACCATCATACAGGCAGGCAGGTATGCTAACATCCATCCAGGCAGGCAGGTTCACTAACATCCATCCAGGCAGGCAGGCAGGCAGGCAGGCAGGTAAACAAATATTCATCCAGGCAGGCAGGCAGGGATGCCATTTTTTTGCAGCAGCTTCCACACTTTCTCTGCTTTCTTTCATTTGAGCAAATGTGTGCGTCAAAGCGTTTACTTTCGTTATGCTGTTTTGGGCTGGACCTGTCACAAAGGCTGGGCATTTAGTGTGCAGGCGTGCTGATTCCTGGAGCCTCCACGACTTACAGCACAGGAGGTCACTTACATTCATAACTGCCATTTCCATTCTGGAGGCACTCTGCACTGCTTGCAACGTAGCTGTGACATGATCCCAATTTCCGCTCTTTTTGTTAATGCCCTTTCTTTTCCAGGCGGTGGTTTGCTACGTCTTCACAGTACATACAGACACGACCTCAAGATCTACTCCAGTGATGAGGGCCGCGTCCAGGTGCGCCCTTTTGGGCGTTTTGTACTTTCTGTGCAAAGCCACGCATTTTGTACTCTGCTGCGTACATGTGCTACCCCTAGGCAAACTTCTCATGATAGGGTAAAGCAAACAAGCAATTTCAATGAGCACACAATCCAATGAGCAACCAGCGAACCATAGTGGAGTGAGCAAAAGCGTTTGTTTCCAACTTCCTGCTTTTCGCCACAGAGCAGCGCGGCTGCCTTTACCAAAGGACTGTTGGATCTGGAGGGGGCAAGTTTGACGCCCATCCTTGTGTCCTTGGTGCGCAACTGTGTAGTCCTAACCCTGCAAATGTTAGGACATTTATGTTGTGCAAATGTTATACCATTTACATTAATGATAATTACGCGCAAAAAAAACTCAGTACGAGTTGTCTCCCTTTCTTGCAAGCGTGGTAGGCTGGGAGGTCTAAGTCTATTCAGTTTACTTATTTTGTATTTTGTCCTTCATACAGCACATCTCAAATTCATTAATGGTAGGCTCCCGCATGTTAATAGTTAGTGAGAATGAATGCGAGATACCAAGGCACACCGACTGCCGGAGCAGCGGCTGGAGTTAGCTTGATACACCTGTCAATTGGGGTGCAGAAGGTTCTTGTTTGAATAAAGTTGGCATGCTGTTTGGAACAACACCCAGCCGTCATCACACATCATACTCGTGAATGAATTCAGAGAAATCAAGTTTGTGTCAATAGGATAGGACAAGACAACAGTCGGCTAGAATCATTGTTTAAAAATTGCTTTGTACGTCTGATTCTCAGGTAAACAAAGATGCCAGTATGCTTGAGGCGTTTGGGAAAGGCGCCAGTGAGGAGATGCAGAGGTGCAAGCGTGTCATTGATGCACAGGTACGAGATCAAGACTTCATCTGGTGTTCAGATGCGAGAAACCATTTTTATAAATCAGACCCACCATTCCTGTTTGATAAAACGCCTGCATGCTTTTCCACTTTTAAGTAGTCAGGAGCCTTAGTTAGACACATCTAAGCACTCCTGCACACTCAGTTTGTGCAATTGAGTGCCCAGGTGGGCAGGGTGGAAATCCCTGTCAGAAAGTGGATTTCTAATAGCTTCTCCCCGGTGCCATCAACTTACCAGGGGTGTTTGCAATTGTATTGGGGACATTATTTTGGTGAAGGTCCGGGGGTCTAGGGTGAAGGTCCGGTTTTGGACCCCCTTGGCAGGGAAAAGTGCAATTTACAATCAGGCACCAACCGCTGAACCGTTTGGGGTTGCGATTGTTTTGCTGGGCGCATGTAAGCATAAAAACAATGTTCAACCACTCAAATATTTGTCTACCTACAGCTGACCCTTCCCTCGTGAGTCTGATAGGCTGAGTTTTGTTGAATAGTTCATCTGGCATTGTTTGTCAAATCAGTTTGTGCTCGGAGGGGCTGACCAGAGCCTGATGTTTATTAAAAATGTCAGCTGTTGCTGCCCACCACGGCCCATCTCCAACATTCCAGACCATAGAACTTGACAGGGCATGCCCTGGGAGCATACTGAAGGATTCCCGACACCCAGGTGGTGGCCAGAAAGCGTGGTTTCCAGGGTTTCCAGAAATGCACCATTTTTGCCCAGCAAACAGGCCCACGCACCAAGTCCTTTGGGGGCGAGTTTTCTCCCCCCATTTTTTTGCTGTAATGGGTAAAGTGTAACCCAAAACGTGTCTGGAAACAGAAAAATGGTGAAATTCGAATATAGAGTCACACTTCTGTACCCATGCATGTGTACAACCTCCTTTTAGGCAGGGAAATGGCACAAATCCAGCCCCCGACGCACACAGCGGACCCCCTACCCTTTTTTTTGTGCAGAAGTGTTTTATTTGCTACCCTGAACCATTAAAAGTCAAAAATGATGAGGTTTGTTTTAGGGACGAAAATTGGCTGGTGAGTCTGATTATACCGTACCAAAATTTAATCATCCCGCACCCCAAAAAAAAATATTTAGTTTTGCAAGTCCGCAACCAATCCGCACCCCCTTCAATATTTATTATAATCCAATCCGCAGGCCATTTTAAAGCCATTCTCACCAATTTAGGCCATTTTCACCAATCCGCAGGCCTAAAATTATTTATTTAATTTTCTGTCCGCACTTAGCCGCACCCTTCAAAAACATTATTTTTGCGGGGTGATATAATTTTGGTACGGTAAATCAATATAAAAAACAGGGTCTTGTACTGATGGAACGCAACCGTGCATTTTCCATGCCATACAGTTCTTATGCCCAAAACGCATTAAACACGCAGCGCACAAACAGGCACAAGAGCACACAAATACACATGCAATCTACAGGTCTGAAGCCACCCTTCAGACACACAAACTGTATGGTGAATGGACGGGGGTATCTAGCATTGGCACAAACCACAAACTGTGCCACAGCACAACACAAATAGCACAGACACACCCTCCCATTGCTCCATCTTTTGACATGCTTGGCACTGCTCGGCATCTGTTATCATGCTTGGCATATATCCAGGAAATATTTAGCTGTGAACATGGAGGCCTGTTCACCGACAAATTTGTCTTGAAACTGCTGCACTGACCTGCAGCTTGCCGAAGACACAGGCGGTGGTTCCTTTGTCACTTGCCCCTCCTCTCCGCTCCCCCCTCTTGGGGGTGCCGTGCCATACTCAGGGTGAGACGAGAACTGAATCGATGGGTTTTTTGATTCGTAGTGACTCATTTGAAGAGTGAGATAAAGAGCCGTGGACGACATGCAGGACTGCTGTAGGATATAGTTTTTTTGTAATTGAAAAGCGAAGCAGTGCCTGGTGTGCCAAGGGCGTATGACGATGCTGGGTAGATTTCGTGAGGCACAGGAACCTGTGCAATAAGTGCATGGTACAAAGTGCGTAGTGCATAGGATGATGCACTGTTCAAAGTGCATACGAAAGTGCATAACGTAAAGGATGATGCCCTGTGCAAAGTGCACATGACAGTGCACCGCGCATTGGATTGTGTTCAAAAAAGCTGTCACTTTTCATGCCTTGCAATTCTGCAAGAGGCTTCATAACCTCCCACAATGTCAACTACAATCATGCCAAACATACCTGCAAGTTACTTTGTCTTCTCCAGCTTCTCTCTCCTACTTTTCAAATCAGGTCCGTCATAGTTTTGATCCACATGCCTGTGTTGGCGCACAATGTGAATGGTTGTTTGTCGATGGCAAGAGCATAGCTGCGTGCGTGGGCGTCTTTGTTTGTTGATATCTAAAACTGACAAAGAGGTAAAAGAAATCACCTTGCATGAAAAGAATGACAGGCACAGACATAACCAGCCTAACCTTTGACGCTGTCTCTGTTCCCTTATTGTTTCGCTGCCTTTTCCACCCTTTTTTTGACCGATACGTGTGCTAACTCATCTGCCTGCAAATTCTTCTTTCTTGTCTGTTTTCCCTTGTATTAGGTTTGCAGGCAGTCCGAGCCCCTCCGTATTTTCCTCTGCCTGCGCTGAAGGTAGCTCTGACGACCTAAAGAACCTGGACAGCATGCTTGACTGGAACTCCAGCACAGTAGGCACCAGGGCACCCACTCCAAGGAGGTCAATGGGTGGGTGTTGAGCCTGTCCTCATGCTTTTGCTTCTGCGTTTACAAGAGCACGCTGGTCCTGATCATACCTATCAGAGCGTGCTTGCTCAGAGTTGTTTCATTCACACGCGTAACTGCAGTGTTCTTGGCACGCAAGCTTATTAAATTATTGCATTTGTACATATGTGCGGTTTTGACCCGCCCATATGATTCTTTATTGTGTACGGTATAACAACCAAGATGCAAGGTCAGCACCGATGCTCCACAGTCAGGTACGTGCGCTACTTTAAAATGACTGCGCATCAGCATGCCCCCCCCCCACAAACTCTGCAGTTCCTGGCAGTCTGTTTGGACCTGCTGAGACAGTACAAGCTGCTGAAGCGGAGGCCAGGGCAGCTGCTGCAGTCTCAGCGGCTGGAGGAAGAGCTGCTGGCAGCTCTGCTGCAGGTGTGTGGGCTCCAGGGTTGTGTGTTTCTTTCGTGTCTGTGGGCGTGGGATTGAGACACAGGGGGCTCTTCGTGGCATTCCCCCTTCGATACACATCATGATGAGTATAACTTCTTCTGTCGTGCTCCAGAACTATTGGGCTCTTTATTTATAGAGCCTAGACTCTTACAATTGTGCGCATCGTTTTTGTCTGCACAGAAATTATCCTCTGCCACTACACCAATTTTGGACAGTCCTTTAAACGTCATTTATGTTAGCTCAATTGGTTTTCGTGCTCATGCAAGCAACAGCAGCAGCAGCAGCAGCAGCAGCAGCGGTGGCGGCGGCGGCAACCCTGCAGGAGATGAAATAGGGATTGCAATAGGAGGGCAACGTGGGAGGACTGCAGGTTCAAACACATATTTCAGTCATTTAATCCTATATGACAAAGACACATATATTTATAACTGATCGAAATATGCAGGTTCAGGCACATACTTCAATCAATAATCCTATTAACAAGAAGGAGCCTACTCTGCTTATTTTATTCCTCTGAACCTGCATCAGGCAATGGACTAATCAAGCAGTGTGTTTCTATACATTCAATGTGACGCATGTTTGAGACGAAGCTTCACAGCCTGCGGGTGTTGTTCCAAACCTGTTGTCTTAACTCTACATTCTGCAGGTGGGCAGGGACCTCCAGCTCCTACTTCCCCCGCTGGAGAAAAACCCCAGTCCTCCCTACCGGGGTCCAAAGAGGCAGGACCAGCCCCTAGGCCTAGCACACCTGATCACCCAAGGTTTGTACTTTACTTTGGGGTGTGCCAACCGCTTTGTCTCACTGGCAGCGGCATGCTCTCCTTTGTTTTGAGCAGCAGTCGTATGGATTGTGAAGGAGTTTGAAGGTAAGCAGTGTCCAGGGGTGTAATAGGATGCCCAGGTCTTATATGTGGACGCTCACGGTGAGTTGCAAAGACTTTTGAGCAGTGTTCAGGGGTGAGGTTGATGAACAACAAGCTTTTAATGATCCCTATAACAGCACAACTTCTGCCATGTGAGCACACGCCCTGAAGCAATAATGCTTGCACGCGCGTTTTGTAACGTTCCCTACACGTTTCCTTGCAGGCCTTCACTCTGTGACGTCTGCTACGTATATAGCCGCACGTGGATCTGTCTTGTAAATGCTTCCCCGGAAAAGTAGCTGCACTCCAGCCTACTCCAAACAGCTGCCACTCCTTTCCAAGAATCAATCGATATCATTTCAAATCCTCTTCCCTGGCACGTGCACGTGCACAACCATTTCCACCAGCAGCTACTAACTAATTTGCATTTACAATTCAACACCATGCAGGCTCATGCACATGCCGGACCACCCCAGGCAGCTGCTGCGACGCTTGGTAGACCTGATTGGCAGCTTAGTCGAGGAGCTCCATCAGCTTTGCCTCACAGAGAATGTCGACAAAGGTATATATGTTGTGCAACACTTCAAGGTATATATGTTGTGCAACACTTCAAGGTATGTATGTTGTGCAACACTTAAGTAAGTACCGTACGAACAATATATCACGCCGCAATTATTTTGTTTTTGGGGGGTGCGGCGAGCTCACACCCTTGAAATATATAAATAGTTGAGGGGGTGCGGATTGGTGCGGATTAAATTTAAATAATTATTTTTGAGTTTTTGACGGGTCATGAGTGGGAAAGAGCCCCCGAGAGCCCCTGTGGGGCGTGTCCAGACAGGGATGGCCAGCTTCTGCAAGCCCCCCCCAACCGCCGAGCAGCGTGAGCAGCAACATCTAGAGGAAGGGCAGAAGTTCAAGCAGCAAGTGCAGAAGCAGCGTGCAGACAATCAACAGCGTGCAGCAAAGGCAGCCAAGCACAAGCGCAAGCCGGGCCGTCCACGCAAGGACGCCTTCGGCATGCACAGCATTCTCAGCAAGGCCAGAATGAAGCAGCAGGAGAACAAGCG
>Ga0307951_1000607_pt1 | contig 20773 bp, 10 predicted proteins | sample OrgLakmetagen374_FD_201842 | JGI IMG/M metagenome (GOLD analysis project Ga0307951, IMG submission 201842) | Saline water microbial communities from Organic Lake, Antarctica - #374 | ecosystem: Environmental > Aquatic > Non-marine Saline and Alkaline > Saline | place: Antarctica: Organic Lake... | reverse complement strand
TGTACCAATTTTGAAACCCCCATCTCTCATATCGTTGACAGCAACAACGGGTGAAGTTTCAGTTAATCCATAGCCCTCCATTACAGCCATTCCAGCGGCATTGAAGACTCTGGCTAGGCGCGGTTGTAAAGCTGCACTCCCAGAAGCAATAACTCTTAGGTTTCCTCCTAAGGCTTCTTGCCATTTAACAAAAATTAATTTCCTTGCTAGTTTAAGGCGCGTTTCGTACCACCAGCCATTAGCACCATAGGGCTCATATTGTAAGCCTAGTTCAACGGCCCAGAAAAAAAGCATTTTCTTTATTCCCGTAAGGTCGGTTCCTTTAGCGATAATCTTATCGTACACTTTCTCCAAAAGTCTTGGCACAGCAGACATTACCTCTGGTTTAACTTCTTTTAAATTGTCGCTTATAGTTTCAATAGATTCGGCAAAGTAAACACTCACACCACTAAATTGATACATATACTGAAGCATTCTCTCGTAAATATGGCAAACTGGTAAAAAACTTAAGGCTTTTGCATTTCCCAATTCTAAAGGCAGACGGGTTGAGCTATGGAGGGCATTGCTAGCAATATTTTTGTGAGAAAGCATTACACCTTTTGGCCTACCTGTGGTTCCCGATGTATATATTAAAGTTGCTAAATCGTTTTCGGTCACTTTGTCCATAAGAGATTGAACCTCAGATTGATTACTTTCGTCTGTTCCAAGATCCAGAACCTCAGACCAATTTTTAGCGCCATCAACGTCATCAAAAGTATAAACTTCTTTTAAGGAGTCTACTTTTCCTTTTATGGCCATAACTTTATCATACACCTCTTTATCGGAGACAAAGCAAAATTTAGATTCACTATGGTTTAAAACATAGGCATAGTCATCTTCAGAAATAGTGGGATATATAGGTACATCTTGTGCACCAAGTTGCATTATTCCAATATCCATAATATTCCACTCTGTTCTGTTGTTGGTAGAAATAAGAGCTATTTTATCATTGGGCTTCACACCAAGCCTTAGTAAACCTCGGCTTATTTTATTGAGTTGTGCAACATATTCTTTTGAAGAGGTAGATTTCCATTCGCCATTGTATTTTGTAACAAGAGCATCTTCTAGATTAAATTTTTCTAATTGATAGTACGGGAAATCAAATAGACGTTTAAGTGATGACATATTTTTATATTTTATAACAATGCAAAATAGAAATTTTTTAAATCAAATTCTATTAAATTCTTCTTTTAAACCAACTAAAATTTAGAATTCTCTAATAAAATGTATAATGTATTGATAATGAGCAAGTTTAATACTTTCGTTTTAATCTCTTAGGGTTTAATTCCCCGCTGCTTGCAGGTAAGTGTTAGATTTGTGTATGACCGATAGTAAATATATACACAAATCACATAATGTTTCGGTATTGTTGTACCATTTTGTTTTTCCTGCAAAGTATCGAAGGTTAGTTTTTGACAAAAAAGTGGATCAAACCTTGGCAGAGGTGTGTCTTGAAATTGAAAAACGCTATGAGATTCATTTTTAGAGATAGGTACCAATAAGGATCACGTTCATTTTTTGGTGCAATCGGTTCCGATGAAAAGTCCCACTTCAATAGTGAAGATGTTGAAAAGTATTACGGTTAGAGAGATATTTCAAAGGTATCCGGAAGTAAAGAAAATATTATGGGGTGGAGTTTTTCGGTCCATCGGTTATTTTGTGAATACTGTGAGTAAATTCGGGAATGAGAGCACTATATCGAAGTACGTTCGTGATCAGGGAATGGATAAGGAATATGATGTGCTACATGAAAAAGACCAGATGAGGTTGTTCCGATTTTTTTTCGGATACATCGTATGCTTGCATCGAGGTAGTTCATTTTCTTATTTGTCTGAAAAATATGTTAATTAATCTGTTTATATAAATTGCTTTGGTCGAGAAAAAAGTTTCAGAATTAAAATTTAGATCTTAGGTTTAGACATGCTAATATTTATGCTCTAAAATTAAAGTAAATAATAAATAAGTTATTATGTTAAATAAATATCAAAAAATACCCAATACAGGGTATTGACATTCAACTTTTAAATCCTTATCTATGCTCTGATTCGTAATTTAATTTTAGTTAATCAGTGTCAATTTATGAAAAATTTAAATATATTTGAGAACGATCTTAATTAATTCTAATTTAGAATACAGTCCCACATACATAACATTTGGTTTTTTCAGATACTTAAACTAATCTAATAAAACTAATTGTTTAAAACTCTAAAGCACAAAAGGCACATTTGGTTTTTGACGATACAATAGCCAATTTAAAAATCAAATGAGCTATTTTTTGCCAACGCTTAAAAAAAATCTAACGGAATATGGGAAACCGTAATAAAAAAAATATGAATCTAATTGCAAACTCAGGAATTCAGTTATACACAATCCCTCTTGAAATCAATTTGAATGATAACTTCAAAATGTATTTCCACGAATGGTTTGATATCTCTGAGTCTAAATTGAAAATGGAAATTGCACACCATTTTTCGGAGGAAGAAATATGGGTAAAAAAATATGACTTGACAAATCTTGGCTATGCTACAGCGAAAGACGACTTTATTGTAACTGAAAACTGGGAGACAATTAAGGAAGACTTTAACTCTGATAACAAATCTCCTATTTCAATTGACACTGACCTCACAGAAGACTCCTGATGTTTTCAGGTGTCCATTAATCGTATTAAATGGGAAAAGTTTGAAAACATTTGGTATCCCATGCCTTTCTTCTTACACAAAAGCAACAAATCCGAATTTGGACCAACAAATTGGTGCCGTTTCAAGCTAATTCCTGTTGAAGAAAATGGAAATATTAAAAAATATAACCTTCTTATAGCTTTTGACACGCGAAGTGCATTTAAGAAAGATACATTTGAAGATGAGGACTTGAATGAAACACCCGTTTTTACTAATAATTTTGATAAATCCAAAGATTTTGCCTTATGTAATAATGAATATAATCTAATTGCTTATTGTTCAAAAGCTCTTAATTGTGATTGGGTAGATAAATATGTATTAAACCAATTTCATGATCTCGACGACATAAATGAATATAAAGGGCAAAAGCCTAAGTTAAATTATCTGGCACAATACATTTATTTAATAAGATTCATTCAAAAATCGAATACTGTACCCATAATTACTCTATACTCTAATAGTAACGTCGCTTATGGTAATGTGGATTTAGCTGTCGATATAGGTAATTCTAGAACTTGTACTATGCTTTTTGATAATGGGGATTTTAATCAGGCCAGCCCATTAGAGTTACAGGATTTTACTTCACCTGTTTTAAATGACCACATTAACAAACAGCGAGATTCATTTGATATGCGGTTGGCTTTTAGAGAAGCTGACTTTGGAGGTGATTTAGGCATCAAAAACAGTCGTCAGTTTGTCTACCCAAGTATGATTCGACTTGGCAAAGAAGCAAACCATTTAATTTATAAGGCTACCAATTTAAATACAGGATCCGAAAAAACAAGCACCTTTTCAAGTCCTAAACGTTTTTTATGGGACACTAAATCGCAAAAGCAGGAATGGGAGTTTATTCAACTTGAAGGCGAGACTGCCAAACCGATTTACATCAAAGGTGTCTCCGAACAATTAGGTAATGACGGTTCATTAAATTTAGAAGGCAGTGGAGGTATTTTAATGAACTATTCTCGCAGAGCTTTGATGACGTTCGCTTTTCTCGAAATTTTGGCACAGGCAAATATGCAAATCAACAGCTACGAACAGCGAAACCATTGGGGGAATGAATCAATGCCGAGGCAAATCGGGCGGATAATTGTAACCTGCCCAACAGCAATGTCCCGTGTTGAGCAGATTGCATTGCGTAAATGTGCCGAAGATGCTGCCATTATGCTCGATCGTTTCTTTAAGAATGAGCATAAGGTAGAAATTGATGAAAAGGAAGTTCGTGGAAATGTAAAAGTGATTCCTTCTGCAAATAACCTTTTAAATAAAGGAGAATCCACGGAATGGATTTACGATGAAGCCACAGCTGCACAGTTTGTATTTCTTTATGCAGAGATAGGAGATAGATACCAAAAAAATATCAAAAATTATTTTGATCTCTATGGGAAAGTAAGAAATGATTTGGGCGATTACAAGAAAAATTCACTCACTATTGGCACTGTTGATATTGGAGCAGGAACAACTGATGTAATGATTGCTGCATATAAATATGACGTAGTCGGTCAATGTTCTTTAACACCCGTGCCTCTTTTTTGGGAAAGTTTTTATACAGCTGGTGATGATCTGATGAAAGAACTAATTCGCCAAATAGTGATTGAAGGAAAGCACTCACCCATTGAAAAAAAGCTGCTATCGTTAGGCAAAAATCCAATAGACTTAATGCAACCGTTTTTGGGAACAGATAATGGTGTGTCACATCGTAACCGACAATTACGGAGCAGTTTTAACTTGCAAGTTTCTGTATCAATAGTTTCTCATTTTTTAGATTTATTGAAAGAAGATAAAGTTGAAAGTCAAATTTTGTCATTTGGAGACATTTTTGATAAAAACCCACCAACTCAAAGTGTCCTCAATCATTTCAAGAATCATTTTGGTTTTGAATTTGAATCCTTGCAATGGCAGTACGAAAGGAAAGTTGTCTCAGCAATTATTGAGAAGACATTTGATTCTCTAATTGGTAAAGTCTCTTCGTTGTTATCCTATTACGCTTGTGATATAGTATTGCTTTCGGGTCGCCCAACATCGCTTAAACCTTTGGCTGACTTGTTTTTGAAGCACTATGCCATATCACCCAACCGTCTCAAAACAATGAATAATTATCGTGTAGGCCGCTGGTACCCTGAAGACAAACGCTATCCGTTTGTTGACAGTAACGGGAATTTTATCAACCCTAAATCGATTATTACGACAGGTGCAATGATAGGTAATATTGCCGAAAATGGAGGCCTAAATGGTTTTTCATTAAATCTTAAAGAACTAAAGGAAAAACTACTGCCGACTACTAATTATTTTGGAAAACTCAACGACAGGTTAAAATACATAGAAACTATAATCTCACCTGATTATAATTCAGCCACCATAGATGTAGTAGCCTTGCCCCTCAAAATAGGAGTTCGTCAATTGGATATATCTTCATATCCATCGCGACCATTTTATGTGTTTGATTTCAACGATGAAAAATTAGAAGACCGGATTATGGGTCGTTTGATGAATGAAAACGATGTAAATGCTTTGAAGATAGGTGTTGAGAATGAAAAAAGAAAAATACGTTCCAAAATGCCTCTCAAGGTGACTATAGAAAGAGACAAAAATGAAGATATTGAACTGCTTCGTATAGAAGAGATTGTAGACAATGAGGGAAATAATCTATCTAAAAACTTCTTTGCCTTACAAATTCAAAGTATGAGTGAATTGGACAATTTTTGGCTTGATTCGGGTATTTTTTCTTTGAACATTAACAATTAAATAGGGCTTCAAAATGGAACAAAGCATACAAAAGCAACTCAAAATAATTGAAAAATCAAATAAATGGATTCGCACCTATTTAGACGGAGAAAAACGGAACAGTGCATACCGAAACATAGTAGATTTCCGAAGAAATCTGAAAAAGAAGAATTTTGCTTTGGAAAGCAACCCTGCCGCCGCCGTCTATGGTGAAAGCCAGGTTGGAAAATCTTATCTAATTAGTAGTTTGCTGTCGGAAGAAGGCAAACCATTCAGTATTACTGATGAAAACGGCATTGTACATAATTTTATCGAAGAAATTAATCCCATTGGCGGTGGTAATGAAGCTACAAGTTTGGTATCTCGTTTTTCGGTGAATTATAAACCTTTAAACGCTAAGTTTCCAATTAAAGCGACTTTATTATCCCTCGCCGATATAGCCCTCGTGCTTTGCGATAGTTATTACAATGATTGTAAAGTAGACCACAGTTTGATATTACCATTTGAGAAAATCAATTCAGAAATTGATTTAATTAAAGGTAGACTTAAAGATTTCGAACCACAACAAACTGTTTTTGAAGAAGACGACGTGCTCAATATGGAGGACTATTTTAAGGCAAACTTTTCGACCAAAGCAAGTAACGTTTTTCGTTCTTGTTTTTTTGATGAAGTTTCATTGTTGATTTCCAAAGCGAAGCCAAATGAATGGAAAGATATATTTTCCCTTTTGTGGAACAAAAATGAAAAATTCAATAACCTATTTTCCCTTTTGATTACTGAATACGAGAAACTAGGTTTTACCAATATCATTTATTTGCCAATAAAATCGGTATTACGGAAATACGGGACATTACTCGATGTGGAACGCTTGAAAGAAATTTATTCTTCACCAACCAAAATTGATCTAAAATACGAAGCTGAAATAACGGTAATGTATATTGAAAAGGGGCAAGAACGTCAGGTTTTATTTGCAAAATCGTTTCTGTGTGCTTTGACTGCTGAGTTGGTGTTTCACCAAGCAGAATCATTACTCAAAAGCAAACCGTTTTTAAAAGAAACCGATTTACTTGATTTTCCTGGGGCTAGAAGCAGAATGACTTTGGCTGAGAACAAGCTTGGCGAAAACATTATACCCGAATTACTCATAAGAGGTAAAGTAGCATATTTGTTTAATAAATATTCTGAGGCAGAAAAAATTAGCATTTTTATGTTATGTGCTAAGCACGAACAAGCTGCCCAACGTTCGATGCCGGAAATGCTTAACAATTGGATTAACAAGTTTATTGGTGATACAGAAGAGAAAAGAGAAAAGTTTATTGCCACTTCACAAATTTCACCTTTATTCATTATCGGGACTTTCTTTAATGAAAACCTCGAATTTAATCCTCTTCAAGACAAACAAAATGACCTGTCTTCACTAAATTATCGCTGGCTTCAAAGGTTTGATCGTACATTAGCTGTCGAGCTATTGAATACTAAAATTCATCTATGGTTTAATAATTGGACAAAATCCTCCCCGAATTTTCAAAATATCTTCTTGTTACGCGACTTTTCATACTCCGAATCAAAAAGTCAGGTATTTAGAGGATTTGATGCAAACAAAAAAGAATTAGAAGAAATTAAACCTCCTAACTACCCTGATTTTCGTCAGAAACTTCGCCAATCTTTTATAGAATATGATTTTGTTAATCGCCACTTTGCTAATCCTGAAGAATCGTGGGATGAAGCAGCAAGTATCAATAAAGATGGCACACAACTGATTATTGACAAGCTAACTATTGCGGCAGAGAACATAAACAATGCTCGTAACGAAAAAATGGTTGATGACCTCAATGAGATTTCATTCGCCTTTGTATCAGAATTGCTAAAATACTTCCACAGTAATGACAAAGACGAAGAGTTGCAGAAAGCAAAATCTATTGCTGGGGATATTCAATTCAAATTAGATACAGCCTTTAGAGCAGACGGCATCAGATTATATGGTAAATTAAAGGATGAATTATTGCTTAATGAAGGTATTGTACTTGAGCAATTCAGAAAAAAAATAAGTGATATTGAACATCGCAATGTGGTGAATATGAATATTTACAGCACCTACAAGCAAAGAGTGCCTGTTAATGAAAATGATACGTCTGATATTTATTTTGAGCGTCTATGCGTTCATTATGAAAAAATATCTGAAGAAGAGAAAGTGAAATTTCGTTCTGAACTTGAAGAAAACAAAGTTGATTTGGAAGAGTTAATTTCTGGCAGTTCCGATCTTGTTAAAAACAATGCTGAACAATTGGCTCAAACTTTACTCGATTATTGGTTTGCGTACATTAATCAAAACGACAAACATACAGTTCAGCAAGTTTTAGCTATAAATGGCTCTTCAGCTTTACAAGACATAACAGGTATGTATCAAAAACTTTTCAAGAAAGTTGATTTGGTACAAAAAATTGCTGAAAAAATTTGGAACTATCTAGATGAGCAAAACAAAAGTGATTTGCCTTATGAAATGGTTGCTGATATGAGCACTGAGCTTTTGAATAAATGCATCCAAACTGTAGGTTTTGAGTATTTTGATGATTCTGAAATCAATGATTTGCGGCAGGCAAATGAAAAAAATAATTTAGGATTGATCTTAAACAATAATGAAAATCCCACAGAAAAGTCAGTTGCCGAATTGTTTGAAAAAATCGAAAATTGGACAGATATTATTCAAAACAATCCAGAAGAAATGAAATCGTTACCTAGTTATCGCAGTTACTTATCTTGGTCTAACTACCTGAAAGCTGGTTTTATCTCTGTTTGTGATATCCCTACTTATGATTTACAGGCTAATGAAAAGTTGGGAGCAATTATTAAAGATTCTGAGGAACTAAAATACGACTAGTTATGGCAACAGTAATTGGTAAAGAGGAATTGTGTAATACTGATTTGAAATATTTCAAAGCGCTACAGGGTATTAAAGGAAAGACTTTGTTTGACCGTTACCCGGCCATCGATACTATTGTAAAAAAATATATTGACCTCAACTATCAATACTTTTTGGCGCAACCAGTAAAAGAGGATGACACAATCACTTTTTACAGTAAATTTTATAAAGAAACTCCTCGACTTTTATCAGATTTAAAAGATGCAGAGCAAAAAAAATATTTAACCATAAAGGTTGAAACTCTAGTTCATTATGAAAATAAAATAGCTTCACTTAAAAATTCTGGTAAAACTACTGAAGCAGAATTTCTTACCAAGGCCATAAAGTATATTGACGACCGTTTTGTCTATTGCTATGAAGACATTGTTGTTTTAGGTGTTTGGGGTATGCAGCTGCGTGATAATGTACGAGGCGATATAAGTGAAATTCGTAAAAGTCTCATAGTTAATAAGAAATATCCTCAAACAGAATCTGAAACAAAACAACCCGAACCTGAAATACCAACACTATTTACTATAAGCTACCTTGTGGGAGAAAACGGAAAATTGAATGGAAACCCTTTTGTTACTAAATTGCAAAACGAATTTCTTGACGATGATGATATTCCACAAGTAGAACCAAAAGAGGGATACGAATTTGCTGGTTGGGACAAAAACCCAAAGGGGTATGAAATTACTGAAAATAAAGAGTTTTCAGCAATTTACAAATCAATAGAAGCTCCTCCGAGACCAAGTCCTCCTTTACCTTGGTACAGGCGATTTTGGAATTGGATAAGGGCATTGTTTATTGAAAGAGGTTGTTTGAAATGGCTCCTCTGGCTATTGTTGATTCTACTTTTGCTATTGTTGTTTTTCTGGTTGTTTCGTAACTGTAGCGGTATTGATAACAATGCTATAAATAGAGGAGGTGGGGCGCTTAACGACGACGATAATACATGGGTGCAGGATGACCCGAATGTAGGCAAAGAAGGGGGGATTTATGACCCTTATAATCCTTATCAGCCAGAACCAACTCCACCAGAACATGAGGCTATTTTACCACCACAACAAGGCGTTTTACCTCCAATAGGAGAGAATCCAGATATTATTCCAGGAAATCCATCAATTCTTGGCAATCGTCTAAATATTCTGATGGAAAATGAGGATAAATCTATCATGGATTTTGCAAAAGAATTTAAAGTGAAATACCCAAACGAAAAATACAAAGTGGTGTATTATGATGATGTGGTAAAGCGCATCCAAATTGAGATTCCGAAGGAAGACCGCGAACGCTTGAAAGAGGAAATTCCAGCTGCATTTGCCCCTGATTATCAACTTTTCATCTTTGACGAAGCACTTTTTGAAGGCAGCTCAAAGCCTATCCATTCAGCACTTTCAGATGAGGAAAAATCTTGGTATCTGAATGCCATAAATGCCCCGCAAGCCTGGGAAATAACACAAGGTTCAGAAAAAGTTACAGTGGCTATTGTCGATAACGGATTTAACCTGAGCCATCCCGAGTTGACAAGTAAGGTCGTTGCGCCTTATAATGTATGGAAACACTCAAACGATATTTTTCCCCAGAAGATTGACCATGGTACACACGTAGCAGGAATAGCATTGGCAATTGCCGATGATGGAAAAGGGATTTCTGGCATTGCTCCTAAGTGCAAGTTTATGCCGGTTCAGGTGGCCAATGAAAATAACTTGATGACTACAACTTCTGTATTAGACGGTATTCTTTACTCCCTATATCAAGGAGCCGATGTCATTAATGTTTCCTTGGGTGGGCAATTTACCGGCCTTTCACAATTTTCAGAAAATGAACAAAAAGAGCTAATTCGAAATCACTTTAAAGAAGAAGAACGACTATGGAGAAGGGTAATGCGAATTGCAGCTAATCATAATTCTACACTTGTAATTGCTGCTGGCAACGACAATATATTGGCGGGTATTGATGCGCTGCAACGTCCTGAGTTATTTATCACCGTTTCGGCAACAGATAAAAATAATAAAAATTTCAGCAAAGCTCAATTTAGTAATTATGGAACATACTCAAACATTTCCGCTCCCGGTGTAGATATTTACAGTTCAGTGGGCAGTAATGACTATGCAATGATGCAAGGCACTAGTATGGCTGCTCCAATAGTTTCTGGTGCTGTAGCATTAATGAAAAGTATCGATAACACCATCACCACCAAGAAAGTTATCTGCATTTTGCAAAGTACAGGTTTGGAAACAGAGGGTAATATTGGTAAACTGATACAGTTGGACAAGGCATTGCAAATGGTAAAATCCAATGAGGCGGTAGATTGCAAACCTTCTCCTTCTTCTGGTGATATTCAGATCCTGTTGAGCTGGGATAATTACAATGATTTGGACTTGATCTGTACCGATCCAAAGGGAGAAATGATTTTTTATCGAAACCGAACCTCTTCCAGCGGTGGACAACTTGAAATCGATATGAATGTGGAATATCCAGATAGTAAAAACCCAATTGAAAATATTTTTTGGGAGCCGGGTAGCGCTCCTGATGGTACGTATAATATATATCTTAAATATTATAAAAAACAGGAACCAGACATCGACGAAACATCTTACAACATTCAGGTAAATTATGGAGATGAGACGAAAGAATATAAAGGCGTGATAAAAAAAGAAGATAAAACCATTCAAATTGGTTCTTTTACTTTGGAAACAGCAGAAAACGACTCTCAGTCACAGCCTGTAGTTGACAAACGATTACAGCTAGAAAAGGAACGCAATCAATTGCAAAGGGAATTGGAAAGAGTAAATAACGAATTGAGAAAACTCTTAAACAACAGCTAACTATTCCACCCAGAAGTTTAAATCTTTAGGTAGGATATAAAAAACATAAACCATATTATGAATAAATTGAAATTTTCATTGGCCGATGTAATGACCGTATTAACTGCTGTTGCTTTTGGCTTTGTGTGCTTTCTTGGGTCTAACTTCTATACATTAGGAGATACCAAAAAGAGTGTAATTTTTGCTGTGATTATCACGGTCGTTTTAGCGGGCTTAGCCTATTTAGCTAAATGGCTTAAAGGTGTTGAAGGCAATTTTAAGAATAGTCACATCGCCGAGATTGCTGTTTTAGTTTTGTTTACTGGACTACTAGCATTTTTTACCTACTCACCTTTTTCACATTATTTTACGGTTTCCGATAGGAAAGAAGAAATCCAAAGCCAACTATCAAAAAATATCACACAGGCCCAAGATATGTTTAGTAATTATGAAGATTATGCTAATAGAAGAAAGAATCTTTATCGAAGAACATTGGAAAGCAATATTAAAGCAGGGACTGATTTTGAAAAGTTTGGAATTGAAAAAAATGGAGTTTCTTTTGAAACCCAACTTAATAATAAGATGCTTACCATTCAGTCTGATTTGTTTCCTACAAATTACACCGACACTATCAACAATAATGGACTAAAACAGGTAGCTAAAAATTGGCTTGCCGATGGAAAAGAGAAGGCTACAGGCTGGAAGCCAATTGGTACCGTGAGAGTGGTAAATAATATTGAAGAGAAATCTATTGGTTGGCGGAATGATTTAGTTAATTATTCAATCATACGCGAAAAAGGTGAAAATGAAGAGTATGTTGAAAATTATTCTTCCGACTTATCTTTTAAAGACCTAAAAGCCAATTTTACTAATCTTGGGAAACCGACACCACTTTCTATTGGTTTGGCAGTATTGGCTTGGCTACTGATGTTGTTGTCGTACCTGATTTCTAAAAGAAGTACTAAAACAACAGTATGTAAAACTACCAATAAAGGAGAGTTTGATATTGATTACTAACGCACTCAAGTATTACATAGACAATGGAGAAAAAATATTATATAAATCAAATAGAAGATTTAACAGCTGAGCAACTTGCCGAAGGGGTTTCTAAAGGAATTGTAACAATTGAAGAGTTAAAAAAAACAGACAATTTTGATAATTCAAAGCAAAAGAGTCTGAGAGCTTTTTTAAAGAAAAAAGATAAGGAAGCATACTATTCTGCTCATACAGTTCCAGAATTACAACATTATTTATCTGTTTTTCCCGATGGAAATCACGTATCCGAAGCTAAGTCTAAAATTCAACAGATTTTAAGTGCGGAAAATACCGAAAAAGTAAAAAGGCAAGAGCGTGAAAGGATGCTTCATAAAATAAAGGAAGACATAAATGAATACAGTCCCGACGAAGTAGTTTCTATATTAAGTGACGAGGATTTAGATTCTTTATGTGGGGAGCTCGGCATTGATTCTTCTGTTGTTATGAATTATGCTCCACCTACTTTAAAGTTCAATGATATTCCTCAAGATGAAAATGATGTTCCTGCGGGTTATACAGATGTTTTCTTTTGGGGAATTCCTTCGTCAGGTAAAACCACTGCTTTAGCAGCCATTTTAAGTACAATTAAAAAAGGCTACACAATGGAAGCACCTGATATCTTAAAGAAATTTGGGGCGACTTATCGAACAAGTTTGGTAAATATCTTTCGAAATGATATTGGTAGTTTACCCGGAAGAACGAATGAAGATAGAACACAATATATGCCATTCTTATTTTATAAAAGAGGAGAAAAAAACAAGCGTAAAATATCTTTTTTTGAATTAAGTGGTGAAGTGTTTAAGTATTTTTATCAAGTTGTTAATAATAGTCAAATTATTAACGATTATGATAAAAGCGCTATTGAAAATTCATTTAGAACTCTGGATTTGCTTTTGAATAGTAATAATCAAAAAATACATTTCTTTTTTATTGATTATAATCAAGAGACTAAACATACAACTGATATTAATAGACTAACTCAAAGTAATTATTTAGAGGCAGCTGCAACTTATTTTAGGGATAATAACAATATTTTTAAGCAAAAGACAGATGCGGTGTATGTAGTAATCACCAAATCGGATGAAATAAAAGGAGATGACAGACTTGAAACTGCAAAAGCGTTTCTACAAGAGAATTTTGGATCGTTTATGGATGTCCTGAAAAACCAATGTAAAAGAAACTCTGTGGACTTTAAAGTGAAGCTGTTTTCTATTGGTGATGTTTATTTTAAACGGATTTGTAAAATCGACAGGTCGTATTCAAATGATATCATTCAGGATTTGTTGAAAAGAGTAAAACCAGGAAGTAATAATATATTTAGAAACTTCTTTAACAGTTAAAATAATGGAGATAGTAATACATGGCACAAAAGGGGGACGTCAAATTTTTACACCTAAAAAATTAGGAGGATTATTCGATGTTACTTCTGATGTAAGTAAAGCCTCCGCTATAGGAAAAGAAGCCTATGCCATGCGCTTTGTGGAAAATAATGTCATCTTTTCAAAATATAAAATAATTAGAGACGTGCGCGGAGACAAACGAACAGGTTTTATTGCTTTTTCGCTGTTCCTTGCTTACAATAAAAAGCTATCCGGTAAAGATATAATATCCTTACTAAACCGTGTTTCGAGTGAATATTATCAGATATATATTCCTGACAATGACAACAATCTGAATGACGTGAGAGAGAATTGGGATTTTGTCAATCGTATTTCTGATAAATATGGGGATGAACTATCTACAGTTTCTGTTGAAGATGTTGAAAACTTACAATCAGGAACAAAAGACGATGCTTTTATCTATTACAAGGGGGATGAAGAACTGCAAAAATACTTTAATGTACCCTATCACGAAGAATATTGTGATTATAGGCAGGTACTCTTTATAAAAGAAGATTTACAGTATAAGGATGAAAACCCCCTTAATGCCTTACGTCATTCGGAAACCAACCTGACGGGCAAGATTGATTTGGAAAATCCTAGATATAAACTACTGTTTAACCAAAATACCAAAGGTGGAGTAAGAATCGAAATTAAGGTTAATGGAAATACGCGCTCTAGTAAAAATAAAATCAGAAAGAAAGATGTCTTAGAAATTAGCTGGTCGAAACCCAATTACAAAACTGAGACACAACGTGGGAAATGGCACGAAATAAGCACGGAATATATTAGAGTAGATGATAACATGGAGACCGTTTCAATAGAAGAAATCGGGTTAATCCCCGAGAAAAAGACTATCATACTCGACATTCGAGACCAGAGAGAAGTCTCTGTAAATGATGTTCTGATAACATGTAAAAGCAATTACGAATCTAAAACTGTGAATATTAATCAAATTATTTTTAGTGGAGAAGACCTTGGAAAGTCCTGGAAGGTTTCGGCCACGAAAGGAGAAAATTTGTTTTTGGACAATCACCCAATAGATTTTCAAAGGGATTGTCCAGCAGATAAAGGGACAGTTAGATTACAACTAAACGAGAGTAAAAAAGTATCTTTTAAAGGTAAATTAGACAATGTTCCTATTGATAATATAAAAGTAAAAATAGAACGAAAAATAGGATATGAAGGTTCTCACGAAGTTGAATTTTTAAATAAGGAAATTGGAAAACTATTCTCTGCTACCGCAACATATAAAAATGATAGTGAGAAGTTTTCTGGTAAAATATCATTTTTTCCAAAAGATAATGATACCGTCCATATAGAATTAAAGAAAGAAAAGATTCTAAAATACTATATTGATAAAGGAGAACACGGAGAGAAAATTGAAAACACTCCAGATTATTCTTTTGATGATGAAGGAAAGGACGCGAAGTCCTCGATCAAAACAAAAGAAGATTGGGAATTGACCGGTTTTAAATTGGAAGAAGGTCCAGAAAATAGTTGTTATGACATGAAGTTAGTTGCGCAATACAAGAAGAAGAAGAAGAAGAACTATAAACCTATAATAGTTGCTTCCTTAATTCTTTCTGTTTTAATCGTCTCTGCAGGATTATATGGGTTCTGGCCAAAAGAGGATAAAAAGGATGTCCTTCTTAATAAGGATGAAATAGAGAGATATGTTACTGGAATCGAACTTAATCTTGACACACTAAACAGTTATAAGACGAAATGGGAAAATCAGAATTCTGAAATTATAGAAGATAGAAATTTCGTTTGGTATAAGCCTATAACGTGGATTAAAAGTGAAGAACAGACTAGCGATTCAATTGAAGACGGTAATTGGGAAAAAGCTTCCCAATGGATTGACATAGCTACTAAGAAGAGAAACACTATTGATCAGTTGGATTTTAAATTGTTAAAAGATGGTACTAGATATTCCAAGAACCAACAAACATTCAGACTTGCTATTATGGGGGTCGACAGCACTCAATATGATGCGATTCAAGAAAGATTCAAAGATATTTCCAAGTGGAATTTAAATCAAATCGCAGATTCGATAAAGGTTTTTATAAACCCCAAAGTCATAGAGATTAATGAATCTAAGGAAACTAGTGATTCTATACTCAAAAAGGAACCTAATACTTCAGAATCACCTGAAAAGGAAACAACTTCAAATAAAGTTAAAAAAAATAACGCTGAGACAAATAAAGAAAACAAGACAGAGCAACCTCAAAAAAAAGAAACTGGAAATGGGAAAAAAACTAGTGAGATTAAAAGAGATATACAAAGTAGCACTATAACCAAAGCACAGTTGGAGAAATACAAACAGGAACATCCTGCAGATTTAAGCAATACTATTGATTTGTATTTACAATTTTGGAAATTAGTTAAAGACAATAATAATCAAAAAAATGATTTTGATAGTTTGCTGGGAGATATAAAACAAGATAAAACTTTGAAAAATAGCGAATTGAAGAAGTTTTTAGATTCTATTTGTAAAAACTCAAATGAATTTCAAAAATACGTAAAGGTTAGAGGTAGGGCTAAAATTAAAACCGTAAATGAATTAAACGATAAGATAAAATGAAAGCAATAAAAATTGGCTTAGCTATAGTCGTGATTGGCGCAATAATATTCTTCGTGATAAAATGGCTGGCAACAACGAATGAAGTGGATGAAATTCCTGCTTCTGAAAACACCTCTACAAAGCTTATTGATGATAAAATCGATTCGATAGGAACACTACAGAATAATGAATTCAATAAAGATATTTATAACGAAATAAAATACCTTATAGATGATCGTTACCAACCACACCCTCCACAATATCCTTTCGGCCGTTTGGGAGACACGCAATTAGAGAATGATCAACAGAAAGATATCCTATCAAGAAATCTTTATACTGCTTACGCAAATAAATTTTTAAAGCAGGCATTCTATGTTTTCAACGACAAATCATGGAATTCAGAAGACCTTACATTTATTCGAAGTGAATATCGATTATTGCGGGAGTCGCGCTATCTTGAGAGAGGAAGTACAGTCGACAATAATTTTGGAGATGTTAAAAGGATTTTTGATAAATATGATGAGATTAATCGTTTTATTTATTCTTGCAATAGTTTTTCATATGCAGAGGAGCCCACTCTTAACGATAAATTTCCGGTTGAAATTGTATCAAGTAAACTCGATCAGGTTAAAACATATCGTAACACTGGATTAGGAAACAGATATTTAAATAATTGTGAACGTTTACATAATGAATTAAATGCAATCCCAAAAAACCTATTTCAAAAGCATGTTCAGTATTTGGATCATAAAATTAATTTATGGAGAGGAATGTATAATCAGTATAGTTCGCAAAGAGCTTATGCAGAAAATTTATACACGCCACTGAAAAATGAAATAGATATATTAGATAATGGCCTATATGAAATTCCTGATTTATCCTATAGTGAAGCATCTCGTTTGATAGATAAATTGAACGCTGATGCCGATGATGCTTATAATTATTTTAGTAAAAACAAAAGTACAAAAAACCATGATGCTAAACATGAAAATGATAATAACTACAACATTAATATTGTGCGGGATTGGTTCATCATATGCTCAACAGGACTTAATTAATACATTACAAAAACAGGCTGTTACGAACGACAGTCTAAACAAAGTAATCAACAAATATGAGCAATCAGATAATGAAAATAGGGTGAAACTCCTAAGCCTCCAGGATACAATAAAGATTCTAAAATCAGATTTGTCTAAATTGGAAAAGTTTAAAGCTGAAAAGAAGAATTTAGACAACCAGCTTAAGCACAAGAGTGATTCAGTAACAATACTCAAATCTAATCTATCTGATAAGGACAAGCAGCTGAAAAATAAAGAACAAAAGACTAAGCAGGAGGTAAAAGAAGCGAGAGAAAGCAGCAAAAACGAAATAGTAACGAGGATAGTTGGTTATTATAAAAATAAATCATTTGACGACTTGATAAAACTGTCCACTCAACAATCCATACAAAATGATAGACAAATATTCGGGAGTACTACAGATATTGAATCGCTCTTATCTGATTTAGAGAAATACTTTACTGCAAAAAAATTGCTAGAAAATAAATTGGATGCAACAAAGATTAAAAATGCCGAGAAACAACTTAGTCAAATAAAACTTGAATCAACATCACTCGACAAACTCATAAATACGGTTGAAAACTATCAAATACTCAATGATGGACTAAAAGAAACCATTAATAAAATTATGGCATTGGATGGACAAGAATCGGTCGTAGGCCTGTCAAAAGAAACTCAGAATAAGAAGTTTATTAAAATCATGACAGATATTTCTTACTATATATTTAATTACGATTTCAACCATTTAGATTATCCTTATCTGTCGGATGTTGTGCTTGAAATAATAAAACGTAAGGCACCCAATCCTGATGCTGACATTTCAGATTTATTAAAAAAATTATAATATGAAACAGATTATAGTATTATTTATGATTCTTGCCACTTCAACCTCCGTTTTGGCTCAAACACCACTAGTGGCAGGAGATAATTGTTTTGGCACCGGCGATTATGTGTGTGCCCAATTAAAATACCAGGAAGCGATGAAAATAGCAACTGGTAGAGACAAGCAAATTGCTGAAATTAAGTACTCACGAGCAAAGTCTTGTGACGACTGGCTTACGGCGGCGAATATAGCTTTTAATAATGGAGACTATCAGACTGCCAAAGAAAACTACCAATCAGTTTTAAACGAAAATCTGAATGATCCCTACGCCCAAACACAATTGGAAAAATGCAATAATGCAATTAGAGATGGTATAAAATTAAGCGTTTCTAGAGAAAATATGACTTTTTCACGCATAGGTGGTAACGAGACTATAATTGTGACTACAAATGCCGAATCTTATTCTATAAGTCAAATCCCTTCATGGTGTACAGTACGAAAATATAGCGATTATTTTGTTATTTATTACTCAGCCAATTCCGATATTACAACCCGAAATGGTTCGTTTAAAATTACCGCGGATAATAAAGAAGTAGATTTATACGTGACTCAACCTAAAAAATCGAACACAACTTTGAGTGTTTCCCCAAAAGAAATATTCACTAATGCGAATGAATCAGTTGCAATTATTAATGTAAATACCAACTCGAGTGATTATAAAATAACTGATTTACCATATTGGTGCAGGGTTAAGAGTAAACATGCTAGTTGGTTTAGTTTGGAATACAATACAAATTATTCCCGTTCCTTACGTTCAGGCAGATTTAAAGTAATTGCAGGTGATAAGGAAATTAAAATTTATGTCAATCAATCTGCGTCAACTCAAAGTAGTACATCAACAGTTAAAAACGAAAAAAAAAAACGGATTAAACGTCGTTTACGTAAATTTTCTAGTTTAGGATTTCAAAGTGGAGAAATTGCAAAATATGGATTGTTATATGAAACTGGCGGTAGGAAAACATTTGGCTTTCGTTTATCTGTAAGAACAAGTCAAACCCCCAAAGAAATTTTTGATACCGAATTTCTAGGAAATAAAACTGAAATGGAGTTGGGGCCAAATATTAAAATTTTACAAAGACTTTATTTAAATTTAGGAGGTGGATACGGTTTCTATAAAAAAATTATATCCATTGATAACGAAGGTGCTATCTTAATACAAGATACAGGGTGTTTTGTTGGCACTACTGGATTAATGATAAGGGTTAGTCCATTATTGAATATAAATGTTGGCTTGTCATTTCAGGATATTGATAAGGACTTTTATGATCCAGAAATTACTTTTGGTATTTCCTTTAATTTAAGAAAAAAGACTAGATATTAAATGACAGCATTTTTAGCATATTCACCTTCAAAATTAGATTAAATCATTAAAGCTTTCATTAAAAGCAAATAGGACATAAACTGACGGAAAAACTTTTTCTTATCCTAGTATTGATTTCGTTAATTAGTTTTTCTCAAAATACTATTAAATTAATTTCAACCAGTTCTTAATCTTTAAAATTAATCATTTGAGTAACTAATCAGTACCAAGTTTCGGGTAGTTGTTTTAGGAATTCCTTAGGTTATTAACATTTTCAATAGCCTTATTAACAAGATTTTGCTCCTGTTCTTTTTTAAATTGTAAAAACATTGGTTTTATCGTAAGCATCCGAGCAACTACGTCTAATTGTTATTATAACCTGGCATGAGTTCTTCTAGATTTGGATGTTATAATCTGGTATTTTTTCTAGGGTTTCTTGGAGCCATATTCTAGGGTTTATGCCCTGCATTTTACAGCTTCCGAAGAAAGAGTAGATCATGGCTGCATTTTGAGCGGCTCTATGTGATCCGCAAAACTGGAATAGCTAGTAAATTTGTGACTAATTTTTTAAGCTACTTTTTTAATAAATCCTCTCAATTTTATTTCCATTTCTAAAGGTGAGATATATCCTAAACTAGAATGTAATCTTTCGGTATTATACCAATGCATGTAGCTATCAATAGACTCATATAATTGATTATATGAGGTAAATTTAGATCGATATAGCCATTCGTATTTGATTGTTTTAAAAATTTTTTTATAAAATTATTTATTGTTTTTTATTCTCGCCTTCATGGTCTTTCACAACTTCTTCATCGCGATACTTACAACAAGCGTGTACAGAATTGTATTGTTCCTCTGTCGCTTTAATTTCTTTTGTGTCGTGACCAACTGCAGCTAGACATTTAGAAATTGTTGTTACATTGGTTTTACGCTCGTCAAAAATGAGTTTTAACTCATGTGTATCTACACTCCAAACGGCAGATTTAACGCCTTTGGTTCTAATAGCTGCTTTTTCAATACGCTCTTTACACATGCCGCAAATCCCATCTACTTCCATAGAAACGCGTGCATTTTTGTTTTGTGAGAATGCAAACATTCCAAAACTTAACAGTACTAATACAATTACTTTTTTCATTTTATTCTGAATTTATTTTAGGATCTCATTTAGTGAAATTCTATTTTATGGTTATTTTACTTTTCTGTCTTTTCAAGCGAAATCGAGATCTAAAATAGTTTTAGACTGCGCTCAAACAAGCAGATATTTTAATTATTAATTATAAGATTTCTGCTTTCGCAGGAATTGGTCACTTTATTTTATAACGTAACCCTGCATAATACAAACTTCCAAATATTGGACCATATACAAAATTGCTGTCAAAATTTGAACCAAAAGGATTGTCTG
>Ga0307951_1000598_pt1 | contig 20944 bp, 24 predicted proteins | sample OrgLakmetagen374_FD_201842 | JGI IMG/M metagenome (GOLD analysis project Ga0307951, IMG submission 201842) | Saline water microbial communities from Organic Lake, Antarctica - #374 | ecosystem: Environmental > Aquatic > Non-marine Saline and Alkaline > Saline | place: Antarctica: Organic Lake... | reverse complement strand
CTTCTTTTTCTGGTGTCTTGTTCAGTCTGGCCTCTTTCTCTTCTTGAAGCTGGCTTTTTTATGCTATAGCTCAACTGCCCTCGCTGGCGGATATAGCTGTGTAACCCTTACCCTTACCCTTACCCTTCCCAGCTACAACCTGATTCTGCTGGGTTAAATGCGTCCATTGTAAACACAAGATGATTAGTTTGGGGGTGATTACTTTGAGGGAATAATTCTGATTAAATTACCAACATAAATCTGCCTGTTGCAAACGCACCTTTAATGCGGTCAGTTGGTTTTGCCTGGCAGATGCTTGATTGTTTTTTACTGGTTTTATTCACTGTATTATCATTAATAGGGTTGTGCCTTTTTCCCCTTGAGGTTTTTTTGTAGGTGCTACAAGTCTGTGGTGCTACAACAAACACAGTGCTTTACGTACGCAGCCTTGCAGTCGCACTATTTGACTGGTGGCTTAATCTGTAACCTCTGTAACCTCAGACGGCATTTGAGTTGTATGCACGTTACCCGGTACCTAAATGGCTCCTCTTCCTTGATTAACGTGGGGATGGGGAGTCCACAGCCTGCCTGCGTAATTTTTCTTCTCTTTTTTTTACAGGGAAGAATCATAACGAAGGCTCAAGCCCAATAGTAAGCAAAAAGTGTTGAGAGATCGGTGTGGGCGAGAGTGTAGCTCTTAGAAGAAGAGAAAGGTCCTTTAAGACAACTTATGGTAAACCTGAGCGAGGAGTTGCTACCCAGACTACAACCTGCAGCGCTCCACACGTCAAGACTACCACAGAGAGGAAGGCATGGGTTAATACTTGCCTTGATAATGAGAAGCATCATTAAGGAGCGCTTCAAGTGCAAGCATTAAAATTCATGCACAAAATACCAGCATTTGCACTGAGCGCTCAGTTCTTAGCATTCTACGCCTTTACAAAACAAAAAAGGGAGAATACCGCCAGATCACAAGCAAATACAACACCAACTTGAACAGTTTGCCTCACGCAAGTGGCAGAGCAGACAGGAAACACTGTCAAGAGTGGAACACAGAAGTAGTAGTAGCTCATGAACAACCGAAACTGAACGCATATCGTTGTTCAAGGCCTTTTTTGATCACAAAGGGAGAAGGAAGAGGGGAAAGCATATTTCTTGGCCAAGGTGGGGGGGGGAAGCGTGAAGTCCATACTATCATCGGAAAAGGTACAAAAGCAAGCTGCCGTGTTACGTTCAAGTTCTTACATCTGTCCAAAAAACGGAGGTGGGGGTGGCCCGCCCACCACAGGGGGATATCCCCCTAAAAACGGGATGCCCTGCCCAGGAGGAGGAGCCTGGTTTGCTGCAATGTTTGGTCAGAAGGTAGAAGTAAGTTTGAAAGGGATCAAATGCAAGAAAGAGGATGGGAGAGAACAATTGACTGCAACCAGCTCCTGGGCGAAGTATAGCTCTCCCAGAAGACGGAGAGAGGCACAATCTAGGCACCTAATTGTTGTACAGTTTGGAGTGGGCAATGGTGAGAGCTTGGCTATCTTATGAATCAGCAATACATAGAAGCTGGCATATCAGGATTCATGTAGTGGTTGCCTGACAGTTACAGCCTTTTTCATGATAATCAAAGTATCAGAGGAATCACCAAAACTGTTAAGAAGCTGAGCTGCTACCTATTTGAATTGAGCCACAAACCTTACCCACCCACCGACTCACCCTCTTGCTTGGCGACGATGGCATCGATCGTTGCCTGTGTTGTAGAAGCCAAGGGTTCCGGCCCATGCACACGCTGCGGCCCGCCAATCTTTGTGACTGCGTTCTCGATGTCAGGGCGCCTGAAGCCCATTGACTCTAAATCACTGGTGAGCTTGCCCATCTTGTCGTCGCCTGTGCATAGCACCACCACCACCACCACCACCACCACATGATCAAGATACAGAAACAAGAGTTGATTGCTACCTCCTTGCCATTATTGTCCATAAATCATTTGGTGGACTTTCTTGCGCACCTTCTTATCCATGGTTGCACAGCAACGCATATATATATATATATATATATACATACATACACAGAGAGAGAGAGAGAGAGAGAGAGAGAGAGAGAGATGATTTGCTTTTTATTCAGGCTGGGCTTACGTGCATGTTTTATATAGAGCAATACTAACATGACACAACATAGAGCCCACTCAGTGGCGACGCACCTCCTGGATATCCAGGGGGCATGCCACCGAACAGAGGCAAGGCAGGAGGGGGAGCCGAGTCTGCAGGTGGTAGTGGTCAAATTGATTTTGGTACAAGTTATGGCCAAATAGCCCTGGAACATTTAGCAATGAAACAAGCAAACAAAAGTTTCTCATGTGGTTTTACAAAATTAGCCGACGTGATTGGATGGAATGGACTTGTTCAATGCACTCCGCTCGTTCAAAGGAATGGTACGCATGAGTAGCATCGGCCAAGTACGGACACAGAACAAAACGGCACATGCCTACTGCACATGTTGGACACTGAGTGAGACAGACGGGGAACCCGTAAAGGAGGCTGTGTCATGTCTTCATTTCTCAACCAAAGGGTTATCAAGGAAGTTTTAAAGAAAGGCGGAGGCTTTTTTCCTTGCGGGGGACCGCTAATGCCCTGCACAACCTCATAGCTTTTCGTACTCTGAGCTTTCGCATTCTGCCTGCATATTTGAACCTTCCTCTGTCCTCTTGTTCAGGAGATGCCAAATAAGGACTTACAGCTTTTTGCACATGCTTTCACCCCAAAAGCATGCACCTTCCAAAATAAGTTGCACACTAGGTATTATGAAATCATAGACACCCGCAAAACACAAGCCTACATCTCAAAACAGCAACCCGAGTGTTGGTAGAAGACCACACACACACACACACACACTCACGCAATGGCGGGTAGCCTGGCGCTGCCGAAGGAGGGTACGCATGAGAGGCAGATGGATGGATCGAGGGGGAAGGATTGTAAGCTGGTGGTGCTGCCGATGGGGGGTACGCTTGTGAAGCAGATGGGTGAAAAGAGGGGGTGTGGTTGTAGGCTGGGGGCGGCGCCCCGCGTGCCGCGGGGGGAGGATACGGGTCTGATGCAGCAGGTGGGTAGCCCCCCGGTGCAGTCGGGGGAGGGTACGGGTTTGATGCAGAGGGTGGGTAGCCCCCGGGTGCAGTTGGGGGAGGGTATGGGTTTGATGCAGAGGGTGGGTACCCTCCTGGGGGAGGGTATGGGTTTGATGCAGAGGGCGGGTACCCTCCTGGGGGAGGGTACGGGTTTGAGGCTGCGGGTGCAGGGGGGTAGCCTGGTGCTCCGGGATATGGTGAGGCTGCTGCTGGTGCTGGAGGATAGCCTGGGGCTCCAGGGTAAGGTGAAGCTGCGATTGCTGGTTGTGCAGGAGGATACGCTGGTGCTCCGTACGCCGAGCCTGGGACGGAGGGCGGCGGGCCTGAATTGTTTGCGGGAGGCGGCCAGCTGTCGACTGCAAGCAAACACAGCATGTGCCCGTGCAAGAAAGGAGGGGTTGTGTCGAGAGACGCGTGTCAAGAAGGGGCGTAACAATTTTCCTTTGCGTGTCGGCTATGAGCTTTGCATTTTTGTCAGTGTCGCTTCAATGCCTAAACAGAAGAAGCTGAATCAAGGCATCTTGTGCAAACCAGATACATGCACTAGAGTACACAGAAAGATGCGTAGCTTTCAATGCTTAAACAGAACAAGCTGAATGAAGGCTTGTACACAATTTGTGCAAGCCAGATACATGCACTGAACAGGACACGAAAGGATGCAAGGACTGGACGCTGCTGGGAGCGACTTTACCAATCTTACAATAGTATTGAACGATAAACAAGTTACAAGTTGATAGCACAAATGAATCACAGGACAAGACCTCAAGGTACCACACCTGGTGGGGGTGCAGGAGGGTGCCCAGCAGCAGCAGCAGCTGTGGCAGGGGATGTCTTGCTGTGCTCCTTGCTGGTGCGCTCTGACATCTCAATCAGCTTGGTCATCACCTGCTTGCACGCAAATCAAAGAAATTGTGGCATGCGTGCGTGCCTGCGTTTCGTAGCATTCTGTGCGAGAGGTGTCCTTTGCTTGCGCGTGCTCTGGCATCTTATTGAGCTTGGCCTTCCTCTTGCATAAGACAACAAAGCAAGGCCGTGATTCCGCATACATAGACTCTAAATGTATTTTCAACTTTAAGTCTCGCCTCACAGGCCGCTACTCGCTAGACACGTGCTCTCAGCATCTATCAGCTGCTACGGTTGTGCCTGTACAACAAGTGTTTCATTTCCTGTACAGCAAGTGTTTCATTTCCTGTACAACAAGTGTTTCATTTCCTGCACAAAAAAACCACCTTCTCATAGTTGCCGCTGATGTCTTGCTGCACCCGGTGTTTGAGATCCTTTCCGAACATGAGCATGAACCGCAAGGCGATGGAGTGCAGGCGGTGCCTGTTGCAGTGTGTGTGTGTGTGTGTGTGTGTGTGTGTGTGTGTAGGGTGACGCTTGCATGTGCCGTGTGGCTTGTACAAGTACTGTGCTTTGCACAGCAAAGCATTGTATGCGCGATACGCATGTGTTGGTTTGTGTATGTGAATGCGTCAAGTGCAAGGCGGTGGCTGCAAAGCGTGCCTGTGTGTCCATGTGTGTACGTGTGCGTGTGGGCGCCTAGACAATGAAGTTGCTGAGTGCATAAGCACGGAGGTAAGGATTGCAGGCTGTGTATATAGCAAGTGTACAAAGCCCAGTTAGGTAAAATGATAGTTAATGATGAACGCGGGCAGGTTCATACGTTTTATGTACTATCTGTGTGCGTAGCGCGGGAGCTTGTTTTTGTTAATCTGAGAATCAAATAATGCATAACAGCCGTTCATGCGCTTCACGCATTGCGTAACTCCACATGCGTTTTGGAGTGAGACGGGTTCGTATCAGGCAAAGCGCAAGAGCTGGACCACAACAGCTGTCATTGCAGACACCATTGTTTGTTGCGTTTGCACAGAGCTGCCAACCAGGCCATGCGCGCACTTACCTACGACAGCCTATGATGCGTACAAGCAAGGCATCGTCGGTGCCCAAGCCGTCCACGGATTTAAAGATGAGGGAGGCAAAGTACCTGTGTTTTCCCAAGGTAGAGGCTAAAGTACAGTTTTGCGTTTCAGCAGGCCTCAGTGTATGGATAGATGTAATGTCGATTGCAGGAGACAGCATGACTGATACTGCAGCCCAAGCAGCGAGCGCATACGTAGTGAGCACACGCAAACCTGGGACCATGTACTAGCAAGATGCTTATGCATTGACACACTGACACGCACACACAAGCATCTGAGAGTTCACATGCCACAAAACACGATCTGATGCATCCCTCACCATTTAGGCTGCTACAACACAGGCAGCTACAGCCACTTACTCATGCCGTGGTCACATACTGTGAGTGAAAAGTGCATGCCACTCTCCTGGTATCATTTGAGCCACCAGCCAATTGATTCCTAGTGATAAGCTGTCTTGTAACAAGCTGGCTGCCCTAGCAATGGCTGGAAGGTATGTGACACACAGAGTGGGTGGCATACAGAATGGCACACATGGTGGTATGTGGTATGTGAATGGTAAATGGTATGTGACACACAGAATGGCTGCCCTAGCAGTGGCTGGAAGGTATGTGACACACAGAATGGGTGGTCATGCATACAGAATGGGTGGCATACATACAGAATGGGTGGTCATACAGAATGGGTGGCTGGAAGGTATGTGACACACAGATTGGGTGGTCATGCATACAGAATGGGTGGCATACATACAGAATGGGTGGTCATACAGAATGGGTGGCTGGAAGGTATGTGACACACAGATGGGTGGTTATACAAACACGGAGGTGCGAAACAACCCTCCTTTCTACTCACGCGTCGTGGTCCAACAACATGGCATGCATTCCTTCTCCCAAGTATCCTCTGAACTGCTTCTCGATGCAGCGCACAAGCGTATCGCCATACTTTCTCCCGTAGGCAATATTCAGAGCCCGCAGGTACTCGTTGTCTGTAGGTCACAGGCGATCAACACACGACAATCTGCTTAGCAGGTTGCAACACAGATTTAGATGCATTCAAATGACACATGTGGAAAGAGGCATACACAATAGCAGACAGCCAACTGACACGCATTAAGCCTTTTCCCCTACTAAACACCTGCAACTGGTTGGTCAGTCACAGTGCACATAAGCAAAATGCTACCTAAATTCAAAATAAGGCTGGTAGCATCATCTGGAATAGACACAGTGGCTTGTATAGATTTGTAGGGTGCAAGTACGTACCTATGGGCAACTACGGCAAACCAAATTGCAAAAAGTTCACGGAGTTGCTTTCATCAGAACCGTGTGTGCACCAAAAGAATGTGTGCACCAAAAGAAGTGACAGTTTGAGCACACAGTTGAAAGACCAAGCAGAGTTGATCACCGATTGATTATGTGTAGACTGCATGTAATTTGGTGATGATTAAGGCGGTGATGATTAAGGCACACCGTGGTGATGATTAAGGCAGTGATGATTTAGGCACACCGTGGGTCCAAGCCGTGCAAGTCATTGGTGGATGTAAATTAGCATAGCTGCTATTGTTTCTACAGATGTGATACTCTGAGACATAAATACACTTGGACGCACACTACAAACATTAACTGCATCATTAAGCATGCACATCTACATAGGCACTGCTTGCACACCAAGGAGGGACAGGACAGAAGGGACAGGAGTTGCAAGTTGAGCTGGGCGCTTTATTTAAGCGTCGATACGTAGGGCGACATTTAATTGAACTTGATAGTGCACAAACGGAGCGCACCGTGCTTTGTGATGATGTTGATGAAGACGTCACTGTCATGCCCCCATTTGGCCTCGCCTGCAATGACAGCAATTTGGCCGTGCTGTTCACAATGGCAGCAGATGTAAAGGACAATGCAAGCCGTTGTTTCAGAGATAGGCACCCTCCAATTAAGCCTGCCTGCAGCTCGCTGCCTGCAATGGAAGCGAATTGCGAGGCGTAAAGCTGTCGCGGCTAGAAAGGCTTGCATGCATGGTCTAGACACGCTGTGCCTCCTCTAAATAGAAGCTTAGCCGTGCCTACAGGGCACACAGAAGCAGTGATAGCCACCAACGGTGCTAAACAATATAACGTGCCCTTTACCCCCACCTCTACCAACACACAACCCAAGCAAACAAATACGTCACTGCTTGTAAGCAAGTGAGCGATGACGAAGCACAAGCTGTGGTCATAGGCTGCTCATCACTTCACTAATTGGGTTGGCCAGAACCGTATATATACACCGTATATGACCGTATATTTGGTGATTTCCCTGCCAAAAATACCGTATATACACCGTATATATATGGTTTTGGCCAACCCTATTCACTAAGCATTGCAACTTGGCTGGGACTCTTGGGGAGTGAGTTTAAGGGTCCAAACCTTGCAAAGATATTCCCTCCCCTCCTACATCTTCGACACGTACACACACGTAGGAAGGCTGTCATGCATTACACCTGCCCTACAATGTAGCACTCCGCACTGAGATTGTCTTGCCTGCACCATCCAGTAATGAACCAGAGAAAAGTGTGACCACTGTCAAGATAGGACAAGACGCGAGTACCTGCGTTGTACAGCTCCACAATGTCGCGCTCTATTTCAGGCTCCGGGTTTGGCACATGGTCCCTTCGCGAGTTGATGAGTTTGATGAAGAACTTTTTTAAGCTGCCACTTGTGTCTCCCTGCGTGTGTGTGTATGTGTATGTGTTTGTGTATGTATGTGTATGTATGTGTTGTATGTATGGGTAGAGCACGCATCCCTACATGTGTGCTTGTTATCTCATACCGTACTGCGCTTGGTTGTTTTGCGAGTAATTAAATAATTATTATGGCCCCCCGCAATAAATCAAGCCGAAAAAGAATTAAAAAAATTTGGACCTCGCAAAACTTTGACTTTAAAAAGGCATTTTTTTGGCAGGAACCTGCAGGTCTTGGGTTCGACCCTGCCAAAATACAATTTTTGCTTTTCGCCCCGAACTTTTTGCTGTTTCAACTGCGGGTGACGGAAGGATTCCAAATCTTCTAATGGATGTAGGCACTGAACAGAGAGCAGAGCACAGGAAAAGCTTGCAAAGCTCGCAAAATACCTTAACTTCTGAGGGAGCCTCGCAAAGCTTAGTGCTCGCAAATTAATTATTGTAATTATTTTGGCACCTCGCAATAAGTAGGCCTCGCAATACTAAGAGCGCAGTACGGTAATTGGATACTTTTCAGCGTGCTCTGAGCAATCAGCACTTGCTTGTCCACTCATCATGTGAGAAACTGTTGCCAGGCTGTGCATTAATTGTGTTCATACGCAGAGTGTTGACACAAGCATTAGTAGAAAAAGGGTGTACTTCATGCGGCACAGGCCACTTGCAATCATAAATAGAACAGGCAGAATGCGTTTTTGTTTGAATAACCAAAGCAGGGGAGGACAAAAGCTAGTCTTTCTAAAGCAAATCATAGATTGCATTCGTCTAGGAAAGCGTTTGAAGAATGGGCTTCAAGATCGAACATGGGTAGAGAAATTGAACAAGTCGTTGGTGCAACACAGAGCAGAAATATTGAATGACCAACACCAGGAAGCAAGGATTGCAAATGACGATATCAAACAAACTTGGTAGAAAAAGGACAGCAGCAACAGGCGGACAGTAGGCACAGGCTTACCTCGATATCATGCTCGAGGTTCTTGTTGTAGGTTCTCAGGTAGGCTGCCTGGAACGTATCATGAAGTAGCATCATGAAGTATCATCATGAAGTAGCGTCATGAATTAGCATCATGAAGTAGCATCATGAAGTAGCATCATGAAGTAGCATCATGAAGTAGCATCATGAAGTAGCATCATGATGCAGCAGCTAGCACGAGCAAAATAAACCCTAAAGGGGACACCTTCTTGAGGCATGAGTCAAAGCGTCGCTTCTGACTCAAAAGCTTGTGATCTAGCTTGCAGCTTCAGCAAGGTCAGGAAAAGGTCTGAGATTGTGCTGTCTGGGAGGTGGGTGCGTCTGTCTTTTGTTGTGTGTGAGGGTTGTACCCTGATAGCGAGAGATGCTAGGGTGCAGAAAGAAGCACAGTGTATTGTCAAAGCCTTCATCCAAGCTCACATCATCCTCTATGCTGCTGCAGGACTAGCCGCTCCTAGCAAACTGGTCACACACCTTGACAGCATCCATTTCTGGCTTCTTCATGTGGGTCAAAACCTGTGCAGACAAAAGGAATCTGTTTAACGGCAGCCAGAGATGGAGTTCAGGGGTGAGAATTTGGTCAGAGCGTCCTACACGGTCATCAAAAGGTTTGCACATTGCTTTCCTTTCACTCGCTGTACCACCTCATCGCCTCACGCAGGGTCAAATCCAGAGCAAGCATTCCTGCTTGTGTGCTTTACAGGCATATCTGAACTTCCTTCTTGTATACTTTAGGTTCTAGGTTATGTGGCTTGCCTACAAGCACTAAAGCCTTACACACACACTTATCCATTGCTAGAAATACCATAACACCACAAAGATCTACTGATGCACACACCTGGATCATAGCACGCTCATCTGTTCCCAAGCCAGCCATGGCCTGGGCGTGATGGTGATGTAACAAATTAAAGGGGCTCGTGTGGGGGAGGCTCACACAAGCTTGCATTACATACATTTCAACTCCGCATTTGAGATTGTAATCCAGCACATGATGAGACGTTTTTGGAAGCACGAGGAGGTGCATGTTGTTTCAGGTGGCATTTCCAAAGGACAGCAATATACGAGAAGGAGGCAACACTTATACCTGCGTAGCAGGGCCCCTACCATGCGTCTGAGTTGAATTCAGAAGTTTACTGGTCACAGCATCACGGATTAGAAAAAAATCCATAGACGCATGTATGCTTTTGCACACGCATGTGAACACAGACACACACACACACACACGCACACGTATATGACACTGATTCGTAGAGAGAGCTACATACGCGCAAAAACACGCATACTTACATGGAACTGATCAGTATAATTGCACACACGCACAAACACACACACACACTCAAATACGAACAAACTGAAGTGCGCAAAAAAGGGGAAACACACTTCATCCCTGTTATCATTTTGGCCACAATAAAGCAGCTACAGCAGCCTACCTTGTGCAGGACTCTGCAGCTGTAATCTTCGGGGGTGAGTAAAGTGGCCACCATGGCCTCCTGCGCATTTTTTTGTACAGGACATGGGTGTGTCTCTTTCTAAAATACCTGCGCATGTCGAGCTGCTATGTGACGCAGAGGGTAAGGTTAGGTCCCACCAGATGTTATGCGACAGAGCAGGCCTGTAAATCAAACACGCTAGTGATGATGATGCGGAAAGGACCCCTTTGCCAGCAGAGCCCTCTCCTTCTAAACTTACCCTCTCAACCTCTACAAGTTACACATGTCTTACGCTTCTTCACCCCTTGTGTGAGCATTGGGCTTGTGCAGGAACACGCACATGGGAGCTTTGGGAAATTAGGTAAAAGCTTAGAAAGCGAGGCAAAATCATCAGGCGTGAACCATATCTTACGGAATCATGCAATACCTCACCTTATACCACCATCCTGTGTTTGACTTCACATCTTTAAGCAGGTCCCGCTTCAGCGTTTCAGTGTACGTCTTTTGGAGGACCTGTGTATGGGGGGAACGTGAGCCAGAAACATCAGATACCGATGGAATAGAGAGATTGCGTGTTGCTGCAGCGTGCTGCTGCTGTGCCTTAGGAGGTCCGCTAGATATATTTACCACAGAGATTGCATATTGCTGCAGGTACATGTGAGCGTGATACCTACTGCTTTATGCAAGGAATACATTGGTTACAATAGCAAATATGATGAACTTTCGCTATAGATTTGTGCCTTTTATTGTGTTCTTGTAAGAGTGTGTGTGTGTGTGTGTGTATGTAAACTAATATCTTGAATGCATGCCTGCTGATGTGCGTACGTCAGTCGTGAGCGTGTTATGTGGTTTTGCAAACATGTTTGCCCCCGACACGTCTGTGCAACAACAGGAATGAACTTGGCGCACCTGTAGCTCCTCCGTGGTGCGGTTGCAGAGGGTGTGGATGAGAATCTCTGGGGATGGAGAAAGGGGATGGAGAAAGTAAGGGGATAATACTTGCTTGCACGCATGCTTGCAAATTTCTGACCCACCATCATCGCACCCCCAAGACTTCATTGCCCTCCGACATACTTCGCTGTCCCTTATTGGGTCAAAAGCTTTGCCCGACATGAGCAAGAGATTAGACACAAAAGCCTATAAATAAACAAATAAAATTCCACGGAATACAAAGCGAGAGCTTCGTTCAAGCACCTTACATCGCATTAAAGGTGTTGGTTGCTAGTAATTGGCCTATGATCCTTACACACTCTGAAGGACTTTCAAGGAACTGGGCTTGATTCTCAAAGAGTTAAAAAGCTTGCCAAGCTCCATGTGCACTCTGTGAACTTTGCTGCTTAACTTGTCCGTATCAGACGTGCCCTTTCCAGTACTGTTATCAACTCTCATTAGAAGCCATTTCAGGCCAAGCCTGACCCTCTTGATCCCCATTAATTTTTCCTTTCCTTTTCGCGGTGGAGGAGCTTTACGGTCCTCAGGACCAAAGTGGCTCCTTTTCCCTTAATTAATGTGGGGAGTGGTTCACAACCTGCGTAGTTTTTTCCTGCGGACTTTTTCCTTCCCTTGCTGTCTGTGTCACGACGAATCGTGGTACCAGCTTCTTAGCATGGATCGCAAGTATGAGCCGTATGTGGGTGAGGAGAGCAATTGTTACAAGAGGACCATCTAAACTGCCCAAACAACCAAATACCGTAAAACCGTTGATCACATTATAAATCCGAGGGGAAATCGCACGATTTGTCCATGCCACTGATTTAGCATGACATCCGTGTGTGAGATTTCACAATTATTTAATCCCTGCTAACGTGTTGACAATTGCGCAGAAAAACGTAACAATGGCTTACTCAGTACTATAAGGAGATAGGTATTTTACGGCTAATTACTTGTCAACGCGCGCAGGGGCAAATACTGCGTGCTTCCACAGATCCCCTTGCCGAAAAAGGAAGAACAGGTGAGTCCCAGTAGCCCACTCAGCTAATCTTGGAAGCTCAGAACAATAAATGTTTTTGGATGACTAAGAAATCAGTTCTTGAGCAAAAGGCCTAATCATGCTCTACATAGCATTGATTGAGCCCTTCACAGGCAAGTGCAAGCAGCGAGCGGTTGTATGGGCACAAAGAGGAAGTTACTTTGAGGTTGTTGGTTGTTGATCGTTTCTGACGAAAACATGCGCCAGCTTTATAGAATGCAGGGCTTGGGTCCCTGAGAGTTCACCCCCCTTCTGAGTCTCATGGGATCCTGGTTCAATGTAGCTGCTCTGCATTTTGTATCCAGACCCCAAAATTTCAGGTGGGTTGATTGTCTGCAACTCCAGCAGGTAGACTTGCGTCCGTCACGTGTTTTATTTTTCCCCCTATGCATTCCTCGACTGTTTTCTCCTGCAATTCTCTCTCTGCCCGTCTTCCTCCCCTCTTGTCCATGTTGGCCGTTTCACTCCTTCCCCACCCTGAGGACCCCCTTGAAGCAAGTTCTTTCCTGCCACGCTAGAGCTTTGGACTCCTGCTTCAAGACAAGGCTGCTGGACCTGCTCATTGGACTGTGAAGCTGCTTGGTAAGGGGTGGCCTGTTGCCCTTGGTGCCTGCTTTGATTAAACCACGCGTGGTACTGCGCGAACATGCCATCCTGGAGAGCGCCCCGGACAGCAGCAAGGAAGGCTTGAAAGTGTTGGGTGTTGTGCACCTCCAGCAGCACTTCACCCTGCACAACAAATGACAGTTGTACTTTTATTTAGTAGCGATGCTAACTATACATCTTTCGCTTGCCCGTCCTGTACGGAAGCAAGAAAACCTGTGAGCCTCTTTGATACAAACCAGGTACGAAAGTGCACCCTACACCCTCAATCACGGAACAGTGGCAAGTGCACCTAATGCCACACATCCACATCCCTTGCGCATCATTAAATCTGATTCAGCTTTAAAGCAGGTGTCTGACAAAAATGTTCCGTTGTTCAGTATCAACTCGCAGGAATGCAGGAAAGCATGTGTAATACTCACTCACTAAACCACTCACCAGCATCTCATTGGTTTGAAGCAAGTGGTGCACGTATGATCTAGAGTGTCTGGAACACGTATAGCAGGTGCAGCCGGGGACTAGACCTGCTTTGTCCAACCTACAACAAAAGGGAGGGGGAGGAGGGCAAGTGTGATTGCAGCCATTAGGAGTGGGGGAAAGTTCAGTTTGTAGTGCCTAGCATCAGGAAAGCATGTGTTAGCATACCATTTTTTTATAAATGAGATTGCTTTGGGCTCTTTTGATGTTAGCATTAGCGTGCTGCTGCGTAACAGAAGCGAGGCTTATAAAAAACAAATAAGAAATTTTAATGCAAGCGATGCGAGGGGGGCAACACTATATGAGCACAACGCAAGCTCCGTGTGCCCTTCGTATTTTAATTAATATAAGTGCTCACGACACACTGCGAGGGGTCAAAATATCCGCGGTACGTGATGGCATACCAGCCGTACGGTAAGCTATCATAAATAACCGTTAAAGAAAAAATAAAAAAAGGCAGTAAAAACCACTCCCCACATTGAATAAGGAGAAGGCGCCCTTTTGGTACCGAATATTGGCCACAGAAAGGAAACGAACTAAGGGGATGAGGAGGGTTGCAGGCTTGGCCTGAAACGGCTCCTAATGTTGGTAATGGCACTGGAAAGGGCATGTCTGGTGTGGACAAACTTAGCAGCCTATTTGACAGATTGCACATGGAGCTTGGAGGCAAGTTTGTTAACTCTTTGAAAATCAAGACCCAGTTCCTTAAAAGGCTCCAGACTGTGAGTGATGTAGATAGAGCCACCCACACCCAACAGGGTGACGTGGAGAACCCCGGAGGTTTTTTTAAGAACAGTGTAGTGACCTTTTGTGCTGTTCTATTGCGTCAACATGCGCATGAGTGGAATGCAGTTTTTTGTGTGCATCTTACACAGCTAGCTCCTCCAGGTGGTGGCAATTACCAACCTTTCATGACCTGTCGGCATAAAGCTCTACTCTAAAACACACACCTGTATGTGCTAGACCACAGGTTGATCTTAGTGTCATCTACCCCAGACTCAGCATCAGGAGGGCCTGCTGGTGGAGGCTGGCCTGGTTGCAAGGGGAAACACAGGGCATAGCCTTCTGCCGTGACCTAAGCAGGCATCACGTACATACGAGGTTTATTGTTGAAGGATTCAGACGTGCTTTCGGTTATTGGGTCAGTTAGAACGTACCAATCTCTGGGGTACAAGATTAGCAATGCTCTACTGGAAAGTATTGCGCTGGAGAGACACATGTGATGAAATAAAGTGGCACACACAAAGACCAACCTACTCAGAGTGCAGACATGCATCCATGTCAGTGGGTTAGGAGTACAGCTGAACACACCCACGCGCACACACACACACGTATACATACGCAAACACAACTCAACTCTGTTCTCTGTTTACGGGTGCACCAGGGCAAAGTCATTTGAGGCAACGTTCAGCGATTGATGGTTGCAGCACGAGTAAACAATGACTCTATTGTGATTTGCTGCTGTTGAGCATGAGGATGAAAGGAAGAAGCGAAGCTCATCGCAGGGAAGGCTTACATAGCAGGAGGAAGGCTTACATAAAGAGCTTGACATGAGGAACCTGCGTAGGCTTGTGGGTGAGCGTTTGGAGGAGAGATGGAACTGCTAGAATGATGGTGGGTAAACTATATCTCAGGAGGCTTGCTAGAAGAGCTCTGCTTCATTCGAGGTATGTGTTTTCTTTCTTCCTACACTTCAAAGCGCATCACCTGAACAGGGTAGGCGCCGTCAAAGAGATCAACTCCCTCAGCTATACAGTCAAGCATGTCTCCAGGCGTGAGCTGCAAGAAAGGGGGTTTCGCACACAGCAAAACTCAATTGATCTTTGCAAAGAAACTGCGATGAAGCAGAGCTGGAACGAGTGCAAGAAGGAGGAAAGGAGGGCAGCATGCTCATACTAGGTAGCTGTTCTGGCAAGTTCGAGGGAGCGTACAGTAATGCTATAATTGACTTGGCAAGCACCTTTGCAGAATGTATCAGGCAGCTACTTATTGAGTATATGGCTGTACGCAGGGCAAAAGCTTTGGTTCAACGGCATAAAGAGCAGAAGTGAAAAATACATTAGCTTTGCAAGAAGTGAGGACCTGAGTTAGCTACCCTGAGGAAGTGAGGACCTTAGTTAGCTACCCTGTTGCCATGCACGACAGAGGGACAAATAAGCCGCTTCAGCGCTGGGTACCGTAGGAATTCCTCACCATGAAAGACCAGAAAAAATAAGGCGGACCAATTACATGGCAAATATGCACTGCTGTCCAAGTTTATAGTTTGGGTCCTGGCCCTAATTTCAGTTGCCTGCAGACACAACATTTCTCACAAGGAGCGTCACAATCCAGACACACATAGAAGCTGTAGGTAGGATTTGGGAGAAGTGGTCCCTCACAGCGCTGCCCAGCCCAGCCCGCCCACAATCAACATGGCTCTCACCATGCCTGGCATATAACGCAGCTTGTCCGCTGGGAGGTGTTTCAAAACAGCAGCCAACAGAGTGGAGCGCTCGGCGCCAGGTGCCTCCCCTGTGGCAAACCCGCTTAACGCAAACCCTGCATGAAGGATTACGCACGCAAGTTTAGGTATGAACCTGCTGTCATACTGGAACACAGTGTCATGCAGTGCTTGTTTTTCCTTTCAAGCAAACGCTCATACAACTTGCTGGCAGATGCATTTCTTGGCAAGACAGCTTGCCAAGCGCGTACCCAGCGCATTGGACATCAACAAATGCTGTTACGTGCTTACTGGAGACAGCTGGTGCAGGCCGGTGAAGTTGGGAATTGACCATTCTTTTGAATGATAAAAATAGAGGCATGGTACATATGAAAGGAAGCACTTTTCTTTCCCAACCTGCGACTGGTTTGTTCGCCACCAGCTGGGCTGCTTGGATGCGTGTTTGGACACTGCTCCCTCCTCCAATGGGTGCTAGCATTCCACTTACTCCCTCTAGCGAGTGCGAGGCATGGAGGTCAAGGCACGCATCCAGCCACTGCATGCGGGTCCAGTAAACGTATGCAGTTCAGTCTAGTCAGTGTAAAAAGAGCGGGGGAAGCAAAGACTGAATGGGATGCGCGTCCACATACTCTCCCATCCACCCCAGCATTCCAAATTCCACTGCAATAAGATAGAAATCGATAGGAGGACACAAGAAGTTCAGGGATGCACCCAGCCACTGCATGCGGGTCCACGCAGTTATCAATTTGCTTGAGCACGCATAGCGTGACGTGATATAAGTACGTAGCGTGAGCATGTGGTGTACAGATGAGGAGCAGGTTTAGCAGGTAACTTTGACCTAGATGGATGTGCCTAGAACGCTCAAGCTCATTGCAGGCAGCAAGTGCACGCTTGCCGGTGTATCCTGACTAATTTATCAGTAGGATTACACATGTTCACAACTGTGGCAACACCCCCAGCTACCCAGAATCGGCCTTGGATCACTTACACAACAAGTAGCTGCACTATTAAGCCTCCAAAGCGTCACCTTTGCTGAGTGTTTGATGGCCTGGTCGACCCTCTTTGGCTTTGTATCGTGAGCAGTTTCATCGCACAGAGGGATATAAAGATCAGGCCTCAAGGCTACCACAGCTTCCATGTACTGAGCTGGCGACACCTGAGGGATTTTGCGTATTTGACTTGTATATGTGACTAACGGAGCTATTCCTCAGAGCAATTTGTTTGAACACTAAGAGAACAGCACAGTTGGTATCCATGGTTGAAGGACAGTAGGGGAGCTTAATAGCGGCAAGGCGCTCTAAAAAGAGAGGCCGGAATTTCAAAGCAATAAGTTTTAGGAAAGAATTTGAGCAAAGGAATTCATGCGATTAAGGGAGATGAAAGTTTAAGAAGAAACTATGAGTCTGTGAGTTAGTATGGACTAGCAAGACCCTATCAATATTAGTCTGTACAAGACAAGACAAAGAACATGGTAAGGATATATTATATCAGAAATGGTGAACTTAAACATACAAATTACTACGCAATGTCATGCACAGTGGCGCTGTATGATGTGCTTGGAATATAGGATAAAATATAGGTAGGGTTGGCCAGAATCGTATACATACACCGTAAATTACCGTATATTCAGTGATTTTCTGCCAAAATACCGTATATACTGTTTATGTACTGTACATATATAAATGGTTCTGGCCAACCCTACAAAAAATTAGGAGTAATGATTAAACGCACCACGGATGCGCCTGCCTGAATGCTCACGTAGCACCCGTGCTCTGACGAGGGCTTTGCCCCATACTCGTAGAAAGTAGGGTCCCTGTCACAAGAATGGGAGAAGTCTGAGGCAGAGCAGGCCGATGGTATTGTGTTGGGTATTGACCCCAGATGCTGTGCTGACTGCCACAATCATAACATTTGAGCACTCTTCATGATCTTGATTTAAGGGAGGTCAAGAGTGCAGTGCATCACTCTTCAGGACGGTCACTTTTGCATCACTCTTCAGGACGGTCACTCTTTGCATCACTCTTCAGGACGGTCACTTTTTTTGCAGCATCACCTGTTTGAAGCAACCAACGGCCATGAGTTGGGAACCGCCAGGAATGTATGGCCACCCAGCCCAAACTCCTTGACGATGTCCGGACTGGGGTTTGCCAGGCTGCAATTGGTAGGAAGCACGCGAGCGGACCCTCTTAAGAAGAGAAACTATAAGGGCAGTATTTGGCACTCCCTGCTTATCATGAATGAACATGCAACAACTCCGCTTGGTGACCAAAGCTCTCGTATCACATTTGACTTTTAGTATGTGCGCGCTACTGGCTCATGTAATACCAGTGCTAGGATTACACGTTTGTTGCTTACTCACAAGTGCAACAAATCCACTCCAAACCCTCCTGGAGCGTGTTTCAGCCCGGCAAGGGTGTCAGGAGTCATGCTCATAGGTCCTCCGCGCCGCGAGTACAGTAACGAGGCAGGCGTCTTAATAACGCCATGGCTGGTTGCCACCTGGGAACCCATTTGAAGCAAGGAAGGGCCTTAGATCAACAATGTTTATTATCGTAACACATACGTAAAACTGGACATTCATGCATATGCGGTGAGTGGTAGGAGACGCGGCTAGCCGCTTACATACTTTTGTGCATTCGGAACTGCGCGCGCACACACGCACACACACACACACACACACATACGGACACACATACCCACACAAACACACACACACACACGCACACACACACACACATACACACACACATACGGAAACACATACCCACACAAACACACACACACACACACACGCACGCACGCACGCACGCACGCACGCACGCACACGCACACACACACACACACACACACACGCACACACACAAACACACACACACACACACAAACACACACACACACACACAAAAGCACACACACACACACACACAAAAGCACACGCACACGCACACGCACACGCACACGCACACGCACACGCACACGCACACGCACACGCACACGCACACGCACACGCACACGCACACGCACGCACACACGCACGCACACATCACACCACCAAAACATTTTCTGTGTGTAACAATGCCACCGCACCTGGCCAGCCCTAGCTCCTGTTTCATGATGGGGCACCTTGCTTGCCTTAAAAGCAAAGTCGAGGCTCATTCCTATGTTTAGTCAATTGAAACTAATAGTTTTAGAGCTCTCCAACGAGAGCTCTAAATTAACTTCAAGACAGTTGTAGAGATATCCGCAACAGTTGTAGAGATATCCGCGCCTTCCGGATCCGGAAATCCCGGAATCCAGCATCCTAATTTTAACTTGATAACCTGCACCTCGGTACAGGACTCGTACGGTATAGGTCGTTTGCTGACAAACGCTCGAGTTTCAAACATCATCACGCATCAAAATATTTATGCTGTCAATTGATATTTATAGCAAGTTTATCACTTATATTCCGGCATGCCCACCAAGAAAGGAGAGCGCAAATCTCCAAGCGAGCCGGCGAAAGAAGCAGGCGTGGGAGCGACGAAAAAGGGCGAGGACGGTCAAATGTGCGTGGGTACCCGCAGATAGAGGGATGCTTTTCTACCCATTTTTGTGCGTGATGACACAGCCAGGGTCGTGGCTGATGATCTACCCACTTATCTGCCCTCTCTCCTCCTTTCCTCTAGGTGGACCTCCATCGAGACTTCAGCTGGCCAGGTGCGGTGGCAGCGAGCCAAGGAGGGAGAATGAGGAGGAGTCTTGGGATAGTGAAGGTTCTTGATGACTTAGGCAAGGCCGGGATCTAGTGCTGATGACGCAGCAGTGATACAGCACAGCAAGTGAGAAGACAGACTGGACGAACTTGTGGAAGACTCACGTGGGGATGACTCAAATGTGTGCACAGGGTGATTTTGGTCTTGTCTTTAAGTCCTTTTTATCTGAGATGGGATATATACTTTGCTAAACTTTGTAACAACAAAAAACATCTTTCTCCCCTCCCTAATTCAATCCAAAGACTCTTTCAATTTCCAACCCAGAGGAGATTGTTTTTCTCTCGATCTAGCAGGTCACATCTTGCTTTCAGTGGTTGTGATCTAGGCATGCCAAACAAAATGGAGTAGGATCATAGGAGCAATAAGCCACTAATAATTTGTTGCCAATCAAGTATCAGAAGTTACAGTAAGAGACATCGCCGGAAAGGCAAAAATGACAATTTTTGATTACTACCGAAGCAGTTAAACCTCGAAAAGCAAAGCTAAAAGATAACTAGGACTGACCATTGTTCATTTGACAACTATTCAATTGACAACAGTTGCTAGTACATTTTCATAGCAATATGATTAAAGGTGGGGAAGTAGGAAAGTGCACGCCTGATGAGTTCACTCGCAACCAGGGCAGCATCCTTGAGCGCACTTTCAAGGAAGATGGTGTAAATGTTACAAGGTTTACAAGGTTTACTAATTAAGCCATCAGTCAAAATGTGCGACTGCTAGCAAATGTCACCAGCACGTTAGGAAAGATTGTATTGCGTTGTGTAATGGCCAAAAAAAGCACAGCCACACAGCATTCCACTAAAAAAGATATAGAAGGAAGGGCTGTTAATTAATGGCAATTGGAAGGGATGCAGTCTGCATACCACTAGGAGTATTGCTCGGATATTTTTGGGGGTCGTGTTCAATGTTCTATGTCTCGTCTCATCTGTATGATTATTGTTGTGGATCTTATTGCATGCAGCAGGCAGGAGGCTGCAGAAAGCATAAATTTTGGACGGCACGTGTCAAATCAACTAAAAATAATATTCAGATCCTGGCGTCGAGAGCTATCGATTGGTATGTATATGAGTCGAATTGGAGGGGGGTGGGTGGGTCCGGGGGGGTCCAAGTTTTTTGGACCCTTCCTCCAAAAATTTACTGGGTCACTCCTACGAAATTTTAAATACATCATCGGAATTCTTAGCTCAAGCCCAGTCGATTGGCACCCTTTTTGAGCAAATTGGGTTAAGGGGGGGGGGTCTGTGGACATGTCCAAATGTCAGAGGCACACGCGCTTGGGTGCAGGCCGCGGGGTGAGTCAAGCCAATGAAGCAGCAATTTACCCCAAACTCACAGGATTGTGCCAGCATGAGATAGTCAGTAGAATTCTGGATAATTGGAAGTATTGTGGGACTGTGCAAGCCAGTTATGGGTGCCTAGTAGGTCACGTGTTCATGGGCGTCCGTATCTTTATTTTTGCCCCACAACTCTGCAACACTTCAGTTTTAGATCTTGATGATTAATGGATGCAGAATTTAAAAAGGAGCATATTGGTACCCTTTTTGTCTGGGTGGGAGCACTGGAAGGGGGGTTGGGCGG
>Ga0307951_1000596_pt1 | contig 20987 bp, 25 predicted proteins | sample OrgLakmetagen374_FD_201842 | JGI IMG/M metagenome (GOLD analysis project Ga0307951, IMG submission 201842) | Saline water microbial communities from Organic Lake, Antarctica - #374 | ecosystem: Environmental > Aquatic > Non-marine Saline and Alkaline > Saline | place: Antarctica: Organic Lake... | reverse complement strand
AGATGTTTCTGTCTTTTCCCCCTGTGTCCCTGGTGTGAGTGCCTCCCACTTGCCGGCATTCCCAGTACCCCTGCCCCAAAATCGACATTACAGCATTGTTATATAACATTAATAATGCTTATATCCGGAAGCAGAGGTCGATCAGGTCAGCTTCAGAAATGCATCTTTTCCCTGCCAAAGGGGGTACAAAATATGCAGCGGGCCCCAGAATGCGGAACTTCCAGCAAATGTCATTAGTTTAGGTAACATCAAGTACCTTACATTTATATGAGGTATAGGGGGCATTGCATTGGGTGAACAGCTTATTGGCACTATTTGGGGGTGACTTTGGCGTGGGGACGACCGGCATTAAATAATCAATATCCTAAAATTTGGGGTGCGGGTGGAGTACAGCAAGGTACGTGTAAATGTGGGTGCATGTAAATGCGCATGCAAACGGTTCTTGTGTGTGTAGAAAGGATCGATTTACCCACCTGAAATGAAGCCCTCAGAATTAAGGAACAAAGCCGCATGTGCATTTGAGCTCTGCGCAAAGAGAAACACAAGAGGGAGATTTACAAAGCTTTGTGCATAAGTTAAAAGCAAGGAGTTATTAAGTTATTTACAAACGGAGCCGATCTTGACCCTGTAGGCTTTTAGCTCATGCGGGCTTTGCCACAGCCTGCTCCTACGCACCCATGGCAAGTATAAAAAGTACCTTTTACCTTTCACATACCCCAAGATTTGGACACACTGTTTGAAGGTCACCTAACTACGTGCGCTTTATTTGCCTTGTAAACACGCTGCCTCCACACAGCCCACAAGATGAAATTCATAAAAGCTGCCAACAGAGCGTGCTTCAAACGCGTGCTCTCATTTGATGCTATTGCCTCACTTCAAATCTACAATTTACAAACACGGGCTGCGCACCTCCATTTTTGGCTCATTTGGGTCTTGAAATAAGTCCTCCTGGTTTAATGCACAGTTACAAGTAGAAGTCTGAATAGGTAGAGGAGGTGAAGGACGCGCCCATCATGTCACGTGCGCTGCTCTCAATTCACAGGCCAGGTGTACACTATGACTGCAATTTTATAGAATAAGACACAGCCAACATTTGCACTGCGGCTTGAAACTATGTCACGCCTCTGTTCCAAAACGCATTCCTGTTCACCTCCGATGTCAAACACTCATCACACTCACTTTGGACGACGGGGGGACAAGTTCGCCTGACGTGTGCATCTTCCTGCGTTTGCATGCGAGTGTGTGAGTGTGTGTGCACGTGTGTATGTGTTCTTGTGTCTCTGTGGTGGAGTAACTGTTTTATGCATGTGCGCAGATATGTGATGTGTACGTAAGCACTTGTGTGTTTTGCGTGCAAATACATGATTGTGTTTGTACATAGCGACCCTGTCTCAGCATTCTGGTCGCACTTGTCATAAAAATATATAAACCTTGTTTTTGATACTACCTTCTTGGCATACGCAGAATTTTGCAAAATAACAGGCTTGGCCGAACTATACAGACAGGCAAAAATTGCACGGACAGACAGGAATGAAGCCATTCTGATACTTTAGATCCCTTGACCAGAGCTGACAAAAATTGCTGAGGCAAAGAAGGTTAAAAAAGGGCTATCATAGCAGGAAGCCAGGAATCAATGAAACCCTGGCTCTCATATGAGCAGGACAACGTTGAGCACAGACATGGTAATGGTAATGATAATGGTAACGGAATGCCAAGCTACAGTATAAAAGGACTTCATGTGGAAATTATTGCGACCCAATTTCTCGTTAATCACTACTAGACCCCACATATTCATACAAGCTGTCAGTACCAAACCACAATTCCTGTTGCAAACGGTTACGCGTCGGCGGCTCGGTTCAACGTGGTCGTCTGGCCAGGAGGTGAGGACGCTATCACAAGCGCCAGCTTGCTTGTACAAGTGAGGGGCCCACTATTTCCCTGATTCCTTCCTTGCTTTATTGCATGTGCCGCTATATGTGAGCTGTATACTCTTTCTCCCACTCTCTTCCCTTTCCTGCACTCTCTGTCCCCTTCTCTCTCTCTCTCTCTCTCTCTCTCTCTCTCTCTCTCTCTCTCTCTCTCTCTCTCTCCCTCCCTCTCGCTTTCTGTCTGTCTCTCTCTCTGTATCTGTCTCTGTCTCTGTCTCTCTCTCTCACTCTCTATTTCTCTTTCTCTTTCTCTCTCTCTCTCTCTCTCTCTCTCTCTTTTTTTTTTCTCTCTCTCTCTCTCTCTCTCTCTCTCTCTCTCTCTCTCTCTCTCTTTTACACACACACACTCTCTCTCTCTCACACACACACTCTCTCTCACACACACTCTCTCTCTCTCACACACACACACTCTCTCTCACACACGCTCTCACTCAAACACTCACTCACTCACTCCATTACCTGAAGATGTGTATCTGAGGTGAGGTTGGAGAAGTGTCAGAAGAACGGTGTGGCTTGCTTGCGTCTGCAGGAATTTGTGGGGAGTGTAGTTGTTACCTCGCCTACTGCGCTACAACACAGTGGGGAGTATTGTCACGACTATCAGTGTTGTGGCTCCTTTGGTGGGGAGTTATGTTGTCACTCTCTCCACCTATAGCACTACAACAGGGCAAGGTTGGGCAGGGCTTCTTCTCCCATATTTAAAAACATCACTGCAGTGCAGTTGCTCAACCCCACTGCTTCAAACATACGCAAGTGCACTAGCTGGCCATTCGTCAGTATAAGTTGCAGCATGCACCGCTCACACTGCCTACGCCATCTAGGGCATCACACGCCAAGTGGTTCCTACAATAAACATGCACCCCTTCTGCAACCGAGACCCAATTACCTAGCCTGTGCCATAAGAAAAACTTGCCTGGACCATGTGGCAGCATATCCTAAACTACATGAGCGAGTTAGCAACGACTTGGAAGGAATCTGTTGATGTCCAAACCACACAATCACTCAGTCTGAGCCATTCAGGTGTTCACTTGCCTGGAACCCACACGACAGGAAGTTGTCTAGGTGTGCCGGCAGGATGCTGGGGTGATTGGTGCCTTTGGATTTCGATAGAAGGACCTCGAGAGGAGCAGAGGGTGCTCACTTGGATGTCAGATCGAAAGCGGTCACACAGCTCGACACCGTCCGTCTTGTGTGCAGTCATTCCTTGGCTGCTTGTGCCAGCAGACACTAAGCTCACCTGTATGTACACATTTGTGTGGGTTGTGTATGTTTGAGTGAGTGCGTATCATGTTGGCAGTCATGTAGGCAGTGTATGTCATGTAGGCAGTGTATGTTCAAGTGTGTGCGTATCATGTTGGCAGTCATGTAGGCAGTGTATGTCTATAGGCAGTGTATGTTCAAGTGTGTGTGTATCATATTGGCAGTCATGTAGGCAGTGTATGTCTATAGGCAGTGTATGTTCAAGTGTGTGTGTATCATGTTGGCAGTCATGTAGGCAGTGTATGTTTAGGTGTGTGTGTATCATGTTGGCAGCCATGTGGGCAGTGTATGTTTGAGTGAGTGCGTATCATGTTGGCAGTCAGTGTGCAAGAGAATGCAAGAGAAACTACACCCCTGGGTATAGAAAATGGTGAGCAACATGCACACCCTTTTCTGTGCCCAGGCAAACAGTCAAGAGATTGCATGCAGTGTGCGGTCTTAGCACTCATAGGTTTGGCAAAGGCACGACCGGAGCAGCACAACAATTTTAATCCTAGCACACATTCACATTCTTGGGTGGGCTGTCATTCAGGATTGGCAACTTAGGCAAGTAGACAACACGGGGAGCTAAGGCGTGTTTGACTATAAGGGCACGCTCATGGTGGAGCCCACCTCCTTTTCACACTCTTTTGTTAGGGCACGCACATGGTGGAGCCCACCTCCTTTTCACACTTTTTTGTTACAGTTCTGTTACGTGGACAGATCCTTACTATCAGCACCTCATAATTCCCCAACAATGCAACCCAAAAGGGCTTACCCCCTCAGTGCTGCTTCCGACGTCATCTTCATTGCCTGCCACCTCTCCTTCTTCTCCTTGCTGCTCCTTGTCATCCTCCCCCAACTGCACGTAAGAGGTAGCAAGTTCACAGGAAAATAAAACGAGCGGATCAGCAAGACCCTTTCTACAAGAATGACATTTTGATAGGCAGAGAGGCCAAGCAGTGGTTTGCAGCACTGCCTACAAGCTGCATAGGAGGAGACGACTCTGATTTAATTGATGACAGACGTAGCTTTTAGCAGCCGGGTAGCACCGGACCTCTGTTTGTACTATATGTCACGTATATGTGAGCTACACAAGTGAGAAGTTGGAAGGGGGAAAGGCAAATGGTGTGGCAGACAGAATTCGGCAGCAAGACCACAGGCGTGGCATGGCAGCAGAACGCATTTTTAGACCCTATGCATGGTGCTGCACAAGTCAAGGAGTTCATGGCAGCGCTCCTGATAAGGAAGAGAGCGACTGAACACAGCACAAATGCGCCTCCTAATAGCCGGTGCGTGCTGCTCAAATGCTGAGTAGGGCGTTAGGAGGCATTATGGCCCGAAGGGCACGAGCTGTTCATGCTGGTGGGTGTGCCTTTTCATGACCACATCTGTACAACATACAAACAAACAATATCTCTTTTCTGGACATTGCCTCCTTTAACCAATTGAATGCATTTTGCAGTTGGATGCCTATTTTGTTTTGTTTGTGCCTCCTTGCCTTTGTTTGTACCTCCTTACGTTTGCACCTCTTTCCGTTTGTACCTCCTTACCTCCGTGCCTCCTTACCTCCTTTCCTCCTTACCTTATACTGCTCCAAGGCTGCCAGGCACTTGACTCCCAGGGTGTACGCGACTTCTGCATGGGACTTGGCTGCACGTGGAGCAATGACTAGATCTATGTAAGTCTGCATGATCATGTATCTAAGTAAGTCTGCATGGGACTTGGCTGCACGTGGAGCAACGACTAGATCTATGTAAGAAACGCATATGTATCCTAGTAATGGTAACAACACCTCAAGCTTTATTTGGTAAAATTGGAGGCCATCACTGCCGGACAATTCACATCATCTGGCGCCTTTGAATCTGTGACCCCTCGAGGGCCTGGCCCGATCAGGATCAGGACCACTAGGCTTTGAATCTGTGACCCCTTTCATTCACCACTAGGCTTTAAATCTGTGACCCCTCAAGGGCCTGGCCTGATCAAAATGAGGACCACTAGGCTTTCCGGGCAGCTACTTAAAACACAGTTTCCAAAATTTAGGAATCAATAAACCCAACACAGCATGCACCAATGGTTTCAACACGCATGCAGTTAAACATAAAATTTCCATCAGGGATGTGTCAAACGCCGTATCGTATTTAATGCGAATTTTACCGTATTAAACAATTTGGGCCGTATTATACGATTGCAAAAGTTGCCGTTTTTGGCCGTTTTGGGCCGTTTTTAGCCAATTTCCTCCCCAACAACGGCCTATCAATGAGCTTCCAATGCTATTATATAATATATAATAACAAATAATATATTTGAAAAGAATTGGGAACGTTTTGGGTGACTTTGGGGCGAATTGGGTCCATTTTGGGTCAAAAATCGGCACTACTAAACTTTGCTTAAAAATACGATCGTATTATACGCGTATTGCGTATTTAACGCGTATTCTACCGTATTGAACGTCCCAAATGACCGTATGACACATCCCTGATAAAAATACTTAGGAGCCTGAGAAATGCAAACTGGAGACAGCGTTTGGTGACATGTATCCTTGAGCATGAACTAAGATGAGAAAATCTATGATAATTTACTGATACTCAAATCTAAGCACTCGTGGGCAGGATGTAATTTTTAATTACGTGCAGAAATCTTGCTCTCCACGCAAATCTAAATTCATGCTGATACTTTTAACACTGCTGCACTCACACCCCCACCACATTGTCAAACAAGGCCTTCCTATTGTCTTCCATAGGCTCATCCCCATACATCTCCCTCCTTCTATGATGTATCCTCACGCTGGCCTTCTTTGCCCTTACTTGTAATCTCAAGTCTACAATAGACGTCCTCTTATATGCTGAGGAAAAGGGTTATGCTCAAGACAAGGACAACTTTCGGCTATGCGCAGACCTTGAAAGCTAGCCTGAGACAACCCAAGAGTTGCTGCCCTCCTGCTGCTTACCCTCATATTCTCCATCCTTCCTATAAGGAATCCCCTCTCAAAGCATACCCTCAAATTTGCCTCCATAATGCCCTCCTGCTGCTTACCCTCATATTCTCCTTTCTTCCTGGTGGCTTCCACGCCTTTGCCCCCTTCATGGGCACCCGCATTGTCCGTAGGAAGGCCGCCTTGAGCGGTTGAAGTGCCCAAGTAGCTGCAAAAGGGAGCGGCAGGCAGGCAGGTGGATAAGGTAAGTGCATAATTACCTGCACATAAAGCTCAGCACAGCTCCACGCACTGACTTCCTGAGAGCACCACCTTTGCTTCCACAGAAAGTCTATGACTGAAGCAACGTTGGTGCCCAATTAGCAGCAAGAAGGAGCAGCAGGCAGATGGACAAAACAGGCACAGGTCCACACGCTGCAAACCTCTGAATGCACGGCATCAGTGGCAGAATAAGATGATTAGGGGGGAGGAGGAGGGAAGCAGGGGCAGGATTGTGTAGGCATGCCTGTTGCGTGGCTGGTGAAAGGGTTATCAATTTGATGTTGTGTGATGAAAGGGTTATTAAATTGATGTTGTGTGATGAAAGGGTTATCAATTTGATGTTGCGTGATGAAAGGGTCGTCGATTTGATCTTGCGTAATGAAAGGGTTATCAATTTGATGTTGTGTGATGAAAGGGTTATTGAATTGATGTTGTGTGATGAAAGGGTTATCAATTTGATGTTGCGTGATGAAAGGGTCGTGGATTTGATCTTGCGTAATGAAAGGGTTATCAATTTGATGTTGCGTGATGAAAGGGTTATCAATTTGATGTTGCGTGATGAAAGGGTTCTTATCAATTTGATGTCACCTCTTCGCTTTCCTGGGTCCATGTACCGCACAAAACCCTGCCGCACGTGCAAAAAGAATCATCATCAAGAGCAACGATGAGCCGCCGACCATGCAACCAACCTGGCTGTGAAGTCCATGACAGACTGCACTTGGCTGTTATGAGATGAGGGGTTCTTCCCTTTCTTGTCTGTGTTGCTTGACCGCCCCTTTGAGGCGGCCATGTAGGTGCCTGTTGAAGGAACACACACCACAAGCACGGTGCAGTGTTGGGCTTTGCACAGACATGAACAAGCAGTGGGAAGCAACTGCAGCAAAAGTAATGAGAGGAATCTAAGGGAACAGAGGTGCACAGGGACTTGATGAAAGAGGTGATAAAAGGGACTTGATAGCAGAGAGGTGATAACAGAGGTGCACAAGGACTTGACAATAATGTGCAGGGGAGATATCATACAGAGCAATTTCAGTGTGCCCCTCCCTTGGCAGGCGATGATGAGCCCAAGTCACAGGCAAGTAGTCATTTCCTTTATGAGCCTTGGCAACTTTGAATGTGAGGCAGTGCATAAGTGAGTGTATGCACTCAGGTGCGAGAAGAGCACACACACATACACACACACACACACACATGTGGACAAACATGGCAGGCACGTAGAGTTCACCTTCCCTTACGCCCGCATGTTGCATATCACCTTGACAACGGAGCACACACAAACAAATAACGGCAGGCACCAAAAAACAAATGCAGGCACTTCACGACTCACTCAGAGAGACGTTGGCCTCGGCAACAAGCTTGTTGCTGACGATGATCTCCTTCCCATGCTTCAAGCGGACCATGTCTGTTACCAGGGCCTCCCTGTGTCACGGACCAATGTGTGAGCATTGGGTACAAAGCACGCTGTTTGTGTGCAAGTGTGTGAATGTATGTGTGCAAGTGTGTGAATGTATGTGTGCAAGTGTGTGAATGTATGTGTGCATGTGTGTGAATGTATGTGTGCAAGTGTGTGAATGTATGTGTGCAAGTGTGTGAATGCATGTGTGCAAGTGTGTGAATATATGTGTGCAAGTGTGTGAATGTATGTGTGCAAGTGTGTGAATGTATGTGTGCATGTGCATACTTAATACTGCTTAATAAATATTAAGCATGCAATAAGCATTATGAAAGCTGCAGATGAAGGAACCCATGCTGGTTGATGTAATAACAGCATACTGACGACAGCTTGCACGGAGCTCAGTATATCCTGGCAATGGATTGTCACCAAGCTTGCAAGCACAAGCTGATAAGAACATGAACACAAGCACACACACCCACAACACAGAACACGCACACAACTTCGCATTATTCAGAGGCAAAACTACAGTTGGTCGCTTGACGCACTTACATCTGAGCATCGTTCTTTCCGTTCCTCATAGCCTGCTTTTGGGCCTTTTTGAGCGTGGCCTGTGTGCAGACATTTCATGTATGAAACATTTCATGGTTCAGTTGTCATTTTGCTACAGCACTGGCCAGCATGGTACGCTAAAGTGGCAAATAGAGAAATTAATGGTACTTCAAGGCCCTGTTGAAATTGTGTAGCTTATTTGTACTGACGGTTGCCTACGTACGCTGATGTTGTGCTAGGCATCTTCCTGTTGTGCACAAGGCCGCCTCAGCATCTTTTTAAGTAATATAAGACGACAGGTTGGCTCCCATGAAAACGACGACTAGACTAGGTGCTGGACACAAGGCATCTAGACGTTCCTTTACAGATAGCATTGCCCATACAACGCTAACAATGAGAGTGTATCCAGCATCTAACAAGGTTTTGCGGCGTTTTGACTGCTGACTATTGATGGCCAACTATTTCAAGGGTTGCCATCCAGCAAAAGAGGGAAGGATTGAAAGAGGCGCTTTCTAGCTTGTTCATGACCATCACCTGCGGCTTTCCTGTAGCTTCAGAAAAGCTGGGCTGCAATATGACATCCTTCTTGTGTGTGTCCATACTTGCCTTGCAAGAAAGTACCTTTAACTAATCTTGTTGTATGAGGCTTCACATCACCACTGTTGCATAGCGCAAGCTTATCAACGTAAAGTTACAGGTGGTCATCTCGACCTTTGCTTTCCATTTTTGCCCCACTCACCTCCATCCCAAGAAAACTGTTTGTGGTGTTTTTGGCAAGGTCTGCCTTCTGTGGGGTAGAGAGATCGATTGACTCCCGCCGGAAAAAGTCGGCCTCACGGAGTGTCCGGGGGTTTCTGCTCAGCAGCTGCAAAAATGCATGTGCATATGTACATGATAGGCATGTGAGTGCTTGAACAAAAGGGCAATGCCAGTTCAGGCGAGCCATCCCATGCGTCCTAAATCAGAAATCGCACACAAAGTACAAGCTGCACAGACATACATGCATGTGCACTCCTACATACACAAGCAGAAACACAAATAAACACACACAGAAACACGCACCTCTGCCATAAGTGCCATAAACCACGCCAACGTTGCTTTCTGTATCTTGAGGGGGTGGTCATCAAGCGAGTGCGGGGAGGGCAGTAGGGAGGCTGGGTTTGAATCTAGGGCAAGGGTGTCCACGTTGGACAGCAATAGCCCATGCAACATGCGTAGCGCATGCCTGTGACATATGGTTGTGGAGGTAGCGTTGTAGAGGCAGTTTGTTTCGAGCAAGGTTGGCAGAGATCAAGCGACAAGGCACCCTACAATCAAACATGAAATGATCCAAGCAGTGGCATCAGTGCATCCAAGGCAATACACACACACTCACACTTACACACACTCACGGCAGGTGAGTCAAGGGAAGCAGATGCCTCAAGTGTCTTGCGCATGAAGATCAACAAGAAAGGATTGGCCAGAGACGGTTTAGACAACCTTTATACTATAGACTTACGCAAAAACATAGATTGACCAGAGCCGTACATACACACACCCTACAAGTCAGGCTTCCACGCATCAGAGTGCATTTATATACACCGCACCGCAAACCCATAGCATTTCAGCCCGACTTATGCACAAAATAGCTAAAATGGACCAGTCTACCACCCTCAAGCCGAAAAAGGGCTTGCTGCCAAGTGTAGAAAATGCTGGCAGCTCACCAGCCCTTTTCCCCCCCTTTTGTTTTCTGCAGTGGAGCAGTTTTGGGATGCCATGTTTTCCTTTTAGGGCCTCCTTTCCCTTGCCTGACGTGACAAAAGTGCTTTTGTTGTTGATAAAGCAGATTTCCTCTTTTTCCAGCATAAACCTGGAATTGGGACGATGCAAACTCACTCACTTCAAATCATTAAATTGGATTTGGAAGCCCAGCGTGTTGGCCACTGTCCGCCAGTCCCCATAAACCTCTGTGGGAGGAAGGACGCCGTCTGGAAAGGGGGACCTTGGGCCTGAAGCAGTGGCCTCTAAGTCCTCAGCCAATTTGCTGTGGAAGCAAACGGGAACGTCAGAGTTGAAATCTGTTTGCGATACTTTGCATCATCGGCAGAGCCACTGTCATTTGTTTGTACAGCAAAGACAAAACAAACCCGAGGAAGGTACCACCTAAGTATGTAGTGGCAAGCAGAGTGGATAAGTTCGAATGGACAAGCAGAATGGACAAGCAGAATGGACAAGTATAGTGGACAAGTAGTGTGGACGAGCAGATTGGACAAGTAGAGTGGACAAGTTAGAGTGGACAAGTATAGTGGACAAGTTAGAGTGGACAAATAGTGACAGGCAGAGTGGACAAGTAGAGTGGACGCGTTATGCAAGTCGGCAAGCAGAGACATGTTATCCTTTTGCATGTGTGTCGTGCGAATGCAACGTAAGTAGTGGCAAGCAGAGACATGTTATCCTTTTGCATGTGTGTCGTGCAAATGCAACGTAAGTAGTGGCAAGCAGAGACATGTTATCCTTTTGCATGTGCGTCGTGCGAATGCAACGTAAGTAGTGGCAAGCAGAGACATGTTATCCTTTTGCATGTGTGCCGTGCGAATGCAACGTTAAAGAAGTGGTAGCAGACTCAGGCAAGTAACCGTACATTGTCTGCTGGTGGCAACATATGCTTTCTAAGCTTCCAGCAATCATATAGGACCTTGAATTGGCATCATTAGTGGCAAGAGTGTACGATGATGTCTTATGCATGCACGATCAAGGCACTCACCTGATTCTCTTTGATTCATCACTCTGCTGCCTCCTTTCTAGCATGGCGGCAAGGCCTCTCAAGTTTGTGGCCAGACCATTGACTGTGAGCTCAGGTTTTGGCCGACAGCTGCGGTTCTGCATGAACAAAGAGTCACAAGAAAGGACAAATTAGCTGTGCAGCAAGTTGAGTTTGCAGGTGGTCCCCCCCTCCCAAAACATGACTGTTTGCTCTTCATTGCAAATCTAAGACAATTGCTCACCATCTGTGTACAAGCCTCTGCCAAAGCTGCACGTTAACTCAGTGATGCTCAATCCGTCATGTTCTTCTGTGCTACCCACGTTGAATCAGTGATGCTCAACACATCACGTTCTTCTGCTCTCCACCCACCTGCTGCCGCTGTGACTCAATCCACCAGGCCTCAAACTCGTCTAGCTCCACGCTGCCCCCCCCATCTGTGTCCACTTGCGCGAAAATGCTGCGTGATTCCTCTTGTCCAAAACCAGCCAGGCCCAGCACCTGCATTTGTTTGATTGAGATAAGTAAAAGTCAAAAATGCCCAAACTATTCTCGGCTTTGTACAAAGTAACCTTATACAATGACAAAGTTGAAGGGGTAAAATCAGACACTAAAACGTACTGGCAATCTTCAGACCACCCTCCTTAACTTCTATAATATCTGTGCAGCTTTATGAGCAGGATCAAGGAAAGAGTGGTCTATAAGTAAAGGCTTTTGAAGGTTTGCAAGTGCTGCAGCTGCATTCAGTGTATTTGCATGCTGCTGCAAGCTCGGAGACCTTGCTTATACAATATCGGTCTAATAAGGCTTGAATAAGAAAATACCAGAAGCAAAGCCTTTCTCTTCACTTACAACACCTCAAATTGCGCTGCCTTACATCCAAAAATCTGCACTTTCCATAAAGAGAGCACGCCACAGCCAGCAACAGTCCATACACCATGATTTTCTCTGACGGTAACAGAAACCATACATTTACACCGACTACAAAATGGCCATCAGAGTGACGCAACACAGCCACTGACCTGCGCAAACTCATCTTCCTCCAGGCCACCAGTGCCGTCTTCATCGTAAATTGCTGCGATATCATGCAAGGAGTAATGCACAAATAAGTAAGTGCCGCTGGACCTTTGCTGTGTGCGCTGCTCGCTGACTTGCACAGCTGATCAAGCCATCACATGATTCCAAGGCACACCAAAAATAATGCGGCACACATCCATACACCTCCCTTCTACTACTTCTGCTTGCTGCTGTCCCCAAAAAGGTGCACGCCAAACTTACAGAACAAGTCCCGGATCTGCAGGGCAGGGAGCAGACAAATGAGTTGGTGTTTGTGTGTGTTTGTGCGTGCGTGTTAAATTGAGCATCAAATTGAGATCGAAACAGCAGTAAACTACTGGATGATGCAGAGTCGATGTTCAAAATGTATGTGTTACAACGCCAAGTACTTTTGTGCCTGCTGTTAGTGTTGGCCAAATTGTGCCCACAAAGCCTGCGTTCTGAGATTCCAGATCTGTGTAGTCAATCAAGGCATGCAGCAGACAAGCACCAAGGGCTTTACAAAAAAGAGGTGCAGCCACAGTTTCATGCCCTGTGCGACAACAAAAGCATACATACCTCTTTTAGTGTGGCCTCATCATCGTGAATCTCCTCCAGTGAATTGAGCACGTACTGCAAGTAAAGACGTTTAGCTCACGTGATGTGCACTCACACAAGTACATGCACGTACATTTCTGCTCCCACAAATTAAAAAGGCACAACAAACACAACACACAAACACAAAACACTCAAACACAACACACACGTGCATTGCCGGTACAAAGAGGGCTGGGATGGTGCATGTAATTCGCAAATTGCGTACAGAAACAGCACGACAGCATCCACGTGTTCCTTTTCAGCTGAACACGTGCTGCCCACTCAATGGACGTCCGTCAAAGATTCAGATGTTATCATAACAATTTTTTTGTATTGAGAAGAGGGTTTAACCCAGGACATGAGAAAAACCAGCACTTTGTTCAGCTATCTCACGCAGCAGCCGCTAGCGATTTTAAATCTTTGCACTGCAGAATCAGAGGGGAGCACTCACTTGTAGTTGTGCGTACTCCTTGCACTGCAGCATCAGAGAAGAGTAAAGGCCCATATTGCCAGGGTCTCCAGACCAGCGAAGCCAGCCTCGCGTTGCTGAGGAGAACAGTGCAAGCAAGACGTACGGATGGTGCAAATTCGGATATTGCTGGATAGGCTGTGCCTTGCTGAACAAAAAAGGCCGCTAGCTAGAGCTGACGCTGTAAGATTTAAGACAAGCTACCTCTTCCAGATCGACAGTAAGGGTAGTGTTTACACACACACTTCCAAATTGGCAGTAAGGACAATGTTAAAGCATTCTCTACCTCGCAAGATGGATTCGCTGGCAAGGATTTGCATGCGTCTTAGGCCAGCAGTGTGGCGAACCTGCACAGGGTGTAAGTTGAACATGAGTAGATGTCCACAAGTCGAGATCGAACAAGACAAACAAGGCTCACATTGTATTATGACGTTTGGGCAGGCCTTCAGCACGTTTGACAGGGCTGACAGGGGGTGTGGGGTTCAAAAAGCATGTGAGTGAAATCACCAAATACACGGTCTTGCATGTGTGTACAGGGTTGGGTCATACGCTCCTGAGGGACGTTCACTACGATAAAATTCGTGTAAAATACGAAATACGCGTACAATACGTTCCATACGTTTTGCTTTTTTGGGAGTGCCGATTTTGGAGTCAAAATGGCGAAAATCGCTTCAAAACGCCATTAAGCCGTTCAAACCTTTAATATAATTATGCGTGATTGCATGTGTTCGTGTTTATTTGCGTTCAAACATTCACGTGTATCATGTGTCTTGTGCGTCACATCACCAGCCAGGCAACACACCTCTGTCATTATGTGCTGCTTGTCCTCTGGCCTACTAGACATCGCCCGCGTAAGGTCAAGCCCGCTCAGGCAGGAGTTCTGGAGGGTCAGTAGCATGTCCACGCTGATGTCTTCTGCGCAAGCGTGTGTGCAAGATGTGTGATCTGGAATGCATCACAGGTTGGTTCTCATTTCGCTGGTGTCCGTCGTGCGCAATAAGTGCGGAATCGAATGCAGATGAGTGTTGAGGTGCATGTGACTGAATGAAGTGATTCAAAGGTCAGGACGTGTATTTGTGTGTGCGTATCAATGATTAAAGACGAGCTCAAACAAAAAATAAATGCTTGAGTGACATGCAGAGCGATAAATTTGTGCATATTTTTAACGATTCTGATACTGGTCGTCACCGAATATGCTCCCTGTATATGGCTGTGTACTTAAAAGTTTCTCCAGCTATGTCACTCATTACTTTGCCATATATACGTCTTTGTGTATTATTGTGCGGCAGGAGATTTTGATACTACCGTAGACTCACGATCACTTCGGGACCACACTTTTCAAAACTAACTAGAATTTCGATTTCAGTTCGTGAGGAGGTCCGGAAATTCATTTTTGAGTTCAAGAGCCCCCTGTGAATACTGTCTGTGCACTGCTACTGCTGTTTGTTGAAGAGGCTGAAGCTGTGGCTGAGGCTGAGGCTGAGGCTGTGGCTGAGGCTGAAGCTGTGGGTGATGCTGATGCTGCACAGTGCTCAGAATCAGGGAAAGAGAGGTGAGGGGTTAGCTTCGTGCTTGCCCCTGAAGGACGTGTGCTCCATTACACGACGTGTCAGAGGTGGAGGCTTGCTTTTAAAGCCGCGCGGGCGCCCCACAGGCCTTTGCCTCTTCCTCTTGCAGCTCCTTGATCTGCCTCTCCCTCTTGCAGCTCCTTGCCTTTCAGCTGGGGACTGAGGCTTCAAAACAAGGCCAGGGGGTTTACACTGACGCGCTTGGAGCTCATTTTGAAAATCACCCTCAAAACCACTAAATAATTAATTTATCACTTCGAATTGTTTGGAGAAGGCCTCGAGAATTATTAAAAATTTCTGACTAAATAATAATTTCCAAAGTGATCATGAATCTACGGTATACTTCCCATACCCACACCACAGACTACTTCATCTGGACCCCTCGACTCACTTGGTATGGCAGCTAGCACGCGAGAGGAACTCTGTTCTTGAGGGCAGTAGTAGGAGGCCACCCACACCTGAACAAAGAAAGCGTGTTGATCTTGCAATTGAAGGAGTCCAGGCACGCCCGGGGAAACGAGTGTGTTGAATCATGCAGAGAGACGCTTTGGTCCCTCCATTTACCAGAGAGCAAACCAGGTTTGCCAGATTGATGCTTGAGGTAGCTTTTTCTGAGACTTTAGCATAACAATTTGCCGCCCTTGTTGGCTCTTGTGAGACGATATGAATAGACATAGATCCCTTAAAACAGAGAGGGGACATTAGGCTCATCCATGGTGCTGCTTCACCTTTGGCATGAAAAGATCAGGGTTTGTCTCTTTCATCTGGAATGATACCTAATGAAGTACATGCTTGTGGGCGTGATTGACGTTTCAAAGCCTTTGGCACTGCCCTCGAACTTTCTGTCAGAGGGGATTGATCCTGCACACAGAGCTTGTTCACCAGTCAAGGCAACAAGGATGACAGTTCTTTGATGTCTGGCTGAAAGCAAAAAGTTTCGTATCCAAATCAATCTCGTGATAAGGCAAAATCATGTCTGGGCAGCCAACCCAGTTAGGATTGAGTGAGTCAGTGAATGAGTAATTGGGGGCGCAAAAGTAAGTTCGTGAAAGAGTGAATGCTTCAGTGAATGGTTCAGTGAATGTTTCAGTGAATGAGTAATTGGGGGCGCAAAAGTAATTGCGTAAAAGAGTGAATGCTTCAGTGGGTGATCAATGACTGAGGTGCCCCAAGAGCAGGGTTGGCCAGAACCGTATATACGTACCGTATATGACCGTATATTTGGTGATTTCCCTGCCAAAAATAACGTACTAACACCGTATATATATGGTTCTGGCCAACCTTACACAAGAGACGATCTGAAACCCCCTTGCTTTTCAACATGCCTCACCTCATACAGGGGCCAGACACGGGAGAGGACGGCCATCTGCCTGTCCAGCATGATGACAATTCCACGATCGCAGCTGCTTATGACTTCTTTCACGCCCACCGTGTCGATGCAGCCAGGGGAAGGTCCAAAAGAAGGGCCCTCTGGGGAGGAGGCACCGCCTGTGCAAGACAGGAACGTTTTGTGAGGAGAAAGGAGAGAGTGAGCACACGGCGGGAAAGAAGCTGAGTGCAGTCTGACACGCAAGGCTCTTCCCGTTTGAGACAGAACAATTTGGGCTAGCTTGATGGTTTGCACAGCCAAAGCGAGTGCAGCAGATACACACAACTGCACCTACCCAGGTACTGCTGGGGCAGGGCCAGCACATCCAGCCATACAAAGATGGTGTTGGGGTCTGGCAGTTTGACCTCTTCGTCTGGGTTTTCATCTCTGTGCTCAGGCTGCTTTGATATCCTGGATGGATGAATGGATGAGTGTTGGGTGACAGAATGTCAGCAGTTTTAGGAGGCGACAGTTGCTGGCTGGTGTGTCCACCAACCACCAACAGTGCTTGACAATGGCTTCAGACACATCCAGGCCTTATAGTCACACCCACACATGCACATACAATACACACGTCCACACATACACACATGCATGCACACACCTGTCCACCGTGCTGTGCAGCATCTCAACAAAGTCCCCACTCCACGCATAGCTGATGTAGTAAGAAGGCTGCAAGGGTGTTGTGACAGTGCAGAACAATATCATTAGCATTTCTACTGACTCGGCATACAGGCGTAACCCAAGAAACCTAGCTCATCATGCTTGTTGGCACAGCAACATGCCAAGCGTACGTGCATCCGACATTACACCTCAATTACTCTAATGACATGACACAATCTATTCTTCCTCTCCCCCTTGCCATGCCTGTGAGGGTGTACCAAATCCTATCAAACTCAGCTTAACCCTCTGGTTACCTTGCCGCACCAGTGAGGGTGTATCAAATCAAACAATCGTGTGCGGGCTTCCTTTTGTGGGGGAGAAGGTGAGTAGGCCAGGTTGGATCCCGGAAAACTGTAGTGCTGTTTGATGGGTGGCTGGATCTGCTGGCCATCTGAAATGCTGCGGCGAGAAAGGTGCTGAGGGCGAGCAACGTTGGAGGACACCGAGTCAATGCTGCTGCGAGAGGGCTGGGATGGAGAGGGAAGTGGGGCTGTGTGATGCTGCAGCCCTGGTTGATGAGAAAATATGTGCATGCGACCGTAAGTGAGTGTCTATGTGTGTGTCTGTCTGTGTCTGAGCGTGTGTAGAAAGCATGTGTATAATTGTGCTTTATGACTGTGTTGTGTCTTTGTGTTTGTGTATGTGTATGTGTGTGTGAGTGTGTGTGTGTGTGTTTGTGTATGTGTGTGTGTGTGTGTGTGTGTGTGTGTGTGTGTGTGTGTGTGTGTGTGTGTGTGAATGTGCGAATGTGCAAGTGTACAAAAGTGTGTGCGCGTGTGCACGCACACGGAGCGTGCTGTTTGGTTGCTTGCTCTTATGAGTTGTAAATTCCTAACATCAAAAATTCAAAACACCTGGCTCGTGTATTTGACCAATAATTATAGCGTAAACCCAGGCAACACACCTGCAGGGGACAGGAGCCTGGCCACGATGTTCTGCGTTGTTTGAGCCGTGTCTTGCAGGCCCAGCTCCTGTGTGTTGGTTTTGCGTGTCACTTGTGTGTGCATGTGAGTCAGCTGAACATGCTTGCATGCTGAAGGTGCGCAGAACATCACAACTGTAATTACCTCAATGGACTTGGCCAGCTTAGAGAGGAAAGCCAGAGACACGCCACATGTTCTGACAGGAGTCTTGGCTTTGCCAGGATTCACAACGACGAACAAGGGGGGTATGTTATCTGCGTCCCCCTTCCTGGGTCCAGGCACTTTCGTGACTTCCGCCCACCAGGATGCAAACATGCCTCCTCCTATTTCATTTTGAAGTTAGCTGTCCCTTTATCCGTCACCTTCCTCGTTTAGGGGGATGCCGAGCTGGAAAGGTCAACAATCGCTCTGCTACTTTTGATCTTCAAACAGAGCACATTTTAATTATAAACGCAGTAGCCTCTACGCCAAAGCTAACGGATTTGAGCTTGCAAACTGTACGCACTCATGATTAGCCTATAACAGCCTTAATTGCTTTTATGCAATATAGGTAAATTATGAGCCATTGCAGTTTGCCTTGGCAAGCTGTCACAGTTTGACCGAGTCTGTGTGATCACACGATATAAGAGGCAGCAATGGCACGGCTAACAGAAATGAGGTACAGCATACACATACTCACACATGTACTCGCCCGACACACACGCACACACACACACACACACACACACACACACACACACACACACACACACACACACACACACACACACACACACACACACACACACACACACATGCACACACACACACACACACACACACACATACACACGCATACAAACACACACACACATATACATATACATAGCACACATATACACACACAGGGAGCAAGAGCGGGCGCTCTCTTGGTTCAAAGCCCAGGAGCTGGAAAGAAACAAGCAGGCATTCACCACAGCGTCTGCTGCCCATACACAGAGCACCTTTGAGCAGGCTCAGGAGCAGAAGCTAGCACAGATTGGCTCCCTGTTTAATCAGGCACTGGAGAACCTTGGCCAAGGCCAGCTTAATGCGCAGGAATTTATGTCCCAGAAGGAGCAGCAACGCCATGAAGACACTGTGCGTGCGCTGCAGCTTGAGCAGCAGCAGCAGCAGCGCTACCGCAAAGCCTTGAAGCAGGTACGTTGGAGTTTACTACAGAAACGAAAGGAAAGAGCTTTAGTTAAAAGGGCTAATACGTCAGACGTGCCTACATTTCTAGAGGTGGCACCTGCCCACACACAGCCCTGTATTCACTCACAAAACTGGGCTAGACCTCCTAGACACTGTTACTCCGCTCAATTTTTTTGTTCCTGATGCTACAAACTGGTCTTGGGTTCCATACTACTCAGCTCACTACTACTCCTCTGCAGCACGTGCTCCCTGTGCAGCAGTGCCGCGCAATCGACCCCTGACTGCCTCCTGTCCGTCCAATGCGCACATACAAACGCACACACACGCACACATACGCACACACACACACACATACTTGCACAAACACATACACACACATAGCATTCCTCCACGTTTCAAAAATGTGAGCTTTGTTTCAGATTATAGATATATATGGTGACGTGCATCTCAGCTCTGCCTTATCCTTGAGCAGGCTCGGCTGTTGGCAGAGGGCAAGGTGGATGCTGCAGCTGCCCACAAGGCACGGCGTGCTGCCATTCAACAGGTGTGCGTGTCTGTGAGTGTGTGTGTGCGTGCCTGTATGTGTGTGTTATTTGGGGTGAAGGCCGAGGATGTGAACAGTGGCCTAGTGCTGGGTGTTGTAGGGAAAAAGGGCAGGGGAGTATGTTCGATGGTGATGAAATGTTAATATTCGCACGTGTGCACATGGGTGACATAATAATATTCGCACGTGTTACATATTATTCGCACGTGTGCACATGGGTTGCGCTATGCTAGGTGCGCAAAACTTTTTATGTCTGAGAGATTGGCAGGGTATACCTGAACGCGTCCTGTGCACTTGATGTGTCTTCTCTAGGCCTGACCATCTGCAGAACACCCCTACATCAGAAGCCTCCTCAGAAGCAGTAGTAACTCCATCATGCTCTGAATTTTGCACAGGTGGAGCGGCAAAAAGCCCACAGCTTCCGGCAAGCGCACAGCAGCGCGGCGGCATTGCAGCGTGACCAAGCGCACACGCTAGCGGCAATTGAGGCAGATCGCAGACGTCGCTGCTTGCCCGGTGCTGTGGACTTCAAGTACGGCGAAGGAAGACAAGTGCTCTCATGGGGTGCTCCTTGTGTACACGTGCATATGATGCAACGCACGCGCAAACATCAGCAACAATACCCTCATACAACCGATTGCCATAATATCCATGTACTTTCAATGCGCATGCATACATACGCATATGTTTGTGTGTAAATCTGGCGTGAACAGCCAGCTCACATACTGCAGGGGAGCATGCACGCGTCGCACACACCTACACCACGCATACTTGACTTCACACACATACGTGTGCAAGCGTAGCCGCTGACAATCGTTTGACACACTAAAACGCATGCTTGCGTCCACGCTTTTCTCATTTTCCTGCAGGCATAGTCGTCTGCATGAGCAGGAACTGGTCGCTCCTGCATCGGACACCCCCCTAGCACATGTCCCAGACACAAAAATCAGTGCGCAGCACGTGACTGCACGGTGTGTGTATGTGGGTGTGTCTGCGTGTCTGCGTGCTTGTGTGTGTTATAGTGTAAGGGTGCAGCTAGAGCCTAATGCAGTGTGTCTTATAAATCGTAGCAGAGGAACCTCGACTTGACAAACTTGCATATCTTATACGTATAGCTGTGGCCGGGATTTCCCTGTCTTGTGTGAATGTGTGTGACCCCTTAAAGATGCTCTCTTACACTGCCTGCTCCTCTGTGTCGTCTCTCGTGCAGCTTCTTTCTAAGTGTGCGTTGTCGTGCTATGCACGGTCACAAAAGCAGCATACCAAGTTTTTGGGATCGGCTGCTTTTCTGCGTCACTTTCTTGTTCTTGCCGTGAAGAGTTGCTATCGGCCCAAGGATCGCCCTTAACCAGTTCATTGCTTGCCTGCTTGTCAATTTAGCCAGGTCTGTGGAAGTGTGAGTCTCTGGCAGGAACTTTGTGTTCCTTGGTAGAACGCACCCATCTATCAAAGTGCACAATAGGATAGACCTGGCTACTTTCTTTAAAACTACCAGTGAAATATGAAGTATGTCATCTTTTTCTGCCTCTTGCCACAAAGACCTGTCCAGCCACCAGGGGGGGGGGGGCGGACAGAGGCCCTGGATAGGCATGCTTTTA
>Ga0307951_1000582_pt1 | contig 21192 bp, 24 predicted proteins | sample OrgLakmetagen374_FD_201842 | JGI IMG/M metagenome (GOLD analysis project Ga0307951, IMG submission 201842) | Saline water microbial communities from Organic Lake, Antarctica - #374 | ecosystem: Environmental > Aquatic > Non-marine Saline and Alkaline > Saline | place: Antarctica: Organic Lake... | reverse complement strand
ACGAGCCGCACCATGCCCCCACTCCATCGTGGCATGAGCACGAGGGCCCACAGACAGGAATGATGGCAGCAGGTAGATGCTTGTATTGTGTGTGCTTGCGCATGTGCTCCTGCGTGTGCTTGTGCCTGTTCATGTGTGCATGTGCTTGTGCGTGCGCGTGTAATTGTTTGCATATGCATGCAGACATACGTGTGCTTGTTACTTCCTAAGCCTGTGCTATATAGCTTGAGGGACTTTGGACTTTTAACGCACATGTCTGTAGCTCATGAAGCTGACAAATCTTTGATTCCTGACACAAAGACCTTCCAATCCAGCAATGCCAAGCGCCAGCCAGCCTCAACTTGCGGCAGCATGCATGATGCTTCACTGGACCCCTTAATCACACAACCGGCCACACGCAATGCGGCAGCATGCAGAATGCTTCACTTGCCCCCCCATCATGCAGCCAGCCTCAAATGCAGCAGCATGCAGACTGCTTCACTTGACCCCCCATCACGCAACCGGCCACACCGTCCTGCATCCTCGTAGTAGCCAGTGAAACTGCAACTCACTGTGAAAAAAGCCTTCCACTCAATTGCAGCCTTCCTCCTATACGCACGTTAACGTTGCACAGACACACACACACACACACACACATGCACACGCACAAGCACGGTAACGTTGCACACAATCTTTGATTGCCCCCTGGTGAGGTGTCAAACGTTGGCGGCTCAAACTCAACACGTGCAGACACTCCCAGCCTCGCCCCCACCCCCAGCGGCCTACCTACAGGCAATGCCCCCACTCCCTACAACCACAACACCACCGCCATCACACCCTCCCTCACTCCTGGCCTGCATGGACCCACGCCAGGTAAGAAAGTAAAAATAAAAATTGGATATATGTATCATAAAGAACATAATTGCATGGTCCAGCAGGGAGCCATTCACAATCGACACCTTTATCATTCTTTGTGCGACTTCTGGTTGAGGACAAGCTTTATGATTACACTCCTGGTTGAGAAACTGCACAGCCTCGTTCACGCATACAAACATGCACATTTACACACACACACACAAAACATACTCACACGCACACACATACACACATATGCACACGCACACACACGCACACATACATACATACATACATACATACATACATACATACATACATACATACATACACACACACAAACACACACACAGGGGCTTACACGGGCTTCACACCTGCCCTGGCTCCTACACCGGGCGTGGATGACTTAGGGCATGACTTTCAAGGAGGGGGTGCCTGGGGGAGCGCAGAGAACAGCAGTGATGGCTTGCAGTACTGGGCGGGCGTGGTGGTGCAGGTGCGCGGCAAAGGCGTAGAGAGTGCTGGGGTTGCATATCATAGCTGTAGACACCTACAGGTGTACATTGTACGTGCACAAACTAACGCATACTTGGGGTTTGGGGATTTCCCTGGCGCTGGATTTCAGCAAGAGAGAGAGAAGAGTGCTGCATTCCAACGACGCACAAACTTGTGTGTTTGCGGATGCTCTTTGCTTGCAGATTGTAGTGTACGGGTATACAGGATTTCCAGGATGGCAATGGCTGTGCCGCGCTCATGCCCAAGTTGGTTGCGCAATATCGCTTGCAGACACCGTGAGGAATTCCCTTCAATTGATTGACACTATACACACAAGCATGTGCACCTCCCCCTGTGTTCACACCACAGGCATGCGGAGGTACTGGGAAGTCTTGGATTGTGCGCAATGCGGAGCCTGGAGGTCAGCTACGGCTCGTGGGTGGACATTGGGGCAGCAGAGCTTTTGTGGAGACGACGGGTGTTGAAGAAGTGCAGGGCCTAGGAGGTGTGGAGCTTGTCAGGTGGGTGTGGGTATGGGTGTGGTCGTGGGTGCATGGGTGCATGGTGTATTTGTTTGTCTGTTTGTATATCATTGTTTTCCAGTATGTATGCCTTTGTATGTCGGTGTGGACGTGCGTCAGTATCAGGAAAACACTTTCTTCTTTTTGGGGTGCCTCTGAAGGGGCCACTGTTTAAATGTTGTGCTATGTAGTGAATGACAAGGAGGAGTGTCACTCGCTTCAATCGCACGAGACGTGGGTTGACACCGACCTTCTTCCTGTGTGTTCGTTTTGCGGATGGCAGTTGGCTTGGTCATCGTTTTTTTTATTTCAGCGTGCTCACTCAGCATGAGCCCTGCATAGGGTTAGCCAGAACCATACATTTATAGGTATATACGGTGTACGTACGGTATTTAGCAGGGAAATCACCATACATACGGTCATATACGGTGTCTATACGGTTCTGGCCAACCCTAGCCCTGCACAAGGCGACGTCAATCGTTCACCAGCTGTCAAAACTTGTTTGTATGCAACACCATCCATTAATGCTCGCAAGATGGCTTATATCTGTCATGGCCCTAGAACTGCCTCCTCCTTTGACATGCAGGCCCAATAAAAAGGATCGTGTGAGGGTGGTGCGTGTATTGCTGGACGAGCACGCAAATTACATCGGGCGAGTAGGCACGCTGATAGCGCTTGACTCGCAAAATGAAGGCATAATTAAGTTGGACACACAGGACGTGGTGGTTATGGACATTTCTTGCATTGGCAAGCTCGGCGCGCAGTAGTTGGCTTGCTATTAGTGATAGGCAAGTAGTGATGAAATTGTGCACTTTTTCTTTTTTGACTAATTGGCCACCCAAACACCCAAACAAGGTTGAGATAGACAGCAGGCTCTTTCTGCCATCCAAGATTGAAACTTCAGACGGCTGCTAGTCACTGGTCACCACGGTGTTTGGTCTAGCTATCTAACGCCCAATGGATTTGAAACCATTTTTTTACCTCGACTAAAGCATGGTGTAGTAAACCAATAAGTGGATAAATGGAAAATCGATGCATGGGAATTGGAGTTATGGCTTACGGAGGGTTAACGTAGCTAGGGGGATGACCGACAGCCGTACTATAATTTAGACAATGGCTTTTTGGGTAAGCTCATTCAACAATATAGAAGTTAATGTATAAGGGGGAGGGCAGTCTCAAACAGTGCAACATATGTAAGAGCAAGATGTAAGAAAAAACTATGCAGGCAGTGATTAACCACTCCGTATAAAGTTTACAGATAAAGCCATCAGTCAAAACATGCGACTGCTAGGCTGCGTATGTAACACAATTCCCTAGCTACATTAACCAAGGAAAAGCAGCACTTTTCGTATTCGGCCGTATTGAACGTCCAAATGACCGTATGACATAAAGAGGGGGACTGGCTGTGTGGGATCCGCTGCTTCGAATAGAAAAAGTTGGATCAAACCCGACAAGAAAAAGTGCTTAGAAACGCACGTCGCTAGAAGGAGGCTAGAAAGATAGAAGGGCTCCGCCTTTCTTCGTACTTTTCGCCTTTTTGCCTTTTTGTGTGTTTGTTTCCGTTCCTACAAGGCGGAAACAGACTGACGCCGGCAAGAAGTGCATTCTAGATGCATTGTTAATTCCACACGCTATAGCGATGTCATGTAGATGTGTGCACCACACAGATTGATGATACATAAGGCGCAATAGCCAGCATCTTGCTTGTTCTGATTGTCTGCACCTGATAGTGAAGCCACTAAAAGTGTGCACGTCCTGCCAGGTCCAGCAACATGAACATGAACATGCGATCCTTTAAAAATGCTGCGCACATTTCAGTGCTGGAAGTAGTAGCACGTCATGTGCTTCTTATGTGAATCTGCAGTTCGCCAATGGCATTCAGTACTAGCATGCTTTGCAAAGAAAGAGACACACCAGCCTAAAGGTCCAGAAAGTGTTCGTCTTTTCAACGACCAGCACGGCCAGTTTTCAACTTGATCCAACAAATGCAAGGTGCGGGGAGGCGGTGGGCATGAATGAGAGGCAGGGTAGGGGAAGGCTACAAACTTCTTTTGCAACAAAATGTGTGAGGAACAGGAATTAAAAGCTGAACTAAGGTAGATTCAGAACGGAAAATGAATGTGGAATTTTTAGTCTTGGTATAGACAGTCAAGAAAGCTGAAGGTAAGCGAAACTGATCTGAATCTGAGCTGCACCTAACATTGACGAAAAATGAAAGATGAATTAAGAGAACTGAATGAAGACCACTCTGGTACTAGGCAAAGTCATCCGACACAAGGTGGGAAAATCGATGGTGATGTTGCATAGCCAACCAACCGTTCCTTGTTACCTACATCCGTACATAAGGAATGAAATTAAGAACTGGACTCATGAAGCTGTAATTAGGAGAATTGAAAATTACGAAGCTGGAATTATGAGAGGATGTCAAGATCTGGATTAAGATAGCTGTAATTAGGAGAGCTACAACTAGTAGCCACCCTTTTTACTTTTATGCTAACTAAATTCGTGCTCTTTTCTCTCCTACACCTTGTGGCTGTAGGCCTCTCCGTCCCCAGCCCCGTCCCCAGCCTCCCACAGCTCACGCCTGGAGAGTTAGGCCAACTCATCGAAGCCCTGCCACCAGCTCACCTGGATGACTGGAAGACAGCAGTCCTCAAGGCCAAGAGCGAACGAGGCCGTAGCCTGGATGGCAATTGCGCGTGAAAACGTGCATGTTGCACGTGAGCTGAACCAGCTCTACAGCACAGTGGGTGAGTGATCGTTACAACAGGCACAGTTCTCAACAATAGTCTTTCAGGACGTGTTAAGTCCCTCTTCGTTCCCCTTTTCATTCCCCTTGTTGTATGTTCTCGCTGTGGGGCTGTTCTGCGCGTTCCCTATGAGGACCTACACTGCTCGCTGCTTTTTTAAGTATATGTATAGATGTATAGCTGAACTCATGCAGTTGGACCTATTCTAAGCTGAACCTCCACCTTCCCTCACGTGTGGGCACAGGAGGCTGTGCGGAAGGCAGAGGCTGGGTACATGGGCCTCAATTTATGACTTGATATTCAATCTTCTTCTGGTAGACCTTCCCATGCACCATTATCTGTTTTCCAGGTGATGGTCCTGAAGGAGGAGACTGGCTCAGCGTATATTCCGGCAGCGCGCGCAGCTGTGCAAGCTGCAGAGCGTGAGAGCCGTCCAGAGCTCTGCACAGATCCGCAAGCAGCAGTGAGCAATTACAGAAACTTGTTTGAGTATTGAAACCCAATGTTGTTGCCACTGCACGTCAGCACAACCAGCCTAAAACACAACCAACCACATCCGGACATGCTTTTGAAAATATGATCTGGAATCCACGGTTTGACGCATGTGGCCACTACCCATTCTTCACCTCAGTTCTTGTTCTTTTCAGTGAAACTTGCATTGGGCAATTGTCACATGTATTGCCCGCTTGCATTGTTTTCGTCCATTTCTCTTTCTTCCAGCACAACCAAACGTATCTCACGATTCCCTTGCATGCATGCAGGCTGTGATCATGTTTGATACATTTGCCCGCAGCAGCTGTGGCATGGTAGGCCACAATAAACGGTCTTGTGTGGTGAGAAGGTCTTACGGTTAATAAGCATAAAGGAGCTGGGGGAAAAGGGACAAATATGAGTGTGTTTTTCCCTTGCTCCTCACCTTGAATCAAGTACACATAGACATAAGATGTCCAATTAATACGCAAACCTATCACTCTCTATTAAAATTGAACCAATGAACCACTGAACCACTGAACCTAAACTTTCCGCCGGCGCTTTTGCATGTAGGCTGGTAATGATCATTACGTGTAGTATGTGCTGGCTGACGTCGGCCAGTATTTACTACACCTGAGCATGATGGTCAAAGTACTTAAAATGCTACCTCTTGAGATGAAGCAGAGGGGCCTAGTAAAGCTGCTTGCAGCAAAGCCCAGTGCTGAGGTGTTGGCAGCGAACCCAATGCCAGAGGTGGGTGCGAGCATTATTGATGCTCATCTTTGCAGTGCGTGTCTGCCGGCTGCGTTCTTTTTATTTTCTTGCGAAGCATATCTAATTGTCATCGCTTTCAAATCTTCAAGCCACACAGGCCGCTGTCCTACTCCATCTATGATCATGACGCTGTGAAAAACCAATCTTACATCTATTCTGGGTCGCCCGCAGGAGTTGGCTTATTGCCAAGAGGGCAGGCACTGGAAGTCAGTGTCATGACATTTGGAATCCCTGCATCTCTGATCAGAGGTGCAGGGATTTCAAATGTGCCCAAATTGTCGCAGTGTGAGTCGACAGCGACAGGCGAAGCGCCGTGCCATTAAGCAGCGGGCTGAATAGGTCTGCCTCACGCACATTTTTAATATCTGCGTTAATAGTAGGGAACCCAAGCCTAGGGGAGTTTCATCTCATTTGATCAGCCAACTAACTCTCTCCCCTGCTGTTCCTTCTAAGTTTGAGTTTAATTACATGCCGCATTAAATTCTTGTTGTTGTTTACGTGCTTGTTGGACACTTTGGTGAACCTTGTCCATGTTTTCTATTTGGGACATAATAATATTTTTCATTCCTAAGAGCTGATTGTATGGGATATCATCTGCAAGTGACCCTTCACAGACTTCTTTAAATGTTGCAATGTTGCAATGAGGTGGCAGAGGGACTTGTTTGGCTTGCTCCTTTGCCGGACCTCTTCCAGTGTGGCAAGACGAAGGCACAAACTATGTCGAGGATGAACCCAAGGATGGTAAAAAGCCATCGCATCCCAACTGTGATTCTTAGTATTTTTAAATGAGTGTGAGGCATTAATTTTGCATAGGAATTTTGTGCGGTTGTGTGCAATAGCTGCTCCGTCTAGACATGCGAGGGTGTTTCCATTCTTTGGGTCAATGCATGTGATAAGTCCAAGAACTTGGTGTTGAGTTTATTTTAGCCAAGTTTGAATGACGCAATCGGACACGCCAGTGTTTGCACTTTCATAGAGCATACATGCTTGAGAATAATTTGGGCTTCCTCCTCTAGTTTCCCTGTGATATAATCTTATAATTGTTCCAGATTCAAGATCTGATGTCCCATGTAAATAATTAAAGCATGGATCTGGCATGCATTTCTTGAGCCTTGATATGCAATTGATGTGCCGGACATGGGGGGGCCATTCTGATCAGCTTTTCTGCATTGTTCTAATTACACGTTTATTATAATCACCTGTATTATCCGTGCACTGTTCTGAGCCTAACATAAGAGGGACAGTTGAGCCTATCTTGGTCCGACTAATTGATTGACCAGACCGGCAAAACGCCGGGATCTCAGGCCGCAGGAGCCAAATGTTCTGGGCGCTCTGCTGCTTTGTTGATGGAGATTAATATTCTTATGATAATATATTCAGATACGCGCAATTCTGGCAGAAAATGGACGCGATAACGAAGAGGCTCCATCATCTTGGATAATACTAATGTTAATATCATTATATTGTGCAACCTTTCAAATTACCAGTCTGCTGATTGTTTATGTTTGCTGTTAACACCCCCTAATTTAATTAATTAATTAATTGACTTCATGGAGACCAAGGGGGAGGACCCCAAGCCTTTTGCAAACTATGCAGTGAGGGAGCTAGCTGGGCACAAGAGAAGGTGTGCTTCCTTGTGGTCTTCATGCACTGCACATGCGTAAGAACTCTGTGTGTCCACTTTGCTGCTACTTCACTTTACTACTAATGCAGAGTAACAACACTGGGTTGGAGTGGTGATGGCCGCAAGCTCGCATCAGGTGCGAGCTAGGTACAGAAGCTGCACATCTCCGTTCATACTAAAGGTCTGTGCACCACTCACCATGCATGTTTCACCGAACGCTCGTACACACTACGCTATGTGCAGGGTCCGCTGATCAGAGCATTCGAGTCTGGACAGTAGAGCCCTCCCAGGTACAAGCCGTAGCCCTACGGCAAACAGCGTTGTTCAAACACGTGCAACTAGTTTGAATGTCATCATCAACTACTGCTGTGGCTGAAGCATGTTGGCATTTGCACATTCGTGCAAAAATTAGGCATGTGACACATCTATGGACACGAAAGCTAACACACGAATTACAGGCAACAAACAAAGTAATTTGCTACCCCACTTGCTCATGAATCTAGGTCTGTCTGATAGACCGTGCTAAGTGAGGCAAGGGCCTGCAGCAGCAAGCGGTCACAAAATTGAATCGTTATGTACCTCAACAATCGTGTCAAGCCTTGCACATCTTCTCCATCACCATAATCAGGTTGGCCGTCCAGAGCGCTCAGATGCGGAGCTCAAGGGACACAATGGCTCAATATCTCACCTTGCCTGGAAACCAGGCAACCAAAGTGACCTGCTGGTGTCCACCACCTCAGGCGACAAGAGCGATAAATCCACAAGGTGCTTGCTTATGTGCGGAGACAAGTTCATTGGGAGTGGGAGACCGATTTTTAGGGAATTGGCGTAGGTGTGACGGTGGTTCATCCACGAGGTTGCGAGTGTACCTTGTATGCGTGAGTGGCAGGTCTGCACATGGAGGCTCCCTACAGATGCTTCTGACCTCGGCATCTTGTGTGTGCGCCTACTAAGACAAGGCGGAGTGTGATGAAGTGTGGATGTGCGATACGCTGTTACACTGAGCTGAAACCAGGGCGCTTGCCTACGTCGTTTTGGTAATCCTTAGGCAAGCGCATGCTGTGAGGTACCAAGCATGTGTGTTGATGTTCCAAGCCGCTTGCGATAAAACCTGACACACATATACACACACAAGCACGCACACTCACACACACAACACACACACAACACACACACATACACACACTAACACACAGATTATGGGATGTACGGACCTCCAAATGTGCAGCCGTATCCAGCACCAGCTCCGGCTTGTTTGTGACTTGGTGCCCGGACGGCAGCAGCTACGCAGTCATGAACTCGGAAAACACATTGAGCATAATAGACGTGCGAAAAGTCGGCAAGATTGTAAGGAGCCACAAGTTCCCTATTGAGGTGTGTGTTGTGAATGGGTGTGCGTATGGGTGTGGGTTTGGGTGCGCTGTAATGTTTGTTGGTGGCCACATCAGGTTTTGGTAGCTAGGGTTAGCAAGGAAGGGAAAGCATGATCTATTGATGACCCCGTTCACATTCAATACTGTTCTGCTTTTAGCACTCTTGCTTCAAATTTCGTCCATTGTGTCGATGCAGAAGCAGTCACAGTGAAGCAGTTTTGAGTGAATAAACGCACACCCATGCCTGCATGTGTGCGTGCACAATCACCTGCGCACATACACAAACACACATACACTCACGTGCACACATACAGGTGTACGATGCCATGTGGGGTCCTGCCATAAACCAAGTCATGATAGCCACACAGAAAGGCTCGGTGGACGTGGTGTCGCTGCCACACTTTGAGACCCTGTGGTCGATGCGGGGGCACTCCTCCACGTGTTACTGCTTTGCCATGGACGGCAGCCACAAGTAAGAGGAAGCAAGAAGGCGTGGGTGAATGCATGAAGCGTTAGCCAATAATAGAGCAGTGCAAATCAAACCTGAGAGGAGGTTAGGAACAGGAAACGAAGAGAGGGGGAGGGAGGTGGGAACAGTGCAGCGAAATGTGTGTACGTATCCCTTAAGCTCCCTTGCAGACGCCTGCTCAAACGCTGCACTAATTGATAAGGACAGAAAGTGTTCATATGTGAGGGAAGAGGAAAAAGGAGAAAAGAGAGCTTGATCCCAGAGTGTGACAGGGAGTCTCCTTTCCGTGCTGTTGCTCTGAATTTGTTGCCAGCCATTGGCAGGAAGCAGGGAAGCATGGATAGGTGTATCGAGCTGCCAATTGACAACACACTCCAAAAGCTGTTGGCTTCAACAATTTAGCTTGAGTCACAGTGTTCTGCTCGTAAATGGTTACAATGGTTACAATGGGGGGTGACCTTCAGCCAGGTTGTTTGGCTGATCGGCTGCTGACTGGTCTCGGCCAGCCATAAATAAATCCATAATCCATAAGCTCAGAAAGAAAAAGAAAAAGTCTATTGTTCTGCTGAGAAAGGAAATCATGAACAAGTTGGTTGCTCGTAAAGCAGATTGGCTTCAAAGCACTGTGAGGTGCTGGGGTTGCAGACATGCTGCCAACAGCAGCGCAAGCAAATTGTGAGTAGACTTAGGAAGGGCATATTGGAAACTTCCTGCCAAAAATCGAATGTGAATTATACGAGGTATTATATAAATATATATTAATTCCTGCCATCCCTACTGCAACGAACTTTGAGTTGCAATTTAAAATGAGGCCTCGCTTGCGTTATGGCGGGGTCTCAAGGTTCGCCCTGTGCGTTTTGATAAAGAGTTGAGTGTGTTTACTGATGTCAATGGTGACTGTCCCGGGTTTCCATTCAGCTTAGCAGAGGTGTTGCTGCCTTTTTGTGCATTAATTGGTGGTGCTGAATCCTGATTAAGACAGGAATGCCAATAGAGTAGCACCCTGCACAATGAGTAACACATGCTGTGAGATGGTGTGGTAAGTTGCTTCTGAGCTCAACTCCTGGCCGGCACTTGGAACCTGCTGTGCAGACCGTTAACTGCTACGCTGCACCATGCTGTCACCATGAAATTGGTGCCGGTCGCCCTCTCTCTGCCCCGACACTGTGTGTGTGTATGAGTGCGCGCGCACAAGTGTAAGCTTGCGTGTACACGTGCATGTCTATCAATGTGTATTTTTGGGTGTACGTACACAGGCCAGCGGGCACCTGCTTAACATGCTTACTGCTTTGCACAAATCCCCAGGCGCATGGCTACAGGAGGCGGAGATGCCCTAGTCACTTTGTGGGACATGGACGATGTGGTATGCACACGCACATGGGCCCACATGGAGCACCCTGTGCGCTCGCTGTCTATGAGCAATGACGGCAAATATGTCGTGTACGCCACGGAGCTGGGTGAGCTGGAGGTGCTGTCTGCAGGGAGCGGGGAGCGGCTGGCCGAGCTTCGGATACGGTAGGTACACATAAGCTAGTAATATGTGTTAGTGTGTGATTGTGTGTGCAAAGTGGATGGATGTACAGATGGTATATCTATTGACGACCCTCGCAGTTTTTGCCCTGGCTCATTGCTCTGTTTCAACATATTTAACGAATCAAGTCAGCTTGCCTGAGATCTGCAGCTGTAACAAGCCCGTTTTTGCTTAAATCTGCAGAATACTGAAGTACTGCATTGCACGTACAACCCTTAATTCACAGGACTCAGTTTAGTGACAGCGTGGCGTGGAACCCCAAGCACAACATCCTAGCATACTGTGACGAAGTTCCAGATCCACGCGATAGGTCATTGAATGGTGTGGTTGGGATCTATGCTCCATCAAAGAGCTGATTCGGTCCTCCTTCCCGGACACATATTGCTTTCTCTGTTTTGTCCTGCAAATGGTGTTCTCTCTTCTTAGTTGCATTACAATTCTCGTTGTACTACACATGGTACCCCTGCGCTAAGATCTGTAACTACTGGATGCGTTGTCAGACTTTTTGTTCACATTTGAGGTAAAAGTAGGTCGCTGAAACCTGTGCTAATTATTCCTTCGCTCCCCATATTGATGAAGGGAAAGGAGCCCTTCAGTACCAAGAGCAGTTAATCGCCTTTTTTACAGGAAAACAATGAAAGGTTTTCAAAGGGGGCACTAATCCAAAGGTTTTCAAAGGGGGCACTAAGCCATGAAAAGAAAAGAAAAAACAAAACAAAACAAAAAAAAACAGAAAAGACCATATATGAAAAGAAAAGACCATATAAGAAAAAGAAAAGAAAAAACAACAAAGAAAAGAAAAAACAACAGAAAAGACCATATATGAAAAGAAAAAACCATATGAAAAGAAAAGAAAAACTACGCAGGCAGTGAAAACCACTCCCCACATTAATTAAGGAAAAGGAGCCACTTTGGTACCGAGTACCGTAAAGCTCCTCCACCGCGAAAAGGAAAGGAAATTTAATGGGGATCAAGAGGGTTGCAGGCTTGGCCTGAAACCGGCTCTTGATGAGAGTTGATAACAGTACTGGAAAGGGCACGTCTGGTATGGACAAGTTTGGCAGCGAAGTGCACAGAGTGCACATGGAGCTTGGAGGCAAGCTTCTTAACTCTTTGAGATTTAAGACTCAGTTTCTTAAAAGGCTTCAGATTGTGAGTGCTGTAGATGGTGCCACCCACACCCAAGAGGATGATGTGGAGAGTAACGGATGCTCCTTGGAGAATGTTGCAGAGATTTTTGTGCTGTTGCTTTGCGCAGAGATCTTTGTGCTGTTGCCCATCAACCAATTAGGGCTTGTTTTGCTGTGCTCAGCCGGCAGCAAAATATATGTAATGCAATATAGTTGTAGAAGTGTGATTTGTTTGGTGAGTGAGAAATCTTTTTTTTACTCCAAGGAATTTGCAATCCTCAGTATGGCAACTCTTATGTTTACTTTACGCTGGGCGGCTGATCCAGCAATGCCTGACAGCCCAACATTTGTGGCTTCCAATTACCCCCAATGTAGACCCTTTGGCAGCTAGAAGCAAATACATTAGCATGATGAGCATGGTGAAATAGCAGAGCCACTGAAGATTGTTCTAGCTCCAGCCCTCGTATCAAAATATGGAACGTTGCTTGGCAGGTGCTACCCACGACAAAAGAAAAAGTAAAAGTCTACGCTGAAAGTCACCAGCGTGCATTAAGGAAAGGTTCTCAACTAGTGCTCACACTAGCCAGAGCCCCACCAGAAACGAGAAAAAAGAGAAACAACAGAGACTAATGAGGATCTGGCGGGTTGTCAGCCATGCGATTCGGCCTGCGCCTAGCCCTCCTGAAGCCAGCCGCTCTACCAGTATCCCCCCTTCCAGTTCCCCCATTATCACTTTTGCTGTTGTTAGAGTGTATCTTGTGTCTTGTTATTGTGATCTTGTTCAAGCTTTTTATTGCATGGCAGTGCAGTTTAGTAACTAGTTGGTTCACTTTGTGCGTGGGGACGCCTAAGTTTAGTAAAGAGTTTTGGTGTACTGATTGTAGATTGTGCCCCCGACTCCAATAAGTATAATATGAAGTGTGACTTGCTTGTTTCGAGAGATGCCTCGGCCCACATCTATAAGAGTTTCAAGAGATGCCTCGGCCCACACCTATATATAAGGGTTGAGCAGGTCCTTCAGGGTCCTATTTTGCTAATGATTTCTCTAATGACCATGCCGCAGCCTGAAAGTGTTCCAAGATGTTACAAATTGACAATGAAGGTAGATAACAAATCACACAGAGGGTACTACATAGTACATAGTGTAACAACACATACGTCTTTCACTGCAATGAGCTTGACACGTCATCAAATGCCAATGAAGTTCAAAAAAAGAAGCAGTGCACAAAGGTCACGGGAAAAAAATCACTTGCCAAGATTGATAACATTGATTAACAGCCAAACCACGAGCAATGGACACCACACAAATATTGTACAAGACCGTAGTTACAGGTGCCGTTTTCCACGCATGAAGAAGGTTCCCTAGATACACTGGTATACAGCACATTAGTACACAACAGGGGAAATGATTTTCTTCTCTTAAACTTTTAACTTTACTCCAAAGCATCAAGGTCTGGTCCTGAGACCATACTCTCTAGTTTTGTCCGCCTGTGTGTACAATGGTTGTAGGTATGAGACAATGAACTGTGAACAGCACAAAAAACACAGTTTGCCCTGCACCCAAACTTCCCTCTGCTTGGCTTTAGATAGTGCTTCTGGCACATCGTCACTCCCTAGTGTTACGTTACTCCCTTGGATTTCATCATGAGCTACACTAACAATATGTTTCTCCCTAGTGTATTCATAGAAAGTGTCGCTCATGATAAAATCTAACCTGAGCAAGGACGAGTGGTACCTTAGCATGCCTGCCTGCAGACCTAGTCTGTGCGCCAATAATGCCACCCCTTCACCAAAACTCACCGCAGCCAGACCCAGAACCTGCGGTGCACCCGAAGCAGTGGTTGTCACACGCTATCCTCCAGTTCTCTACATCGCTCAGGCTCTACGAACAAGCAGGGGTAGGTGTTGTCAAGAAGCGAATCAAAAAATAGAGGCGCTATTCCTGCTGTGAGTAGCAAGTGGGAAAAGGCATTACAATGACTGGGGGTTCTAATAAACACTAGCACGCAAAGGGGGCGTTACACCTGCTTAGTGGCTAGTTACAGCCAGCTTGATTGCTGCACATTAAAGCTGTAAAGTTTCTACATATACAGGCTTCTTATGCATTACCTTTCCTCAACAAGGGACCCTCACAACATGAACTGCTCATCAACGCAGGTCAACAGTAGGAGCATCGTAAGCAAGCACACATGACTGCTGTGTCTTCTGGCCTCAATTTATCTGTGTTGCGCATTGGCCACCACAAACGTACAAGCCAGTGAAGGCAGTAGCGTGGGAAGTCAAGGTAGTCCCCTTACTTCCTTGACCCCAAGCCCAATTTCACTCTCACCCTCAGAAATCTGCCTTATTTGTTTTCTGGTGGGGCTCAGGCTCGTGTGCTAACAGTTAATGTTCTTTCTTTGCTGCACTGGTCGTTTATCATCATAATTTATTGATTTCTACAGGAGTCTGCCATTTACTCCGCCCCTTGACTGACCTGCAGGTCAAACACGGAGGTGTGTGAGCGACCTCCCCCGGGGGGGGCCATCCCAATCTCCAGCTGCTGGTTGAAATCACAGTCGTACACTCGGCCATCCCAGCCCACAGACAGGGTGTCCCTGCACATTAGGTTCTCTGCAGCCATGGGATTGTAGCTGCTCACGAGCAGCTGCATGTACTCGTCCAGCTTCTTGTTCTTCTGCAGATTTGCAGCAAGTGCGGGAGGCGTAGGTAGTTAGAAGGGGAGTGCAAGTCAAATTGCGGGTGGAAAATTATAGGTTGCAGCAAGAGGCATTGAGCGTGAGTGCTTCAAAAAGAGGACAAAGATCAAGGAAAGTAAATCCACCATGGGTGGTAGAAATAGGGGTCAACAAGGACAGGGCCGTTTTGTTAGTACGTGGTTGGGTAGGCTTTGTAACGCAGCTCACCACATTGTAAAACTGTAATGCACGCATGCGCTCTCTTATATTCTCAGCTGCCTGAAGCGTTGCTTGCCCTCAAGAACAATCTAGCAGCACTTTCCCTTACTCCAAGACCACAGGATTCTTTTGATAACTAGGTAGCTAGCAATCTTCTAGTGACTAAGCTGCCCTTACTGCCACCAGAATGCAGCACCACTGAGACAAGACGCGCGCCCATTGTTCATACCAATGCTACCATTTTGCGCTTTCATTAACGCAAGGCCTGCCTTTTGCAAAATGCCCAAATGATTAGGCAATTTAAGGGTGTTTTACTGCTTCCCCCCCTCCTTAAGTGCCTCTGGGAGCTTGTGCTTCTGCTGCTGGAGTATGGCCGCCCTGCATGCAAGCACACCGTGCTCCACCTTCAGGAGCACCTGAGTCGCAGCAGCTCTACCCTCGTGGTTCTCTCCTGTAGAAGCTTGAACCCCCATTGGAGACTGTGCACGGGTCTGTCCAAAGTCCAAATGGGGGGGGGGGGGAGATGCTTGCTGATCAGCAGCAGGTGCTTAGAGCTTCTGAGGCTGAAATTGAGTAAGATTCCTTGCTGAATTTCAGCTTCAGAAGGAATTACGTACGCTTCTCAGGGTGCAACTTGGCCGTAATGATGATGGTTGCCCCTGAAAATGGTGGGGGTCCTATGCGGAGCCCAGAATAATCCCCGCTGGAAAGTCAAAGTTTTGCGAGGTCGGGAAAAACTCATTTTTTCCGGCCTAACTTGTTATGAGGAGCCTCAATGATTATTCATTTACTCGCAAAACAGCTTAGTAATACAGTAGACAAATGGTACGAGATGCCATGTGTAGGGCGTGGTGTGTTATCGACGGTTTGTTGTTGTGAGGGCAAGGAGGATTAAAACATGTGGAACCTATCACAAACAGCACCAACACACACCCACTTGCAGGGTTGGCCAGGGCCGTGTATGAAGATACATTTGAAGGTTCCCCAGCCTGAAGTTCCGTGAAAATCACAGTAAATTAATACTGTCCTGGCCTAGTAACCCTTCTGTTCCCATTCTCACTTACCGCAAGGTAGTCTGCAAAGCGCTTGATGGGCATATTGTTCAAAGCAAGGAGAGTAGTAAATTCAATGCCGTACGCCCCTCGCAGCTCAGATCGATAAGCAGGCTCTAGCTTCTCCTGGCGGGTGAGCAAGGTGCAGTGTCACACAGCGGTAAGTGCCCTTGTTACACACTATGTTAAGTGCCCTTGCTATTGTTTGAAACAGGTCACTCGACAGACATCAGAGCTCATCCATGGAGCAGCAGAACAACGAGAGTGACACACACACGTACACACACATAAAGCGCATACCCACATACACCAATGATGGCAGACACATACAACACATACACACACAATGCATGTCTGCGTACATGTTTTAAGCACAAACATATCAGCTGAACCTGCAAGCGATCCTTCTTCAAAGTACAAACACCTGAGCTGGCGAGAGGAAGGCACCGCTTGGGTTGTATACCAAGTCCAGCTTCAGGCCGGTGCCAGGAATTCCGTAGCCTTGGGCGTTCAGGAGCTGCAGTGACAGCAGGAGACAAGGACAAGTCACAAGAGCTCAAAACACCTTGTCTGTCATATAAGACTTCGCTTTGCAGCATGATGTGAATGCCTTAAATGCAGCTTGTTAACAAGATGCAGTCAGACTTCGATATTATGTCATATACAACGATATTCTGTCGTTTATGCCGTCCCTGCGAGCCCTGCATATTACCTTGACAACATAAAGTGCAGGAACTTGAAACAGATCACTGCTGCACTGCACGTTGACTGCATCAAGTTGATAATAAAGCGATGAGCAAGCTTGTCACCAAGCTGCGCTCATAAGCTTGAATGTTTTGGTCAAAATCCTTGCAGCTACGCATTGCACGTTACCAATCTCACACCCCGACTCATTTTGTGCACACCAAAATAGGGGTGCAGTTTTTGAGGCTCACAAGCCTTTCCGATACTGTTCAACACGTACTCCTGAACAGGGCCAAGCACTCACCTTCAGGCCTGCAATGCTGCGCTCAAACACACCAAAGCCACGCTGTGCGTCCACGTTCTCTGAGCCGTAGCAAGGCAGGGAAGCAACCACATGGACCCTGCATCACACCATAAACGAAAGTTCTCCACCGAGTTTCGTGTCGTCCATGTGGACATGAACATGTTTCAGGTGAAATGCTTCATTCTGCAATGCTGATAGCATAGTGTCATAAAACAGACTACCTACACAAACTGCCCGGACACGCAAAACCCAGCAAAACCGAGTGCTGCCTATAAGGAGGAAAACCAGACCTGTGCTTGGCCAAATACTCAGCAAGGTCCTCCTGACCAGGCTCTAGCAGAGCTGTGAGGTTGCAGCGGTCAATGATGTCGGGCACACCAATTTTACGTGCCTCCTCTACGATGTACCTGTGCGTGTGTTCGTAATAGTGTCTCTATCTGTGCGTGCTTATGCTTGTGTGTGAGTAATTGTGAGGGTACTTGTGGGCGTGTGTGTGTATTAGTTTTTGTGTATTTGTGTGTGTGCGTGTGTGTGTGCGTGTGCGTGTGTGTGTGCACGTGCACTTGTGGTGTGTGGCAAGCCTGTGCGAGCAGGTGCAAAGGGAGTACGTTACGTATTACTAGAGTTGGCCAGAACCATATATACATGGTGTATATACGGTATTTTTGGCAGTGAAATCACCAGATATATGGTCATATACGGTGTATGTATATATACGGTTCTGGCCAACCCTACTTGTTACGCTATGTTGCAAGTTTGGCTGCGACATTGATGGTGTCCTGCTCGCACACAACATAGTGAGTATATGGGGCTTTATAATTATGAACAAACAACGCTGAGTACCATATGATGAGGGACTGTATGCAGCCTTGTTGTATGGGCGTCTTGTTGAGGTACACGTCTATGCTTGTCCGCACAGGCCTTATGTGCCTAACAAACACCACCTTACCCAGTGCAGTGAAGTCCCAACATAAAATCTAGAAACCAGAGAGCGAGCAATGAGGCAGGCCGTTTATTGAGATAAGATGCAATGACAATACATGACATGGGTGCAGCACTCTGCGCTTGAACTGGAACCTCCCCCATAACAATGATGCACATGAAGGAGAAGGGTTTCTTAGTCCAAACCTCAACGCAAATCCCGGGCGCATTTGCGACACTCAATCATCAAGCCACCATGAATGAGCCAAACACTCCAGGCATCCACAAGAAAAAGAGTGAACCATGGCAGACCTGAATTGTGGGTTGAGTTCTGGTGCTCCTCCTGTAATGTCCAGGGCTCTGATGGATCCTGGCTCTGAATTACGCAGCAGCTGTAAGCACTGGTCTGCGGTCTCCCTACACAGTGTGCGGTGAACGAGAAACATGACGTGTGAAATGCAACAAGACCACGGGAAATGCTACTCCATTACCCCTGCCTCATTGAATGTCAGTATTAATAAGACCCAACAAGCTCCCCTCGTGCAAGCCTGCGCCCTCAACACAACAACGTGCACAAGGCGTGGGGACACGCTCCTCACCTCTCCATGACTTCCTTGCGTTTGGGGGAGCTCTCCACGTGGCAATGGCTGCAAGCTTGGTTGCAGTAGAGCCCGATGTTCAGCTGCAGGATCTTTGTGGCAGCGCGCTTTAGAGGTTTCACGCCCTTTGCCTGCAACAATTGTGACGTTTCTTTTGGCTTTTCTGCTGTTGAAGCTTGACCATACACGTGACAAATGGAAACCTGGGAGCTATGCCCAAGACCTATTGACAAACAAATCGACAAAAAAAGGAGCTAGCTACATCAACACTCCTTCGTTGAGTCTCTTCCCAACCAACCTGTGACAGCGCGTAGAAACTGGGAACACCAAGGTTGTCAAGGCTGCGTTGACGCTTCAGGCGCTCCTCACGCGTGAGTGCCGCCTGACCCCTGGCTGCCAGGGACTTCAAGTGCTGCTGGAACTCCACATCCGCGTCCATGTCCTCCAGGGTCTGAGGAATCAGGGAATCTGCAGTGACACCTTCTTGCGTTGTCTGCCTGCAGCAGCATGGAGGAGTTGGCTTGAATTACAATCATTCATGCTGTGAGTTCACACTCCATACCCCCTCAAAAGACAAGTGTACTTGCCCTGCAGCAGCGAGGGGAGTCACAGCAATCCTCCGATTTATCCATCTATTTCCAGTCCTGCATGAAGCTGTAGCTGGGACAGGCGCTGGGGCACTGATGTGAGTCGCGAGTTGAGGAGAGACTAGAAAGGCCTTTGCAGTCATCATTCTCTTGTGTAATTAATGTATAAAATGACTTGCGTGAAATAGAGCTCAAACCTTTTTACGACTAACGCGTTCCGGTAGATTTTAGGTCGAACCTGTATTCAATTTTGGGGTCTGCCTTTAACCTAAATCTGCCTTTAACCTAATATGCAAAATTCGCACTTCAACAGGCAAATCTGTGACAATTTGTGACTGGCACACGGTTCAGGATGAGGAACACGTTTTGCTGGACTATCCGCATGAAGAACTTGTCAACCTTTGCACACAGCATCGCCAGCTTGTCTTCCCACTTCAGTATGAGGATAGCCGAACTCGTTTGACGACCTTCTTCAACCCTGGTTGTGTACCAGATGTGTATTATTGTGTGGACTCTTTTGTGACTGAGTGTCCACGGGGCAGCCTTTTCGGTATTGGTTACAGGCCTTTTCCCTGGCTTCAGATGCCCCCCAGAGGTATATAAAGCGATGTGATTGTACCATGCCCTGATACGGACATTGCATGCTAGTTAAGGAAAAGTTTTAATAACTTGTTGACAATACTCCCTTCAGCCTAGCAGTCGCACATTTTGACTGATGGCTTTATCTGTTACTCTGTTGACAATATTCCCCAACTGAGCTGCACCTTTCTCCTGGGCCAGAACTGTGAAGGGTCGTTCACCAAGATATTGATCGAGTGGATGTGATAAGGCGTGAACCCACTTATTAGATGCATAAAGCTCTTCTGCTTTACCAGTTCCTTTGTTCATACTTAAAAGGACGGAGTGTATATCAATAAAAATTAACATGTTTGAAGGACGAAGATTCTACTTGTTGTAACCTGTATACCAATAAAGAAAAGAAACGAAGAATTACGCAGGCAGTGAAAGCCACTCCCCACATAAATTAAGGAAAAGGAGCCACTTTGGTACCGAGTACCGTAAAGCTCCTCCACCGCGAATGTATCTGTCACGGTTGTATAGCAGCGAGTGTGTCGGGGCACACTCACCTGGATGTTGTTGTGAGGTAGTGGGCTCTCCACGCTCGAGCCACACCGTCAAAGTCACCGAGCTTAATGGCAATATTTCTTATTATATTAATACTCCTGCTCCTTCACTTTGCCCGGGGAAAGTTCCCTTACTCACACTTGTGTGGCTAGTGTGGCTGGTAATTTACACAATATGCATTAGATATTATGTAAACAATGATTTATGCAACGCCTGGAATGTTACAGCGAAAAGGAAAGGAAAAATCAATGGGGATCAAGAGGGTTGCAGGCTTGGCCTGAAATCGACTCCTCCTGATGATAGTTGATAACAGTACTGGAAAGGGCACGTCTGGTATGGACAAGTTTAGCAGCAAAGTTCACAGAGTGCACATGGAGCTTAGAGGCAAGCTTCTTAACTCTTTGAGAATCGAGACCCAGATCCTTGAAAGGCTTCAGAATGTGAGTGTTGTAGATGGTGCTACCCACACCCAAAAGGATGATGCGGAGAATAACGGAGGCTCCTTGGAGAGAATGTTGCAGAGGTCTTTGTGCTGCTCCTTTGCGGCGTTCAGCAGGTTCTGAGGTCTGGTGTCCTCACAATACTTGATCTCGACGAGGTGGATGTCGCGCCGAGTCTTGTTGAGATCTTTAGGTCAATGCTGTCTGAGGTTGGTGGCTTTACTGGTGGCTGGCGGTGCTGCTGGTAGGGTGCTCCCAGTCTCCCTCAATTGCCCCTTGCCACTCCGAAGAACCCACCCCCTTACATTTGTTTGTTGTTTTTGTGTTTTTGCAGCGATGGGAGTAACCAGCACAAAATCTGGGCGGCTGGAGATATATCTGTCTTTATCTGAGAAGCAGGGTGGGAAGAGCCATTTGGGAACTAATCTACTTTTAGCTGTTTCAGGAATCTGCAGATTTTGCATGGTCATCCGTTCGTTGCTGCCTATATCCATGGAGACATGTTCCTTATTTGCGTGTGTCGGCACCCAGAAAGGATGTGCAGGGCACTGTCTACTTGTGGGCAGAGGGGGCAAGTTTGACTTGTTGAGAGTTTGAACAATACCGAATGT
>Ga0307951_1000580_pt1 | contig 21216 bp, 17 predicted proteins | sample OrgLakmetagen374_FD_201842 | JGI IMG/M metagenome (GOLD analysis project Ga0307951, IMG submission 201842) | Saline water microbial communities from Organic Lake, Antarctica - #374 | ecosystem: Environmental > Aquatic > Non-marine Saline and Alkaline > Saline | place: Antarctica: Organic Lake... | reverse complement strand
CCCCCTCCCGTGCCCAGGCCTTGATGAGGCCTCAACTAGCAGCCATGCGCAACCCTCAAGCGATGTCAAGCACATGCGATGTCAAGCACATACGAACAAGTCGCAGACATACACACATGCATACACACACAAACGCGCACGCACACACACACACGAGCACGCACACAGGCACACACAACCACGCACACACGCACACACAAAAGCACACACACATACGCACATACACACATACACACACGCAATTACACACACACAAACATGCACAAAGCGTATTAAACAACTCATACACAACACACAAATGAACGCACACACTCACATATCACACATCACACACACACATAAACGCACGCAAAACGCACACACACATACGCGCACACACACACGCATAAACACACTCGCGCACACACACACACACACACACGCAAACACGCACACGCACACACACACATAAACGCACACACGTACGCACACACACGCACACACACACGCACACATACACACACACGAGCACGCACGCAGGCACACACAACCACGTGCACACGCACATACGGGCACAAGCACACACACTTACACACGCACATGCACGCACACACCAAATTACACACACGCAAGCATTAACATCGTGCTTGGGGCCGGGGGCGACAGCCCCCGGCCTGGGATATTTTATAACACCCTGAATAATTTTGAAAGCAGTTCCGGGGAACCCTGGAAAATTTTACAGGCTGTTCCGGGCCCCCCTGAATAATTTGGGCACCCAGTGTACTTTTCTGACATACGTATATATACGGTATGTACATATACGGCGTATATATACTTATATGATTCTAGCCGACCCTATTTTTGGTCCATTTCCTCACTCACTCTATATTTTAAATCTAAAACGTTGCAATTGTGGTCGGTCATACGTTTGTTTGTGTGACAATAGACAGCGCCGTAATTATAGGATACCGCATTTTTTGTACCATGTCATGAGCTGCGGGATGTGTCATTTGTCTGAAATGTGTCAATTAACTCCTCAACTTGCACTACTTGGGAATGATAGCATGAGATATGAGAGAGCCGCAGGCAGTGTTTTTAAATTGGGACTCCTCTTACTTGACAGTGACCTTGACTGGTGCACGTCAACTGTGCATGCCATGCATATTCCCAGAATCCATATGCCATTTGGCAATATGTACAGGGCAGCAGATTTGGACATGAGTGTTAGCGGGTCGTTACTCAGAGCAGAGTGAAGCAGTTTGCATGCAATGAGATGCTTGTGCTCACATGATTATAAAATGGAGACCTTTACAATTCATATCTGTGGCAGACCTGAAGGTGCTAGCTAGCTAGGTAAGTACCACTTCATACCTGGAAAGGTATGTGAACCATCCTCCAGCTTGCAGTTCCAGCATGGCAAGAGAGCCTGTGCCGTCATTCTTTCATAGGCTGAGGAGACAAGCTGGAAAGATTTGACCGTGATACGTATGTGTGCAGAGTAAAGAGTGTGCGTTGCTATGTGTGCATGTTTGTCTACAAAACCATCCTTGCCTACCTTTCTCCCACGCAGGTGTACAGGGCTGGAATCTTTTGCTAACGCAGGATGGCTGCTGCCTGACATTGACGACGAGGATGCAGACGAAAATCATGTGAGCAGGACAACAGAATGGTTATTAGCATGTTTAAAGGCATGATGGTTACGTGTTTGTATGCAGGTAGGTGTTTCAAATCTGTCTAATATGGTAATGCAACAAACACGCCTCCAGCAATAGCAACACGCCGTGAACACACATGCAGATTGGACGTTACACGTTGTCACACCTAACCAACTTGATGTCATTGGATCTGGGTTTTGATCACACATGCAGATTGGACGTTACACGTTATCACACCTGACCAACTTGACGTCATTGGATCTGGATGTCATAACCCCAGAAGCAGTGCCCTTCATAGCTCAATTACCAAAACTGCAGAGCTTGGCCTGCGGTGAGTCAGCGCTCTTACTCTTTGTCTGCACTTACTGTAATTTCTTTCTCTTCTTTCTCTGTGGTATACGGCACCAAGGCGGCTCCTTGTCCTTGCTTTAATGTGGGCGGTGCTTTCTCTGCCTGTGAAGTCCTCATCCTTTATTTGGCAGCCCTCACTCAATCGTGCACGCATCCCACTGAGTTTGCCTGCTTGCTTGTTCAAGGCCAACATCTTCGTTTCAGCTCCCTCCGTGCTTGCATCAAGATGTCAGACATGGAGGGAGCTCTTCTGGCATGGGCTCCTTCCACTTCCTGCTGTCATCAGATGTTGATGTGATTCTAAGCAAACATGAATGAGCAAGACAGGGCCGGCAAGCTCTTGCCTCCTTTTGTCCAGGTACCATGTCGTCTGACTACTGGTTTGTGTCTCTTGACAGATGGACAACACAGAGCTGTCTGACCCTCCCTATTGCTGAACCTTCTATTTGACAACCTGCAATTAATCTTATAGCGTTATTGTTGGCACAGAGCAGAGGGTGTACGATGATAAGCAGGACGCTATGCGCAAAATTAAGAAATTTTGCACGAGTGTACTGAAAGCAATTGGGTGTTGGAAGTTCAAGGAGAAGTCTGTGGCTGTCTTGTTTGACGTCCTAGCAAGGCCTGGCCTCACTGCTTCTGTCCTTTCCGAGTTTTCTTCCGCCGTGTCATGCATCACTGGTCTACACCTTTTTGGTATGTTCCTGTACAAAATCGCAGCCTACGCTCAAACACTTGATTCCCGGACTGCCACTCTTTGTTGCAGACATGCAAGACATAGACGAGACAGAGCCGGTCGACATGTGTATTCTTTTAAATGCCATGGCTCAGGCGGGCTCACTGCCCAGGCTGTCCTGTCTGTGCCTCAGAGATGCGCTTGTCCAAAACTCCATGGGCCTCTCAACGCTGCGCCAGCTGTCTGCTGTGAGTATGAGTCTGACTGCTTGAGTGCTCATGTGTCCTGACCTGAATGTAGCCACAAATCATCTGACGTAGTATGGGTTTCTGAGCACAAGTGTGTGTGTTGTTTGCTGCATGCAGGTAACGGAACTTGACTTGGGCAATTTGGAGGTAGAAAATGAGACCTCGGAGACAGCAGTCGCAGGTGTGGGCGCCATTTGTGCTGCAGACATGCTAAGAGAGGCGGATGCACCAAAACTGCAGGTGAGCAGCTGTTACTGTGTTACTTCCCTCTGCTGCACTTTCTCCTGCCCTTGTTGCTCCTTCGCTTTTGTCTTCTGGGTGCAAAGCCGGCTGTTCAGGTTGGCCTCTCCGTCTTCTGTGTCTTCTGTGCCCTGTGTCTTCTGTGTCTTCTGTGCCCTGTGTCTTCTGTGCCCTTGCAAACAGCCAACCTAGCTCAACCAACAACTTGCTTTCTTGCCTCTGGTCATGTGTATGCATACACACGTACACACACGTACACACACATACACACACGTACACACACACAGCGTCTTGTCATTTCTGGATGGTATCTCCCCCAAGCCAGCATCCTGAACCCGCTGACGTCCCTCACACACTTGGACGTATCAAATGCGCCGGACATAGAAGATTCCAACCCCTTCCTTGCCTGGCTGAATTGGCCTCCTGACCTATTCTCCCACTTGAAGCATCTCACGCACCTGACATGCAGGTGAGTGGAGCAGCATGGTGGCAGCAAGTTGTGCAAGCTTTCACGGTCCTAGATTAAGACAGTGACACTCTCTGCAGTCAGGGCCGTGATGGTGCTGCACTTGAGTAACTAGGCCCCTAAAACCTAGAGAAGCTGTCTGTTCATTGGCACTTTTCCATCTTTTAAAAGCTGACTATAACGTTCTCTAGTGAGCCTGCATTTCTTGACTGGACAGGCCATCATATGGTAAAGGAAAGGAATCACGCTCCTTCAAAGGAGCAGGATGCCTTCATATAAAATGCCATCCTCCTCTTCTTGCTAGAGGCCTCTTCACACCCATTGCTCTCCTCAATTTGAAAAGAGTGTATGCAGGATGACAGAAATAACAGGGCACCTCTTATAATTTGACGAGTTTTGATCAGAAATGGTAGCGCATGAGCTGCTTGGTTGTCTGTTCCACCTCTGCATTCCAAGGCCCGTGTCTTTCCTTGCACTTGAAAGAGTGTCAAAGGAGCAAATCGTTTGTAAATTGCTGACGTGCAAATGTGCTCACATTTTTTGGGCATATGCCTGTGTTCTCACGTTCAGGTACACAAACTTTGGGGATGCCCAGTTTGTGCGTGCGCTGACGTGCTCCCCATCGCTGCAAGTGCTTCGTGCAAAGGGCTGCCGGTGAGTGTGGGAGGGGCAGTGGCTTGTGATGCTGCACGGTCCCTTGTGTAGGTGCAGGAGGTGTATGAGTGTGCTGCCTAAGTGCAGCACGCAAGGTAGCGTTACCGGTCTGACGTGTGCTAGCATAAACAAGGCAGACGTGTAACTCAGAGGTGTGCTAGCGCAAACAAGGCAAACACAGTAGCGTGACTTCTTTAACATGTGCTTCCTTACACAGCCTCACGTGGATGCTCATGTCGCAAATACAGCTAGGACATCTTCCACATGCACACAAGGCGTGCTTGATGCACTCCTGCTCACATTTAGCTCATGTGTGCTGCATCTACGTTAGTGCTGTGCAAGGCATGGCTGAGACTGCAAACCTAAGCATGCACAGAGGGTGCCTGTGCTGTGTCTGATTCCATGTGCAAGGCGCAGGATTTAAAAATAAAGGCAGAGTGCAAAAGGGAAGAGGATTGCCAATATCATGGATTGCTGTGTCAGAAACACGCAGCTCGTAAAGTGCTGTTGTCGGTCCTTGTAGAGATTTGTCATTATCATGTGAGCAGATGAGGCCAGCCTTTGACGTGCCTACCAAAGCTGCATTCTTCCTGCCTCCAAGCCATCCAGCCCATTCCCTAACCCTACTCCTCTCCCATTCACATTTCTTTCATTCAAACACCATACTGCTCACACAGGGTGACTGAGCTAGGTGTGCTGCGTGCATGCCACCCCGGAGCAGCACGTGCCTCGCTGATCCAATTCTACCGGCGCCTCCAGATCTTAGCACGGCACCACCCCGAACACTTTATGCCGTACATCAGCATGCAGCTGGGCTTACCATTTGCCGCCATCAGTCCTGCACTACCAAGTTCATCATCCCCTCTGGAGGGGGAGCTGCAAAAGGGGGGAGTACCTTTGCACGTCAGGGCTCCTTTACAAGAGCTGGACTTAAGCTCACAGGTGCAGTACTGCTGCTGTTGTGTGTGTGTGTGTGTGTGTGTGTGTGCGTGTGTGTGCAAGAGCGTGTATGTGTGTGTTACAGCGTATGTGTGTGACATGAGGAATGGATGCTCGGGCGTTTTGCAGGGCTTTTTGTGAGTGCCCTGCCGGCTAGGTCTGGGTGTTGCGTGCATCGGCGTCTGTTCATACAGGGTCACCTGATGGCGTGATACTCCTTCTTTTACTCTGTTGGCTTGAGCGTCGTGTGATGTTACGTCACATGGCTGCCCATGTTGTGCTGTGGTTTGCTTGAGGGAGCGAGGATGCAGTGCTTGAGTACGATACCTATTCACTAAAATATGCATTGCATCCTCCTTTGCTTGCAAAACTTCCTTTGCTCTGTATCAATAAAGCATGCATTTGTGTGCATGCATGCACATGTCAGCGCACATTCGCGCTTACATACACACATAAGCAGGCACGCACACCCCTAAAACACACCAACACACAAGTTATGTACATGACATGCAAATGTATTCATTATTTCACACCCTGCAGCAGGTGGATGCGGTCCCATCCTCTTCAACCAGCCATGCTCGTTTCAAGTGCAAGATTGGGGATGCAGGCGCCCTTGCCCTCGCTGCTAGCTTACCTGGATTGAAAAGCGTAAGGTGTGGACGATTAACGCATGTGTGTACATGGGTATTTGCGTAGCATTGTGTGTTTGTGTTATCTTTCTTGTTGCTTACTTTTTTCAGTGGAGTATGCGTGCGTGCATTTGAGTGTGTTTGCGTATACATCGTGTGTTTGTGTCGCTTTTTACTTATCAATATCACACTGTGTGGGGTTTTGTGCAGCCAAATGTTGAAATTTTGATATGCTTACTCTGCCTAAACAGTACATACAATTATACGCTCACATCCACGCGCACATAAGCCTCAAGCTCTAACACTTGCTCGTGCAAACACACACCCACACACAGAGCGCTCACACACACACACACACACACACACACACACACACACACACACACACACACACACACACACACACACACACACACACACAGAAAGTATGCACACCGACACATGCACATGCAGCCTGCAAAACTGCCCTTTGGGACCTGTGGGGTGGTCAGCCCTATCAGCGCTCAACAGCCTTGCGTATCTGGACATTCGACGCTGGTGAGAATGGGGCTGCTGCAAATGAAAAGTAAAAATGAGTGCCAAAAGAGCTGTGTGTTTACTTGATTGAGAGCACTTGACTTTCAAACAGGAACGTTAAGGAATTTAGTATGAATAGAGCTCTGACATGAGCCGCGGGGCTAGACGTCTTTTCATTTTGGGAGATTTCTGGTTGCATTATTTGTGCAAGGCCTATGACAGGGGGGTTCCCAACGTACGTAATTGTTGGGGCTTAATTTTGTAATGCTGGGTGCAATGAGAGGTGGTTTGTCCACCGATACAATTTGTGTTTTAAAGATTGTTTGTGCTGAGCTCTTATGAATGATACCTTTCTCAAAAATTTGGCGTCACAGAGTTGACACCAGGCACATCATACACTGATACAAATATGGGTACTCACGCATAGACATGCAACAATCCACACACACACACATACACACACACACACACACACATATGCGCACACACAAACACACATGCATGCAAACATAACCACATGTACAAACATGTACGCACGCATCGTCTAGTGGCGGAGCTGGGAAGCTTCTCATGTTCCTTGCCGAAGGCCAAGCTGACACCGCAGCAGCACAAGAGCAGTCCAAAAAAATCGTGGAGGAGTTGCACACAGGTTCGTGCAAATTCTTTTCAATTGCGAGCAGAAGTTTGACCTCGCTCCTTTCTTCCGGCTCACCGCACCTGTTTGTGCTGACCGGCCGTGAATTTATGATGACCTAGCCATTAGGAGATAATTGAGTACAGCCGCCGCTCATCCCGTAAGCAAAGTTCACGCCAAAGTAAAGAAAGATTTGGATTTCATTACCTTAAGATAGCAGAGGCCACAGGGCGGGCAGCAGATGTGTGACATGCTTTTTCTCCTTTCTTTAGAAGTCCTTGCTGCCTTTCATTGATGCTCCATCTGGGCACGTGTACGCCGCACCTGCGATACAATTTTAAAATACTGTGTGAGGTCGCCTCACGTCTTCACAGCATGTTTGTGCTTTGGGCGCGATAACATGGATCCGTTCCTCACATGAAATCTGTGCCTTTACTCCCATGTTTTTGTTTGCGCAGGGTTTTGTGCGCGCCTTATAGATTATGCACAGAGGGATTCGTGGCTTCCAAACGCAGCAGCAGAGGAGCAGGGGTCATTCCAGCAGGTGAGGAGGTATTGTTCACGCAGGCACTGTGTCAATAAGTGCAGATATCAGATATCACCTATTTTTCCATACAAGCACAGCTGCATGCATGCACGCATGCACACGCAGACAGTCACCAAAAACACATACATATGCATACTCACACACACACAGACACACACACGCACACACAAAATTACACACACACACACACACACATCACGCACACACACACACATCACGCACACACACACATCACGCACACAAACACACGCACGCACGCACACAAACTGACAAAACCAAGCGTGGACGCATACACATACACACATGCAGGGGCCTAAGCCATCTCAAGGGCCAGGTGCTGGCAGCATAAGCGCTGAGGATGTAAAGAGCATAGAGGCTATCAGCAACGCCTGGCTTGCTCGGCTCAAGGAGTGTGTGCACAATAGTAACTGCAGGCCGTTGTACCCGTCCCTCACCAAGCTCATGGTATGCTTGTTATGCGTATGTGTGAGTTTGGGGGGGAAAGGGGGGTGAGGCACTGCTGGCAGTGCCAGCCTGGCACATAATGAAGGCATGCAATCGTTGCTATCCTTACACAAGGATGTTACAATGTGTCTCATGATTCATTTCTTGCTGACAGCGCAATCTCCCTGCAGGAAAATAAAAAAAACCACCGTGCACAAGTATAAATCACCTGTCTGGCCAATCTATCTTTTTAAATGCTTCCCGGGCATATCCACACAGGTGACAGACGACAGACGGACCGAGCCAAGTGCCGTGATTTTGGCGTCACAAGTTGACTCCCTGGTAGGCTGCCTGCTAGTGTGCTGCCTCCTGCACTCATACACGTTGCAGCAGCGACTGGTGCACACTTGCGCAGCATGATTTCAGGGTTGGAACAACAGTGATACTTGAGTCTTGACACATACACACATGCACACTCACGCACACGCACACACGCACATACATACATACATTCATACACACATTCACACTTTCATATTCGCGCACGCACGCATACACACACACACACACAGGCCAATGCTGTGGCACATGGCAAGTGCAGGTTGAGAGAGCTGGTAAGATTGTTTGCAATCACTGAGGCAAGGTGCTTTAGCGAAATTGCTGCAGTTGAGCAAGATGACTGCAATAAAAAGGGAAAAGGGAAAAGTGTGAGGAGAGTATTACAGGCTTCAAACTTGTAGAGCCGTCTAAAACAATACATACGTGCTTTTAATGTCTGTGAATTTTTTACATATCCCTCCAAAATTATGTGCTTGTAGGTTTTTGGCTCTGAATAACCCAACGTGATGCATGTTGAGCAGAGTTCTTCTACTTATATCCATGCTCTAATGCATGATAAGTTGCTGCACACAAATAGGCACAATTCAAGCAGTGGTGACAAATACATCACGCCGGGTTGCCCACTTTAACTCTGCACACCATGTATGGCTGTTCAGTGCGTGGACATGGACAAGGATGAAGACGAAAACGACGCAAGCGATTACACAAGCTCAGCTGGTGACAGTGTCGAGGAGGCTCCACTGCCTCCGAACCAGGAAGCCTCCCAAGTGCGTGTGGTTGGGTCTGTGTGGTTTTTTAGTTATAGGATATCAGTCTTAAGACCAGGTGCATTTCAACAACAGAGCCAAAGCGGTCTCCTGCGTTGATGCTGATGTGTTTTTCCTTTGGCATGTGACACCTATAGCAGGTTGACATTTGAGCAGCACTAAATACTTGAACCAATCATCCTTGCTCACTCCTAAACCTGCCCGCAGCAGCAGGGGGGAGGATCACAAGATGACGAGATGGATGAGGGCAGTAGCAGTGAAGGAGGGAGCGAGGGGTGGGAAGAAATGGTGCGTTGCAATGACGTGTATAGGAGTTGCTCTGCCCTGAGGCTGTCTAGAGACTTCTTGATCTTATCCTGCTCGTTGGATTCTTCACACATGCACACAAATACACACACTATTTTACCCATTTTCTGTTTTAGTGTGGCATTCCTGCTCATGCCTGCACACGTGCGTGATGTGTCTCAACATTCAAATTCGTTTGATTCCACCAACAAGCTCGCCCCACCTCTAAACATTGCCGTGTGCCGTGTGGTGCAGGTGTGGGGCCAGGACAAGGAGCTAGATGACCTAGCCAAGGCCAAGCTAGAGGCGCAGCAGCTGCCTCAACTCTTGCAGCACGTTAATTGCAAGAGGTGGTTGGAGGCAGGATTGCTAGTGGTCAAAGCACCTGTCTTGGAAGAAGATGACGACAATATGTGAACTATTCTGCCACATACACGTTATTGTGGTCAAACGTGAAGGGAAATCAGCAGGCAGTTCCCGAGCGCACAGCAAGCTGTAAGAAATCAAATGAGTCACTACTTCTCATATAAACATATTAATCGTTTCTGAGCCAGGGGAGGCAGTGTTAGCGACAAAATAAAAGGAAGCATTTCTAAGAGGCGCGATAAAGGCACGCGCTCCTTATTTGATTTTATGTTGCAAGATATTTTAAAATTTACTGGTGAATTGCCACACCCCCCTGACTGACCCAAACTAGCTGGGAAATTGGGGACCTTACTTTGTGATCAGGTCAGCTCACATACGCAAGCCCGTTTTGTGCAAAGTTTTGTGTGCGCGATATAAATATTTGTAAAATTCCAAATTACTTTCGGATCTGGGAATACCGCCTCCAGTTGGCAACAAACGTGCAATATTGAAACTGCAGTTAAAACTGGGTCCAAAATGGAGGTCCAGCACTATCCAGCACTGAGCTTCTTGTGCAAGACGTTTTTCTTGGTATATAGCCGAATAAAGGTGCCAGATGAGCGCTTTTGGCTCACAAAGGATAGAAACACATTCCTTCATAGCAGAATTGTGAGACCACCCCAGAACGGCTCGTTTCTTTTATTAAAAAAAATAGTTTTCTATAGAAGCCTTTTATGCTACCGAAGTTGTTATGCTACCGAAGTTGTTATTTCGGTTAGGGGTGGCCGACTCGTGCAAAATATGATTAATATTGTTTATATTTATATAATTACCGATGATCGTATCTAGCTAGCTTTAATTAGTCTAACATCGCCAGCATGCAATTGACGTGATAGGGGATGCCCCTGAACTTTACAGAGGTCAGTGCTCGCTTCTTGCTAAGACTGTTCCCAAGCTTCAACTACCTTCTAAGACCCGCCCTTTTCCTAAGCTCAGGCTGAGAAGCCCAAGGCCACAAAGGACCTCTTTGTTCCTAATCCCAATGCCCGGCCCTGGGAGCTTGAAGGGGAAGTAATACCGGAGCTGATTCGCAGGGTGAGCTTTAGAAATGCGCAATTCTTCAAAAAGACAAACAAACCCACACACACACACTCTCAACGCTCACACACACACACACACACACACACACACACACACACACACACACACACACACACACACACTTACCACACGCATACACACACACACACTCTCTCTCTCAACATACATACACACACACACTTACCACACGCATACACACACACAATCTCGCACATATTTACATTAACACATGCTCAAACCATCACACAAACACACATGCACTAAAAAGCATGATCACGTGAATGATGCACACCACATTGCACATCAGAAATCGTTATCATATTGCCATCATATTGCTGTAAAAAAACATGCAATACTGCCAAATCAACTATCGTTATACACACGTTCTAGGTGCATGCAAACAGCAACTATGTTTGATTACTAGTATTAGCCGTTCCAGTACAAATTGGCGCAACAGGTTGACGCGCCTGAGCCCTCGTTGCCGCTAGTTCCAAAACAGAACTGTCAACTTGCCACCTGCCTTTCAGTGTGGTGATGTCAAGGCAGGCCGGATATCCCTCCCTATGGCAGAGAGGTATCTGGACAGGCATGTGCTGGTGTTTAACCGGGACCTGCTGAAGGACCTGTTCACTGAAGCAGATTTTCGCAAGGAGGGCTCGCTGGACATGCATGCCCTTAAAGCAGCACTCTCTGGTGTGTGTTTCGTGTGTGTACATGTGTATGTGTGTGTGAGAGGGCATATGTGATCCAGAGGGGGGAGGGCGTGGGTGTGTGAAACAACGTAGTTATCTAAGCCTACACGTGTGGTGCAACATCCAACAGATGCCCAACACAATTGTACAAGTGATAAGTTACACGCAGTAATCACTCACTATCAATCATCATACACTCTGACTCACATTTAAATAGCACTGGCACCAGCACGTATGCACGCACATAAACTTGCTCACACACATACATATGAATTGTACCATTTGATAGTTAAGCACCAGACCTCATTTTGCTTGCTATACCCAATTCAACCCCTGCAGGTCGCTACCCTAAGCGCCAGCTGCACAATGAATGGCGACAGTTTGCTGCCCTAATCCTTGGGGTGTCAGAGCTGACAATGTGTGAGGACATAAAGCACCCCAAATACTTTGAAGTGAGATACGGTTCATTGAATGTGAAATAGTTAGCATGTATGTACTTGTATATATGTGAATCATTGTCGTGCACGCACTTGCAAGGTGTGTGTAAACGGACTTGCGACCGAGTCTGCCCTGCAGTTTTAAATTGCAACTCATGACAGCGTAAACTTTGCTGTGAACTTTGCTGTGAACTTTTGTGTGACAATTGTTTGGCTGGCCCAAAATTTGGCAAAATGGATTGGTGGTTTTGGGAACTGACTCCTTGTGTAAACGTCTGTGTTTAGAGAGATAAACCCTGATTGCCTGCTCTTGCAATCTTAATCACAGAACATCCAGGAATCGTTGTTAAGTGGACCGCCTCCCGAGCTGCCTCGCATTTCTAAGAAAACATACCGCACCAAGATCATGAAACAGCCTCCCCCAGACGCCAGCACTACCCCTAACAATGATACTGGCCAGGTGGGTCCTTCTATGCAGTTCCGGCTGGGCCAAAGCTGTTTGTCAGAACTTGTGCCCAGGAGGTTGTGCCTGTGAGCATGAAGAGAAGAAAGCTGACCCTCTCAACTCCCGTGTATTGTAAAGCAGCACACAACACCACCAGCAACCACGTGTGTGTGTGTGTGTGTGTGTGTGTGTGTGTGTGTGCAGGTCCTCACAGCAAGCGGGCTGAAAGCTCCAGACCCACTACCCGGTACTGTCACCTCCACCCTCTCATCTCTCAACCGCACCACACGGCAGCACCCTTCCCTACAGGGCTCGACCACGCAGCCCCTCCCAGGCGATTCCCTCACCGCTGGGCGGAGCACCTTCACTGACGTTGCAAGTGAGATGCTAAGGAATGAGTGAAGCCTTCCTGTACCCAGCCTTGCTGCGCATCGGACTCCTCTGTGCAGATTTAACTGTTGATATAACAAAGCATATGAGTGATGTGACAAGCCTCTTGCTGTCCACTTGCGGTGGATTTCAAGGAAGGTAACTGCACTGCCTGAACAACATTTATGCTACAGCCAACTAAGTGCGGTAAGCTCCACTCCCTGTGTGCTGCTTTTCTGCACGCTTCTGATACAGCCACCGAGGTGCCATAATTTATGGACTGTGTGCTGCTTCTCTCCAGACATGGAGCGCTTTGCTGCCTGCTTGGGGATTGAGCCAGAGACAGATCCCAAGCCCCTTGCAGAACGAGATGTGATGCGCTCTGGCAAAGTCACTCTTCGAGCCTACTCCTCTGCTCTACCACCCTCTTCTACCAATCTGCCCACTTCAGGTAACAGGGCCATGTATGTGAGCCAGCATCTTGGCACAGAAGAAACACGGCTGGTTGATGTGTCATTTGACTCCTGATGCTTTTTAGGTAGGCATGACTCATTTTAGGGCGTAACTGGACGAAGTGCGTTGCTGACCTTTTCTTTAACTTGTTTGCGCGCCTGCAGCTCTTCATGTCCTACGAGACTCTGTTCGCAGCACTAGGTCGCACAAGCCCGCCTTTGCACTCCAATCCCAGCCCCTCACTACTTCAGTACTGGACCTAAAGAAAACGCTCGGCGAGAGGATGGACATGTCTTGCACACTGAACAGGTGAATGTCGGATTTAGGGGCATGAAGATCAGGGTCTTCAATTCACTGATTTACCCAAATTTCCTCAGAAATTTGTGAAGTCCGGGTTTCAACCGAATCGGTTGTACGCACTTTGGGCCTGAATAGCTCCGCGGTTGGGCGTCCGTTCTGCGTAGGATTATGATTGTAAATGCCTACGGGCAACCCTTAACGGCTGTGCCGAGTTTCGCGGCGAGCTGTGAGGGTCGGACTTTTGGCGACGACAAGGGCTGGAGAGCGGCACGTTGTGACGGCCTCGAAATGCGGGATTTACTGTTTTGATTCTTACTTAATTCCGTTCAGGAATCGTGCAGCTATCATGCGCCGTCACTTTCTGTGCCTGCATGGAGACCGACGAGGAGGGACTTTTAGCTGGCCACTTTTTGATGCAGTTTAATGCCGCTGTTAGGTACAATCTTTTAACAGCGCAGTTATGAACTTGAATGGATTTGGGAAGCCCTGTCAGTGAGGGGAGGTCCGTTTGTGTAATGTTGCTGTCCGCGACTTTGAAGTCATTCTGGTCGCGTTCTTAAAGCAAGAACGGGTCTGCATGGTGCAAAGCGAGTGCACAGGAGGAGGCCTGATTTTAAAGCAAGGGTCTGCATGGTGCACTGCGAGTGCTCAGGAGGAGGCCTTGTAAAACCGGAAACAAGAAGGCAAAAAGTTTTGCAGGTAGAAATTTGGGCGGGCGGAGCCCTTCTATTCACTGACCAAGAAGTATAAGGAGCCTGCCTTGTAGGATGCAATGTACACCAAGTTGGGACCTGTGAGTCAAGAATATTTACTGTAGAGCTAACATAAAGCGCTGGGCAGCCATCACGTCCTTGTTTAAACCCTATGTTTTGGAATCAATCGTTAGTCAGGTCTCTTGTATGGGGGAGGTACCCCTTCACATCCCCTAATGTACGACTGAGGTTACATAAAGGTATATATGTATGTGCAACATTAGTGTACAAGAGGTTGAAAATGGGTGCCAGGGCAAAACGCAGGGGCTGGACTGTTGCTACTGCTCCTGCCTGATTAGTGGCATGAGTAATAAAGAACGATTTCTCGTGTAAACCTCACCATTTCTTCTAGCCCGGGTGAGTTCAGGGTTAAACCACACCAACCATACATATTTAATGAAAGGAGAGGGGATTGCCCCAATTGAACTTAAGCGTGGGCCTGTTTGCATGAGCAAGAAATGGTGCAATTTTGACATGGAAACATACTTCCTGGCCAGCAGCCGAGTTCCAAGACCTCTACAAAATGCCCTTCAGGGATACTAATGCTCTTGAACGCTGGGGTTCGGCCATAATGGGCTGTGAGCCTAGGCCAAACCAGAAAGCCGTAGAGCAGGTCTAAATGGTTCATTCTTGCAAATATACTGTACAAATCAATACTTGATTTGTTCAGGAAAAAGAACGCTGGATTAAAATAAAATTCTTCACAATTTTTAAAGTAGGTAGCAGACCCTCATCCCATTCTTAAATCCTAAACGCCAGAAACATTATTTCAAATACCCCTGACGCCTGCTTGGCATTTCAGGAGGTTTTGACGTTCACTTATGGCAGGGCCTCTTCCTCTGCACACTCAAGCAGCTCCACTAAAGAAAACTGTAGGGTTGTTTTCAATGTTTATTGATCCTTAAGCTTGTTTGTTTTTTACATTGGAGCAACTTCCTATGGGTCATGTAAGTTCATACTAGTACAGATTCAGTATGGCGATAAACGGTACCTTCAAAGAGACTTTTCTCCATATCAATGTTTGGTTCTGCATACTGTGATGAGCCTAAGGTTCTTTGGGACCTCCTCGTTTCGGGCTGGCTTAGGTAGGTTAAGGCTACTTTGTTATGTCGTTATTTATGCCTCTGGGGGGCATTCGAGCAGAAGCTTGGGAAAAGCCTTTAACCATACCAAAAAAGTCACTAGGGAGAATTGAGGGGAAAAGGCTAGGCTATCAGCCACAAAAGAGGCAATAGTGAACAAGTCTGGTTGGTTCAAGAAGATTTTCAAACGAGTTGGGCTATCCTAATACTGAGGTGGGAATTCGGGCTGGCTTAGCTTTCCGAACTTTTAATTCTTTTTAGACTGACAAATTCGAATCGAATGTAGATGCGGGGCTCTTCTAAAAGCTGCTGAAATCTCTAGCATTTTTCAACTTTATAGGTTAAAGGGAACCACTTCCTATATTCATACAGGATACAGCGCAATGCCAGAAGGGGATCACAAAGGATGAATATGAGCATGGGCTAAGTACGCTCATTTTGCTCATGTGCGCCAAAATTGCAGGCTGTAATTCACTGCTATATGATATTTTAGCTATATGATATTTTGAAGCTTGCCAGTTTCAGGCACACATGCTCACATTGCTGTGGCGTGTTCAGGCCAAATTGCACAGGTCACATTTTAATCATCCGCTGCTTCAAATCAGTTTTGAAAGTTTGTGAGAAGTGCATGGACCAGAAAATATGCTCTCGAGTTAGCTTCCTGTAGCAAAGCATTCCAATTTTTTGCAAGTACTAGGACGCTTATTGCCTGGTGACTGGCTCTTGTGACCGTTAATTTGTATATGCGCTTGATTGTAGTTTCCAGGTAAAAAACTGCATACGTGTTGAGAAAGAAGCGTGAGAGGTTCGCTTTGTGGCTCTGACATAGTACGTGAAACACGGCAATCCGTTCTTACGGTATGCCTGGCCAACCATACAACATTATATGCCGTCCTTATTTTACTTTCCTCTCCCACAGGGTGGAGCCCACACGGCCTGACAAAGTGCTGGGCAATGCGGACTATGCTACCTGGTCTGACTATGCCAAACACTGTCCGACCAACCCAGGGAAGTGGGACACTCACCCAGCTGCTCCACCAGCCCTTCATTCCAGCCTCCTGTCTTAGCTGTGTTGCATGGAGTCCCGTGTTTCTTTTTATTTTATTACCCACTTTCAATCTAGCAAGACGTTTATGTTACTTCAGTCTTCAGCAAAGGCTAAATAATCACCATGATAATCGGTTTGTCTGCCTGCATCACAATATCTTTTTCCTCTGGGCTCAGAAGCTTCCATACATGAATTAATATTCAAGATCATGCTTTCATGTTGTCGTTTTCTTAACTGCCTGTTCCACAATGATTGCAATGGTTACAATAGGGGGTGACCTTCAGCCGAATTGTTTGGCAGATCGGCTGCTGAATCCTGGTCTCCGCCAGCAACAAACAGTGGTCTGGTCACCTGCGCAACATGACTTCAAGCCATGCTGATGCCTCCACTTTCAAAGTATGCATGCGCAAGCGGAGCCTTTTAGCATTCTACACATGACATGTTTGGAAAGATCAAAATGAAGATACCGCGTCGAAGTCAAAGTCATTGGCGTGCGTTCATTGCTAGAAAAAGGGATGGCAAACTGAGAATGGTAAGGGCAAGTTTGTTGTTGTGCATGTTTGTGCCTATCAACTCAGATCGCATTCAATTATTGCATGGAAATAACACACCCAGTTTGAACAGGTAGCTCGTACATTCTTATATTCACACCCATGCAGTCTGCTTAGCATTGAGTAATCCAGTAGGCACTCGATAGAGGCTGTAATTGAGATCAGCCTGGACCACCCTCCGCAAAGTGAGACTTGCCGTTGTATTGAGCATACTAGCCTGCTGAAAGAGCTTGGCAGCAGACACCGAAACCAGTGAAACTGCAATGGCTCATATCTACACTCTACGAGCAAGAAAATAAAAATACCGTAGGCTGTAGAAGCTAAAATGACTGCTGCCTCCAACGCATTGCTACTCTATGTTAAAGAAAAAGTACGCAGATAGTGTAAACACTCCATCAGACATGCATCTACACTCATAAAAACAAGATATGCACTGCAATACAGCTTAAACAACAACAGTCAAGGTGTAGGTCTGGGTGCCACGGCACACAACCCCCCTGACCCACACTAATTGTTTCTTTCGTGTGTTTTGCGGTGGAGGTTGCCTAGTGCGGGCACCTACCGGACCCCCTCCCTTAATCATGCTGGCTTTGTCATTACTACCAGTGAAGTATTTTCTTTTCTAAACTTTTCTTTTTTAAACACTACCGGCATGGGTTAGGAAAGGATGTGCTACTCTATGTACAATGATAACAACAGGGGGTGATCTTCAGCAAGTAATCTTAGCTGATCAGCTGCTGACTGGTGTTGGCCAGCTAGAAATAAATATGAAAGCTCGGGCAGAAGGAAATGTAACTACACCGGGAAATGGACTTCAGTCGCAGTGTTTGAATGCTAAACTTTTCATAAATAAACGACTTTTAAAAGCAATGGATAATTGTTGTTGTTGTTTTGATTGAAAAAGTAAACTTGTCACTAAAGGCACGTCCATGATCAGGTGAACACAAATTTTGGCAACTGGGGATTGCGGGATCGTGCAGGGAATGCAAGGGACCTGCAAACAATGAAGCATACTTGCAGCGCAATAAGCTGGGGTTTCTTAGCACACCTACACATGACGTGGTGCTCATCCTGGACAGCATCTGGCCAATCACAAAAGTCACACCCAGAAGAAGCGGCAGTACTCCAGGTGGACTGTTTAACTCTGAGTGTGTGTGTGTGTATGTGTGTGTGTGCGTGTGTGTGTGTGTGTGTACACGGAGCCAAAGCCTAGCCACATCTCTTAGGACATGGTGTGGAGGATCCAGACACACGTATGCAGGTATTGGTTGTAAGAAAAGTGAGTGACATTGTGCCTTGTATCAGAAGAGCAGATTAATGGTGACATACAGTTTTTTTTTTGTTGTATTCCTGAGATGTGTTAACTGCTGCTAACAGAAATTCTGCACCCGCAAGCCAAAAAAAGCTCAGGACTACAGGGCTACATCCTGAACGTGTTGTGTAAACAAGGCTGCGCATGTTCAGGATTGGGATGCTCCTGCTTTTCAGTTTGCTTAAACGGAACGTTGTGATTCCGTGTTCCAGCATCCTTTATAATTGTGTCCACCAGCAAATATAGTAGCACCGAATCAGCTGAAGTACAGAGGTCAGCGCTAGGACAACCCATTCAGGGCCGTAACTAGCGGGTAAGCAGCTCACGCTCGCTATTGCCTTTGTTTCCATTGTTATAAATAAACCCGTGGACGTACAGCCCTCTGGTATTGTCAAGCGGAATGTGCACAACTACATACGTCCAAGCAATAATGGCACGGCACAAGAGAGCTCACCGTACGCACGTGGTTTGCAAATTGGGCATTAACAAATGAACACGAATGCCTTACAGGTACCGATTTCATTCTGCGTTCCTCTGCGTTCTAAACCTGACTGTTCCTCTTCCTCTTCCAAATTCTCCCCGAAATTTGCCTTGAAGATTGAATCTGATTGTTTTATTTTGGTTGTTTTTAAAAGTGGACTTACATGGCAACACCATCGCCGAGGAAGTTCTGCTCACCAGACCGGGCGCAGTCCCTCAGGGCGCATTCGCCTTGGACGGCCTTGAGGCAGAGGAAGAAGGGGCGCCAGGATGTCAGAGAGACTGCACCAATGCACGAGTTCGATGAAAACAGAGCCCCGGCAGGTGCTTGGTTGACCACGCTCGCTCTGCTCGGGAGAAAGTCCTCAATCTACAGCACTTGCTCCCGATGATGTTGATTTCCGCCACATAAAGTGTAGCCTGTAGCGCTGCGCCTTGTAGCGGGCGGTTATGGTCGTAACTTTTCACGCTTACATTTTTGCGCTCGTCCAGCAGGCGAGGACGCAGACATGCAAGACCTCCAGGGCAAGATGCAGAACCTGGACGTGGCAAGGGCAGGTGCAGGCCAACCCCTGGAGCCTAGTCACAAACAAAGTGAGTGATAGTCAGGAGTGAACCGACTGGCTTCCACATGCATTGACTCACAGCTTCCCAGCCCCAATTGCTGATAGACCCGTGTTTGCTTAGAACTGGTTCATTGCATTGCTTGATCAGGCATCCCTCACAGATGCAAGGCACAGTACTAACTCTGTTAGAACACACGCGTTTATACACGCGCACATACACACACACACATACACACAAAAACTCACACACAAACACACACACACACACACACACACACACACACACACAAACTCTCACACACACACACACACACACAAACTCACATACACGTACACAGTCACATGCGCATTTGCACATCCCACATACACACACACACACTCACACACAATCACACACACGTACACATAGTAAAACATGCATAGATGTGCACACAGACGCACACACGCACACAACTACACACCCTTAAAAATACAATTAAACTTGAGAACCCACGCACACAAACTCATAATAATGCATTCACACAATCGTGTACACACACACACACACATACACACACACAAACAAGCACACGCAAACAAACACACAAACAAACACAAACACAAGCACAAGCATACAATACACATGAACATGCTTCCCCTTGCAGGATCGGATCGCTGTGGCAGCCCACCTCCATCTCGTGCTTTTCGTCACCGGTTGGTTCCAATGCGCTCCAGTAGCAGTCGAAGACACGAGCAAAACTGCCGCAGCACACCTGCAGGAGGTGCAATGCAGGAATATGACAGCGCCTTTTTACGGACAGGTAGGTCGTTCATGGAAACTCCAAACTTCGTTTTGGCTTTGAATCAGCTACTTGTTACATCTAGGCATTTACTGTGTTTGTGAGTGCGTGTTTGCGAGCACCTCTGTCTACATAGGTGTTGGTATCAACAAGTGTGTAGTCATGCATGATTCGATGAGTACAAATGCAAAGATCATCTGCACCCAATGTATACGGTGAAGTTCCTTTGTGTTTCAGCTGTTGACAATTTGTTCCTCTTTCATTGGCTGAAAAGCTTTTTTCACTCTGCGTTTTTCCAGCCTCTGAGACCGGACCTTCCATGCCAATGACCTCTGCATCTTGGGCAAATACAGCCGCCCAGGGTCTCAACCCCTTAAGCCAGCTTGCCAGCTTTGGTAGCGATGGCGTGCTAGTAGGCCAGTCAGATCTAGCAATGCACACCCCAAGGCAGCCTCTGTTGCCGCGCTCTGTGGTTTGCCTGCAACAGCAGCAACACCAACAGCAACAACAGCAGCAGCAACACCAGCAACACCAGCAACAGCAGCAGCAACACCAGCAACAGCAGCAACAGCAGCAGCGGCAGCAGCAGCAGAGCGGAATGTTCCTTACTTGCAGTGCAGATGGATTAATTGGGGGGTGTGCACCAGAGCAGTGTGAGGGCCAGCTGGGAGCCATTGCTCCACAGCCTTTGCACTCCATCTCTGCAGAGGGGTCTCTGGTGAGCCTGACCTGCTGCTTAAGGGGAATTATACATGTTGAGTTCGTATGTGTTGAGAGCACTGTACGTGCATGCCTATGATTATGAACTGTGCTGTGCACACATGCTCATTGGTTTTGTGCGTAAGTGTGCTGTGCTGTCAAAGCAGGGCAAAAAACATAGGACACGCAAATAAATGTATACGCAGTTGCAGATACGCCTGTATGGAATGTTATGCAGTTTTAGTCTAATCTTTAGTAATACATCTCTCTCTCTCTCTCTCTCTCTCTCTCTCTCATTTAGACGCACACACATGTATAAACACACATGCGCAGATGCATACAGCCCAAGCTGAGACAATTGCAAGAGCAGGATCATCTCTACCTTCAGAGCTGGGCAAGGGTCTGGCTCCTGTATGGGCAGCAAGCAAACATGATG
>Ga0307951_1000565_pt1 | contig 21402 bp, 24 predicted proteins | sample OrgLakmetagen374_FD_201842 | JGI IMG/M metagenome (GOLD analysis project Ga0307951, IMG submission 201842) | Saline water microbial communities from Organic Lake, Antarctica - #374 | ecosystem: Environmental > Aquatic > Non-marine Saline and Alkaline > Saline | place: Antarctica: Organic Lake... | reverse complement strand
TGCCCTTTCAGGTCAAGTGCCGTGCCTCGTCCTGGCATCAACTACACCCTTCCCGCCTCTCAGCCTCCTCCACACAGACCCCAATTCCGCCCTGATCCTGGCACTCCAACGAGAGCCTCGGTGCAAGGGGTGCATGCTCATAGGTCCATGACAGCTAACTCAGAGAGAGGTGCAAAGGGAGAAACAAGTCCTGCATGTTCTCACTCACCAGAGGCCAAGTTTAATGGAAGCTTGCACAGCAACGATCTGTTTGTGGCAGCACAGCAGTCAGTACAAAATGTGAGCGGCAGGGAGGCACCCTCTGTCCGTGGCAGCATGAGCAGTCCAGAGTGGGGTTCACCTTTAAAGGGGCAGCCGCCTGCTGCGGCTTCCTCTGACGATATTCTCTTTGGGCGGTATAATGACCTGTACAGTAGTGGGGATGAGGAGGAACTGCCAGAATTTGTAGCTTAAGCTTTGTGGTCTGATTTCTTGCTTAGCTGCATTTCCTTTTTAGTTATTATTTCTGAAGAATCATAGTAATTCAGCTCCGTCCTTGAATCTTCAGTTTTTTGTTATGTACATATCTTTACATAGTACCAGAGAGGGCTGACTGAGCCAAAAAAAAGGTGTCTTTAAAATGTGGATTGAGCATGGGCGCCTAAGTTTGCTATGTTAAAGCTTAGCACCCAGAGGTAGCCCTTGCTCTAAACTTTTGACAGCACCTGAGCTTGAACATAGCAACTTACGGCGCACGTGTCTGATTTTCCGCGGCATGGGCCCCACTTTCACCACAAAATTTCCACAGCAGATCACCCACTCCACCAAATGGCATACTTTTGTGTGGTATTGTGTTGTTGTAATAAACAAATATGATTGCAAAAAAATCAAGTGAAAATATGAACTGCATGGTGATGTGGCTCAACATGTGCTGTTTTCCCATAGAAAGGCACCAAATTAGGGTTGCTTTGGGCAGTCAAGGTGAGCTTTGACCCCCGTCAATTTGCGCACACTGTGACTTACGTGGATATAAGCACATCTTAGTGCAGCTTACAATATCAGCTTTCAATCAAAGCCAGGATGGTGTCAGTTGGCTGAGTGGGCAGTGAATGGGTGGATTCAGAGTGCAAAAAGGGCACATATTTGGACATTTCCCCAGTCAATCCCCTCTGACATAGTACTACAGGTTTGAGCCTGCAAGGATTGGACAGGCAGACACAAACAATGTACCAATTATGTTTCAGGAACGCTGTCCCTGTGAGCTTACATTTTCTAAAAAAATGCTTGATGCTCTCATTTTCAGGGAAAATACTGACACTGATGTATTTGTGTTTCGTGATAGAAGAGTGTACAGGTACTAGAGGAGTGTACAGCTCCCATTGCACCTTTACAGCTCTTTAGAAGGCGCAGCCTGTTGAAAATGGGCCACTTGCTTTAATTTAGAAAGAAATACATCAAGCTGCTTCTTTGTCGTTTGGACATATAATCTTAAAAGGCAGCCTGCTTATATGTTGATCACTCGATTCTTATGCCTCAAATCAATGCAGGATATTGAAACTTTACCCTTAACTCTAAACAGAATAAAGGACACGGCTTGTTAGATAGTCTTTTGGGTGTTGTTAGTACTTGGATGACTCATGATGCCTTTATCCATGTAATGCATATAATTACAACCTTGACCTGAGAAAAGAACAAGGACGCAGATAGTGTAAACACTACGGCATGGATCAGGAGTTGTTTTGCGTTCTGCACCACCCAATGGATGCAGAGACACACAACATCCCACCTGGAAAATTTTAAGACACGTCGACACTCTATGTTTCCAAGTGATCCCTTAACCCAGCCAGTACTGGTAGAGCCCAATGCAGATCTAGACCTGAGAAGTAAGGTGAACAAGAAACTGTCTGGTGCCAAATCACCGTCACTGCAAAGTATAGGACACAGCACATCAGCCAACCAATGGGTGGCATCCTTGAACCATAAAAGGCCTCAAAGGTGGAAAAAACAGTTATCCAGCAGAGGAGGGGGTTCTTTGCATCGCTATGACTGGTCCCTTATCGCTACCGGTTCTCTGTCTCCATGCCTGTGCGTCTTGGTTGGCTGCACTACACTGGCTGTTCACTCCATTATCATAACGCTGCATGATGCCACCAACGCACATCAAGAGCAGCAGCAGCATTGTCAGCTGGGCCAACTCAAAAGTGCAGCCGTTTTTTACCTTCGACCCCTGCAAAATCTTGATCCAACAGATAGTCTATCAAATCACAAGATTGAACTCCTCAGAACAAAATTTCGCTTGTGAATAAACAAGATTAAGAAGCCTGGTTGTGTTGTATAAGTCAGGCCTGTCGATTCTGTGGGGTTGAATCAACCAAGAGTGTTGATTGCTAGTTGATCATTGATTCAAGCAGAAATCAACTGCTGTATTCAAGCACGTGGTTGATTTAACCTGTAGATCAACTGCAAACATGCAATAAAAGCCCTGGCATCTTTGCAATCGTTACAAATAAACCAAAAGCTTGAGATCTCATTCAATTCTGCATCTATGTGTAGCATATAACAAGCCTCACCAAATTGGAGGCATTTAGCAGACCTTGATGTGCCACACCAAACTCGCAGTGCAGAAAGGTAGGTAATAAGGACAGATGTTGGATCAACATGTGTGTCTAAACACTCAGCACATAAACTTGGCCTCCACATATGTATGAAGAATAATGGCAGAGTAAGGTCCGTAGTGCGCCTCAATAAAATCCCCTTTTACAATTTGCTTGCACGCCACAAGCAAGTACCACGGGCGGTTGGTGACTGTGAAGCAAGAGTTGTGGCTGGCATCCACGGACTTAATTATTTGGCTGACCACGTCATCATGCTTGTCAGGTGTGTGTGTGTATGTGTGTGTGCTGGAATGATGACAGCTCTAATAATATGTATGCGTCTAACACTCCATCGAGTACCTTGTTGCATGTTGGGAGGTTAGCTAAATAGCTCAGTCTCTACAGCACTTATCACAACGTCTGTGTGTGTGCTGTATAATCCTGCCAGGTTGATTTGAATGGCATGGTCTTTGTACCTGTGTTTGTGTGTCTCTCCCTCTCCCTCTCCCTCTCCCTCTCCCTCTCCCTCTCCCTCTCTCTCTCTCTCTCTCTCTCTCTCTCTCTCTCTCTCTCTCTCTCTCTCTCTCTCTCTCACACACACACACATAATTATGAGATCAGCAGACCCACCTGTTACTGGAAGGGGCAGATGCACCGGGCGCTACAAAGCTGGCATTGCCCAAGTGCAGCACAGCAGCCAGCAACCCAAATACGCGGTCCTGCTGATCCTGGCAGATGCCTACTGAGCTCATGGCATGCCGTGTGCGCTGAATGTGTAAATATGATTGTGTGTGTGTGTTAAATAGGGTATGTGTTTGCGTATGTGTGTGTGTGTGTGTGAGGGGGTGAAAGGAATGGCCAGACATGTACCTCAAAGCTAACCGAGTACCAATTTTACTCAAAACACCACACAAATAAACAAGGAAGGTACTAACGCGTTCAGATCATTTAATAAGTATTCTTGGTGCCTTTTGCTTGCAAAAATTTGAAACACATCCGATCATCAGCAACTGTGCACAAATTCCGAAGTCCGACCTCTCTTTCTTCACTTCCACATCCACACCTTCCCCCCACTTCATCCTGAAGGGCTAGGAAACAAAACAGCAAAACCGTGAATTCAACCAGTTGTGGCGCGTCTATGTGTGTGGTGTGTTATCTTGTGTGCACTCGTGTGTACGAACACACACCCCCCTACCTGATACTCCTGGACATCGTCCATGCTGGGCAACTGGTAGCAGCCTGATTGGTTGAGCAGCAGGAAGTCAGCTGCCTGACCCAGGTGCCACTTTGCTCGCTCAGCCTGGCTAGCGCCCGCACACAGCTGTGATCAGGTAAACACATTGCGGTTTTATAATTTTGCATAACAAGCCCTCCAAAGTGGATCAAGTATCATTTGGCCGTTCAAGTGCACAGCGCCATACGTCAACTTGCATAGTTTCAATTTGCATAGTGCCATACGTCATTTGGCCGTTCGAGTGCACAGTGCTATACGTCAATTTGCATGCACAAAAGGACCCACAGACAGGGATATGTGGCGGATTACATCAGAAGAGTCAAGCCTGTCAAATATGCTAGCATTCGTGATTTTATGGTAAGGCACAGAGCGGGCGCTCCTCACTCCTTGGACGTGGCATATACCTTGCCTGCATACTCTGTCCAGAGGCACGTTACCTTTAATACTGCATATGTTTCAGGCGCAGCTGAGCAGCTGCTCACGTTTCAGGTGAATACAAAGATTCAGTGTAACAGTGTATATAAAGAATCAGCAACACCTGAAGCCGCCTAGCACGTGCATGGGACCGTAACCCCTCAGCCACGCAGGTATGATCTGTAACCTACGGGTGCATACCAGAACCATTTGGTCACAAGCACCTGATAAAAGGCGTGGAAAGAGCGCTCCTTATGGGCCACGTGCACCACGCGACTGCGCTCCAGCAGGTACGTACGCACAGCAGCACCCTCCAGCTTGCCAAAGCTGCTGAATCCAATCTCCACGTACCTGTGTATGTGTGTGTATGTGTGCGTGTGGAATTTCGGTCGATGCTGCTATCAACACAGTGCCACAAAAAGTCTGCATCAAAGCACATTGGCGTTTGACTTTTGGTCAGGACGACAACAATCCCAGCCTTTTATACAACATCCGACCAATTGCATTCAAGTCAACATATACACACGCGCATGTACACAAAACACACACACACACTCACTTTCCAAAGCGACTGCTGTTGTCATTGCGCAGCGTCTTGGCATTTCCAAACGCCTCCAGCAGGGGGTTTGACTCCAGCACCTTTTGCTCAACACTGCAATGGGCTGGGGCAGACTCGCTATGCTGGTCTGCTGGCTGTGTGTAAAGGGTGTGCATTTGTTCATGTGCATGCATGCTTTTCTTTTCGTTTTTCTGCGTATGCGCTTGCATTGAAAAGGGATGGTTACTGCTTCTTCCTGGGTGCGTGGAACTGTCCCTCTCTCTCTCTCTCTCTCTCTCTCTCTCTCTCTCTCTCTGTGGATGTCACCTAAACTCTTTACAACACATTGCTCACAGTACAAAATTTGACGGCACACATACATATACTAACCTGGGCTGTTGGTGCATCTGCTAGGGTGCGGGGTCCATCCAACACAGGGATAGTGCCTTGGCCCCCTAGATTCGCTAGGCAGCGCATGATGAGTTTGGAAGTCTCAGTCTTCCCTGCGCCACTCTCGCCTGTTATCTGTGTGTTTGTGGTTGTGTGTATGATGTTGTGTGTGTGTGTGTGTGTGTCATGCTTTGCTGCTAGCGATTTCACGAAAGGCAACGTACCAGGATTGCCTGGCCTGCCCCATCTCGTAGCATTTGGTGGTACGCATCACATGCCACGTTGTACACGTGCGGGCTGAGGCTGCCACTGTCCAGTTCCTGCTGCAGCTGGCTCCCTTTCCGGCCCTGCGCCATGACAGCGCCTGCACTGGCGGCTCCTTTGCTGTAGTGAGCCAGAACCTCAGGCGTGAAAAGGCGAGGAATGGGACGGAAAGGGTTCACCGCGATGAGGATGGAGCCTGTATTGGTGTAGATGTCACCCTGTGTGTAACGGGCCTCGAGGTTCCAGACCACGCCAGGCTCGTGTAGGTTGGTCAAAGTGGTCATGTCCTGTGAGCACAAGTGCATGTGTGCGAGTGTGTGTGTATGTGTGTATGTGTGTGTGTGCATGTGTCTGTGTGTGCGTGTCCGTATGCAAAAGTGTGCGTCTATGTGTGTGTACAGATATGTATGTGTGTATGTGTGCGCATGTGTGTGTGTTTGTGCGTAAGTGTGTGTGTGTAAACATGTGTGTATGCGTGTGTGTAATAGTTGGTATGTGTGTGTGAATGTGTGTTTGCGTGTGTGTGGGTGTGTGCGCGAATATGTGTGTGTGTGTGTGTGTGTGTGTGTGTGTGTGTGTGTGTGTGTGTGTGTGTGTGTGTGTTTGTGTGTAAACATTCCAGGCTTTCCAAACCAAGACTCCTTGAATGAGCCTGTTTAAGCTCGTGATAGGAAAACATAGAAAACAGACTGAGACACTCAAGGAAAGTCAGTTCGCGTCAAAATTGACGCGAGTGCTGGTCAACCCTGCCCGCCAGTTTCCACGTCTTTGCCAACTCAGAAATTTACCTCAACAGTGCTGCCATCAGTGTTTGCGAGCAGTAGGGCCTCTGGCCTGACCTCCACCTCTTTCGGTTCATGCTCTCCATAGGGTAACCGCACAGTCAACACCCCCCCTTCAGCACGAGTGATTTTTCCAGCCACATACAGGGGCACGGACGGTATTGTTTTGACTTTCTTCCCTCCTTCCTGCTCATACTGCTGGTCGAGCCAGACACTACAGCCCGGCACGAAGATATCGGTCATGGGCTATGACAATAAGATAACCCTATTTTTACATTCTTAAATTATTTCAAATTGTTTTAGCCTTGCTTGTCCTGACTGCTTTTTTCTCTGCCTTTTTTGCCCATGATTCCTCCCCAAGCATGAACTGCCATCATGCTGAGTGCACACCGTGCCCTGCTTAGAGGCCACTACTGCTGCTCAACAGCAACTGCGGTTCTCCTCAGGAGGGTGACACCCGCAAGCCTGAGCACAGCCCAGGTCTCCGTTTCAAGGGGGCAGCCAGGCTTTGTTGCGATGGAGCCAAGGGGGCAGCAAGAGGCAGCATCACCTACAGCAAAACGATACAAGGGCGATGGTATGTGGGTGCGGGTGGCAGCCGCATGCTATGACACGAGCATGTGCATAAAATGTCCATGACGCAACAATGCAGGTTCCAGCCATGCCGTGCCTAGCATATCAGTACAGAGTCACACAGTAGCGCCATCTAACGACAGAATAGCAGGAGGGGAGCCAACCAGAGGCGAGGCCCAGCAGCAACAGCCGGAAAAGAAGCTGTCAAAAAAGAAAGAAAAGCAGAGGATAAAAGATCCGGCCAAAGCCAAGGTGGGTGTTCACGTTTATGCACGTGCATGGGATGCAGGGAATCCCATTATATTGTTAATGTGTGGGCAAATGCTTTTTCTGACATTCTTCTTTCTTCTTGCATATGCTACGTATTACGTGCCACCCTATTGCGCAGGCTGCGGACATTTTCAGAGGCATTCAAATGTGTGCTCGGTCTGGGGATGTGGCTGCTGCCATAGGCTTCCTCAATGAGGCGCAGGTGTGTATACTTGATTGCAAGAGCCTAAGAGCATCCCTCAACGCGTAGCCTGATAAAAAAACATGCACACGCGCTTACGCAAGCACTCAATCTTATACGCTCAGAGGCACACACGCATGCTCATGAACACACACAGAAATGCAGACACGTTTACAACAAACAAACACGAACACACAGACAGACACGCCTGCACTCCTGCATCCACCCACCTGTCTATCCTTGCCCATTACAACTCCTCTCCATTTTTCCAATCAGTGCCCCTCTTCCTGTTGCCCCTCTCTGTGCAGGAATTGGGTTTGAAACTGCAGCTGTCCAGCTTCAACAGCCTGCTTTATGTGGCTGTGGGGGGTGACCAGTGGGAGGCTATTGCCCGTCAAGGACCTCCCCCCGTGCGAGCAGGTACGCCCTGGATTCGTCAGTACACTTAGCACACATACACACACATCCACGCACATGAAGACATGCACGCATACACGTTCTGCATTTGCTGTACATTGCTAATGTGCCCACACCACCCACTCGCAGGCATTGCGAGCCTGCTCTTGTGGTTGTACATGACACACTCACAAACGCAGCTGACACTCACAAACACGGCTACAACATCACTTTGCGTTTAACACAGTTGAGAATGTGAGGAGCGCAGGAGCAGGCCAAGATGCCCCCAGCAGCAGTACCAGCACCAGTGGCAGTGTAGACACAGGTAGGCAAGACTTTTGGAAGGCAGCCAACAAGTTCAAAGCCACGTGTAGGTGACTCACATGTGCCACACACAAGCCTTAGGCTGCGTTACATCATTGCGTTTCTGTGTCAGTAGTGGTAGACACTTCACACACACATAACACACACACATATACACGCACACGCACACGCACACACACGCACTTGCACACGCACACACACACACACACCACACTCATACAACATACACACATCATCATCACCATCACCATCAGCAGCAGCACCAGCACCAGCACCAGCACCAGGCCCTGGGAGCAGTAGAGCTGCAGCAGGAGAATCAACGTCAGCAGCAGCGGGGACTAGCACAGGGAGCGCTTCTCCTGACTGCCCTCAAATTCCAGGTGATGCATCTGACTCAAACTGCATCCATGCCGTTTTTATTGGGAGACATTACCCATCTCACAAACCTTATAGGCTCCTGCATCTCGGTCAAGCAATTTTGATATGATGACGTGATGACGTGGCGCACTCATGTTCTGGTGGCTTCAACCTCTGCAGGCCCTTGGTCTCGTATGCCTTGCGATACCCTCACCTGGAGCACCCAAAGGCAAACGCTGCCATTGATTTGACGTGGCATTTCACTGCTCTGTTCTGCAGATCCTCCTCCGAAGAAAAAGCGGGGCCGGCCCCCCAGTCCTAGAACACTGGCGGTAAGGGCAGCAGCAGCGGCGGCAGCAGCAGACGCAGCAGCGACAGCAGCAGGTGAGCCTTAACTCTGCTTACGCATCAGCGCAATTGTTTTATTCTTGGCAAGAGGAACCCCTTGCCATGGCGTGGGCCTCTAAAGCTAGGGCTATCAGGGTGTGCCTTGAACTTCACACGCCCACGGTAGTGTGATTGTTTTTGGTACTCGGGGTAGGTGCGTGTGTACCGTACTGTATAGTAACCAATCCGAGATTTGAAAAACCCCAATTAATAAACCCCAAAACGATCAATGCGAGGGGGGTACACATAGTTAATAAACACAATGCGAGCCTATGCGAGGTCCTTTTGGCCCTCTGAGCTGCACTACATGCGTATGCACGCGTACGTATGCGTGCGTGCGCATGTGTGCGTACGTGCATGTTTGTGTGCGTACATATGTGTGTGTGTATGTGTGTGTGTGCGAGCGCGTACGTGTGAGTGTGCGTTGCGTATGTGCGTGTGTGTGTACACAACGGTTGTGTACATACATGCGTGCATGCTTTGTGTACTTGTGCGTGCGTGCGTATGTGTGTGCGCATACGTGTGTACATAAGTGTGTGTGTACATATGTATATATGTCCCATATATACATGTGTCTGTGCATTTGTGTGTGTGTGTAAGTGTGTGTGTGTGCGCATGTGGGTACGTGTGTGCACGAACGTCCGTGTGTGTGCGTGTGCATGTGTGTGTGCGTGCACTTACGTGCGTGTTTGTTTGTGTGCGTGCGCGCATATGTGTGTGTATGTGTGTGTATGTGTGTGCGTGCGTTGTGTTCATGCGTGCGTGTGTATACGGTTGTGTACGTACATGCGTGCGTGCGTTGTGTACTTGTGAGTGTGTGCACACGCATACGTGTGTGCATGCACGTACGTGTGTGCATGCACGTAGGTGTGTGTGTATGTGTGTATGCATGCGGGGACGTGTGCGTGCGTGCACATGTGAAGGGAATGAAGGCGCCCTTCCTCTTGGTCCTTCCTCCCCAATAAAGGGCCAGCCTCCCAAGCTGTTTGTCCACCTTGGGGGCCTTGAGGGGCGGCTTGGGAGGCTTTCCCAACCTGTCCCCATTCATGCTTAAAATTAAATAATTAATTACAAGGCGAACTTCGCGAGGCCCTTGTAACTTAGATATTTAATTTGCTCCCGACACACCGCGAGGGGGTCAAAAAAGGTGATATAAGTACCGTACGGTAGGTAGAAAGGTGGGTGTGCAGGCAGGGAGGTGTGTGTTTAGGTAGGAAGGTGCATGTGCAGGCAGAGGAGTGTGTGTGTAGGTAGGAAGGTGACGTGCAGGCAGAGAAGTGCGTGTGTAGGCTGAGAATGGCGTGTCAAGAAAGAGAGGTATGAGTGCAGGTAGAAAGGTGAGGCAGGAGGAGCAGGTGAGATTTGGTGGCTTGCAACCCTTGCACAAGAGTGTGTGTAGGTTGGACAGCAAGAAAGGAAGCTGAAGCAAGGTAGAATAGCTGTTACTTATGGAGGCAGCGAAAATTGCTCCCCACATTAATCAAAGAAAAGGATCCACTTTGGTACTGAGTACCGTGTAATTTCTTAGTCACAAGGAGCAAAGAGGAAAGAAAGGTCAATGGAAATCAGGAGGGTTGCAGGCTCGGCCAGAGACCGGCCCCTGACGAGAGCTGGTAGCAGTAATAGAAAGGGCATGTCTGGACTGGATGAGGATGTGGAGCAAATGGCTTCGCGGTATTGTGGCAACTGAGTACCGTACCTTTCCTATATCACCCCGATTAAATCGTTTTTCCCCTCCGGAATGATGCCAGCATTGTCTATTATATAATTATTTTGAGGCTCCGGGATTGCCAAAAATAAAGTTTGGCGGGGCGACTGATTGATGCTGAGCGGCTCCCCGGGGCCTCCCCTCGCCCCCCTCGCTCCCAGGCCCCGCCCCAGCCCCGTCAGCAGCACCTGTTGCGCCCCAAGGGGTGTACCAGCGGAAAGCAAGCTCAGCAAGGTAGCTCATGCAGAGAGGTCACGCACCCAGGACCATGCCCAGGTGCACCATCAGCACGTGCAAGCACAAGCAAAGCACACAGCAGCAGCAGCAACAGCTCAGCAGTGAGGAGAGCACCAATACAAATGCAAGATGCACACGCACAAACGCACACACGCACACGCACTGGCTGGGCTAAATGTCCACCAGGGTTGGTGCGGGAATGGCAAAAACAATTCTTGAAAGGGTCCGGGGTTACCTGGGGTTACTTTTAATGTTTATGAATTATGGGTTCCGGGGTGAATACGGTAAGGTACGGTATTGTAGCTATGTGATGGTAAGGGTCAGGATATGCATGACACCAAAAGGTGTGGCTCAAAGAGTAGGATTGGCTGGTGGGAAGTTAACGGTTGTAGTTTGTATCGGGACAAGCACACTCTCCATAGTGTTGGCCAGAAATGTGTACATATAAGCACTGTATATGGTGGTATGCATGGTGTGCATACGTGATATATACACGTGCACACGTGCGTACGTAAACATGTAGGGTTCTAGTCAACCTTGTTCATACGTGTTAGTGTTGAGACTGGCAATTGTTTTGCAACCAAAGGTGCATGCATGGCGTGGCATCAAGAGTAGGAGTGTGTTTATGGATGGGACCAAGGAAATAGTCATGTGAATACATACATAGGAATATCCAGAGCTGAGCTCAGTTTGGATTGTGAACCGTACCGTAATTACGGTGCAAAATAGCTCTGGTGGTGTCATTGCACAGCCCTAATTGCTAAGCAATTTGCTGAACACACACACAGGCATCCCCGCTGGAGATGTTGCTCCTCTCAGCACTGGTGGAGAAAGAGAGGGAGCTTCCAAACAGGAAGTGCATGTTGCAGCGGCATCCAAGGTGAGGGAATCTCTCAAGCAACGACACATTCTTTTGTGTATCAAAATGTGTGTAAGTATATAGCTCTGGCCAACCCAGATTTTTTCTTAGCACCACTAGCACAAAGTGGCTGAGGACTATGGGCTAAAGTTTGAGTGTGCGCCATATTTAATAAGAAGGCTGCTGTGACAAACGGCAGAACCGGAGTACCTATGTACCACACAACACAAATCACATGTCATGCCTCAACAAGGATCTGAAATTATACCCCAGGCCTTAAGTTTTGTTTGGAATACAAAGGGCTCCAGACTGGCGTGGCTGCTTAACCTAGACCTTAGGCCTTAGCTCTGAGAGAGAAGCTCGTAGTAACAAAGCTCGTCGTAACAAAGGGGAGTGGAATGACACGACGCGCGTTACAACGCACAAGCGCGTGGTCTCTCACAGTTTGACTGTATACGCATCATGAGCAACAAACCTCAGCGTAGGAACATGTAGATGTGGAAGGACAAATGACATACAGTCACCACCAAGATTGAGACCTACCTCTGTGGCGTGATTATGGGGCTTGTGCGCCGTCAACTGTCATTTGACGGTCAGGCGTAATTTACGGTTTTGACCGTCAGAACCTGATCCTCAGGCGTAATTTACGGTGATTCAAATTTTTGACGTCTGACGGTCGGCTTTACAGTTATTTACGGTGGGAAACCGTGAGGAGTTAGTTATTTACGGTGGGAAACCGTCAGGAATTAGTTATTTACGGTGGGATACCGTCAGCAGCTGGCCAGGCCAGGCCAGGCTCGACTGACTCAGGGCCACACGAGCCCTCTTGGCCTGATTACCGGAGGACATTTTATATTTATATCGCAAATCGCAAATGTTGTTTGTGGGGAATTCGGAGCTTGAGTTGGCACTCTGAGCCACTGAGTTCCTGACGCCGCACCGTTACTTACGATTTCCCACCGTCAGTATGAATTTCATCCTTAATTACGGTTATGTGACGTAGACGTCATTTGAGCACCATAATTTACGGTGCCATTTCTGATTGACGCCGTATGTGCACAACACTGGTTATTTAGTTATTAATTATAAGCACTGCTTTTCCCAAAGATACTATGCCAGCAAGGCATTGGCATCTCCCAGCAATTTATGTCAAAATGTTTGCTCGGTCCTGGGTACATGCTTGTGTGTGTGTGTGTGTGTGTGTGTGTGTGTGTGTGTGTGTGTGTAATGAAAAGCACCTCTGCAAGTATGAGCAGCCGTTCAAGAAGCAGGCTTGTTGCCTCCACAGGCACCCTGTCTCAGACAGCTTGTGTGTGATCGTCCGCGCTGATACAAGAGTTCTGAGCAGCCACCCATCACCCGTACAGTGGCACATGAGTGGGCATTCGTGCATCGTCGTATACTGCAGGTGTGGGCGGCCATGCAAGAGGCGGGTGTGTCTCCTGATGCAGGCACCTACCTAGCACTAGCACGCACGGAGGGCTTGAGGGGAGATTCTGATGCTGCCCTGCAGTGGGTACGTGCAGACATCTGTGCAAAATTATCTTGTCTATGCTTGCGCACCTGTTTATACTTGTATGCGTGTACAATTTCGTGCATGTGCTTGTCTGCGTGCACGTTCGTGTGTATGCGACAAACAAGTGTAGTTGTGTGTGCATGTATCTTTACCTTGCTTCTTCATTACATCCCTGCCCAAGGCACTCCTGTCTCCAAGCACAACTGCTCAAGACCGTGATCCTCGTTTGCCTCCCTTTCCGGTTGCAACCCATTTAAACGCTCCTTGCTCACATCCAGGTCAAAACCTGCATCAAGAGCGGCCAGCCCATGCAGCTGCGCATGGTGCACCCGACCCTGGTAGGATGCTGTATGCAGCGCAACTCAGCAGCAGCGCTACAGGTGGACGCATTCCTCACAGAGCAGGTGAGCGGGTGGGAAAAATCACTACTTATTTGCGTGTGTGTGTGTGCTTTGAAGTGTTTTCGAGGACTGTGTGCGACGCAACTCTGTGCACGCATGCACACACACACACACACACACACACGCACACACACACACACACAAACACACACACTCTGGCGCAGGGCACGGAAAACTTGGATCGCACAGAATACGAGTATGCCAGGTTGGTCGAAGTCCTGGCTTCGGATCCTGCAGCAAAGTGGTCCTCGCTGCAAGGTACGTGTGTGCAAGTGTGTATGTGTGTGTGTGTGTGTGTGAGTGTGGTGTGCCCCACGTTTACGCCTGAAGAGTGTGCATACACACAACCTCATACGCCGCACACAGGATGACACATACAACAGAGTAACGTACTTGGATATGAACTTGTTGTCATTGAGTCATACAAACCGCTGCCACGCAAAACACGCATAGACACACACGACTGAACACACAGAGGCATAACACCGCTTAACGCGCATAGACACACACATACATGATTGAACACCTGCACAAACACACTTATCTGCACACACGCACACGGTATTGCAGGTGTGCTCAAGCGCATGGGCAGCGAACTGAACGAGCTTCAGGAAAGCACGGTGCAGCTGCTGCAAGCGTACTTCAGTGGGGCACTGGGACGGAAAGCACTCCCCCCTGCATCAGGAACGCAAGGAGGAGAGGCAGGGCCAAGCCAGCAGCAGTGGCAAGTGGGCTATGCTGATGTGGGTACAGTAGTTATGCACCTTTGTATGTGTGTACATAGGTGTGGGTGTGGGTGTGGGCGAGGGTGTGGGTGAGGGTGAGGGTGTGGGTGTGGGTGAGGGTGAGGGTGTGGGTGTGTGCATATTGTATGTGTATGTGTATTTCAAGCCTGCACTACGCATCAGTTCATGAACGCCTGCCAGCCACAGCTGTGGCAAAGCAGTCATAATGTTGAGGTGTGCAATTGTTGCGTGCACTTTCTGCATGTGTTGTTGTCTGTGTGTGCAGCCCAGAAATTTGGGATGGCACGAAAGGCGCCCTTCTATGTTGAGGTGTGCAAAGGTTGCGTGCACATGTGACGTGATGGGGTGCTATACGTCTTGTTGGGGTTGCGTGCGCTTGTGACGTGATGGTGTGCTAAATACCTAGTCAATCTTCTAATTCAATGATGCAACAGTCCAGGATGACGTGATTTTTAGGGGCTCTCAGTTGTGAATGACGGCAATATGCCCAGGTTCAGAATTCCCTATTGATAAAAGGTGAAGGAATTGCATTGCTCTACTGAGGTAGTGCAAGAGACACATCTTGACATGCACATCTAGTATGTGCGTTCAGGAAGTAGCATAAAATGAGCATGCTCCTATCTTTTTGCACGCATGGAAGTAGCAGTGGCAGTTGGAAATGAGGTTATGTGCGCTTGCATCATTAAATGGGCCAGTAGCAAGTGTGCAATTTGCAAACACAATGCTTGATGCATTATGTGAGGGGCAGTGGCGCAGACAATGATGCAAACAGGAGTGTATGCTTGATGCATTGTGTGATTGTGTGGGACAGTGGTGCGGACAGAGGATCCAAATGGAAAGTTTTGAGGCCCTGCCAGCTTTCAGACTGCTTGAACGCAATTACGTGCTCGCAATTGCATACACACACATGCACACAGATAAAAATGCACGCACGCGCACACACACACACACACACACACGCACACACACACACACACATGCACACACATATAGAAATACACACATGGACACATACAATCTCACTCACACGATCCAGACAGGCGCACATGGAAATGATATGAGTAGTCACACTTTATTGTGTTGCAAATGGGCAGGTGCATGCATCTGGACACTGCTCAGCTGCGGGGGCGAAGCTGCAGGTGGTCGACCTTGAGGATGAAGACTGGTGGGTGTGGGTGTGGATGCGCATGTTTTTTGTTGTTGCAGATGTGTGCTGTGTGTATGTATGATTGCTTGGATGAGTTAAACATGGACACTGTCACGGAACTTCACTCTTGGACTCCTGCCCATTGCTCTCAACCTCCTGTTTGTTTGAAGGGCATTATTCGTGTTGGCTCATTTGCAAAAATCTTATAGCCCAGCCTCCTTTGAGCTGCTTTACAAGTGCTTACTGCCAGAATAACAGGCTTGTGCCTCCATGCGTTTGCTGGCTGCTGCTGCTGCAATACAATAATGGCATCGTCAGTGCAAACACGTGGCGGCAGGCATTTGGGCTATTTTCATAGCTGTTTAGTTTACTGGACGTACACAAGCACGCATAAACACGCACATACACATGCATACACACATGTGAGCATGTGCGCACAGGTGTGTACAAACATACACACGCACACCAAATGCTGTACACAGGGAAAATTTTGCTGAGGGAGTGGCTAGCCTTGCCATTCGTCAGGAAAAGAATGACCACAACGACTTTGCACGCTTCATGGAGTGGTGAGAGTGAAGGCCTTAGGGATTCTCATGCCGATGGTGGAAAAAGGGTGAAGGGATCACAGGGATGAAGAAACATGCGCACCAAGGAAGACATGGTTTAGATAATTGATCATGCTTGCCGATTCTCAACGACATGCCTCCTGGTATGTAAGAGTGTTGTTGTTACTGGCATATGCGTAAGGTGGTGCATTTAGTCAAACCACAAGCATGCCATCCAGTGGGAGATGAAGGAGATCTCATACAGTTTCCACCGAATGGCGTGCCCCTCTCTCTCTGTGTTTGTGTTTGATAGGGGTTGCATGATAACAGACGTTACAGGTTATAGGTCAGCCGCATGGGTCCACGGTGTCTGATTCCATGCACCGCTGTCCGGTTGCACTGCGCTTCCTCACATGCACAGATAGATGTGCCTGCCAGCAAGATTGCAGTTGTTTATTGGTGGTGTGTTGTGTGTGTCCGTAAGCGACGCGGGGCAGTAAGATTTTTAAAAGTAAGCATGCAGGAAAAGAAGCACCAGTTCCAAACCCCAAACGTTATATATGTAGTGTTTTTAATAAGTGCTGCCTGCGTCTGGCATTGAGCCCTACCTTCCTTCAGGTGGCTATACCTTTCATTTCTGCGTATTTCATTGCGAATGTAGTTGAACGGATCGACCAAATGCCTGTCCATGAGCTTCCTCTGCATACGTGAAGAAGCCTTTTGCCTTAATTTATTACACACCTACGTCCGATACTCTTGTCAGCCGCTTACACTAAACGCCGCTCCACATGTGTTTCACACGTTTTAGGGAGAAGCGCAACGGACCGTACGACCTGTTCATTGATGCCGCCAACGTGGCATTTTTTGGCCAGAACTATGCAGGGGGAGGCTTCAACTGGGGTCAGGTCAAGCGCATGGTTGAAAAAGTGGACAAGGCACATCCAGATAAGAAGCTACTCGTGGTAAGAATATTTCATGTTTCAGTTAGGTATGCGTTGTGTGCATTGCGTGGCATCATGGCATTTGTGCATGGCGTGGCAAATTGGCGTTATTCTTGCCCTGCATCCAGACTAGGCACATGAGATGTTGGCGTCTTGTGCGTGCCCAGACGATGAGCTGCTGGTGGGTATCAGAGAATAAAAAAGGCAGGCTGGCGTGTGTGTGTGTGTGTGCGTTTGTGTGTGTGTGTGTGTGTGTGTGTGTCCGGAAGATGAACTTGGAAGATGAACTGCTCGTGGTATGAAGCGACTGTCTGCGCTTTGCTTTGCACGTCATGTGCATGAGTGAGCAGAGAGAGGAGCACGCTTGAACGTAAACAGACAGGAATCGAGTAGGTGCCACAGTGCACGCTTCCCTACGTGGGCATGGCGCATTAAAGCAGCTGCTCGAGGTTGCAGATCTCGTCTTTGCTTGTATTCCATCATGCATGCAATGCAAGGCGCACAGTGCGTGCGTTGCAAAATGGTGTGTAGCAAGGTCTGGTGTTGTAATAGGGGGTCAAAACTTGTGACTCACGAGGTAAAGGCTTCAGTCAGAACCGAGAGCCAATTGGCTTGTCTAGCATGAGCAATGGACACCATGGCAAAAACTTGAAAATATCCTGTTGGTTTGAGACTTGATAAGCAACCTGCAGAAGGAGTTTTGCAGCACAAATCACAAGAAGGGCTCATTTAATTTTAGTTTGCAAAATTATCGGTCTCAAGTAGCACTTCAGTTCTGGAAGGGCTTTAGTCTATGAGTACTTGCATGATTGTGTCTCATCTAGAAATGCATTTATGTCTTGAAAGATTGGCATGACTGGCATAAGCAGCTCCTTTCAATTGTACGCGCAGCCTTAAACCGAACAATGTGTTGAACATAAATAGGCATAACACTACTGACACACACGTGTGTGCGCACGCACATGCATGCAAATCGACATGCTTGCACAGACATACATGCACACACACACATGAACACAAATGGTGCACAAGGAGCAAGTGGGCCCTGAGGCATATACGTTATGATATAACACACACGAACACACACACGCTAATACACACAGATGGTGCACAAGCGGCGAGTGATGGACCCTGAGGCCAACACTCCGCAGGTGCAAGCCTTCCTAGAGAGCCTTCGCAGAAGAAAGGCCTTTTTCTTCACACCCTTTGGCTCAAATGACGATTGGTACGTGTAAATTTGTTTCCCAATGTCATTCTTAGACCTTGTGCAGCAGAAAAATCCCAACTACTATTTATAGCGACCAGATCAAACGATGACTGGTGTAAGGCACTCCTTTAATCTTCCTGCTTAACAGTACCACTGGTACTGTACCAGGCACTCTCTCAGTGCAAAGTACAGGATGCATCATATAAGTGTAAAGTGTGAAGTAAAAGAACATCCGTCCAGCCTAATCGATGGCACGTGTGATATGTTCAACCGTGCTATACGGCATTGCCTTAAGCCTACTTTGCTCAAGGACGGCATTACCAAAAAAGAACTTTGTGCGTCTTTGTGTCGGGCTGCCGATGCTCTGGTTGCCATCATTGAAAGCGTGCTCGCTCGCACAGGTACTGGATGTACGCGGCAGTGAGGGCACGCCACAAGGGATTGCTGGTGTCGAATGACGAATTGAGGGACCACATTTGGGGCTTGCTGCGGCCCAAGCACTTTCTGAAATGGAAGGCCCGCCACATAGCACAGTACAGGTGCGTGCGTGCTTGCCGGAGCACTTCAGCTTTTGTTGCTCATCTCTTTTTGGTGGTCTGGACTTTCTGCATGGCAATTAAGGATTAACCTGAAAGGTTGCTGTGAAAGGAATGGTAACGGCCACGCAGGCTGTGTGTTTCCTTTCTTGACATATGACCTGTGGAGATCCTCTTGTTCGAGAGTCCGCCCTGCAGTATATGTGCAAGGGCCACACGGAATTCCTGCAAAAGTATGATGATAAAGTATATCAGGAGGTCGTATTCAATGAGGATTCGGTGGTTGGGAGATAACAGTTTGAGCAAGTTGAAGTTTGTGAGGAGTCGATTATACTGAAGGCCTACATACTTCCGGATGGATCTGTGTCGCAGGTTGCAAATATGAACTGGGAACAGGTAGCTGCCCATAATTACAGAACAGAATCGTGCACATAGATACACACATATACGCACATGTATACAAACATACACACATGCTCACATTTGTGCCCAAAACTCATGCATGTGCACACCCACACACTCACATTGAAGTAATTATGTATGTATAATTACACAAATGCACATTAATGACATTGACTCTCATCCACATGTCCACGCGTGCACCAACACACTTACACCCACCCACGCACGCATGCACATGCACACACATACACACAAACACACATGCACATTCGCACACGCACACCACACACATATATACACCACAACTACACACGTGTACGCACACACAACATGTACATGTATACACACTACACACATGTGTGCACTAACCCAGGTTTGCCAAATACGATGAGGCGGGGGAGCCCAGCTTGATCTACCCCCCCAAGTACACCTCATGCGTTCAGCAATTAGAAAATGGAGCCTGGATGTTCCCTTGCTTGGTGCCAGGTAAAAAGCGCCAAAATAGAACGGGACTCACATAGCCATTGGGAAAGGCGTTCACATAGGACTCAAAGATGATCTGTCCTGTCTGCCAAAGCTATACAGCACCTACCACATGCAGTCGTGCTGCAGCCATTCCATTGCCTTTTTTAATAACAAGAAGGTTGCTTATGGAGATGGCCTGCTAATGCAAGAAGACGTAGATGGCCTTGCAACAATGGTACAGCAAGGGGGTACACACCTTTCTGCTGAGACACAGGTGAAAATGATTCTAACCTGGCTGTCATTTTTGAATGTCAACCCGCAAAAGCAGAAAGGACACAACGATAACTAAAGCTGTTGATGACATGCTTCATACTTTGTACTTAGGGTTAGCCTGGCCATATATGGGATTCCTGTTATGTATGTATACAGTGTTTTACTCGTGTATACACATAAATACTGTTTAGAATTATAAACCGTAGAAATATCGGAAATTGCTGTACAAAACTAAAAAGTAACATACGGCCGTATATGCAATACGTATATATGTACGCCGTTTATATACTTACCGTACCTTACCGTACTCACCCCGGTGCCCAAATTTCAGAAATACTAAACGTAACCCCAGACCCTGTAAATAAATATATTAGCCTTCCCCGCACCAACCCCGGTGGGCATTTAGCCCAGCCAGTGCCTGTACAAGTGTATGTGTATGCGTGCACATGCGCGAATGTGCGTGTGCATGTGTGTTTCCGTTTCTTGCTTGTTGTGTGTGTGTGCGTGTGCGTGTGCGTGTGCATGTGCATGTGCATGTGCGTGTGCATGTGCGTGCGTGTTGTGCGTACAATTGTGTGTGTGTGTGTGTGAGTGTGTGTGTATGCGTGCGCATGCGAGCTTGTGCGCCTGCATGTGTGCTGCTGCTTCACGCTGAGCCCTCTCCTCTTTTGCCTACTGCAGCCTGGATTTCTGTTGCTCCTCCTTTTGCTGCTGCAACGCTGCTTTTTCCTCTGCTGTCGCTGCCGACTTGACGAAAAAGCTGTCTTGACACCGCTGGAACACACCTTTGGGCGCAACCGGTGCTGCTGACGCTGGGGCTGGTTTTGGTGCTGGGGCTGGGGCGGGGCCTGGGAGGGGAGCGGGGGGGGCGGAGGGGCCTTCTCCGCTCATCACTGTTCAGCCACCCACCAAACTTTATTTTCGCTCACCCCGGTTAACCCGGGAGCCTCTGAATAAATATATATTTTACGATGCCGGTATCACGCCGGAAGGCAAAAAACGTTATTTACCCGGGGTGAGTTAAGAAAAGTACGGTACATGGTTTTGGCCAGCCCTCTTCACCTCAGCACTGAAATGAAGCTCACACCATCCTTCTAAGAGCAATTGGCACAATTTACAGCAGCCGCACAATAAGTACACCCTCTTAGACTCCTTTAGTTGGAATTTTTGGTCTGGATGTCATAACACATGAATGCTTAAGCTTACATCCCATCAGGTCAGCAACAAAAGAATAACAAACCATACGAGGAATCCAATGCAACTTCTTGGATATCTACGGGCTACCACCAATGGTGGTTGGCCACTGCAAGCCCCTGTGCACTAGATTTCCGTAAACCACTCCAGTTGGGATGTGTGGCTCTGCATCCATTGGGTGATGCAGAACGCAAGACAACATCCTTTTCTAATCCATGTTGGCAGTGATTACATTATCCGTGTTGTTTTCATTTTCGGTCGGTTTAGGCACACGCGCACATTCCAATGCTTTATGCTTACTTTAGGCCTAAAATAAAGTTCCTGTGTTTCTCTCGATGGAATGTTGCATGGTTCAACCCACGACATGTTCTTTCCTACTTGCCGGAAGTGTCTACACCTGGCATTTCCTTTCCTTTATTGATCCCATGTATTCATGCGCAAGTGCGTGCGCATGCGTGCATACACTCACCTACATTCACACACATCTACACACACACACACACACACACACACACACACACACACACACACACAGAGACCCA
>Ga0307951_1000564_pt1 | contig 21408 bp, 15 predicted proteins | sample OrgLakmetagen374_FD_201842 | JGI IMG/M metagenome (GOLD analysis project Ga0307951, IMG submission 201842) | Saline water microbial communities from Organic Lake, Antarctica - #374 | ecosystem: Environmental > Aquatic > Non-marine Saline and Alkaline > Saline | place: Antarctica: Organic Lake... | reverse complement strand
TAAAAAAATATGTTTATTTATTTTCTTTAATGTATTTTTCAAGTGCCATAGTCATAGATGGTGTTTCTGGAGTAGGAACTTTAATGTTTACTTTCAAACCATTATCTCTGGCGGCTTTTATAGTCGTGTTACCAAAAACAGCAATTTTTGTATTTTTTTGCTCAAAGTCTGGAAAATTTTCGAATAAAGATTTGATACCACTAGGGCTAAAAAACACTAATACATCATAGGTTACATCTTTCAAATGAGACAAGTCGCTTACAACTGTTCTATATAAAATAGCTCTTGACCAATTTATACCTAATTTGTCTAGCTTCTTCGGTACAGTAGGTTTTAAAACATCTGACGATGGAAAAAGAAATTTTTCTGTTTTATGTTTTTTGAGTATATCAACTAAGTCTTGGAAAGTTCTTTTGGCTACATAAATTTTTCTTTTTCTGTAAACCACATATTTTTGTAAATAAAAAGCAACGGCTTCACTTTGGCAAAAATACTTTAAGCTATCTGGAACTTCATATCTCATTTCTTCTGCAATTCTAAAAAAATTATCAACAGCATTTCTGCTAGTTAATATAATTGCCGAAAAATTTTTAAGATCAATTTTCTGTTGTCGCACCTCTTTTGTGTCAACACCTTCTATGTGAATAAAGGGAATAAAGTCAATTTTCACTTTAAGCTTGGCTTCTAATTCAGCATAAGGCGAATTTTCGACTTTAGGCTCAGGTTGTGAAATTAAAATAGTTTTCACTTTCATAGACTTGGATTTAGTGCAATTTGTCTTTTATTTCAAATACCATATTGTATAAAAAACAGGCATTATTTCAAAACTACAAATGTACAAAATAAAATAGAACAAATGACTAGATATTGGACTTCTTGACTTGACTAAAAAGAGGACTATTTTTGCAACGTAAAAAACGAATAATAATAATATAATTACATTGAAGTATACCTCGCTCATATTGGAGTAATACACTAGTAATAGTGGTATATAAATTACAATTCCAATATAAAATAAGAGGTTGTATTTTAGTATTAAGTACGGTGTAATTACTTTATCTATGTGAAAGATGAAACCTATCAGTTTTTGTGCTGCGAATTTCAAAAGTAAGTATCCTATAATATATAGAAAAGGTTTTAATACTAATTCGAAACTAAGTTCGTTAATTTGATATAACCAGTTTGCATTATATAATAATAAGGCTAAAGTGAAACTCAAAGTAGAAGTAAAAATCAATACACTTGAAAAATAAATATCATTTTTAGGGCTTTTCATTATAAGTTTGATATACTGATTTGTCCACCCTAAGCTAATCAACTTATTGAACCGATATGAATTGATTTGTTTTAAAGCTACTATTGCAATAAATAATCCAATTAAAATGTAATTTAACCAAATGTCTGAATGTGAAAATCTTTCAAGCATTAATCTTTTATGAATCTGCAAATGTAAACTATTCAAAAGATTAGTGTTAGAATTTTGTTTCAAAAAGTTACCTTTGCAAAAATTTAAAAAAATTGAATTTAGTCATCATACCAACTTACAATGAAGTTGATAATATTTCGAAAATAATTCACGAAATATTATCTAGATACGATGATTTTCATATTTTAGTTGTTGATGATAATAGTCCAGATGCTACTGGAAGGCTTGTAGAAAATCTGATAGTTGAAGAAGGACTTTTTGATACATTGCATTTGCTTAAGCGACAAGAAAAAGCAGGACTTGGTCTGGCATACATAGCAGGATTTAAATGGGCACTTCAGCGCAATTATGAATTTATCTTTGAAATTGATGCTGATTTTTCTCATCATCCAAAAGATATAAAGCATTTATTATCTGCTTGTAAGGATGAAAATTTTGATATGTCAATTGGGTCACGATATGTAAATGGAGTGAATGTAGTTAATTGGCCAATGAAAAGAATTTTGATTTCTTGGTTCGCATCTAAATATGTTAAATTCCTGATGCGAATACCTATAAATGACAGTACGGCCGGCTTTGTTTGTTACAAGAGAAAAGTACTGGAAAAAATAAATTTGGATAAAATTCAATTTGTTGGATATGCTTTTCAAATTGAAATGAAATTTAAAGCTATTGTTTTGGGATTTAAATTGAAGGAAGTTCCAGTAATATTTACTGAAAGAAAATATGGAAAATCAAAAATGGACGGGGCGATTATTTACGAAGCTATTTTTGGAGTTATGAAATTGAAATTGAAAAATATATTTGGAAAAATACAATGAAAATACTCATTAAAAACGCAAAAATTGTCAACGAAAACAAAATTTTCGAGGGCGACGTATACATAGAAGATGAAATTATAAGAGAAGTTTCAGAATCAATAAGTTTAAAGTCCAGTACCGTAAGAGTAATTGATGCAGAAGGAAAGTATTTATTGCCTGGTTTGATTGATGACCAAGTTCATTTTAGAGAGCCTGGACTTACTCATAAGGAAACCATTAAAACAGGATCTATTGCAGCAGCAGCAGGAGGAATTACTTCTTTTATTGAAATGCCCAATACGTTACCCCAAACTACAACTATCTCACTACTTGAGGAGAAATTTGAAATAGCTAAAAAAGATTCTTTGGTCAATTTTTCATTTATGTTTGGAGGTACAAACACAAATCTTGCAGAAATAAAAAAAATAAATCCTAAAGAGGTAGCGGGTCTTAAATTATTTTTAGGATCTTCAACTGGAGATATGCTGGTAGATGATGAAAAAGCATTAGAAGAGATTTTTAAAGCATCACCTGTAATTATTTCTACGCATTGCGAAGATGAGTCTACCATCCAAAAAAACACGGAAGCTTATATTGAAAAGTATGGAAAAGAAAATATTCCAATTGAAGCTCATCCTCAAATCAGAAGCGAGGAAGCTTGTTACCTTTCTTCATCAAAAGCTATAAAGTTAGCCAAGAAAACAGGCGCTAGACTGCATGTTTTTCATTTATCAACAGCTAAAGAATTAGGTCAGTTTTCAAATAAGAAACCTTTGAAGAACAAAAAAATAACAGCGGAAGTCTGTATTCACCATCTTTGGTTCAATGATCAGGATTATAAAGAAAAAGGGACTAAGATTAAGTGGAATCCAGCGGTAAAGCGAAAGGAAGATCAAGATGCTTTGCTAAAAGCGCTGAATGAAGATTATATAGATGTGCTTGCTACGGATCATGCACCTCATACCATAGACGAAAAAAACAACAACTACTTAAAAGCTCCTAGTGGTGGTCCTTTAGTTCAGCATGCGTTAGTTGCTTTGTTAGAAATGTACCATCAAGGTAAAATCAAGCTTACCAAAATTGTTGAAAAGGCTTGCCACAATCCAGCCATTTTATTCGAAATTGAAAAACGTGGATTTATTAAAGAAGGTTATTTTGCAGACTTGGTTTTAGTAGATTTAAATTCACCTTGGACAGTTCAAAAAGAAAATATTTATAGCAAATGTGGATGGTCTCCATTTGAGGGAAACACTTTTCGTTCTAGAATAACCCATACTTTTGTAAACGGAAATTTAGTTTATGAAAATTTTAATTTTCCTAAACTTTCTAAAAATTATGAAGCAAAACGCCTTACTTTCAATAGAGGATAATGTTTAAAAAAGCAACTTACATCATTGGTTTATTTTTTCTGATTTCATGTCAAAACTTAAAACCTGCACAAAAGCCTGATCAACTATTGACTCCTGTTGAAATGGAAACTATTTTGACAGATTTAATCATGTTGGATGCCATGATTAGCGTCAATAATTTTAGAATAGATAACCATGAAATTGATGTGCCTGATTTTGTATATAATAAATATGAAATTGACAGCTTAACACTTTCAAAAAACATTGAATATTACAATGAGCAATACAAAGTAAATGCTGAGATTTACGAAAAAGTAAAACTCAATATAGAGGATATAAAAAAACGTTTAGATGAAGAAAAAAGAATTCAAGACAGTATACAAAAAGCAGAATTAGAGGTGAATAAAACCAGAGATAGTTTAGCGAAAATAAAGCCTTAATTTACTTTTTTAAAATCTTCACAACAACTTATAATCACTTTTTCAATTGGAGTAAACTGGAAGTTAAATTCAGACTCTATCTTCTCATTACTGTATCTCCTATCTTCTAATAAGGTAGGAATAACATCTAAACTTAATTTTCTTTGTTGACCTAAAAGCTTGCTAAACAGCATATCGAAAAACCAATACAAGTATAACATCCATTTTTTTAGTTGAAAATTGGGTGGTTTTGTTTTGAGTTTTTCAGCAATTTGAATTTGTACATTACTAATTCTGGTATTTTTTTCTACAAGGATAAAACGTTGATTTTTCACTTTGCTTAGCATAGCGAGAATCATCACATCTGCTACATCTTTTACACCTACAAATCCAGTAATTTTTTTGATTTTAAAAGGAAATTTACTAGCTGCTTGTTCAAACAAAGCTCCAGAACCCTCTTTGTAAAATCCTTCACCTAAAATAATACCAGGATTAACAATTACTACATCTAAGCCTTCTTGTGAAGCCCGCCAAACTTCCATCTCTCCGCCGTATTTCGCAATGCTATAGTGGCTAGAGTTATTTAGGTTTTCTCGGAAAGATTCTTCGTCTACAACGCCATGGTCTTTACTTTTTCCCAAAGTAGCGATGGAGCTAACATGACACAATTTCTGGACTTTGTGATCTACAGCAAGATTGACCACATTTGCAGTACCTTCAATATTCACTTTTCTTAACAATTTAAGCATTGAAGGACTATTGCTTATCAGCCCAGCACAATGGTAGACGTAGACTATGTTTTTAAAACACCTTTCAAGCTCAGGTATTTGATTTATATCTGCTTTTTGCCAATTGATATCGGCAGCTAAATTTGCTCTAGTTTTACCATATACGCGCTGGATTACGGCTAAGCAAAAGCTTTTTTTGTCTTGAGTTCTATAAAGACCTCTGATTTCTTCAGGTTTAGTTTTTTCTAACAATTTTGCTAACAAATGTGTGCCAACTAATCCCGTGGTTCCTGTAATTAAAATCATTCTGTAAATATAATTAAATCACCAACTTCAAATAACATGCTTTATAATATCTTTGCGAGGAAAATTGTAATTGATGAAAAAAGATTTTTTTGAAGAAGTAAATTGGCGTCAAATGGTTCATGACGTAATGCCTGGTCTACAAGAGCATTTAAATGAAGCAATGCGAAGTGCCTATATTGGCTTTGATCCTACTGCAGATTCGCTGCATATAGGTCATCTTGTAGGGGTTATGTTGCTCAAACATTTCCAGCTTTCAGGGCACAAGCCTATTGCTTTAATTGGCGGTGCTACTGGAATGATTGGTGATCCATCTGGAAAGTCAAAAGAAAGAAATTTGTTAGATGAAAAAACGCTTCGGCACAATCAAGAACAAATTCAATTTCAGCTTCAAAAGTTTTTAGATTTTGATTGTAGCGAAAATGCTGCTTTGGTAGTTAATAATTACGACTGGATGAAGGATTTTAGTTTTTTAGAATTCATTCGAGATATCGGTAAGCATATCACCGTTAATTACATGATGGCAAAAGAATCTGTAAAAAAGAGGCTTTCAGCAGAATCTGCAGATGGAATGAGTTTTACAGAATTCACCTACCAGCTTGTTCAGGGATACGATTTTGTTCATTTGAATGTTCATCACAATTGCAGCCTACAAATGGGCGGAAGCGATCAGTGGGGGAATATTACTACCGGAACTGAAATGCTAAGAAAAATACATAATCAAAAAGCATTTGCTTTAACCTGCCCATTGATAACCAAAGCAGATGGCACAAAGTTTGGCAAAACTGAAGGTGGAAATATTTGGCTTGACCCCAATCGAACTTCACCTTACAAATTTTACCAATATTGGTTAAATGTTTCAGATGAAGATGCAGCTAAATTCATCAAGATCTTCACTCTTTTGGATCAAAAAGCAATTCAAGATTTAATTGAAGAACACCAATCTCAACCACATGTAAGAAAATTACAAAGTGTTTTAGCTGATGAAATAACGGCTATGGTACATTCCAAAGAAGCACTTGAAAATGCTAAAAATGCTTCTCATGTTTTGTTTGGCAAAAGTACAGCTCAAGATATTGAAGCCTTAGATGAAAATACTTTTTTAGAAATATTTGAAGGTATACCAAATGCTAAAATCACCAAAAAAGAATTTGATGAAGGAATTGATATGATTGGTGCGTTGTCAGCAAAAACATCTTTCTTAAATTCTAACGGAGAAGCAATTCGAGCATTAAAAGCCAATTCTATATCTGTAAATAAGAATAAGGTAGAACAAAGTTATAGTTTGTCTGAAAATGATTTGTTGAACAATAAGTACATATTAATTAATAAAGGCAAAAAGAATACCTACTTAATTATTGTTGAATAAATTTTTACATTTTTAGCCTAAAAGCAAAAATCCCCGAACTGAAGAGCTTGGGGATTTTTGCTTTTATTTACTTCAAAGTAAAACCACTTAAAAATAATGAAATGTTACCACAAAAAGAAAGCCTTGAACAGGTGTTCAAGGCTTTCTAACCAATCTATTATGAAAAACTTCATCCACGACAAATATAAAATAGATTTCTGTTTGAGAAACCATTTCATTGTTAAAGTAAAGTTAATATATTTACATCTAATTCAATTCTCAAATTAACAAATTGAGAATGATTAACTTACTTGTTTCAATGATCTGTAAAATGAAAAATTAAATCGTTTTTTGAATCTTCATTTTGTCAACCTATGTTAGGAAGATACTGAGGTGCTACTCAAATTTAATCAATTATAAAGAGAGAACACTGTTTTCAGATGCAAACTCATTTGAAACTTTACCATCAGCTTCTTCTTCATTTGACCATACTCCATCAATAATATATTTAAACTGATATTGTTTGTCTTTCTCTAAATCTAAAGTTCCTTTAAAAATTCCGTTTTTCAATTTCTTTAATTGAAAGTCAGTTTCGCTCCAATTGTTAAAGTCACCAGCAACAGCAACTTGATTAGCTTCTAGTGCAGTTACCTCAAATGTAACTTTACACACTGGTTTAGTTTTTAAATATTGTTTTTTAACCGCCATGATTATTAATTTTAAATTTTGCAGTAAAATTAAAGTTAAAAACAACTAAAACAAACAAAATTAAATACTTAGCTTAATTTTTGCGAAATTAAAAGGATTCTTTGTTTTAAATTGAATTTTAATAAATACGAAAACGTTATAATGCTTAAACTAAGCAATAATTTAGTAAACAAATTGAACTTCAAAAACCGATAAATCTACTTTTTGAGGTCAAAAACCTCTAGTAACTTGTCTAAATCTGCTTGATTATTGAAATATTGAAAACCTACGCGAATTCCATCACCTCGAAGTGCAGCTATAATTTGATGCTGATGTAGCTTATTTAGAATTTTTTCATCTCCTTTTAAATTAAAAATAGAGGAGTGCGTTTTCCTATTAACTACCTCTTTCTTCAACAAATTTCTATTTATAAATTCTGTTTTCGCTACAGCGGAAATACTTTTGATTTGCTTTTCTACAGCATCAATTCCAATATCCATAAAATGAAAATCTAATGCAACTCCTAAACTTTTTAAAGAGTGCATATCAAAATGCCCTGGTTCTAAGAAACCAACTTTCCTTACTGGTCCATTTGGTTTGGTCAATAAAGAATTACTTCCCAGTGTTTTAGGCTTCAAAATGTCAATCAATTCTGGTTTTAAAATAAAGAATGCATTTCCTGTACCAGCGTTGAACCATTTATAACCACTGCTTCCTATTGCTGAAAATGCTGAAGCATTAAATTTAAAATCTTCGGTTCCCAAGTATTGTGTAGCGTCTCCTATAATATGTAAATTTGGATACTTGCTTTTTAACTCCTTCAAGAATTCAAAATCAATTAAAATTCCGCTGATAAATTGAACTATACTTAATGCTAAATAATCTGGATTAAATTTGGCTACAGTTTCGAGTATGTTTTGTTCTAAATCTTCGTTTATTTCTGCGTAGGCTATTTCAAAATTACGTTGTTCAAAAGGTAAATTTACAGAGGGATAATCTCCGTTAAGTAAGACAACCTTAGAATTTTCAGGAATGGATTCGACAATAAAATTAAGTCCTATAGAAAAATTTGGTAATAAAGCTACTTCAGATGATTCTGCATGAAAATACTTTTTTATTTTCTCCCTTAAACCATCAATTTTTTCATCTTCTAAATAATCTATTTTGGTATAGTCTGAGTGAATCCCTTCATTGTATTGTTTTCTAAATTCAATTAGTTTTCTAGGCACCAAGCCAGAAGACGCTGTATTTAAATAGCTACAGGTATTTATTATAGGAAAGGAATTATCGATTAAATCAGTAAGAGAAGCGGTCATAAAATTATTTTTTCAAATGTACAAAATGACTTTTTTAAAACATCAATTCTGATTTTTTTAGCACATAATTATACGTTCTCCTTATTTCAAAATCTGTATTTTTGAATTATATATTTAAGATATGAGTCAAAAAATTTGCATGATTGCAGCAGCTTCAGAGAACAACGGATTGGGAAAAAATAACGATTTAGTCTGGCATCTGCCTGATGATTTTAAACGCTTTAAAAAAATCACTTCAGGCCACTACATCATTATGGGTCGGAAAACTTTTGAGTCTTTTCCTAAACCGCTGCCTAACCGAGTACACGTTATTGTCACTAGAAATAAAAGTTATACAGCGCCTGGTTGCCTAGTTGCTCATTCACTTGAAGAAGCTTTTCAACTTGCAGAAGAAAACTCAACTTTGTTTGTTATTGGTGGTGGAGAAATTTACCACTTAGCATTGCCCTATGCAGATGAAATAGAACTTACTCGTGTACATACCACCGTAGAAGCTGATGCCTTTTTTCCCGAACTTCCAGAAAAGGATTGGAAAATAATTCAAGAAGAGTTTCATCACAGCGATGAGAAACACAAGCACAGTTTTACTTATCAGACATTTAAACATGTAAAAAACTTATAAATGCAATTGTTATATAAAATTGCTGAGCAGGAAGGCATCAACTTAAAGAATGCCTCTCGTCTAACAGGAGGAGATATCAATGATGTTTTTTTGATGACAACTTCAACTCAGAAACTGGTTGTTAAATTAAACAACAAATTTATTTTTCCAGAGATGTTCAAAAAAGAAGCTTTAGCTCTTCATAAATTGGCTGAAACCAACACCTTTAGAATCCCCAAAGTGATGCGTATTGGTGAGCTCGATAATCAAGCTTATCTCATTATGGAACATATTGAATCTGGAGTTCAAACCAAAGATTTTTGGAGTAACTTTGGTCTTAACTTAGCTCAATTACATAAACATACAGCCGAAAACTTTGGATGGGAAGATCAAAATTATATCGGTAGTTTAGTTCAACACAATGAAAGGTTTTCAGGCTCATCTGAATTTTATATCTCCCAACGATTAAAACCACAAATAAAAGAAGCTGAAAAGAACGGCTTTGCTTTTCAAAACTTAGATGTCTTTTATAAAAATGTTACCGAAATCATTCCTAAAAATGAGCCTCCAGCTTTAATTCATGGTGACTTATGGTCTGGGAATTATATGGTAGATGTTCACCAAAAACCAGTTTTAATTGATCCTGCCATTTGTTTTGCCTCCCGCGAAATGGATTTGGCAATGATGAAACTTTTTGGAGGTTTTCCTGATGACCTTTTCCAAGTCTACCAAACTCATTACCCTTTACAAAACAATTGGGAATCCCGAATTGAATTGTATCAACTGTATTATTTGTTGGTGCACTTAAACTTATTCGGGGAATCTTACCTGAATCGAGTCACACAAATTATAAAAGGATACAGTTAACTAATTTGCTTTTTTTAGTAATCCAGCACGTTTCAACAAAGCTTCAGGATCTGGTTCTTTTCCTCTAAAGGCAGTGTATAGTTCCATTGGGTCTTGTGTTCCTCCTTTGGTAAGGATATGGGTCTTAAACTTCTCTGCAACTTCTTTGCTAAAAATTCCTTTTTCTTTAAAGAAAGCAAACGCATCTGCATCTAAAACTTCTGCCCATTTGTAAGAATAATAACCCGCAGCGTAACCTCCTTGGAAGATATGGCTAAAGGCTGTACTCATACAATTTTCTGGTACATTAGGATACAATTGTGTACCTTCAAAAGCAGCATCCTCAAATTGCTTTACTTTCTCTATTTCTGCTGGATTTTTACTATGCCAAGCCAAATCTAGTTTTCCAAAGCTAAGCTGCCTTAAAGTTTGCATTCCTTCTTGGAAATTAGCACTAGCTTTAATTTTTTGAATAAATTCTTGTGGTATTTTTTCTCCCGTTTGGTAATGTTTTGCAAACAAGGCTAAAGCTTCTTTTTCATAACACCAGTTTTCTAACAATTGACTTGGTAATTCTACAAAATCCCAATAGACATTGGTTCCAGATAAACTTGAATAGGTTGTATTGGCTAACATTCCATGTAAAGCATGCCCAAATTCATGAAACAAGGTAGTTACCTCATTAAAAGTAAGCAAGGATGGCTGTGTAGAAGTTGCTCTAGTAAAATTACAAACAATAGATATATGTGGTCGCTCATTCACCCCATTTTTAATCTTTTGGTTTTTGTAAACAGTCATCCAAGCGCCATCTCTTTTTCCAGGTCTTGGATGGAAATCAGTATAAAAAATGGCTACTAAATCTCCTTGTTGATTTCGTACTTCATAAGTGTCTACCTCTTCATGATAAACATCAATTGTTGTTGTTTTTTTGAATTGTAATTGATACAATTTATCAGCAATAGTAAACACACCATCAACCACTTTATTTAATTCGAAATAAGGCTTTAGCTGCTCTTCATCTAAATCGAATTTACTTTGCTTTAATTTTTCACTATAGTAAGCAACATCCCATTTTTGTAGTTTTTCTATTTGGTCTGTTTTTTTAGCAAACGCATTTAGTTCTTCAAATTCTATTTCTGCTGCGGGTTTTGCCTTTTCAAGTAATTCATCTAAAAAGGCTTCTACTTTGCTTGGTTTTTTTGCCATGCGTTGTTCTAAAACAAAATCAGCATGGGTGTTGTAGCCTAGTAAATTTGCTCGTTCATGTCTCAATTTTACAATATCTAAAACAATAGACTCGTTGTTGTTTTTGTTATCTTGAAACCCCTTTGCTCCAAATGCCAGAGCCATAGTTTTTCGTAAAGTTCTATTTTGCGCATATTTCATAAAAGGCAAATAGCTAGGATAATGCAAAGTGAAAATATAGCCTTCCTTTTCTTCTTTTTTAGCCAATTGCAAAGCCGCATCTTTAGTAGATTCTGGAAGTCCTGCTACATCATTTTCTTCAGTAACATGTAATTGAAAGGCATTGGTTTCAGCCAAAACATGTTCACCAAATTCAAGTGAAAGTTTAGCTAATTCTTGGTCAATTTCTCGTAAACGCGCTTGTTTTTTTTCTGGTAAATTAGCCCCATTTCTAGCGAAGTTTTGATAACTTTCTTCCAAAAGTCTATCCTCTTCTATATTTAAGTTGAAATTCTTTTTGTTTTCAAATACTTCTTTTATTCTCACAAAAAGAGCATTGTTAAGTATTAAATCATTGCTGAATTCACTGAGTTTGGGGGATACCTTTTGAGTAATTTGCTGAATTTCTTGATTAGTTTCAGCAGAATTCAAATTGAATAAAATACTGGAAATTCTATTGAGTTGCTCTCCAGTTTCATCTAGAGCAGCAATTGTGTTTTTGAAAGTAGGTTCTTCTTTGTCGCTAGCAATGCTATCTATTTCCGCCCTTGCATCTGATAAGGCTTCATCAAAAGCGGGTTCAAAATGCGTATTTTCTATTTTCGAAAAGGGTGCAGTATCAAATTTCTTCAATAAAGGATTTGCCATAACAATTTACTTTTTTCGCAAAAGTAAGTAACTTATAAAGAGAAAGCTTTAAAGTTTTGTTGAATTATCTACCTTTCTTAGGTTTACTTTTTAATGATTTTTTTGGCACTAATAATCTGATTGTTTTTATTTAAACCAACCACAAAATACACTCCTGCATCCAAACTACCCAAATTCATTTGTAGGCTTTGGTTAAGTACATTTACCTTTTTCAATCTTTTTCCTGTCATGTCAAAAAGTTGAACTTCTTCAATTTGCTCGCTAATAAAATTGAAATGCACTTCTTTTTCAACAGGATTTGGATATAAGCGCATTTGGTTGTTTTCAAAACGATTCAAACTTAAGGTGCTAATTTCTACCTCTTCACAAAAACTGGTTGTACCACATAAATTATTTACCGTTAAGCAAACTAAGTACGTTCCTGTTTCGGTAAAAAATAAGTTTGGATTTGCTTCAGTTGAAGTGCTTCCGTTACCAAAATCCCAAGAATATGTTACATCCTCATCATTTTCGGTAAGATTTACAAAGTTTACTAAATTGTCCTCTTGTGAAAATTCAAAATTAGCAATTGGAGTTTCTGCTGTAGTTACTTCAAAACTTAAATTTTCAATACAGCCATCATCATTCATAATACTTACGCTGTACATTCCTGCTTCTAAATCTGTAAGTTGATTGTTAGTTGAGTTGTCATCCCATAAAATACTTACCGAATCTTCTGTGGTTTGGTCATCAAAAACCAAAGAAATACTTCCTAAACCACCATCGCATCCAACAGGATTAACTACACCTTCCAAATTAAAAGTACAACTTGGACCAATATTCACACAATAATCTTCTACTTCACCATAAGTAAAGGTTTCACAAGCCTCCGGTGGAGGAGAAGGGAAAAAGCCTTCTGAGAAATATTTCATACTTACTCTCATGCGAGTCGTACCATTTATAGCATCAGAGGGGATTTGTATAATGTCATTAAAAGTCTCATCAATTGAGTTCCCTGGTTCCAAAACCAATTCGTTTTCAGTGAAATCCCCGTCTTGATTAAAATCAATCCAAATTCGTGGGTATTCATCATAAACTTGACCTGAATAGCCTGGTGTTATGCTAATGTTAGCGTCTTCTCCCTTAGTAAGATAAACAATAGGGTTTCCAGTAAAACTTCCATAGCCTCCGTCATCTCCAGAAGCGTTTGTGTAATTATTGATGGAGAAAATTTCTATCCACTCATCAGTTGTATCTCCATTACTGTCACAATAACTTAAAGTAGAACAAACGTCGCAACCAGCGGAGGAGAAATTGAAACTTTCTGAAAACTCAGGTAGTTCGTTCCCTGCACAAATAGTCTGAATTTGTACTTCATAAGTTTCACAAACAGCTAAGTTTTCAATTGAAAAATTAAGTTCATTCAGATCTTCTTCAAGTATCCATGTATCACTTCCTTCAGCTCTGTACCTTAAGTTATATCCCACAGCAGCTAAAATTGGTTGCCAAGCGATTTCAACATCATCACCACTATAAGCTAGTACATCAATTTCTTCAAGGCTTGGCGAAATACAACAGCCATCTGTAGTAAATAGTTGAATATCATTGTCTTCATTTATCACATCAGAACAGATTGCTCTAATAAAATACTCATAAGTGGAACAGGGAGTTAAATTTGAAATACTAAAAGTATTAGTAGTTACATCCTCTATTGTCCAATTGGTTGTTCCTTCAATGCGGTAATGTACTTCCCAGGAATCTTCTAATCCAAAATCTATCCAACTTAAATCGGCTTCGGTATCGGTTAAATTTTCTAAAGCTACATTCATTGGAGGCAGGCAATCTTCATCGTTACAAAAATTGTCTAACAAATAGTCTATTGCAGCTTCTGCATTTAATCTACCTCCAGTAATAAAAAAATCTTCAAGCTGAGGCAATTGGTCAACAGAATTTAAAAGGGCATCCCGAACTAAGTCTGCACCTAATTGTGGATTTGTATTTACAATAGTCATAAAACTTTGGCAAGGTACAGAATACATTAAGCCAATCACTCCAGCGGTAAGTGGACTTGAAAAGGATGTTCCAGAAGTAGTAGTGTAACCGTCATTTTGCCCGGTTGTTCTTACGTTTATTCCTGGTGCAGCCAAGTCTATAGTGGTTAAGCCGTAACCTCCTGCAAAATTATCATTGTGGTCTGAGCGTCCAACACCAATCATGTAAGGGCTTGCGCATGCGGTTGGTAAATCTCCTTCAACATCTACATTTAAGTTTGAATTACTTGTTGCACCGCAATTTAAAATTCCTGCTTCCCCCAAAGTATTGTAAAATTCACACCAAATGGGAGCGCTTGCTGGGTCTCCACCATCTAGACCCCAAGAAGCGTTAGTAGCTACCACAAAAGCACCTTCAGTACCATTGGTGTCATTGTATAATTGCCTCATAGTTAGTGGGTAAGAATAGGCTTCAATCACAGCAGCTTCTTGCAAACTATATCCGGCTACAACCATTATTTTTACGTCCCAGTTGGCTCCTACAACACCTATTCCATTGTCACCCCTTGCACCAATCATACCAGCAACGCTGGTTCCATGACCATTCGGCATCATTTCAATATTATCGTTATTTTGTTGAATATTCCAGCCGTTGTAATCATCTACATATCCATTGTTATCTGTGTCGATTCCGTTAGGAAATCCACTTTCAGCAGTATTTATCCATTTATTTTCTACTAAATCTGGATGACTTAAATCTGCACTTTCAATAACGCAAACTACCACTTCATCTCCAAATGCATTTAAGCCTCCAGTAGTTACATCCCAAGCATTTTCAATAGAAATATCTGCTCCAGTAGTACCACTTGTTTGTCCCGTGTTTTTATGATGCCATTGCTGACTATATTGAGCGTCGTCAGGAAATACTTCATCCCTCATATATACTTTATGGTTGTTTTGAGCATACTTTATATTTGGTAAAGCATTTAAAGCTCTTAATACTTCAACATGAGTATATGCATTATAATTGAACTTGGCTAACCAAATGTTTACGGGTTTAGAAAGTTCTTTTTGTAATTGAATCTCAAAATCATTTGAAAGCTGGCTCAAGACCGCTTCAGGCGAAGCATTTTTTTCGAATTGAATAATTAAATCTCCAAGAATAAAAGGGCTTTCATCTGTAGGTCGGTTGTTTTGGGCTTTTAATGATAAGACAAAAAAGATAGAGAAAAGAAGTATTATTTTATGCATTTGTAAATTTTCTCCGAAAATAGTAAAAATGTTTAAAACAAATCCTTAGAATATGATAAAACGAAACTAGTCTGTTTCGAAAAATTCATATGTGTAATTAGGTTTGTTCCAATTTAATATTGATTTGTTTCTTTAATTGAATTTTCTCTAGTACTTCAAACTGAAATTTACGTTTAATCACTTTTATATTTCTTGAGGCTTACCAATCCAAATTCAAACAAACAACAAAAACCTAAATTGTTGTTACTTCTTTGCTTAACAACAATAGTAACTCAAAAATAGTTGTTTCTTTGCAAACTAAATTTTACGATTAAAGTTGGTATGAGGCAACCAAAGAGGAAAACAAAAATAAAAAGGTCGACTAAAATTTGGATTTATGCCTTGCCTGTTTTTTTTATTTTGATAAAAATACTGTGTCGGTTTCCTGAAACAGTTGAAAATATATACAGCCAAAACCTGTTCATAGGGATAAGAAGTGTTTTTCATTTTTTACTCAGCTGGATTCCCTTTACTGTAGGTGATATTTTTTATATTGTTCTAGGTCTGTATTTGCTATATTTTATTTTCAAATTATACCGAAATAAATTAAGGAATTGGAGATTCAACCTAGTGAATAGCATTGCATTTGTTTCAAAGGTGTATATTCTTTTTCATCTTCTTTGGGGTTTCAATTACTACCGAGAACCCATTCATAAACAGCTTCAAATTGAGGATGATTATACTACTTTTCAATTGATTGATTTTACTGAAAAGTTAATCGTAAAAACAAATCAACTTCATTTAAAATTAAAAGAAAATGATTCACTTCCTGTAAATTTTGATTTTAATCATGATAAAATTACCGACTTGGTTTTTAATGGAATAGACGAAGTAAATGAACCTAAATTGAATTTAACTTATGGAAGGAGAAATCTAAAGGTGTCTGTTTTTTCATATCCGTTAACTTATGGTGGATTTGGCGGTTATGTGAATCCATTCACTTTAGAAGCTCAATACAACAACAATATTCCTTCTTTTAAATGGCCTACCACACTAACGCATGAAGTTGCCCACCAAATGGGCTTTGCAAAAGAAAATGAGGCGAATTTCATTGCTTGTTTGGTAGGCATGAACCATAAAGACGAAAGCTTTAGGTATGCAACAAACGGCTTTGCCTTAAAGCAATGTCTTAATGAAATTTACCGAAGAGACCCAGCACTTTTCTTTGAGTTAAAGCAGTGTGTTAATTTCGGAGTTATTGAGAACTATATGGAGTTGAAAGAGTTTTGGAAAGGTTACAATAATCCAATAGAGCCTATTTTGAAAGTAGTTTATGGTTCCTATTTAAACGTAAATAATCAACCTCAAGGAATGAAAAGCTATTCTTATGTTGTTGCATTATTAGTAAATTACGATTTTGGTTTTTAAAGATTTACTTCATTATTAGAATTGATAATAAACTAAAGGTTATGCATATTATTCAAATTAAAAGCGTGAAATGCCTTGCTTGAAACACTCAAAACAAAAGCATTCCTGTTTTCTTTGCAACCATAAGCATAATTTTGAGTCTTAGATAAGTGGAATTTAAATCATTAGGGATGAAGTTTATAAAGTCAAATCAAATTAAATTTTTGCTATTTATTGCTATATGCTATATGTGTATGGCTTGTCAAGAAGATGTAATTTATCCAGAGTTTGAAAAATGGCAGCCTTATAACGAATCTGAGCGTATAGAATTGAGTCAACAAAATGAAAATCAGCAGCTCCAATACAAGTTGATTCAATCTCCAGTATTAGATAAAAATGAATTAATTGAAGTAATCCGACTTCAGTTAGGTGGATTTACAAAAGAGATGTATTTGGAATTAGCCCCACTAATTTACGAAAACAGTATTTCAACATTACAACAACATATTAGTGACCAAAAACTTTCTTACACCTCTTTAACTCAATGGTATTTGTACCGAATAGCGATTTTAGAAACCGATGAAACGTTAGGGTTAAATGCAATTATTTCGATTAATCCTAATGCAGTAGAGCAGGCTAGACTTCTAGACCAAGAAACCACAAAAAGTAAACATCCCATTTATGGTATGCCTATCTTATTGAAAGATAATATCAATACTTTAGCAATGAAAACAACAGCTGGAGCCTTGTCTTTAGCTGGTAATCAACCTAAAGAAGACGCTACTATTGTAAAGAATTTGAAGTCTCACGAAGCCATTATCTTAGGAAAAGTCAACTTAAGTGAATGGGCAAATTTTTTGTGTGATGGCTGTCCAAATGGATATTCTGCCGTTGGAGGTCAAACTTTAAATCCATATGGCATAAGTAAATTTGATACTGGCGGTTCAAGTTCTGGAAGTGCGGTTAGTGTGGCTGCAAATTATGCAGTAGCTGCGGTAGGAACTGAAACTTCAGGTTCCATTTTATCGCCTTCCAGTCAACAGTCGTTGGTAGGCTTAAAACCTACACTCGGAAATTTGAGTCAAAACGGAATTGTTCCCATTTCAAGCACTTTGGACACGCCTGGACCAATTACTAGAAATGTTAGCGATAATGCTATTTTGTATGCTGCCATGCTAAATACAGCAGAGCCTTTAGAAAGTATAATTTCACAAATTGAAAATCCTTCCAATATTAAATTTGGAGTTATTCAAGATTTCATGCAAGATTCGTTATATCGAAATGCGATAGAACTTCTTAAAGCAGAAGGTTTTCAACTAGAAGTAATGGAACCAAAATCAATGGATTTCAATGGGTTTTTAGCTTTATTAAACGGAGATATGAAACGTGATTTAGCTGCTTATTTAAAAATACATACAGAAGGGAGCGTTAAATCAGTTGAAGATGTGGTTCAATTTAATAGTAAAGATTCCTTGTTGAATATCCCTTATGGTCAAGCCAGGTTAGATGGCATTTTAGCACAAGAGCTCAATGATATTGAATTGGATAGCATCCGCCAAAACCTTATTAGCTCAGGAAAAACCTATTTCAAGCAATTTTTTGAGACACATCAAGTAGATGCAGTTTTGTCTATTAACAATTACAATGCAGGTCAAGCAGCAGTTGCCAAGTATCCAGCCATTACTGTTTCTATGGGGTATTCTAATGCAGGTGAACCAAAAGGACTTACCTTTATTGCTAAACCAAACCAAGAACAAAAATTATTTCAACTGGCTAGTTTTTTTGAAAAGCTGTCCGCATTAAGAGTTCCAGCCAAGTATTATGATGTAAAAAAAAACAACTAATTTGAAGTAGTAGTTTTCTCAGAATGAATTTATTACACAATTACCTTGAATTTGATGAAGTTTTAGATTAAACTAACTGTATTTTTTTTAGTCAAATTCCTAAATCAATATCATTTACTATGCGTAAAATTCTCTTAGTATTCGTCTTGTGCTTCACAACCTCATTGTGGGCTCAGGATTATTTTCCGACCAACTCTGGCGTCAAGGCAACTGCTGAAGGCCCGATTGCTTTTACTAAAGCTACAATTCATATCAATGCAAGTCAAGTTTTAGAAAACGCCACCTTATTAATACAAGATGGAAAAGTTGTTGCCGTAGGAACTTCAGTGAAAATTCCAAAAAATGCAATTCAATACAATTTGAATGGCAAGCACATTTATCCATCGTTTATCGATTTGTATTCAGATTTTGGGATGAAAGCAGTAGAACGCGCTAAATCTGGCGAACGATATGAGTCCAATCGAAAGGGCTATTATTGGAACGACCACATCAGACCAGAGCAGCAAGCAATAGACAATTTTACTTTTGATGAAAAAAAGGCAAAAGAATTAAGAGAAGCAGGATTTGGAATGGTAAATACCCATTTGCAAGATGGAGTAATTCGAGGAACTTCTTCGCTTGTTGCATTGGTAGAAGATGCAAACAATCCTAATAAAACCGTGGTAAAAAATAATACTGCGCAGTATTTGGGTTTTTCTAAAAGCAAACAAACTAGGCAATCGTACCCAAGTTCAATTATGGGAATGACCGCTCTTTTGCGCCAAACCTATGCTGATGCTAGCTGGTATGAAAAAGGAAATATGAGTGAAAAAGATTTAGCCTTAGAGGCTTTGTTGGCACAGCAAAATTTACCTCAAATTATTCATGCAGGAGATTACTTAAACTTACTTCGAGCAGATAAAGTAGGAGACCAAGTCAACATTCAATACAGTATTGTTGGTGGTGGAGATGAATACAAAAGAATAGCAGAAATAAAAGCCACCAATGCTAAACTAATACTTCCAGTCAATTTTCCTGATGCTTATGATGTGGAAGACCCATTTTTGGCAAATTATGTAAGCTTAGAAGAAATGAAGCATTGGCAGCATGCTCCAAGAAATTTACAATATTTAGCTGAAGCTGGAATAGATTTCGCCATTACAGCAGACCAATTGAAATCCCCTAAAGAACTTCATGAAAAATTACAACTGGCTATTGAAAAAGGATTAGATAAATCAATTGCATTAAAAGCTTTAACTGAGATCCCTGCTCAAATTTTAGGGATGGAAAACCAAATAGGAAGTTTAAAGACAGGAAGTTTAGCGAATTTCATCATTACTTCTGGAGAGGTGTTTGATAAAAAATCGAAGATTTATGAAAACTGGATTCAAGGACAACGAAGCATAATCAAAGAAGCAGACTTACCTAAAATTGAAGGTACGTATGATTTGAGTTTTACAAGTGAATCTTCAGCTGAGAAAATAGAAATTCAAATCAAAGAAAAAGCTGGGAAATACAGTTTAGAAGCTAAAAAAGACAGTTTGAAGTTAGCGACTAAAATCAAATTTGAAAAAAATTGGTTGACCATGATGCTTACCGAAACCGATTCAGCTTCAACTAAAATGAATCGTTTTAGTGCGTATGTTTCAGAAGATGCTAATAAGTTGAATGGGAAGGTAATTCTATTTAATGGGAAAGAAGTTCCGTTTTCAGCAACCAAAAAGGAAGATAAAGACGAAGCAACAGAAGATTCAAAAAAAGATGACAATTCAGATGATGACAGCGATTCAGAAAAAGAAAGCGATTCAGAAAAAAATAAATACGAAGAAGGCTATCTAAGTGAAGTTACGTTTCCTAATAAAGCCTTTGGATTGAGTAATCCAAATCAAATGCCAAAACGCATACTTATTAAAAATGCAACTGTAATTACAGGAGAAAATGATGGAACGCTAGAAGAAACAGATGTCTTGCTGAAAGACGGTAAAATAGAAAAAATAGGAAAATCTTTAAGCGATAGAAATGCAACCGTAATTGATGGTACGGGGAAATATTTGACCGCAGGAATTGTAGATGAACATTCGCATATTGCAGCGAGTTCAGTGAATGAAGGCGGACATAATTCTTCTGCTGAGGTAACTATGGAAGATGTTGTGAATCCAGATGATATAAATATTTACCGTGCTTTAGCTGGTGGTGTAACTACCACACAATTGTTGCATGGTTCGGCAAATCCAATCGGTGGACGTTCTGCTATTTTAAAAATGAAATGGGGTGCATCTGCAGAAGATATGATATATACAGACAGTCCAAAATTTATCAAATTTGCTTTAGGTGAAAACGTAAAGCAATCCAATTGGGGCGGCGGTAATCGTTTTCCACAAACAAGAATGGGAGTGGAGCAAGTGTTTATGGATTACTTTTCTAGAGCCAAAGCCTACGGAGAGAAAAAGTCTTCAGGTGAACCCTATCGTTTTGATGATGAAATGGAAACGTTGTTAGAAATTTTAAATGGCGAACGCTTCATTTCTTGTCATTCTTATGTGCAAAGCGAAATCAATATGTTGATGAAAGTGGCGGACAACTTCGGTTTTACTGTAAACACCTTCACACACATTTTGGAAGGTTATAAAGTAGCAGATAAAATGAAGGAACACGGCGCTGGGGCTTCGACTTTTTCAGATTGGTGGGCTTACAAATACGAAGTAAATGATGCAATCCCATACAATGCGGTGCTTTTGCATAACGAAGGTGTAGTAACGGCAATTAATTCAGATGATTCTGAAATGATGCGTAGGTTAAATCAAGAGGCAGCAAAAAGCATGAAATACGGTGGAATGAGCGCAGAAGATGCGTGGAAAATGGTAACGCTAAATCCTGCTAAATTGTTGCATATTGACGACCGAGTAGGTTCAATAAAAGAAGGAAAAGAAGCAGATTTAGTGTTATGGAATGCACATCCGCTTTCTGTTTACGCTAAAGCGGAAAAAACCTTAATTGGCGGAATAGTTTATTTTGATATTGAAGAAGACCAAAAACAACAAGAAGCCATAAAGGAAGAACGAGCAAAATTGATTGCTGAATTGCTGAAAGCAAAAAACAGCGG
>Ga0307951_1000560_pt1 | contig 21480 bp, 21 predicted proteins | sample OrgLakmetagen374_FD_201842 | JGI IMG/M metagenome (GOLD analysis project Ga0307951, IMG submission 201842) | Saline water microbial communities from Organic Lake, Antarctica - #374 | ecosystem: Environmental > Aquatic > Non-marine Saline and Alkaline > Saline | place: Antarctica: Organic Lake... | reverse complement strand
GAGAGACAAAGAGAGAGAGAGAGAGAGAGGGAAAGAGAGAGAGAGAAAGGTGATTTGTACGCATGAGTGTCATGAGGGGGAGGGATATACAGAGCTTATTGGTGGAGTGAGTGAGGGGAAACAACATACAAGTCAGTACGCAGCCTTTGTCATCATACATTTGCACTTCCACAGCTCTTTGCCGCGCGCGCTTGTAGGGCAGGATGCAACCTCCTCTATGGGAGGATAGTATGAGTGTGATAGGCACCATGCCTCTATTCAATTGAGCTTTTCAGGCCCAGTGTAGAAAGGCACGTGCTGCGTTGTCACGATACCTTGACGAACAGCACAACAGCATGCAGTCCCGCTACCGGTGTTGGGGGGGCGTAAAGCTTCTAGAAAGGCCCGATGAGCATATCAAGTGACTACTTTGCAACAATAACGATAACCACAACTGCCCTCCCATCCCAGTAAGCACAGCATCTTCCCCCCCGCAAAGGGTACCCTGCTGGAGCAAGGCACCTGACAGCGCCAGATCTGACCCAGCAATTGCCAATAAGTGAAGTCTACACCCACCAGGCAGCTGCGTGGGCTTGCGCTTTCGGCCGCTCTGTCTCCCCTGTGTCCCTTGCGTTGTGGTGGCTTGCTGCTGCTCTAGCCCCCCTCCAGCCGAGAGACCCGTCCATCCAAGCCCTCCTCCTCCTGCGCTTGGAGCGCTGCTGCCACCTCTTCCGCCTACGACAGGGTACTAGGGTGAGGACTTAAAATGCTTATTTCAGCGCAAGGCTGCATGCAAACACACACAGGAGGCACACACACATTTACTCACGCAGGCACGCCAAATCATGAAGGGTTAGGGCTTAGCAAGCACACAAAAGCACACACCAGCAGTCATAGCGGTTTCAGCCTCCATGAAATGCTGTTGGGCCATCCCCCCTACACCCTTGTGTGCGCCGGCTCCCAAATGAGCCATGGTTGACGCGGCCTGCATGTGTGCATGCAGAAGAGTATGAATTGTGCACGCTAGTGTGCATATGTGCAGTGCTCGTATGCTTGCAAGGGCGTACACTGCTGTGTATACATTTGTGTAGTGTGTACATGTGTGGAAGTGTGTGAGGCGTGAATGTCAAGCAAATGTTGACTTGGACAGGGTATTTCTGTAGATAAGTGGGGGAGCGTCACAATGTGTGCGTGCATATGTGCATATGCATGTGTATGTGTGTGCACGCGTGTGCGTGTGTATACAAATGTGTGTGAGTGTGTGTGCGCACGCCTGTGTGTTTAAGTGTATGCGTGCGCACGAGTGTGCGTATGTGTGCGTGTGCCCTGCTGCCTCACAGATGCTGCAGTGATATGTATGGCGCTGTGCCGGAACATTCCTCAAAGAATCCATCCAAGTGAGCCTCCACTAGTCATCAACATCTCATTAACAAATAAGAAAAGCTTATCAAAATTAGCATTGATTGAATCTGAGCTCAGAAATTCCGCTTGCATGGTCCAACAGCTGGCGTACCACCCTGCATGCCCCTGACACAGCAGAAACTTACAGGAAAGATTGTTGCTGGATACTGCACTAACCGTTAGTGGCCTGGGTGCCTGGCTGACAAAGTTTTCCTGGAGCTTCCAATCGTAAACATGGGCTCTTATACTTTACACATTGCTAGGGCCCCCAAACTGTTTTGCCCTGGTGAAGATTATGGTTAAGATCCTATATCAAGTGTCAGTCCAAGAGGTGCCCTGGGTGGGCCTGGCTAGAGCTTGCTCGGCCCCTATTTTAAAAAATGTTGAAGATCGGGCTGTACCGCTCCACCCCATGCCCCCCCCACCTCCCTAACCACGCGGGGCTGCCTAACTAAACTTTGTACTGGGGCAGCCAGAGTACCAGGTCAGGAGCTGCCCTGAATGGGCCTGGCCGGCCATTGTGAAGTTTGGTGGGAAGGAGGCAACGCTAGGGGCTTACGCTCCCTAAAGGAGGCTTTGCCAAAAACTTGGTGTAATTGTTGTGTTCATAGACGTGCGTAGCCAGGGTTTGACTGCAGATGTACCTGGACACTGGATGGGCTTGCTGCTGCCAGATTGGGGGTTTGCCCAGCAGCTAGCTGCTGGTGCACAACAGCCTGAGAAATTGTGGGATCTTGTGTAGCGTCCTTGCCCTCCTGTTGCGTGGATGTATGTATGCCTGAGTGAGAATGTGTGTGCATGTGTGTGCAATATCCTACTGCCTCCATGAGGTCTATGGTACGAAAGCGCTGCAGTAAAATGATTTGTCATTACGTGTGTTTGCTGTCTGGCGTCAAAAACGGACAGCTCTCCATTATATAAGCTTAGTCAAGCCCCACTCATTGTTTAAACATGCTCACAAAAAGACATGCACGCACGCATGCACACCTATACCCACACTCACACCCCCACCTCCACCCCCAAACCCACACCCAAGAGCACCTTGAAGTAGATGGCCCAGCCTGGGTGGTGAGGGTAAGGCCAGCTCTGGATGGCCCCTGACTTCAAGCGAGGTACCATCGCCTGCGAGGAGGGCAGCATGATTCAAGCACATGTTCAAGTTCCATCTGTGCCCAGCATGTGATTATTTTATGTGGCAGTGCTATGTTTGGCCCAATTGATACAATGTTTCCATTCTGCTTACCCTGTTCACAAGGGGACCAGCCTCAGCCGTTTTGTGCTGTACAGGCTGACCCCGAAAAGGGTATTCATGTGTACACACCAGAGCACAAACGGTGTACAGCAATGTCCGTTCATGCGCGGGCATAGCCTGTGGCCTATATGCCTATATCCTTGCCTGTGTGCCTGGGTCCAGCTGACTCATGGGTATGACTTCATCCGCATCATCTGCTGTGGCACCCATCTTCACAAGGGCTGCGTGCATGGTGTGTGCAACGAGGAGTGCCGGGAAATTTAGGTACATAGGCCCATACAGCCTCATTGCACTAAGGTGTGAGCAAGCCTGCAGGTATCTCTGTGGTGCCTGTGGTTGGCTTCTTTGTTAGCAGACCTTGCTGCTTTATGCACGCGCCATGAGCGAGGAGGGTAGCAATGCCATGATTATGGTGATCTTGCTGCTGTAAGCCAACATAAGCATACACAAGGCAGGGTGAGATGCAGGCATAGGAAGCAGCTTGTTGGGGAAGAGGTTCAGTAAAGCAATGAACAAAAGCGCGTGTGGATGATGTACGCTGCATGAGAGGCTGACTTGTATACAGTAACTGCACATGTGGATGATGTACAAATGAGTCCGCTAATTTGAAGGTTTGTATAAAATACCAATACACTATGGACTAAATATATTTTTAATTTATGTCGATAGTTATCATCCATCATACCCATCTCCACCAAAAGAGTACTGCTAAACTGCTGAAGACCTCGTGCACGCATTTCTGGACAACCACGAAGGGGCACGCACCTATCGGCTGGTCCATGCATACAGAGCCGTTTTTGGTGCCAAACAGCAGCCCCGCACGCAGGAGAGGGCACCACCATGCACGTGGCCTGAAATCAGGCATCACTGCACCCTGGGCGTGCTGAGCGACCTCATCCCACTTTTCAGGAGACAGCTTCAACAGGTGACGCACCTGCATGTACATACGCGTCTGTTTGTGTTCATACATGCATGTGTGTGTGTCTAAGTTGCGCAAGTGTGTCACACGAGAGGACTTGTCAAATTGGTACCTGGTACCTGTCTGCATAGGAGGCATTCATTCTCAACAGAAAATTGCATGTTGCTAAAAAGTTATATTGAGCTAACCAGTAAGGAAGACAGTATGCTGGTTGATATTGGATAAAATTAGGCAACTTGCCTTATGCTTGAGATCAGGGTTGTGCTCTGCAAGCTCCAAAAGCTGCTGGAACTGGCCAACTTTTTCCAAGCGGTTCAGCTCATCAGGGATCTGTGCACATGCAGGAGCAAGAGGACAGACGCATGGCTGAGTTATAGCATAAACACCTGGATTTGTCAGCGATCTTCTGAAAAGAGAGGCTTGCGGCAGGCAGGAAGGAGGCAGGGATTTAACGAATCAGCAGACCTTGAAGCACATATGTTAAACTTGGTGTAATGACAGAGACCTTTTTTAAGTCCGCCACGGAAGCCCATACACACCTGAATGGCAAACCCCTCCTCTGTGGCAGCCTGCCTCAGGTTGTGCAGCTTCTCCACTGTAGCTTTTCCAATATGCACCAGCTTGGATACTGAATCTGTCACACTGGGAATGTCTGACTTGATGGCATGCTTAACACGCTTTGTGGCGACCTGTGGGTGGGTTTTACTCATCGCGGTGTGAGCATGCTTTTACTTCTTGTAGAAAGAGACGTGGCAGTCGCGCAAACTGGCAACAAGGCTACGTCAGGCGGTCGTGACTAAGACGCAGGTAGGGGGAAGGCAAAGTGAGGTCAGGTATTTACTTGCCACTGCATACATAAATTTTAAACTTGCATATGCCATCTCTCTCTCTCTCTCTCTCTCTCTCTCTTCTCTGTGTGAATTGAGGCTGCCATGTAAACTATGTCAAAGGAAGGGAGCAGCCCATCAAGCCTCCTTTTATGAAAACAGAGTAATTGATCTAACGGACGTGCCTCTTCTGGGGAAGCAGCTCCAGGGTCGTTCCACTCATAGCCACAATATAGAATTAGAACTGTATGTATTTGAGAAGTTCCATATCTCCCTGATCTACTTTTGACTATGAAATGCAATCAAAAGGCAACATGCAGTCTCAAAGTTTGGCTGTCAAGCTTGGTCAGAGGTGATAAATGGTTACAGCAGGCCTCTTCTTCAGATTCAGCAATATGCTTACAATTGCAACCATTGGACCCACGCAGCGCACAACTCACCACAAAGTTCTCTGACACCACATATGTCACATTGGGCAAAGGGACTCCTTTGTCGTCCACTGCCGACACCAGGAGTCGAAAAGTGGGCGCTTTGCCGGAAAGCAGCGCCTCAGAGCTAGTCGTCACTTGTAAGTCGCTCAGGGCAGTGGTGCCAGTCTGTTGAGCAGTGCACAAAAAAGTTATTTGTAACGCACGCAGTGCAGTTGTCCCGTTCCAGGAAGCAAAAGAGATGACAAGGAGAGACAAATAGAGGCTCTCGATACAAATTGTGAAAGGGAGCAGGTGCTTGAGCCTGTATATATGTGCTGATTTGATCCTGACATGGTGCAGTTTACTGTGTGTGTAAGGGTGAAGACAAGGGTGCCAGCCCAGATTAAACAGACATGCCGAGCTGCCAACAAAACCACGCTTAAATCAGCTCTTGCCAATCCATGATGTTTTATCACTACACCAGCATGGCACGGCAATGTGACATTGCGCGTCTTAAATACGTAGGGTTGACCAGAACCATTAACACATTGAAGATTGCTATGCAGGTACAAGAAAATGTCCTGCCAACGTGTATATCAATGGTTCTGGCCAACTTTACAAATACGCTCCTGTGCAGCACATCCAGCGCACCTCTAGCTGCAAGAAGCAGCGCAGTTGGTCATCAGGCCCCCCATCCCTCCGCAGCAGTGCCCTTGTGTGGTGTGAAATAGTGCACGTGCGCAGCTGCTGTTGTGACAGCAGGTTGTTATCCGGGCAGATTTCCTTGTACTTCTCACCGTTCAGGACGTTCACCTACACAGTAATAGTCAGAGAATGAGTGTCTCACGGTAGTGTCAAAAGCGCCCCTTTCACAGCTGTTATTCGTCAGTTGTCATGAGTAAGCAGAACAGCAAATTTTTTGTTTACACAAAAATTTCATAGTAACCACATGCATGTGCGTGTGCGTGTATGTGTGTGCGAATGTGTGTGTCGGTGTGTGTTGGTGTGTGTATACATGTGTGTGTATGTGCGCATGCACGTCCTGTTGAGACCGTTGCCTCACCTCCAGCTGCATGCCTGAAGGCAAGCTGTCAAAAACAACTGCTCCTGTCCCATCAACCAGCTCCACACGCAGGGGAGCACCGCACTTCGCCTTTATATGGTCGTCGATCCTATGCATGGCATGGAAGTTGCAAGTTTTACTTCTGTAACTGCAAATACTTAGCACTCTGCATTCAAATCGCGCACGTGCTGAGTAATTGGCGGTTCATACAGGAGAAAGAGAGTCAGGCCTCCTGCAAGTCACGGTGAACAGAACCACTTACAGGTATTTGTTTTTTAGGTTGCGCTTGCACAGGCGATTTGGGTTAAACTGGCACATAATGCAGCTAGCCTCTCCACAGCCTGTGCTCAGGCAATCATGGCGCAGCACAAGACGAAGGGTGCGGCCTGAGACGTCCTTGGCGCTCAGTTCAGTGATTGTTTTGCTAATGGTATCCTGCAGCAGGGAAATGAAGCGGATAGTTTACTTGCAAGCCAGTGACAAAACACCACATTGACTGACGAGCAAAAAAAGTGGGACAACCAATGACAGCAAATTGCTGCGTAAACGAACCAACTGGCAGCCACTGCTTGCTTGGTGTAAGGGTCTGAAACCTACCAACAACTGAACCTCGTCCAGTTGAGTATTCAATTGCTGTGCAAAGGCCACCCCAAACTGCTTAATCCGCGCATGGACGTAGGCCTGCACAGGGGCAGAATCACAATTGTGTGCTCGAGTTGAGACATATCGCCTGCTATGTGTGCCTGCTATGTGTGCCTCACAGTGTGCCTCAAAAACCGCCAGCAATGGTGCACGAGAGAGTAGGCAGGCGGGAGGGGCACGAGCTGGAGGAAGCCAACCCGAAGACCGGGCACGAGGCGAGGAAATTTCTCTCACCTGAACAGAAGCACGGAAAGGAGTAAGCTCAGGAGGAAGCAGCACGGATTTGGTGTTGTCCTCCATGGTATGGTGGAAGAACGCTTCTTCGCGCTTCGAAACGCTGGAACGAACAAAATGTTAAAAAGCATAAAAACAATAAAACTGACTGATGTAGTGTATACTGGTCACTTAGAGGAGAAATGGCCAGCAAAGAAAAGGAGCTCGCTTTGCAGGTAATCACACACACACACACACACACACACGTGCACACACATGTGCACGCACCCACGTACACAACACACACACACACACACACACGCTGACGCACGCACGCACGCACACACACATACACACACACGCTCACGCACGCACGCACACACACACACACACACACACGCGCACACACACACACACACATACAAACTCATGCAAAAAGTCACGCACACATATATTCACACGCTCACGCTCACACACACACACACATGCACGCACACACACATCATTTACACACGCACACAATAGACACACACAACAAACACACAGGAGCGCTTACAGAAGCGTGCTATTGTTGTAAGCACTGTCATTCGGAAGCTCATTTCTCACTTCTACAAGGGAAGACAGGAGGTGAGAATGCACACAAAAAATAACCCTCTTTAATAAACATGGCAACTCCAGGTTATTATCCCAGGCGTGAGTTGTGTCATAATAACGCAGGTTATTTTACTCGCAGAAGCCATTTGAGACCTAAATGATATGCTTACAGCAGGGCAGAGTTCGCTTCTCCTTTTTCAATGTGGAAGCCAAGCACCTCATCAAGTTTGAGAAGGAAGTGCCTGACAAACCAATGAAAAGTGCTCCTCACCTCACTATATCGTCCTGTGCAGATGCTGGACGAGGCACGCGCCAAGGAATTGGCGAAACTGGCTCGCAAAGGGAAGAAAGGAAAGAGGAAGAAAAAGCTGGAAGTGAAGGAAGAGAAGGCACCTACAGGAGGAAAAGACAAAAAGCCGAAAAAATCTCCTGTGGTAAGTTGTGCCTGTTGAGTGACAGCTAGGAATATTAATTAGTGTACCCAGTGTGCTGCAAGGCTCTGCATGTTAATCAAGGCACTCCCGTGCTGACCTTGACAGAAACTCATAACAAAATCCCAAGCGTGTCACACCTGCAGCAAGAAGCGTGGCTTACCTTCCTGGCAGACATGGATGAGCGCATTAACAAGCAAAAGGTGATTTGCCAAGTTTGCCAAGTGAATTGTGACCTTCTTTTTCATGCTGCTTTGTAATGCACAATTTGGTCCTAACTTTTAAGCTCGCCAACCCCTGCAGCGTGTGGGGCTAGAAGATATATACCGAGGAACAGAGCAGCTTGATTCCCAGGAGCGCGTTGCTTTAGCTGGCCTGCTGGCTACTACAAACAAGAAGGTGGGGGTCACGTTATGAATCCATGTTTGCTCATGGAGGAGAGTAAGGTAGGCGCTTGCCTAAGGTCACATTCTCGACCACCAGGAACACACACAAAGCGCTGGTTTTGCATCTTTTGTCTCGAGTATGTCTGTAGCGATGACGTGCGAGTTTACAGCACACACACAGCATTATTGGCGTTTTCCTTCACACACACACACACACACACACACACAGCCGCGATGGACGTGTTGTGCACGCCCAATTCCTTGTTTTTGAACCTCAGGAATGTGTGTGTGTTTGTCTGTGTGGACTGCTTTGCCTGGTTCTGCATTTACGCTTGCAAGGGTCGCATTTCCCATCGTCTGACGCGCTTGCATGCAAGGATCCCTAAATTGTCCATGGACCAGGATCCCCCACTTGCCATAGGTGCTGTTTTCGGCTACCAGGAATGTTCCCAAAACCCAGAGCGTTGGTTTTGCACCATTTGGCCTGTGTGTGTATCGGGGACCAGGTCAATTTACAGCACGCACAGCACGATGCCCATAACGGCCCGCACAGCCTCGATGGAAGTGTAGCACGCATTTTACCTTATGTACTTGACCCTCAGGAACGTGTATGTGGCATGCGTTTCAGCTGGTCTTACCTTCGTTTTGCAAGTTCTGCACTCAGCTGCACCCTTGGAAATCAAACCATCATCTGAATCAGCACAAAACCAGGATCCAGGCTCTGTCCGTGATTTAGGTTATAATGTCCTGTACAGTGCGCATTGTAAAGCTAGAGGCGTGCGTGGATCACGGGCTCGCACTTGACGTAGAACCGCAATTCCACAATAGGCACATGGCGGAATGCTTTCCTTCCAAATTGGCGTACTTGAAACTGACATGGCGCTCACATTCATTAACGCACACATTCATTCACCCACACGAAACACACCTGCACGCACACGTGCACACGAGGCCTACATACATGCACATGCACGTGCACGTGCACACGAGGCCTACATACATATACACACACGTGCACACAAGGCCTACATACATGCACACACACGTGCACACACACGCGCACACGAGGCCTACATACATGCACATGCACACGCAGATCCTTCCCCTCGCCTCTTTAAACATAAATCAGCACAATGTGCGTATGGCGCTCTCAGCCGCAAGTGCTGCTCTGGGGGATCCAAGCGCAGTGCCATCCATGAGCTGCCCAGGTGTGTGGGTGTGGTGCACACGATGCTGTATCCAAGATTGTACTCGTGTGTGATAAGTCGTGTGTGTTTTATTGCGCATGGTGTGTATGTCGTCAGTTGCGTCACTGGTGAGAAGAAGCCCAATATTGAAAACAGGCTATAACATCGTCAAAAATTTTGCTCCGTGCCTGAACGAGAATGAGTCAGGAAGAAATAGGGGCCGCCAACTTTGCTCATCCTTCCTCAAGAAACATGCTCAAATGAGAGAGAAAGAGTCGTGTCTGCCCATAATTCTGCACATCATTCACAGGGCTGAGAGATCTAGCACGCAGGGGAGCTTCAGTGGAACAGTTATTAGAACATGGTGCGGCCTAAATGACGTTCAATTTGTGGTGCTACCTAATCCTTGTTTCTGTACACGCAATGGCACCCCAATCAAAACGATTCAAATTGTTGCGCTGACCGACTACCATCGATTTCAAAACCAAGACCAGCATGAAGATGTTTCCCTTGTTAAGAACAGGTCGTGTTTGCTGCCCACCCTCAATCTTTCCTGCCAAATGTTGCTGTTTTATGTGCCAGTTAGTGAAGAGCGGGTGCACTTGTAGGGGGCTTTGCAGAATGTGCCTGTTGGGGAAGTGTGGCCCTACGACTGGGGGAGCTTTGTATGATTATAATGATCACCTGTCTCCGGAGCTTTGCTCACTGAGGCAAGGGCACAGCCCTGAGACCCCACAATTTGCCTCATGCTTGAAATTAGGATTCTGCTTTGCGAGCTCCATAAGCTGCTGGAACTGGCTCACTTTTTCCAAGCGGTTCAGCTCTTCAGGGATCTGTGCACATACAGGAGCAAAATGGCAGACTAGGTTTTGTGTGACTTTGTTTTAGCAGACAGACAGAACTCCTGTCAGCAATTCTGGGGAAAGAAAGCACATGCCTTGGCTAATACGAAAAGAGAGGACATTCTGGGACATAGTACATATTAAGCCACGAGAGACATAACTCATGTTCACACATAAAAGAAATGCAGTAAAAAAATTGTTGCAATTGAACGCGGCTTAAAGCAGCAGCATCTCAAGAAAGTAAGCAAAAAAGCACGACTAGTAGAGCCAAGTTTTTATAGAAACAGGTAGAGTTATAGAAGTACGCATTTGTAGGATTAGGCAAAACCGTATATATACACCGTGCATGACCGCATTTCACTGTTTTTAAGGCTCAAAACAAAAGCAAATTGACACTGTGACACCATCTGTTGAATCCAGGGAAACGCGAATTGAACTGTATTGAACGTCCCAAATGACGGTATGAAACATCCCTGGTTGAAACTGTATGATGGTGCACGATCAAGATGAAAATTAAAATTTCCATCATGAATACAATAAATAATTACATTATTACAATAACATTTCGACCAACTTATGTTCACACACAAATGCATGCACAGGTTTCAACGAGTCTGACGCCCTCCGCACAGGCTATTCCGTCTACGAAGCTGTAGAAGCTGGGCAGTTGAACCTGCGGGCATTAAGGTACTTGCACAGAGTTCTCCACACATTTGTCTGGTAGGACCCAGGAGGGTTTTGTGTGTCTGCATCAAAATGGGGAAATAATTCACCCTCTCACATACATGAGCGAGTACACATGCGCACAAAGTAATTGCACACACACGCTTGTGCTTGTGCGTGCACAAAATGCAAGCACAAACACGCATGCAGCTAATGGGCCTCTGAATGGGAATTTTACTGACACATCTCCGCTTTCAATGTCATTTCATGTAGTAGCCGCCCATCAACTTTGTTTCTCGTGAGCAGGAATATGATCGTAGCCACACTTTGAGATCAGGGTACGAGGCTGGAAAGAAAAAAATTGCAAATTGATGCTCACCGTTAACATCAATTTAGTGCACGGTTCGGTTTTTCTGTTATCGTCAGCCCCATGTTTGGGAGCTGTTTTTCACCCAAGTTGCAGGATTTTCTACTGTCAAACTCAATTTTTACAATACTTTACTTAATCTCACCCCCCCTGATATATGTATATTTTACAAAAGAATCCTACATATATTTATTTTACGGATACCGCCCCCCTGTTCTCTGGGCCCCTTTTTTCAGTTTATAAGAGCTATTGAGGTGAATTCATGCACCCAGTCATACGACTGTTTTTGCAGGCTTGACCTCGCCGCTTCACGCCCTGGAAAGCACAAGTGACTGTAAGAAAAACACATATGGTTTTTTTATTCTTTATACCTCGATAATAAATATATATATAAAACTAGTAAACAACAGTTTTGCGCAGCTTGATCGCCCCCCCCCCCAAACGTTAATAATGCTGACTTTTTGTGCCGTAGGGGTGCCAACAACTCAGTTAATCAGCTGCCTCAAATGCTGTAGGGGCATTGCACAACAAAACCGCACACAAGAATGCAATTGTTTTGCTCTGTACAGATTCACGTATGCATACACACTCACACACTGTACATAATGCAGGGAGGCTGGATTAGGTGTCCAAAGCATACTGGACTGTCCTGGCACATACGATCTGGCACAGCAACTGCAAGAGGGTCGCGGAATCCGCCTGCTGCGCGAGGTGTGTCCTTGACCCAAAGTATGAAAGCATGGTGGTTCTAACATAGCTTACCCATCGAGCATGATAGTAGCCCATTTTATAAAACAGAACAGTTCTGACAAGCCAGGCAAGCCAGTGAGGTTGGAGTGCCAAAGGTCCTGACAAGCTTGTGCAGCGACTTTGCTTGCGATTGCTTATGCGCAAGAGGGGAATGACAGAGCCTTAACAACGATCTCACGGCCTAATGGATTTCTGGCAGGGTAGCAGTACAACGGGTTCATCCAATACCCAGCAAATTCTTTTGACCAGTATTGACTCTCATTTCGGCCCGTACAGGCTGGATTCTCGGCAACTGAGCTCGTGGCTAGTGGTGGGAATCTTGCAAATCCTTGGAGTTTGGCGCATGCGGGCTTTGGATTGATGGTGAGGGTTTGAGATCGATTAGACTATATTTGTGCTAATATCTTATGCTGCAGAGAAAGAAACACCAAGCGGTTTGGTGTGCTCTACAGATTACAAAAATTTTAAAGAAGAAATGCTACATTCCAAGTAGTATTTCGCTTTTGTGCACCTCCCTGCCAACATGCATAGACATGCGTGTGCGTGTGTGTATTCGTCCTTGTGTTGCTTGTGCAAACGCTTGTAGCTGCCGCCTTGGCAACTTTTGGCAGTGGTTATCGCTCATGGCAAAATGGCTTGCACAGTCAATGGCACCTCTATTCTCTGCTTTGAAAAGGAACTAGTTCCTCTTTATTGCCTGGTTTAGGGATTGTTTGTATGGTCAGCAGGTTGTTCACACAGGTGGTACAAAGTGTGTCGTTCAGCTGTCTGCTGTCTGCCTATTCGATGAACCACATTGCCTCCCCTGAGCAGTCCAAACATTGGAATGAACACAATTTGATCTGGTAGTGTGGAGATTGGCATCATGTTCATGATGGAGGCAATGTGGCCCTACGTCTGTGCTGCACTGATTCAGCAGCAATTTGGCTGGGAAAGGCCAATGACCAAACTTGCTTCAATCCATCTGTGCTCCAGCACATAACTTCTTTTGCATTATGCCTTATGTAAACACTTCAGAGAGGGTGTTGGAGGTCTACTCAAAGAATATTTGCCCTAAGGTTGTGCTTTCTTTTTTGTGTTGAGAGGGTCTAAGCAGCTCAATTGTTTTAGCTCGGTGGCTCAGCCAGCACAGCAAACTTAATAGCTCCGCCATAGATTGAAATACTGGTGCTATGCACACTCCAAAAACAGCTTGTTCTATTTGGCTTGTAGTCCAAAGCCTGATTGTTTACAAATACATGAATATATGCCTTCATTCTTGCAATACTGCTTCAAAAACAGATAATTGCAGCAAATTCAATGGACTAAAACCAAACCTGAATGCTCTCCACCTATACAGGAGCTCTACAGTGTGGGCTTCACACCTTCACAACTGCGTGCTGCCGGTTTTGGAGACTCAAATTTGCAGGTGCGTGCTGCACCGACACGTGCTCTGGTGTATGTTGTATGCTTTGGGCTATGGGTCTACCAGTGCCTTTCCTAAATCGTCTTTGTTGCATCACTTATTGTTTTAGCATTGATGCTGTGGGTTGAGAATAACCTGACATGTAGCCATCTACGTACACACATGCACACACACAGCCAATCCAGCCATACATGGGTCCAATGCAAGGCCTTCTGGATGCAGAAATCACTCACACCGTAGTCCCACCTTTAAGGGGCACTCAGGTGCGTGAAGTCTGTTTGCTCGTTTGTCAGATGCGTACCTCTTTGTCGAAAGGAGCTAAACCGTGATCAGATAAAAAAAAAAGTGCCCAGGCCCAGGCCTCTAAGTGGACTTCCCAGACCTACAACCCCATCCAACTGTTCCTTCCTGGGTCAAAGAGGGTGTCATTCTGCTGTTTCTGCAATTCTGCATCCGTCTGTCTGAAACAAGATGATAATTACACATCAACGTTGTCCCTAAGTTACTAATTATTTTCTACACGCCCTCCTTTTGTCCCACCCACCACCCACCCTAATATACACCGTAGAGCTATTGGTAGTACTGTGAGTAAACAATCAATGCAAAACTTCGACTTTGAACACTCTGGTTTTGGCCAGCGCTGCAGGTCTTGGGTTAGAATCCCTGCCAAATTGTACTTTTTGCCATTCACCCCAAGTTTTGTGCTGTTATGCCTTTAAGTGGTTAGTAAGAAACCACACCCATTAATGGTTGTGAACCCTGTCTAGAGGAGAGGACAGAAATCACCCAAATCCCACAAATACTGTATCGATTATGAAGGCCCTGTAAAGCCCAAATACTCACAATAAATCATCTTACCTTATTTTAATACCCTGTACCAAAAAAGTATAGTTGTTTGCCCTGCGGGGTGACTGCCGTACGCTTTGATTTACATATTTTGACCCTGCAGGATTCGTGCAGTAAGGGCAAAAAATATTGAATCTGGGTTGCAGGAAAGTGCGAAGTTCAACAAAATACAGGGACGGGTAAATACGTTTTTGCCAGACGTTCAATAAATATAATGCAAACTAAAATTGTGCTTACTTTTACGAAACTCTTTGCCTTTGGGGGGGGGACCAGGGGGCTTGCTCCAATTGCCCCAACCAAACCCGTTTGATCCGCAGGACATTCCCAGTAAATCTTTTGCTTCCTGCTAGGGAACCAGATTGAGAACATGTCAATGTTAGGAGGCGGAACGGGAAGAATTATGAGCTCACACGCAAATACTGCAAAGCCAACTTCAAGGGGGGCCCTCACCGTATTCGCAAGCACTTCATCAAGCGACACCCGGCTGTTGGTGTGAAGCTCCACTGCAGGAAATCGAGGAGGTGGTTGCAGGAATGGCTCTCATCGATGATGATAGCAAGGCAAGTAAGCAGCGTTAGCTGGACAGGAACACAGCCAGTACCTGCAGCAGCAGACACACACAGCAGCAGGCAACCGTGGAACAGTGCAGAAGGGCAAATCTGAACAAGACTGAACAGAGCTTCCCAGTTTGTAGAACTGTACAAAATAAAACAATAAGAAAATGGTTTTACTGCGTTTCAAGGGGTTGGGAGTCCCCCTGGAAGAATTGGGACCTGAGAATTTGAAAGTGCCAACATTTGCAAAATTTGTATGCTGTCAGATTTAGTTAACACAGTATTTTCGATTTATTACCGTCTATTTACCCATCCCTGACAAAATATTTCTGAAATTAGGGGTACAGGATAAGTACGTCAAGGTATGATATGCTGATTATTAGGGCACTTTGCAACAAGTAGGTTACCGTATAGAGTGTATACCACCAAGCATTATAGCGGAGGACTTATGCCTTGTCGACAAGCTGGAGCTGCTATAAATGCTTACACATGCGTATGCACACACGTGCACGTGCAGCTCAGAGGGCCAAAGGCTCTCGCGTAGGCCGCATTGGGGTAATTAATTAGATTGTGTGCCCCTCGTAATTAGCTCGCGTTGGGGATTATTAATTCAAAACTCGCATTGGTTATGCGCCTGTACGTTTTAGTCACGCTTATTTGGTAGCCTCATGGTAAATTATTTTTCAGAATGCTACTAGGTATATATTTTGGGCATGCTGTCCAAACTTACAGTCCCTCTTGAGGCGGCAAAAAAAAGGCGGCAAAAAACAATCCCCTAATAAAAGGAAAAAGGGAAGGAGATATACAAATTAGCCCTGCATTGCTAGTTGCTTGGGGCAATCACAACTGCTCAGGAGAGGCCCCTAGTTTTGAGCAACTCTTTTTTTATCGAGTATGCTCCCCTATGTGCGTGTGTGCAATATCCTTCCCTGTGTGCATGTGTGTATATGTGCGTGTGCGTGCGCGTGGATGTGAGAGTATATGCGTGTGCATGTGTACGTGTACCAGCCTAAGTGTGTGTGCTTGAGCACACGTGTGCATGTACATGTAAGTGTTTGTTTGCATGTTTGCCTTTGTGTGTACGCAGCGCATGCGTGCATGCGTGTACGCGCGTGCACATGCATGCGTGTGCGTGTATGCATCTGTACATGTGCGCGTGAAAGGTTGTGTGTTGCGTATTGTGCATGTACGTATGTGTGTGCATGTGCACGTGCGTGTCTGTGCATGTGTTTGCATGTGCAAATGTGTTTTGTGTGAGTGCATACGAGCGTGATTGCATGCATACGTATGTTTGTGCGTGTGCATTGAGCGTGTGCACGTATCCGTGCGCATTTATGGATGTGTACATGTGCGTGTGTGCACATGCTTGTGCATGTGTGTGCAAGTGTGCAGGTGCATGTGTGTATGCCTATGCGCTTAAGCATATGTGTGAGAATATGTACGTGGATGTGACTGAGCGTTTGATCTGTGCATGTGTGTAAGTGTATTTTTATGGGTGTATGTGTGTGTCTGCACTCATCCTATTCTAAACCTTGAAATTTGTCATTTTATTTGCAATTTAATGTGGTGATGAACTGCTGCAATTCTTTGTTTTTAGATTGAGCTGTAAGGGATATTCTCAGGAATTTTTTACCATCTTGCGTCTGGAGGTAAAAACTAGCATTCTGGATGCTGTCAGATGAAGGTACTGATATTTAAATGTTTGAAGCGCACCCCCACTCGCATTCACCCATACACATTATAAAAAAACCTTTGCATGTGTGTGTGAGGTACTACATTCAGGCTCTGTTTCTTTATTAATCACAGGGATATCTTGTTACAAAGACAGCTTGCTTCCCATCATGGAGATTCAGCAGGAGGGAACAGCAATGTTGCATCACTGGAGATATGTCGAAAGCAGACTTAGGACTTAGGATGCTAGTTTTGCCTACCACGCTGTGTGACCGCGTTCACCTCCTCAAGATGAATTGGCTACTTTAAGGCGTGGATACATCCGTTTAATGATGCGACCTTAAACATTTGGGGTGTTGAGATGCAGATTTACCAACGTCGGACATATGCTGTTCCTAAATTAGGCAATTTCACATCTCGAGAGTCCTGAGCTCGCGTCTGCCGCTACTTGCTTGAGAACAGAATGAGCTTGCAATTCCAAATGAAGACTTGTTCGTTGCTATCCTCCCCAATCAGCTTGCTGCCAACATAATCGTAACAGTTTCAATGTTTCAGGAACAAATTACAATTCACTATTATTTCTTTTACGACGTGCGTTTGTGACCTGACCTGCAGGCACCCCACTTGAAACTGCAGCCGATGAAGCGTGTAAATTTGCCAACTTCGATGCAACAAAGTGGCGTAGGAGGAAAGGGGTCAGCGCCCGCAGCAGCAGTAGAGTCTGCTCAACATTCACAACGGGAGTTCAGGACCACTTTCAGCAACCTCATAGGCGTGCCAAGCAGCATTCCTAGTTGTTGAATTGGGTTGGTGAAGAGCCTTTGGTGCATTGCAGCAAGACTAGGTACTATATATGCCGCCATCAGTTTGGCTTTATCATAACGATACCTGTACTTACCATATACATACATATTTTTACATGCCATCATAAGCTCCTTTGCACCTAATGATATGAGCTTTTGCATTGAATATTAGATGTAAGTGTTCAATAACAGGGAGGACCCCACAAGCGAGTTTTGTTTCACTCGGTCGTTCTGGTAAAATTATTATTTTTTTTTCTTCCCACAACACAGAAGCAGTAAGTACATCGGCTGAGTCCAAAGCGAGAAAGATGAAGTTAATTATCATAATGCCGCTGGCTAGAAGGACCTTGGTGAGGACTTGGAATCCAAGTCGTCCCATGTCTCATGGAGTGAAACTAGGAGAATGGTAGTTTTTGCACCCCTTGATTATGTATTGGTGGGGCTTGTTGCACTAAGATTGGGTTGGCTGGTAGCTGATGACGTCAGACCGTAATTTTTGGGAAATGCCAGCGTTTCCCCCCCCCAGCCATTGTAAATGATTGTACATTCTCAAAGTATCGTCCAATTAGTAGTAATAGCCCACACAACTGGTGCACTTTGATAGCAAAGTGCAAACGAGTTGCAGACAACAAGCCAGAAAACTCTTGCAGTTCCCCATATTTTATATCACTGGCTCAGAACAAATCAGTGATTAAGGTATTAAAAGGAAGGCCAGCAGTCGCACTTCTTGACTGAAGGACTTTCTTTGTAAACCTTTCTATCAGAAGGAAGCAAAGTAATCTGTGTGAGAAAAGGTGACTGGTGTCTGTGGGGTCTTAGTTTGGTGGGATTACAATTGCGTTCAGTCTGGGATGGCTGCTCAACCAAAGAACGAGGTAAAACCTCAAACCTCAAAACAACAAATTGTAACTGTAATAAAATTGAAAGTAGCAGAGTGAAAGCTAACGATGAATGTGTAAGAACAAAACAAAAAGCAGCTGTGTACAAATGACGACAATTAGTAGTAAGCAGTAAGGCAAAACCTAAGACAAAAATGAGTTCGATGGAGCCACAACACAGCAGTTCAAGAAGTTGTCTGAGCATCAAAGATGTACAACCTTAAAAGAAGCAATGCGAGAGACTTGAAGTCATAACTGTTTAGGCAGAGCCAGGTCTGCACCAGCATGTCTTGAATTCAAGAAAGCAAAATACAAGACCCATTCTAGTAGTTAAACTGTGCAAACAAGCAATCAAGTCTCAGTATCTCAGTCCTCGAGGATCTCACTCCCAGGGATGTCTAGGCCACAATAACCAAGCAAACAAGCACCATAATGCACCCATTTCCACTGATGCCCAACTCTCAAGCAAGCATAAGAGCACCATGAAGTACAACAGAAGGCTAAAGGATGGGTATAACTTTTATAACGTCTTCAACAAGCCTGATGCTCAACCCAAATGCATGTATAGCGGGCTCCATCTTGGCCTACTATAATGCATGGGGTCTTACTCCTTGGCTACCACACATGCCAGCAGGAATAGTATACGGACAATCGTTTTAGCAAGTTATCCAAAGCAAGTTCACGCACGATCTCCGTACCCAATAAGCAAAGTCAAGACTGACGCGCCAGCTTGTCGGCAGTGCATAAGTCCTCCGCTATAACATGTAGTATAAGGGAAACACGATCACACTTGTACCTATGATGTATGGTAGTAAGTATATATACATGCAGTACGCCACTGGTCAGCTTGCTTCCCTTTCCCTTCCAGGCTTTCATCACATTGATGCGTTCAAGGCAATCTGGAATGGCGGCTCCTGACCTCTCGCTGAAAGTGCAAATGATAGACATATCACCCTGTGACAGGGTATATAACAAATATCCAAATTTGCGAAGCTGCATCATCGCACAGGTCGAGATCATGGATGCCACCTGACCTGTACCAGCTTCTTAAGTAGTACACCAATTTAAGCTGCTTGCGCTTACTCCTTGCTTGGTCTCCCAGGTATTGATGTGTAATGACGTAGTAACACTTCACGCCCCTAATAAGCTGCTGTGGTGATGTGTGTGTGATGTGTGTAACATTTGTGAGCATTTCTGCGTGCATGTAATGTGAAATGTGTGTGCGTGATGAGTGTGTATTTGTGTGTGATGTGTATGTGTGTGTTGTGTGCACGCGTACGTGATTACTTGTGCTTTTGTGTTCACATGACTGCCCGTGCTGCCCCTCAAGAGCTTGATGTTTTATCACAAAATGGAACCAGGTAGAGAATTGCAACCGGTAGAGAATTGCAACCCACATCATTGGCCGTGGCATCTAAGTCTGCCTGATTGGACCTTACTTAATGCTGTTGTGACACAGGTGAAGGTTCCTCCACCTCTTCCTCGTCAAGGCCTTCCAGTGCAATCCCCACAATCACACACAAGGACAGCACCGAGGCTTCTTGTTAGGAACCGCCTACTACTTTGCTTCTGGTTCTAAAGCTGGCTTGATCTTCGGCATGTCTACCTGTAGACAGGTGCACTGGCCCTGCCTCCTTCAAGGCTCTCCGTGTTTAGACCAAACTTTTTCTGCTGATTATTCTTCAGTTCCCTTTTTGGCTTCCAACTTCTCGCCTTTTTCTCCAACTTTCCTCTATCATTCCATCTCTTTCGCTCAGATGCCCCTGAGGCGTGTAACCTTACCTTACCTTATTGAACTACTGCACCTTTCCAGCACAAACACATACACACACATACACACACATACAAATACACACACAAGTGCTGCTTGTACAGGAGCGCGGGGTAGTATTAGAGGTTGGAAGACGTGCTTGCAGGTGTCCCTCAAAGGCCTCTTCCCTTCGTAAAAACTACAAGTTCAAGTTCACTGTTGAACTTTCAGCAGGCCCTCCGCGCGGAGGCGACCCAGTCGTTGCGGGGTCAGTGTTACTCTCCCTAATTGTGAGGCTGCTCAGGTTTGGGTGGAATACTGGTACACAAGGTAATGTGAGCATACGTATGCTGCCTGCAGTCTGTCCTCAGCAGTGTATACGGAAGGGTTCTGGAGGACTTTCTACAGCCAAAAGGAGAAAGCGAATCCATCAGCTGCTGTGTGCAGTCCCTCTTTTGACCATCACCCTCTTAAATCATCCTCGCCATTCAAGCGTGAGCCAATACATAACAAAATTGAGACAACAACGTATTCACTCAAAATCTTAAGTAGTACTTCAACGCCATTCGGGTCGTACCTTGCTGTGTTAAAAACAGATGCTAAAAAGCTACTGGGGTGGATCGTGGATCAAGAAAAAACATTAATCCGCGCATTAATCACCGCACGTTTACAACGCAGCAAAAGACATCACTGCTTTTGCACTCCCTTTCGTTCCCTGAGCCCCTGACACAGAGAGTTCAGAAAGGGACTGGGAACCATTAATCAGGCGTCGAGAAGGTAAAGCAGCGATTTTTTGAATGGTCAATGTTCCTCTGCAGACTCCATTTGTCCCGAAATCTAGGTGCTCGGTAGATCTGAATTGCTTAGATTAAAACAGCTTCGCACTTGGTCAACGCTGCAGTACAATTAGTCCACTATATTTCATCCTCTATCGACCCCCTCTCTATCTCCTCGATGGAGATTAATCAAAAGTAATCCGCATTTATCATTATTCCACCCGAATCCGCCATTAATCCGCCCGTTGTTAAAGTGGTTTAATTAAATGCAAAAGTGGTTTAATTAAAATCAATAAATTCGTTAATCCACCCATGCATTGTAAATGCGCCATGGCGAACTAATGCTTGTCGGTGGGATTTTTGGACGGAAAAGCCCTCAGCTCATAAGCGTTGCACAATACGCTAAGGTAAATACGCTACGCTACGCTACGAGGGCCTGTCATATGCAGGAAATGTACGAAATAGCCTCTGGAAATCGTTAATCCGTAGCAGCCACGAATGCAATTGAGCCAGACCATTTCTTTCTTTTAACAAATGATAACTAAAAATAATTGAATGATACAGTATGGAGGAAGGGCACAAACGTTTTAACGTAACGGAAAGCGGAAGTTGAATTGAATCAGAATTTGTCCGTGCACCCTGCCCAATACAAGAGGACTAGCCGTTATTCCGGGATGGGTAACAAGATGCCTTCCCGGCGTGTTAAAGAGCTGCATATTGCATGTTATTTGGGTGAGTTAAACCGGTTCAAAACACACACACACACACACACACGCACATGCACACACACACACACACACTTACACACACACACACACACACACACACACACACGCACACACACACACACACACACACACACACACACACA
>Ga0307951_1000556_pt1 | contig 21554 bp, 20 predicted proteins | sample OrgLakmetagen374_FD_201842 | JGI IMG/M metagenome (GOLD analysis project Ga0307951, IMG submission 201842) | Saline water microbial communities from Organic Lake, Antarctica - #374 | ecosystem: Environmental > Aquatic > Non-marine Saline and Alkaline > Saline | place: Antarctica: Organic Lake... | reverse complement strand
CAGGACATAGCCAATGGGGCGAACAGCCGGGCCTATCTGCTGGACTACTTTCGACTGATGCGGGCTGATGGAAAGCTGCCCATTTGCACAGAGCCACCGCCAGCCAAGGCCACCGAACCACCGCAGAGCTACCTAGAAAGCGCACAGGCATGGAAGCCAGAGCACGAAGCTATGATGAACCACGTTACGGGCTGCACCGATTGCCGCGCCCCACAGGGCCGGTATTGCAACGAGGGGGCAGACTTGCGCCGGGCGTATCGGGATGCCCACCAAAGCGCCACCAGCCCGCCAGGAGTTGATAAAACTTGAAACCACACCACCAACCAGAGAGCCGCACTTATGAGCAAAAATCCCCGCAAGTTTCGAGAACCTGTCCGCCTCATCGTTTCAGTGGAAGCCAAAACCGTGAACGCCATTGATGCTTTGATGAAGTCCGGCTATCACTGCCACCGGAACCGGTCCGAGTTCGTCCGCCTTGCTGTAGAGCGCGAGCTTAGGCGCTGCACATCTGATGATTTTCGGACCAGTAACGCGCACGAGGCTGACTAATAATTTTCTGACTCGTAAAAAAGGCTAAACAGTACGCGCGCGCGCAGGGCTGATTAGAGTTTCTTAACAAGTACGCGCGCGAGGCTGATTAGTTCGCAAATCCCTGGAGCAGGGAATATGTCAGAACAGGTAACGCGCACGGCTGATTAGAATTTCGGAACAAGTACGCGCGCACGTGAAGACCAGAACACGCACCCGGATCTGATGATTTACGCACACGTTAGCTACACCGCCAGCCATTGATGATTTTTACGTATCTTTACGCGAGGACTTTGATGGTTTTATTGGGGTCATTACGCGAGGGCTTGAAGGTTTTATTCTGGTCATCACGCGAGAAACTTTGATGATTTTCAGCAACCGCTACGCGCGCGAGGCTGCCGGTTTTTCGGCTGGAAAAGTTTCCCGTATAGAAAAGGGCGTCTCTGGCGGGCGCTGCGGGCTGCTGCAATGGCCCTGCCAGCCGGATGAGCGCCTGGATGTGATTGGGGCGATGGATGGGCCGTATATGCAGATGAATGTTAAGTGATAATCGCCTATAGTCTGGGTATCAAATATTCAGGTCGTAGGTGCTTTATGAGGATTGCAATTTTAGCGATTACGCTCGCATTAGCAGGCTGTTTTCAGGGGGAACCAAATTCGAGCTTTCTAGCCGGCACATGGGTTAGTGAGGATACAGGTGCGAAAATAAAAATCAGTGCAGATGATGACTGCCGATATTACTTTGAATCAAATAAGGGGCTCGGGCTGGAGTGTGCATTGGAAAATTTGAGCCAATTTAAGGCTCGAATAACCTTTTCGCGAGGAGGCGTCTTTTCGGAAGGCGAAATCGTCAAAATATCGGATCAAATCTGGTTTAATCTTCCAAGCGGTGGGCTTGACGTTCTAACCCTTGAAGACTAAACCAAAAATAATTGTGCAGCGTTGCAGAGCAGGCTCCCGACATCATGCGGTCTATTGAGCGAAGCCGTGCACTCAATGGCCAAGGAATTAGAAGAGCACAATTTTGTGTCTGATGATATTTCCCGACTATAAAAAGGGCCAACTCTGGGTATACCTGCTACAGTTTCGTTGGATCAAAGGAGGGCGTTATGCGGATTATCTTGTTAATAGCGGTCGCTGCCTCATTCTTGGCTGGCTGCAGCGGTCAAGATCCTATAAGCGATGAGGCAGCCAGTAAGATTGCATCGTTCGCAAGACAGCCATAAGCACCAGGAGGCTTTTGCCGGAGCCATACAAGAGCTAAGCACCGAAAAGGGCTGCCAGGTCGATCACGTTACTCTTCGTCATGATTGCGTCCCTATGGTGAATGGATTGTTTGGCGATTACCAATCAAGCAGATACGCCGCTTCTTTTCAAATCCTTAAACACCAGTTCTAATTATAACTCTCAGTCAAGTTCAATGCAGTCGGAGCAATGAGGCCTAACAATCACAGGCACAGGCACAGGGAAAATAAAATGCAAGACGAAATCAAAAAGGTAGATAGATGTGCTGTTCGGGCTTTAGCCGAAAAGCACTCGCAAGAATTACAACAGATCTCAAATGCTGGGGGTAACCACTACCAAACGGCCCTTGACCAGCAAGATAACATCGTTGAATTTACGTCTTCTATGACGGAAGAAGACGCCACAGCATTTATAAATATGTATGCAGAAGAACTTGATGCATGCACTCAAACAACAATCGATAAAACAAACAAAATATTGGTGGAAACAGAAGCTAATAATCATACGGTTGAAGCAATCGGGGGCGTTATAGGATTTATTATTTTGCTTTTCATAATTTTCTCAATATTAAAGTAGCATTTACTCTGCAATCCCTGATGCGTCCTAACTTGGATGTGTCTATCTGACGACCGCCATGCAGCCCACTGCTGATGTGGCAGCGGTTCGTTAAACGATGTTCACCCGGTCTGGCGTTCGTTCTGGGTAGGGGCTGCAATAACTTTGCACACCCACAACGTCACTGCTGCTGCAATCACTTGGAGGTTGACCCGGCGTGGATCAGTGAGCAGTTCATTAAACGATATGAGTCTATGGGGTAACGCTGGCGGTCTAACTATAAAGTGACCGTTTTTCTATAGATAGGTAGTAAAACAGTTAGGATAAAAACCAGAGTGTAAGTTACTGATTTTTAACAAGTAGTGGCGGTGGGTCAGGGATTCGAACCCCGGGAAGGCTATTAACCTTCGGCGGTTTTCAAGACCGCTGCATTAAACCACTCTGCCAACCCACCATATTCTTCCACTGCTGCCTAGTGACAGCCGGGGGAATGATACCGGAATTCTTATCTCTGTCAACGCTGTGCGCAAAATTCGGCGCTAGAAACTGAAAAAATCAGCTCCAAAGTTAAGCCAGAGCTACGACAGAGTTAAACAATAGTTGAACAAGAGTTACGTCAACTTAATGAAATTTTTCAAGCTTGCGATTGTCACAGTAGTTACCGAAAAACCGGACGAAATTAACCGTTTAATGATTGAAAGTTGTGAAATCGACATTATTATAGACTACAGTATACGACCTTTTGAGATAGCATCTGACCATTTTGAGTAGCACACAGTTGGTTTAGAAAGCACCCAGTCGCTTTAAACGGAGATAACAATGGAAAACAGACAGTACAACGTTCAACAGAGTGCTAGCGACAAGATTGCCCGCGGGTCCGCGACCGCACCTATCAGTGCTTCAGCGACCAAGGTTCTGCGCAACACGTACACCCTGCTTGCAATGACGCTGGCATTCAGTGCAGTTATGGCGGCTGTCGCAATGTCGGTCGGCCTGGGCCGGGGCACAAGCCTGATGTGTAGCCTGGGCGCTATTGCCCTGATTTGGTTTGTATTGCCACGTACCGCCAACAGCTCTGCCGGTATTGCAGTGGTGTTCGCATTCACCGGCCTGCTGGGTCTTTCACTAGGCCCGATTCTGCTGTACTACCTCCAGTTCTCGAATGGCGGGCAGATTGTTACCCAAGCTCTTGGCGGAACCGCGCTGGTGTTCTTCGCTCTTTCTGGCTACGTTCTGACCACCAAAAAAGATTTCAGCTTCATGCGTGGCATGTTGGTTGCGGGCTTGGTTGTGGTACTTATCGCCATGGTAGGTGGCATAGTGGCCAGTATGTTTGGTGTTGAGATAACGGCCTTCAGCCTCGCTCTCAGCGCTGCTATCGTGCTGCTGATGTCAGGCTTCATTCTGTACGACACAAGCCGTATCGTTAACGGTGGCGAAACCAACTACATCATGGCAACCACCGGGTTGTACCTGAACATCTACAACCTGTTTTTGGCCTTGCTGCACCTGCTGGGCGCGTTCGGTGGTAACAACTGATTTAATCTGGTTTTAAAGTAATCCGAAGCCCCGGCACTTGCCGGGGTTTTTGTTATCAGACAAGATTCCAAACCATGGCTGACATTTCTCTGCAAACCTACACAGTGGTAATAACCGGAGCCCCCTACTCATCCCAGGCTCCTCAAACCGCGCTGGACTTTGCCCGTGCGGCCGTTGCCGCAGGCCACCAGATTGACCGTGTCTTTCTCTACGGCGATGGCGTTCATATTGCCTCGGCCCTGATATGCACGCCCTCTGACGAGCCCCACTGGCCTCGGCTATGGTCTGAGTTCCTGGCGGAGCACCAGATCCCAGCCGTAGCGTGCGTCGCCTCAGCGCTGCGCCGTGGCCTCATCGACAGCGGCGAGCAACAACGTTACGAGTTATCCGCACACAACATAAGGGCGCCGTTTGAAATCGCCGGACTGGGCGAGTGGGTGGAAGCTGGCACTTGCAGTAAAATTATCTACTTTCACAGCGGAGCCTGAACATGACGACGTTAATTGTTATTGACCAGGCACCCTATGGCAGCTGGAGCGGGCGCGAAGGTCTGGATATGGCGTTCTCACTTGCGGCCTTTGACCAAAGCTGCGCTCTGCTGTTCAACGGTGCCGGTGTAAACTGGCTTCGCACCGGACAGCAACCCGACGGCCTTGGCCAAAAGTCCGTGGCACAAAATCTGGGCGCGGCGGCCATTTTTGGCGTTGAAGCTCTGTATGCCGATGCCCAGGCTTGCCAACGCTACGGTCTGGCGGATGACGCTATAATTGCCGGCGTAACCCTGATAGCACCTGACCAGGCGTTCATGACGGGCTTCGAAAAAGTGACGTTCGCCGGCTGACCAACGGCGACCAACACCCACCCCGTTCGCGAATTGACAAACCGCCTGTTAGGGCGAAAACCATTGGACCACCTTATGAACCAGTCTGTTGCAGACTTACCCGCCCACATTCACACCCTGCACATACTGAACAAAACGGCGGAGCATCCCAGGGCCGCACAGTGCCTTTCAACGCTGGCCACCGCAGACACAGTGCTGCTGATTGAAAACGCGGTGTTAAGCGCGCCTGAAGTTGCTGCTGCGGCGCCCTGCCCGGTGTTCATGCTGGCCGCCGACGCCCGTGCCCGCGGCCTGATTGCCAAATCCGGGGCGGGCACCGAAGCGACGGGAGCTACACCACAGATAGGCTACGAGCACATGGTGCAATTGAGCGCTTTGGCCACACGCATCATCAGCTGGTGAAATCATGATCAACACGCCAACACATAACAATGAAGGTTTTCTGGAAGATGCCCACAGCTGGACACCGCAGATCGCTGAACAAATAGCCGCCGATAACGGTCTGGAACTGTCGCCGGCCCATTGGGAAATTGTGCAGTTTTTACGGGATTTTTATCAGCAGCACGCCATGTCACCGCCCTCAAACCGGCTATTTGTAAAAGCCGTGAAGGAAGCTCTGGGTGAAGACAAGGGCAACAGTATTTACTTAATGCAGCTGTTTTCCGGTACTCCGGCCAAAAGCGCCTGCCGCGTTGCGGGTTTGCCGCGGCCTACTAATTGTTTGTGATGCTAGGACCGGGGACAGATTTTGAAGTCAGGGACAGATTTGAAATCTGTCCCTTATTTTGGGCAGACCGGGGACGGCAGACCGGGGACGGCAGACCGGGGACAGATTTTAAATCTGTCCCCTTCAGTTTCCCTTGTGTTGGGCGAACGCTGTTATTGATAGTACGCGTTTTCAGTCACGCTGTGATCGGTCACGTCGCGCACGGCGGTTACTTCTGGCACCCGTTCTTTCAGGGTGGTTTCAACGCCCTGTTTCAGGGTTAGGCTGACGGCGGAGCAGCCTTGGCAGCCGCCGCCGAAGCGCAGCACCACGATGGAGTCGTCGATTATTTCAACCAACGACACTTCACCGCCGTGGGACGCCAGGCCCGGATTGATTTCCGACGCAAGAATGTAATTCACCCGATCTGGCAGAGGCGCGTTTTCATCAACATTGGCCACCTTGGCGTTCGGCGCCTTGATTGTCAGCTGACCGCCCATTTGATCCTTGGAATAATCCACGTAGGCTTCTTCCAAAAATGGCACCGAAGCATGGTCCAGATACAAAGTGAACTTTTCCAGATCGAACTGCTCGTCCGTCGGCACAATTTCATTAGGCGGGCAGTAAGCAAGACACGTTTCGGCATTTTTGGTGCCGGGCTGGGTGACGAAAATGCGCACACCCATACCTTTAACGTCCTGTTTTGAAATCAGTTCCGCAAGATAATCCCGCGCGGGGTCGGTCACAGTTACCACGGACATATTCTTAACTCGCTTTAGAATTTGAAACCATTTTACGGCAGATGACGGCAACATGAAAGACCAACCAAATTGGTTGGTCTTTATGCGGTATAATGACTTTCCGCTATTGCTCCAGTGTGGATTATCCAGCGATGAACTACGCCAAAGGGACCGAATTTGCTATTATTTGCCGCCGAATATGAACAGCAACGCCCTAGCGCCATTTTTACAGCGCTCAGTAGCCAGCAACGCCCGTGCCTGTTTTAAAACAATCGACGAAAGAGAAACCCATGACTGACCGCACCACCCGCCTGAAACAACTGCACCAAGCCCTTAAAGAACGCATTGTAATTCTGGACGGAGGCATGGGCACCATGATCCAGCAACTGAAGTTGGACGAAGCGGCATTTCGGGGTGAACGATTTGCCAACTACGCGAGCGATCTGCAGGGCAACAACGACCTGCTGAACCTGACCCAGCCCGCGCTTATGCGCAATATTCACGCGGATTACATGGATGCGGGCGCAGACATCATTGAAACCAACACATTCAACTCTTCACGTCTGTCGCAAGCGGATTATGGTCTGGAAGACATCGCCAAAGAGCTGAACGTGGCTGCCGCGCGAATGGCGCGAGAAATCGCCGACGAGTTTACTGCCAAAAACCCCGCGAAACCGCGCTTCGTGGCCGGTGCCGTAGGGCCCACGTCGCGCACCGCCTCGCTTTCACCGGATGTGAACAACCCGGGCTATCGCAACGTGGATTTCCAGGCCCTGGTGGATAACTACTACGAAGCGGTGGAAGGCCTGGTTGAAGGCGGCTGCGACCTGATTCTGATCGAAACCATTTTCGACACCCTGAACGCCAAAGCCGCCATTTACGCCACCCAGCAGTATTTTGAAGACAGCGGTATAGAGCTGCCCATCATGATTTCCGGCACCATTACCGATGCCTCTGGCCGCACTCTTTCTGGCCAGACCACCGAGGCTTTCTGGAATTCCATCGCCCATGCCAAGCCCATCTCGGTCGGTCTGAACTGTGCCCTGGGCGCCGACGCCCTGCGGCCATATATAGAAGAGCTGTCCGCTAAAGCGGATACCTATGTGAGCGCCCACCCCAACGCCGGTCTGCCCAACGAATTCGGGGAGTACGACCAGACCCCGGAGGAAATGGCCGAAATCATCGAAGGTTTTGCCCGCGACGGTTTTCTTAACATCATTGGTGGTTGCTGCGGTTCGCGCCCGGACCATATTGAAGCCATTGCCAACGCCGTCGCCAAATACCCGCCACGGAAAATCGCGCAGCCCAAACCCGCGTTGCGCCTGTCAGGCCTGGAGCCGTTTACCGGTGATGAACACACTTTGTTCATCAACATAGGTGAGCGCACCAACGTTACCGGTTCCAAGCGTTTTTTACGCCTGATCAAAGAAGAACGCTACGAAGAAGCTCTAAGCGTGGCCCGAGACCAGGTTGAGAATGGCGCGCAAATCATTGATATCAACATGGACGAAGGCCTGTTGGATTCGAAAGAGGTGATGGTCACCTTTTTGAACCTGGTGGCTTCAGAGCCAGACATCTGCCGCGTACCCATCATGATTGACTCCTCCAAGTGGGACGTCATCGAAGCCGGTTTACGCTGTATTCAGGGCAAGGCCGTGGTGAACTCCATCAGCCTGAAAGAAGGCGAGGAAGAATTCTTCAAACGAGCTAGGGACTGCATGCGCTACGGCGCGGCCGTTGTGGTTATGGCGTTTGACGAAAAAGGCCAGGCTGATACCTTCAAACGCAAAACTCAAATCTGCAAGCGCTCTTATGACGCACTGATGAGCATTGGTTTTAAACCGGGCGACATTATTTTTGACCCGAACATTTTTGCCATAGCCACCGGCATTGAAGAACACAACAACTACGCGGTGGACTTCATCAACGCCTGCCGCTGGATTCGCGCCAACCTGCCCCACGCCTCGATTTCCGGCGGCGTCAGTAACGTGTCTTTCTCGTTCCGCGGCAACGACGTGGTGCGCGAAACCATCCACTCGGTGTTCTTGTACCACGCTATTAAAGCCGGCCTGAATATGGGCATCGTCAACCCCGGCCAGCTGGTGATTTATGACGACATTGAAGCGGAACTGAAAGAAGCCGTAGAAGACGTGGTGCTGAATCGCCGCGAAGACTCTACCGACCGCCTGCTGGAACTTGCCGAGCGCTTCAAAGGCCAGGGCGTAAAAACCCCGGAAGAAGATCTGGCCTGGCGTGATCTGCCGGTCAAAAAACGCCTTGAACACGCCTTGGTGAAAGGCATTACCAGCCACATCATTGAAGACACCGAAGCCTGCCGACAAGAAGCGGATCGCCCCATCCATGTCATTGAAGGCCCGCTGATGGACGGCATGAACGTGGTCGGCGACCTGTTCAGCGACGGTAAAATGTTCCTACCACAGGTGGTCAAAAGCGCCCGCGTTATGAAGCAGGCAGTGGCCCACCTGATTCCGTTTATTGAGGCGGAAAAATCGGGAGAGCAACAGGCCAAAGGCAAAATCCTGATGGCCACGGTGAAGGGCGATGTGCACGACATCGGCAAAAACATTGTGGGCGTGGTGCTGCAATGCAACAACTACGAAGTGATCGACATGGGCGTTATGGTGCCCTGCGACAAGATTCTGGCCGCGGCGAAAGAGCACAATGTGGACATTATTGGCCTTAGCGGGCTGATCACGCCGTCTCTGGACGAAATGGTGCACGTGGCGCGGGAGATGCAGCGTCTGGATTTTCACCTGCCACTGATGATTGGCGGCGCTACGACCTCCAAAGCCCACACCGCAGTGAAAATTGAGCCGCACTATAAAAACGACATCGCCCTTTACGTGTCAGACGCCTCGCGCTGCGTTAACGTGGCCTCAAAACTGCTGAGTAAAACCGCTAAACCTGACCTGGTAAAAGCGGCCCGAGCGGAGTATGACGACATCCGCGAACGCCGCAAAAACCGCAGCGTGCGCACCAAACTGGTGTCGTTGAAAGAAGCCCGCGACCGCGCACCGGAAATCGATTTTGACCAGTACGTGCCGCCCAAACCGGCCTTTTTGGGCGCCCGCGTGTTCGAAGAGTACGACCTGAACGAACTGGTGCCTTACATTGACTGGACACCGTTCTTTATTTCCTGGGACATGTCGGGCAAATACCCGCAGATTTTTGACGACCCAAAGCGCGGTGCGGTCGCCAAAACCCTGTTCGATGAAGCCCAGGTTATTCTTCGCAAAATGATTGATGAAAAGCGTGTAACCGCCTGTGGCATAGCTGGTTTTTGGCCGGCAAACCGCCGTGGCGATGACGTGGTGGTGTACACCGACGAAAGCCGCACGGAAGAGCTCGCCGTGCTGCACCACCTGCGTCAGCAAGATGAAAAAGCACCCGGAAAGCCGATGATGGCGCTGTCAGACTTCGTGGCGCCTAAAGGCTATGAACACCCTGATTACGTAGGTGGCTTCGCAGTCACCACCGGCATCGGCGCTGAAGAAATGTCTAACGAGTACAGAGACGCCAACGACGACTACAACGCCATTATGGTGAAATCTCTGGCAGACCGCCTGGCCGAAGCCTTCGCCGAGCGCCTGCATGAGCGCGTGCGCAAAGAGTTCTGGGGCTACGCCGATAATGAGAGTATGGACGCCGCCGAGCTGATCAAAGAACGCTATCAAGGCATTCGCCCGGCACCCGGTTACCCCGCTTGCCCCGATCACATTGAAAAGGCCACGCTGTTTACCCTGCTGGACGCGACCGCCAAAACCGGCATCACCCTGACCGAGCACTTCGCCATGTTCCCGGCCGCTGCGGTCTCTGGCTGGTACTTTTCACATCCGCAGTCCAAATACTTTGCCGTCGGCCGCATTGGCGTAGACCAAGTTGAGGACTATGCTGATCGTACCGGCCAAACCAAAGCCGAAGCCGAACGCTGGTTACAACCCAGCTTGGCGTACGATCCAGCGGAATAACGCTCTGATGTAAACAGCGGAGACTGGCTATGGACACAAAAGACACTAATGAAAACACTCAGCCCGGCAGCAAAGCGCTGCCACGGCTGAGCTTATTGAAAGTGATGCAGAGTATTCTGGCGGGCGCCCTGGGTGTTCAATCCAGCAAGCGCCACCAGGAAGATTTTGCCAACCCCAGCCCGTGGGCCTACATTGTTGGCGGGCTATTGTTTACCGCCTTGTTGATTGGCGGCTTGGTGCTTCTGGTGAATGTGGTGCTGGCCAGCGCCTGATCGCTTAAATCCAGTAGCCAAGCTACTGGCCAGAAACCCAAATCACCGCCAAAACGACCGCAAGTGTTATCAACACAACGGCCGCAATGGCATCTACCTGGCTATCACTGCGTACAGATTTACTCATACCCGCTTCCTCGTGCTTAATTGAAAACAATTGCGCTCAGTTAAGCACGAATTGCGTAATCTGCCAATTTTAGGGTTAATTATCCGTGTTCCAGCACAATTTTGCCGCTGGACTTGCCCGCCAGAAATGCTTCCAGGGCGTTGGCAAGGCCACTGCGCCCGATGACCTTGGCCGACTTTTCCGTTTGTGGACAGCCCCAAGGGCCGGCCAGCTTGTTCCAAATGGTTTGTTTGTCCGCCAGCGGAATTTCTACCGAGTCGACACCCAACAGGTTCACGCCGCGCAATATGAACGGCAGCACGGTGGTAGGCAACTCAATGCCCGCCACCAGACCGCAACAGCTGACAGATCCGCCGGGCTGTACCTGCTTCAGCAGTTCTGCCAGCGGCGCGCCACCTACGGTGTCCACCGCATTGGCAAACGCCGGTTTCAACATCGGCTTCTTTTGCGCCTCCAGTGCGTCACGGCCCAAAATTTCAGCCGCGCCCAGGGTGCGTAAAGTGTCTTCCTGCTCGGCTTTGCCGCTGATAGCCACCACGTCAAAACCCAGAACCGATAGAATTTCCACCGCCACGCTGCCTACCGCACCGCTGGCGCCCGAAACAGCGACTTTGCCCTGCCCTGGCGCAGCGCCCATGATGAGCAGCTTGTGCACGCACAGGCCAGCCGTAAGGCCGGCGGTGCCATAGATCATGGCGGTTTTTGCCATCCAGTCCTCAGGCATGGCAATACACCACGCTGCTGGCACGCGAATGTATTCGCCAAACCCGCCAGCGCTGTTCATGCCCAAATCGTAACCGGTCACCAGCACCTGGCTGCCTACACCCAGTACACCCGCAGGCGCACCAGCGGCTAACTCAACCACTTCACCCGCGGCATCAATACCGGGTGTATGGGGAAAATGCCGGGTAACGCCTTTATTGCCGGAGGCAGACAACGCGTCTTTATAGTTAAGTGACGAGTGGCTGACCCGGATCAGCACGTCGCCAGCCGGCAGGTCGGCGGTGTTTAGGGTGATTTCGCGGCCGCGATACTGGCCATCCTGCTCACTGACCTGCCAGGCCTGGTAAGTCTGTCCGTTTTGCTGCGGTTTGCTCTGAGATTCACTCATCGACGACTCCTTGTTTTGGGCACTGCAGGGTATTAACGACAGAGCCTTTTTAATGCAAGTTCTGATTGCGAAACACACTCAGCAAGCGCCAAACCGTATTCTCAACGGCAGCACTGGCTGCCAGCCCGAGTTTTTCCGGTAACGTGCGTTTGCGTTGATACGACACCGACACCACCTCTGCGCGTTCTGCCACTTCCAGCAAATACTCGTCTGAGGTTTGTATAGCGTCAATCAGCTTTACGTCTAACGCACGGCGGCCAAACCAGATATTACCGTTGGCAACCGCCGCCATGTCCAGCTGGGGCCGGCGCTCGCCTACATAATCTTTAAACAGCTGGTGGATGTCTTCAAGGTCTGCCAAAAATTTCTGACGGCCTTTGTCGGTGTTTTCACCAAACATGGTCAGGGTGCGCTTATGCTCGCCTGCGGTCAGTACCTCAAAGTCCACGTTATTCTTTTTCAGCAACCGGTGCACGTTGGGCAGTTGCGCCACCACACCAATGGAACCCAGAATGGCAAACGGCGAAGCCACAATGCGGTCTGCTACGCAGGCCATCATATAGCCACCGCTGGCGGCTATTTTGTCTACACACACGGTCAAATTCAGGCCTTTGGCGCGGATGCGGTCCAGCTGTGCTGCCGCCAGGCCGTAGGAGTGCACCATGCCGCCGCCACTTTCCAGACGCACCACCACTTCGTCATGTTCCGGCTTAGCCACACTGAGGACGGCGGTAATGGCACGGCGCAGGCCCTCGGTATCGCTGGCCTTTATGTCACCATCAAAATCCAGCACAAACACGCGTGTTTTGACTGCGTCGTCCGCGATCTCGGCGGTGTCACTTTTTGCGTTTTTAGCTTTGGCTTTTACCTTTTCGGCTTTGCGCTCGGCTTTGTCTTCTTTTTTGCGCAACTTGGCGAAGGCTTTGCGATCGAGGTCCGTCATCAATCGCGCTTCGATGCCCTCGCGCAATTTACGGTAGTTGTCATTGAGTTTGCGGATGCGCAGTTCACCGTCTTCGTGTTCACTGCTTTTCTCCCGCTGGGCAGCGGAGATAATCAGGGTAATAATCACCACCACAGCCAGCACCAAGGTAACGGCTTTAGCAAGGAAAAGACCATAGTCTGCAAGGAATTCCAAAGGGTTTCTCCCGTAGGTTCAAATAAGCAGGCAAGTGTAACCCAGAGCTCATCGGGTGATAACCCGGGCATAAATTAAAACAATCGTTTGAATGCACTTGACGGCTGCCGCTACCGACCATAAAGTCAGGAACTGAGTCGGGCTGTGTCGCCGTCACCACAACCATTTAAAGGGTCAATTTATGTCCGTAGAACAAATCTTTGAAAAGCTGGAACAGAGTTTTAACGCCGAAGCCGCGCAAGGTCTGGACCTGGTTTTTCAGTTTGATATCGAAGACGACAAAACCTACCACCTGGTGATTAACGACGGCACCTGCAAGCTACACGAAGGCGCCCACGGCGACCCTTCCGTTACCTTGATTATGAACTCCGAAACCCTGGAAGACGTCGTTTCTGGTGAAACTGACGGCATGCAGGCATTCATGGCTGGCCAACTGCGCGCCGAAGGCGACATGATGCTGGCTACCAAACTCGGCGACCTGTTTAACTTGACGGGCTGAGTCTGTCTGCGCTTGCCAGGTCGGCGGTTTTAAAGACGAACTTCGTCCAAAGACGTTTTCGCCAGGCGCAACAGGTCGGCGTTTCCTGGCTCGTGCTTGCCAATGTTACCAATGTAGTACTCGAGGGATGTCAAAGCATCCGCCATGGCTTCCAGCACCTGTTCAGATGGCGGCTCGCTGTTGTCCAAAAGCTGGTGCTGGATAGCATCGCCAATACGCTGCAGAACTTCCGCGGCATCCGGGTCGTTAATCATCACCAGTCCACCCCAAATGGTCTGCAGGGTGGCGGGCACGTTAGCCAGGTGCAGTTTGTCGTAATCCGATTCAATGAACGCGGTAATCGCTCGTTTGGCCAGAGTCAGCGCGTTACGGGCTTCATCCGCCACCACCCACACGGCCTCGCGCAGGCACAGTGACTCTTCGCGGCTATCAGACGGGTTAACGCTTGCCAGATCTGCATCGTTGTTAATGCCACGATTGGCAATCTGCAACACAACGTCTTCGATACCAAGCACAGAGTCCGCCAGACTGTGCAGTTCGGTTTCGTCTGGCAGACGCGATTCGTGCTCCAGCTGGCGCAGCTTAACGGCTTCCTTATTAGCGGTTGTAGCCAAACGCTTCAAATTCAACATCACCAGCGTGTTAGCCAACTTTTCCAGGATTTTGGCAATCAATCCCAGTTCAGCCAAGTCCGGCTCGATACCACGCTCAATGATGTCCAGCTTGTCTTTTAGTTGGTTCAGCTCATCCTGCATTGCTTCTGACAGGGACTTGAGCACGTCACTGCCCGGGCCGTAAAGTTTGTGGGAATGGGCTTCCAGAATGGCGTCCGAAAATTCTGCAGGCGCCAGGCGAAAGGCCTGAAGCACCTGCGCGACTTCGGGATTGGCCGAGCCACTGCAATGCAGCAGGTACACCAGACCGGTAAGCAAGTCGTCAGGTATTGGTTTGTTCGCCGAATCAGCGCCCATGTAAACTATTTGTCGGGCGTATTTTTCAATCACCATGAACAGCCGCTTACGAGCCTTGGAAAACATCATGGCCCGGTCAAGCATGGTGTCGGCAACAATTTCCACCAGGCACCACAGTTGCCCCTGGGGTTTGCCATTGCACAGCCGCGCAAAACCACGAGCAGCGCGGCTGATGAGCTTCTTTGTTACCGCGTCGTTGCGTTCATGCAAAATGCCCAGCAGCGCCACTTGATAGGTCAAGCGCATGCGCCGGGCCATAATGTCGACATCGTTGGTGTCGTCGGCGACAGGCCGCAGCTTCGTGCCTTTGCAAAAGTCCGGGCGTTGCGCAAGGTCGAGCTTGAAATGCCAGGATTCCGGGTAAACAGCTTCGTTACGCGCTTCGCGCAGTTCGTTGATCACCGGTAACAGCAGATTGGGATGGTCCTGGCGCTGATGGTGGTGGTATTCCACGTATCGGCGCAGTACAAATAAAGCCTTGTTGAGCGTGGTCAACAGAATATTTTTGTCGGTGGTTGCACCAACTGGAACGTTATTGCAGGTACTTACCGCCTCCTCGCACAGCAAGGTTCCGCCACGCAGCTCCACCAGTGTGAAGATGCCCCGCAGCTGGTTCAGACAGTCCAGGCAGTTTTGCAGATCTTCGTCACTCTCCCGGTTTTCCTGAAAGCGCGCAAGGCTGTTTTCAGCCTGCCGGATGGTTTGCTCGATTTCACTTTTAACGAGATCGAATGACTGCGATTTCGTTGCCAGAGACGATTGCACCATAACTTACGCTTCCCTGTTGACCCTGCGGTGGCACCGCACGCTGTTTAACCGGTTACATCAAAAAATGTCGTAACAATCGTCAGTTATAACACAATTTCACGCCACTCAACCGAGGCGTCAGGGTCAGGTAATTTCTTTCTACCCAGTTTGCTACGCAGTTCCCGACCCAGTCCTCATTCTGAACCCAGAACCTGACTCCACACAGTCGAGCCGGCTTTCTTTTCCATCATCGCCATAAACTCGCGATGGGCCAGATCTTCATCGGCACTGGCACGAATCACCTGCAGTGCCTTGCGGGCGGCCTGCACCCGGCGGATACCATCGCCGTGGCCACCCTCACCCGAGCCGGCATCCAGCAACAGCGCGGTTTGGCCGCCCGTTAACAGCAAGTACACATCGGCTAGAATTTCCGCATCCAGCAGAGCGCCGTGTAATTCGCGATTACTGTTGTCTACCCCGTAGCGTTTGCACAGGGCGTTCAGGTTGTTTTTTTGACCGGGGTGGCGTTTGCGGGCAATGGCCAGAGTATCAACAATTCCACAGTGTTCGGCGGTTTTACGGCCGCCGTCAAGACGGCCAAATTCGGCGTCCATAAAGCCGACGTCAAATACCGCGTTGTGGATCACCAGCTCCGCGCCGCGGATAAACTCGAAAAATTCGTCAGCAACAACCGCAAACAGTGGCTTGTCGGCCAGAAACTCGTTGGTGATGCCGTGTATGGCAACGGCTTCGGCTTCTACTTCGCGGCCAGGATTTACGTAAACATGATAGTTGCGCCCGGTTAACGCCCGCTCAACCAGCTCTACGCAGCCAATTTCGATAATCCGGTGGCCTTCGTTGGGGTCAATACCGGTGGTTTCGGTATCCAGTACAATTTGTCGCATGCAGTTACCCTTTACCCTTTTGTGCTGAGCCGGTTAACCGGTCAGCTCTTCAACGCCTTGGTTGGCCAGCTGGTCGGCCAGTTCGTTATCCGGCACGCCGGCGTGCCCTTTCACCCAGTGCCAGTTTACCCGGTGGCGCTCGCTTTGTTCATCCAGGGTTTTCCAAAGATCGTCATTTTTAACCGGCTTTTTAGCCGCCGTTTTCCAACCGTTGCGTTTCCAGCCGGCCAGCCACTCGGTGATGCCTTTGCGCACGTACTGGGAGTCGGTATATAGCTCTACGTCACAATCACGCTTCAGCGCTTTCAGCCCTTCAATCGCGGCCATCAGCTCCATACGGTTATTGGTGGTGTGCTGCTCGCCACCGTGCAAGGTTTTGCAAACCTCGCCCCAGCGCAGCACCACGCCCCAACCGCCGCGCCCGGGGTTGCCCTTGCAGGCGCCGTCAGTGTACATAATCACGTTACCGCTCATTCACTCTCCTGATGATTCGTACGCGCCACACCCACCGGGCGGCTACCCGCCAGGCCTATAACCTTGCTTTTACTCCACGCACGGCGGCCAGGCGTTCGGGCCAGTTCGCGTTTGCGCGCTAGGATACAGTAATAAGCGCCGCCCGGCATGAACCCGCTAGGCTGCCGCTTTACCGGATTGCGTGCACAGCGCTGTAACGGTAAACCGTAAAAGCGGGTCACCGAATGTTCTATTTGAAAGCCCAATAACCGCAACCAGTCCTCCATTCGCCCCGCTGGCATAAAACGCCCGCTCCAGGGACCGCCCGACGGCCTGCCAAAGCGCCCGGACAAAAGTCGGCGCAGCCCCCAAACACTGAACGGATTAAAACCGGTAATAGCGATGCAGCCTTCCCCCCTTAACACCCTCGCCGACTCCCGCAAAACCTGATGGGGGTAACGGGAAAAATCCGCCGTGTGGGGCAAAATAACCAGGTCCATCGAATCACCGGAAAATGGCAGCTCATCCGCGTCGCAAACCGCAACCCCGTCAGGAATATCAGGATGCCATTGAGGCACAGCAATAATTCGTTGCAAAAAGTCGGTGCCGGTTGCCAGCGGCAGGCGATGGCTGACGCCGACCTGCAACTGACGGGCGCCGGTGTGGCTGGCCAGTTTATGATCAAGATACTGGCGCTGGTCCGCCAGCAGAGCCCGGCCAAGCGGAGTCTGAAACCAGTGCTCGAAGCTGTCATGGCGTGCCTGGTAATCAATAGCGTCTTCGAGTTTCACTATACTGCTGCTCCTGTAAGCCCTGCTTTTCAACTCTAAAGCGAAGCTGGCGCACGCCACCCGGGCCTGCAAGTTTTGGGGTAAATCGATGAATGCTTTATCATAGCAGCCACATTGGCTAAGCACATGGGTGGGTTATGTTGACGATTTCTGCAATACCGGCGTTCAATGACAACTATATATGGTGCATCGCTGACCCGCACCGGCACAACGCCCTGATTGTGGACCCGGGCCAGGCGCAACCGGTTCTGGACCACCTGGCGCAACAGGGCCTGGCGCTCACCGCCATCTTGATCACCCATCACCACCCTGATCACGTTGGCGGCGTAAAAGCGCTGCGCGACGCGTATCCTGACTGCCGGGTGATTGGCCCGGCCGACAGCCCGTTCAAAGGCAGCACCAACCCCATCCACCCTGGCGACACTGCCCTCTGGGAGGGCATCACGTTTACCAGCATGGCGGTCCCGGGCCACACCCTGGACCATATCGCCTTTTTTACCGACGATACCGCCATAACCGGGCGCCCGTTGCTGTTCGCCGGCGACACTCTGTTCGTTTCAGGTTGCGGCCGGCTCTTTGAAGGAACACCGGCGCAGATGCGCCAATCCTTGCAAAGCCTGCGTCGGTTGCCTGACAACACGGCCGTCTATTGCGCTCACGAGTACACTCTGGCGAATCTCAGGTTTGCCCGCAGCTGGTTGCCACAATCAAGTGCGCTGGCCGATTTTGAACGGCAATGCGAGCAGGCACGGGCGAATAACAAGGCAACAGTGCCGTCCACCCTGGCTGAGGAAAAACGTCTGAACCTGTTTCTGCGCTGGGACGATCCCGAGGTAATTGATGTTGCTAAAAGTTATGCCAATGAGCACACACTGCCGATGGAAAGCGCAGACGACGTCTTTGCCGCGATTCGTCACAGCAAGGATCACTTTCGCGGTTAACAGACCAAGATAGGGACAGATTTGAAATCTGTCCCTGGTTCGTGGTTCTTGGCTCGGCAAAATCAGGGACAGATTTGAAATCTGTCCCTGGTCCCTGGTTCGTGGTTCTTGGCTCGGCAAGACTCGGGACAGATTTAAAATCTGTCCCTGATTTGTGCGATCCTCTCGCAGCGGTAACAATCAGTTTCTTGACCACCGGTAAACCACACCCATAAACTCCGCATACCTTTTTATTTACAGCCAAAGTCGCCGGGCACAATTTGCCACTGGTTTGGCCAACTATTATCCCGGAACGTGTGTTTATGTCGCCCAACCGATTATTAACCTGCCTGTTTAGCGCCGCTCTTATTACCGGTTGCGCCAGTGAAAGCTCCCTCAGCAGCGCTGATAACCCTCTCGATTCCACACATGTAGCCGTCGCCAGCGGTGATGGCAACCTTAAAGAGGCGGTCCTCAAAGGCCAAGCCGATGCCAGCCAAGATGACCCGCTAGACGACGCCATTGCCCCGGAGCTAAAAGCCCAGGCCAGAACCGCCCGAAGTAAGCTAAACGCCGCCAATATTAAACAGCCCGCAACGCTAGCCGATAACGCTCTTGAAAACGGGATCAAGACCGAAAACACCGATTTGTGGCAACGCCTGCGGGACGGCTTTGCGCTGGATCATGAGGTAGACCAACCGCGCCTGGAACAGCAACTGGTCTGGTTTGCCAGTCACCCTCGCTACATTGAACGGGTGATGGAGCGCGGCAGCCGCTACTTTCACTACATCATCAGCGAGACCGAGCGCCGTGGCCTGCCCACAGAACTGGCCCTGCTGCCCATTGTAGAAAGTGCGTTTGACCCGTTCGCCTACTCCCACGGCCGCGCCGCCGGGCTCTGGCAGTTTGTACCGGCCACCGGAAAATACTTCGGCTTAACCCAAAGCTGGTGGCACGATGACCGCCGCGATGTCATTGCTGCTACCGACGCTGCTCTAACCTACCTCAAACGCCTGAGCAAGCGCTTTGACGGCGACTACACGCTTGCGCTGGCTGCGTATAACAGCGGCGGCGGCACAGTTTCCAGCGCCATACGCCGCAATACAAACGCTGACAAACCAACGGATTTCTGGTCGCTGGAGCTGCCGAAAGAAACCCGCCACTACGTACCAAAGCTACTGGCTCTGGCGAAAATCTTCGCCGATCCGCAAGCTTATGGTATCGATCTGCCAGCGTTGGCCAACGAACCTTACTTCGCCGTGGTTGAAACCGGCTCGCAGCTAGACCTGGCCAAAGCCGCCGAACTGGCCGCGACCGATATAGACGAAATGTACCTGCTAAACCCGTCTTTTAACCGCTGGGCCACCAATCCCGATGGCCCGCACCGGCTGTTGGTGCCCGTGGCCAGCGCGGAACGCTTTCGCAAGGCCCTGAAAACCTACCCGGTCAATCAACGTGTGTCCTGGCGCAACTACAGGGTGCGCTCCGGGGATAGCCTAAGCACCATAGCCCAGCGTTTTGAAACCACCACACCGGTCATCCGCAAGCTTAATAAACTCAACGGCGACACAATCCGTATCGGCCAGCGTCTGATGATTCCATCCGCAACCGGCGACAGCGAAACCTATGCCCTAAGCGCCGCCCAGCGTCTGGAAAAGAAACAGTCGCGGCCGCGTGATGGCGACAAAGTCAGCTACCACGTTCGGTCCGGGGACACCTTCTGGGATATCGCCCGAGAACACCGGGTGAAAGTGCGTGAACTGGCTGCCTGGAACAGCATGGCACCCGGCGACCCACTGATTCCGGGCAAGAAGCTCGTGATCTGGTCGCAGAACGCCCAAACCACGGTGGCCAGTTCTGATTCCAGTGCCAGTGCGCGGATCAAAGCCCTGGTGCGCAAAGTCGGCTACAGTGTGCGCAAAGGTGATTCACTGGCGGCCATTGCCGGGCGCTTTTCGGTGAATGTCAGCGATATCGCTGGTTGGAATGACCTAAATACCGAGCATTATCTGCAACCTGGACAAAGTCTGGTACTCTACGTGGACATCCGTAATAGCCCATAACCGGGTCACCATGAACGTGGTTAAAACAACAAAGGTACCCATGATAAAAAAACGCTCGAATACATCATTGGCCCGGCCTTTTAACCACTTACTTTGCGCCGCTTCCATCGGTTTGGTCATGCTCGCAACGCCCCTGATGGCGCAAAGCAGCAGCGTTTCTTCAGCATCAAAAACCAGCTCGCAGCCGGTCGATGTCATCACTGACAGTGATCCGCAACATGGCATCGCCATGCACGGTAAACCAAAATACCCAGCGAATTTTTCCCATTTCGACTACGTCAATCCCAGTGCCCCGAAAGGCGGCACTTTGCGCCTTGCGGTAGTCGCCAACGGTTTTGACACCTTCAACCCGTTTCATTTGCGCGGAGTGGCGGCGGCCGGCATCAGTGGTTATCTTTACGACACCCTGATGGAGTCATCCGCCGACGAGCCGTTTTCGGCCTATGGCCTGATTGCCGAATCCATTGAAACACCCGCCGACCGCAGCTACGTGGTGTTCAACTTGCGCCCCGAAGCCCGTTTTCAAGACGGCGAACCGATTACCGCCGAAGACGTCGCATTTTCCTTTAACACGCTGGTTACCGAAGGCCATCCGTTTTTCCGCAACTACTACGCCGATGTCAGCAACGTAACCGTGGAAAGCCCCCGGCGTATACGATTTGATTTCGGCACCACCAAAAACCGCGAATTACCGATGATTCTGGGGCAGCTGCCCATACTGCCGGCACACTACTGGGCCAATCGCGAATTCGGCGACAGCGGCTTAACGCCGCCACTAGGAAGCGGCCCCTATCGGATTGCCGAATTCGATGCCGGGCGGTCAGTAACCTATGAACGGGTGGATGACTACTGGGCGAAAGATTTGGGCGTGCGCAAAGGCCGCTACAACTTCAACCAGATCCGCTACGACTACTATAACGACGACACAGTCGCTCTGGAGGCGTTCAAAGCCGGTAATTTTGATTTCCGCCTGGAGTCTTCAGCCAAAAACTGGGCTACCTCCTACACCGGGCAACGCTTCGAAAGCGGTGAAATTATCACCGAAGCCATTGGCCACCAGCGGCCAGCCGGCATGCAGGGCTTTGTGTTCAATACTCGCAAAGCCATTTTCAGTGATCCCAGAGTGCGCAAAGCGCTGACCTACGCGTTCAATTTTGAGTGGGCCAACCAAAACCTGTTTTATGACCAGTACATTCGTAGCGACAGCTATTTCGCCAACAGTGATTTGGCGTCTTCAGGCTTGCCCGAAGGCCGCGAACTGGAAATTCTTGAGCCCTACCGCGATTCATTGCCGCCACGGGTGTTCAATCAAGCCTATCAGCCTCCGGTGACCGACGGCCAACAAGGCGTGCGCGCCAACCTCAAGATTGCATTGGAAGAACTTCGCGCCGCCGGCTACAGCATCAAGAACGGC
>Ga0307951_1000535_pt1 | contig 21963 bp, 16 predicted proteins | sample OrgLakmetagen374_FD_201842 | JGI IMG/M metagenome (GOLD analysis project Ga0307951, IMG submission 201842) | Saline water microbial communities from Organic Lake, Antarctica - #374 | ecosystem: Environmental > Aquatic > Non-marine Saline and Alkaline > Saline | place: Antarctica: Organic Lake... | reverse complement strand
CGTGTTAAAGAAGATATACAACAGTTGAAAACCAACTTCCCAGAACGCCCTTTCCTCCTACTGGCAAATAAAGCCGACCTGCTTTCTCCAGAAAATAAAGACCTACTGACTAAAGAATTCAAGGATCTTCTTTTTATTTCAGCTAAGGATAAAACGGGCATAGAAGAAATCCAAACTCGATTGCTCAGTTTTGTAGATGATGGAGCGCTAAGGAATAATGATACCATTGTGACCAACTCAAGACATTATAATGCGTTATTATTGGCTCTGGAAGAGATCAATAAAGTACAAGAAGGACTTAATGAAAACTTAACCACAGACTTACTCGCGATCGATATAAGACAGGCTTTATACCATTTTGGAGAGATTACAGGAGAAGTCACCAATGATGAATTGCTTGGAAATATATTTGCGAATTTCTGTATTGGAAAGTAGTTGTCTTTCTTTTATTTGCTAACTGCCTACTATTGTTAGGTTTACAAGTGTTGTTTCTTCTCTTATTTGTTGCCCAATTGCCCTTTATTACTTATATTTGTTGCCCAGTTGTTGCTCAAACAACAAATTTGTTGCCCAAAGGCACAAATTAAAAGCTGTTGGTGAAATGATGCACCAATCAGCACCAACGAGCAACTTCTGGCACTAATAAGCACCAAATGAGTAGTAATATTAAAATTCCGAAATTCTGTCAATATTGTGGTCAGGCATTTGTTGCCCAAACCACAACTACACGGTATTGCTCAAAAACTTGTAATTCCCGACACTACAAGCAAACAAGAGAGAGGAAAAAATACAGACTACTCTAAAGGAGCAAATCAAATCCGTTACTTCTGCAAATTCCGAAAACTTGCAAAGTCTGCAAAGTCTGCAAAACCTGCCCATTCAAACAGGCAATTTTATTAATCTTAGAGATAAGGAGTTTTTAAGCGTTCAAGAAGCTGCCATTTTATTAGGTGCAAGCAGATGGACAATTCAACGAATGATTCAAAGAGAAGACATAAAAGCAGGTAAGCTGGGCAGAAGAACCATAATACCACGTTCCGAAATTGATAATCTATTTAACTGATGAAAAATGAAAATAACATTAAGACAACGCAAAAAGGGTAACAAGATTACCCTCTACCTTGATTACTACGACCAAGGCAAAAGAGAATACGAACATCTTGGTTTGTATCTCAAACCCGAACCCGAAAAAGGAAGTTTGACTAAAGCCCAAAAAGACGAGAACAAAAAAATCCTCGAATTGGCTGAGAGCATCCGAAGTAAAAGACATTTAGAAGCACAAAACAGTATCTACGGTTTTCGTGATAAAGAGAAATTGAAAGGCAGTTTCTTTGAGTTTTTTGATGCACTCACCGAAAAGAAAAAAGCCAGTTTGGGTAATTATGGCAATTGGAATGCAGTCCGTATTCTGATAAAAGCCTACAACCCTAAAGATGTAACCTTTGAACGGTTGAACAAAGAATGGGTGGAAGGTTTTAAAGATTACCTGGACTATGATGCGAAAACAAAAACAGGTGATGGTCTTTCTTTAAATACCAAATACAGCTATTTCAATAAATTAAGAGCTGCACTCAAACAGGCATTAAAAGAGGGCTTAATCAAATTCAATCCTTCGGAGCAAGTAGAACCTTTTCCACAGGATGATGTAGAACGTGAATTTTTAACCCTTGAAGAATTACAGAAATTAGCCAACACCCATTGCCGAAATGAAACGCTAAAGCATATGTTCATTTTTTCTTGTCTAACTGGGTTAAGATGGTCGGATATTGAGAAACTAAAATGGTCAGAAATTCAGCACTCTGAAAACTTAGGATATTTTATTCGTTTTCGTCAGCAAAAAACCAACGGAGCAGAAACCTTACCTATTGCCGAACAAGCAAGAGAACTTTTAGGTGAACAGAAAGAACCAAAAGACAAGGTATTTACAGGGCTTAAATATGGCAACTGGAATAAAACCTATTTAAAGGATTGGTTAATTGATGCAGGCATCAATAAGCACATCACATTCCACTGTGCTCGTCATACTTACGCTACGCTTCAGTTGACTTTAGGCACAGATATTTACACAGTTTCAAAATTATTAGGGCATAAAAACCTATCTACTACCGAGATATACGCTAAGGTTATCAACGAGAAAAAGGTTGAAGCAGCCAACAAAATTAAAATCAACTTTTAAAAACATTCGGATATGGAGCAAATTATAGAACACGAAAGAGAAGTCTATTTGGTTGAAGAATTAGAACTTCGAGTAATTATTGAAGCAGACAGTTATAAACGTAATTGTGATAATCTGTGGGAGCAGTACAAATTTGACCCAGACTATTTCAACCGCTTTATGCAAGGTCCTTTATTAAACGAGTATATGCAAACTATTTACACTCGTTCAAAGCCTTTGAATAATACTGAAATCAATAAATGGCTTGCCATTTCTTTGAGCCAATTTAAAACCCATACGCCACAGCTTCGCAAAGAAAAAATGAAAGAATTATTTTGGAAGCAATACTGGTATCCTAATGTTGAGCCAAAACCATATAATACAATGGGCGAGTTTTACGAAAAGTATTTCGGTCACGTTTTCAAATGGTATGAGAAACATTTCCACCTATTCCAAGAAGCCACAGAACAAGCCTTGCAAGACTTCAAAAAGGGCTATTTAGGTTCATTTGCTGACTTCTCTACTCAAACCCAACAAGAGCCTAAGAATAAGCTAAAAACCAATCTAACAGTTAAGGAAATAGCCTATTTATTCAGAGTGTTAAATGATGAAGGTATCATTGATGCCAAACACAAAACCGACATTTTCAATTTCATTGCTGAGAACTTTTCATCCAAGCAAAAAGAAGATGTTAGTGTAAATTCAATCAAGAATGCTTTTGATACGCCAGACTTCAACGCAATGGATTTTTGGTTTGAAAAATTCATCAGATTAAGAGACAATGTAAAAAAAGATAAACAAAAATAAACAACATAAACAACTGATAACAAACACAATAACATAGGGTTGCACAACCCTATGCAACTACCATAGCACTCATAAAGTGCCTTGTTTTGCTTCCGTAATCATAAAAATATACAATGATGGAAGTAAATCAAATTCTCGAAAAGCTAAGTCAATTAGAACTAAAAATTGACGAGCAAAATCTTCTTAAAAAAGAAGTATTCAATTTTAATGATGCCTGCAAGTATCTTGACATAAGTGCATCACATCTCTACAAGCTAACCTCTCAAAAGCAAATCCCACATTTTTGCCAACAAGGAAAGAAACTCTATTTCAACCGCCAAGAAATAGACGAATGGTTAATGCGAAACAAGCAGGAAACTTCGGAGGACATAGAAACGGCAGCCGCTAATTATTTAATCAGAAATAAACGTAAATAATTATGGGCTTTTATAGATTTTCCGAAGAAGAGGTTCAAGACATCAAACTGCGTTTAGATGATATTGCTTTAACGCTAAAGCAAAAGCAAAGAACAGAACCCGACCAAATTTGGTACGACAATCAGGAGTTCCTCCAGATTATGAACATAAGCAAGCGTACCGCAGCTTATTGGCGTACCCAAAATGTCATAACCTATTCGCAAGTTGGTAACAAAATATACTACCGTCTTTCCGATATAATGGACTTACTCCAAAAAAGTACCATTCCTGCAAATAGTATCAATAACCTTAAAATTTCCACTGATGGCAACAATAACGACTTATAAAAATTTCAATATACCTATTGAGGACGTTTCACTTTCCTCAATCATTACTAACATTAAATCTGGCACTTACCACGATAGCATAAATGCTATTCGTATGGCCAAGGGTATGGGTAAACCCGAAAGAGCCGACCAACTCAAAAAAGAGCTTCTGGCGTTCACGCCTTCAGCTACTTTTAAAGACGGCAGAAAAAAAGATTTACTTACCGCTTACAGCGGTTGCGTTCATCTCGATTTTGATAAACTAACACCTGAAGAATTACAAAAGTCTTTTGACCTTGCGGTCAAAATTCCTTTCACTTTTGCTTGTTTCACAAGCCCAAGTGGTGATGGTTTAAAAATCTTTATCAAAGTAAATACAGACAAAGACCTCCACGAAATAGCATATAAACAAGTACAAACCTTTTATGAAAAAGAAATAGGTATTGAAGCCGACCCAAAATGCAAAGACATTACAAGGCTTTGTTTTGTGTCTAACGACCCAAACGCCTTTATAAATGAAAGTGCAAGCACTTTTGAAATTGCTTTGCAGGAGCAAGCCCCTTTAAGTGAACCTCTTTTTGAGCAAGCTCAAAATTCGTTCAATACTATTTTTGATGAATGTGTTAGTTTCACTAACAACATTCTAACTTACAATAACGGCAACCGCAACAACTACTTATACCAGTTGGCTTGCAATTGCAACCGCAGAGGCATTCTACATCCAGAGGCAGAAAATTTGATTACATCAAATTTCCACCACGAAGACCAAACCGAAATACGCAAGTCAATTGAAAGTGCCTACCAAAATAATGCAGCAGAGTTTGGCAAGTTTGCAAACCTTGCAGGTTCGCAAAAAAAGGAAATCACAAACGATACTACAGAAGACTACCTAAAAACAACACCAACCATTCCAATAGAAGCTATCAATTTAATGCCCGATTTATTCCAAGAAGGTGCAAGAGCTTTTGATGCCGACCCAAGAAAAAGAGATGTTTTCTTAACCAGTGCTTTGTGTATCATAAGCGGTTGCCTACCTGATGTACAAGGCGTATATCATCAAGAACGGGTTTATCCTCACTTGTTTACTTTCATTATTGCTCCAGCTGCAAGTGGAAAAGGGGTTTTAAAAAATGCCAAAAGGTTAGGCGACAAAATTCACGAAAGAATGGTGGAAAGCAGCAAACAAGCCAAAGACCAACACGAAAACGAAATGGTGGAATACAAAGCTCAACTAAGTAAACGTAAAAAAGATGACCCTATTCCAGAAAAACCACAAGAACCTGCCTTTAAATTACTATTTATTCCTGCCGATTGTAGTCAGGCAATGATGATGCAGATACTACAAGACAATGACGGCAGAGGTATTATTTGTGAAACAGAAGCAGATGCAATGAGCGGAGCTAACAAACAAGATTGGGGCAATTATTCGCATATTATGCGTGCCGCATTTCATCACGAAAAAATATCAGCTGCAAGAAAAACCAACCGTGAATTATTAGAAATAAAACATCCTCAATTGGCGGTGGCCTTGTCAGGCACACCTGCCCAAGTGCCAAAGCTAATCGCTTCGGCAGAAGATGGATTGTTTAGCCGATTTCTATTCTATGCCTTCAAAAATGAAATTATTTGGCAAGACCCATCACCAAGACCAGGCGGAATTGTTTACAACGACCATTTTGAAGCATTATCAAACGAAGTGCTAAAGATTGTTGATTTTCTAAACCAGTACCCAACAGAAGTTTTTTTAACGAAGAACCAATGGGCTAAACTCAATAAAGTTTTTTTCGACAAGCTCAAAAATGTAGTGATTTTCACAGGCGAAGATGCAGCGAGTGTGGTTTTTCGCTTGGGCTTAATCCTATTCCGTTTCTGTATGATTTTCACTTCCTTACGGAAGTTTGAAAATGGCGATTGCTCAAAAGATGTTACCTGTACAGATGATGATTTTGAAGCAGCCTTAATGCTTTCAGAAGTCTATTTGCAACACAGTCTTTTAATGTTCAATAATCTGGAAGAAAGCAAAGACCCTATTCTTTACAAGATGCCAAACAACAAAAAACAACTCTTAGACCAGTTACCACAAGAGTTTCAACGCAAGGAAGCAGTTGCACTTGGTAAAAAATTAGGCTTATCTGAAAGGTCAGTGGATGATTTTCTAAATAACTCTGTACCAATGCTTTTAGAGAAGCCAAAGACAGGTCATTATCGGAAGGTCAATTAATGTTGAAAAGTCCTTATTAGTTTTTGTTCGTTTTTCTTTTGTTTGTCGTACATTTGTCAATAATCAACAAATTGATTTCAAACAAACAGAAGTAATGAATAAGTTCGGGGATTTAATTAGAAGTACAAGAGAAGAAAAAGAACTATTACTTCGGCACATTGCTGCTGAATTAGATGTTGATACGGCTCTTGTAAGTAAAATTGAAAGAGGAGAAAAAACCGCAAAACGTGAACACGTTTTAGATCTTGCTCAATTATTCAACATCAACCCAGAAGAATTGACTGCCTTATGGTTGGCAGACCAAATAGCTCATTTGGTAGAAAGTGAGCCACAAGCAGAACAAGCAATTAGAATTGCATTAAATAATATTATAGGTGAATAAATTATCAGCATACCACGCTAAATACTTTGCCTATGATTTAACAAGGCAATTACCTGCGAATGATATTGGCAAACTTACCGCATCCTTGCAGGATGCCCAAGTTGACTTAAATCCACATCAAGTAGAAGCAGCACTTTTTGCTTTTAAATCACCATTATCCAAAGGTGCGGTTTTAGCTGATGAAGTAGGTTTAGGAAAAACGATTGAAGCTGGAATCATTCTATCTCAACAATGGGCAGAAAGAAAAAGGAAGCTCTTAATTATTGGTCCTTCCAACTTACGGAAACAATGGAATCAAGAATTGGCAGACAAGTTTTACTTGCCTTCTGTTATTCTTGAAGCTAAGTCTTTTAACAGTAAAATTAAAGAGGGTAATCTAAATCCTTTTAATCAAGAGGATACCATTATTATTTGTTCGTTTCATTTTGCCAAAAACAAAGCACCATACTTAAAACACATTAATTGGGATTTAGTCATTATTGATGAAGCACACCGTTTACGTAATGTATATAAACCATCAAATAAAATAGGTAATGCCATAAAAGATGCCTTAGACCATTGCAAAAAAGTATTGCTAACCGCAACACCTTTGCAAAACTCAATATTAGAATTATACGGTTTAGTAAGTCTTATTGATCCCTATATTTTTGGCGACCTAAAAAGTTTCAAAAGTCAGTTTAGTAGAAATGTAGATGAAGAAAATTATACGGATTTACGAAACCGTTTAAAACCAATTTGCAAACGTACATTAAGAAGACAGGTTTTAGAATACATCAAATACACGGAGCGTAAGCCTTTAGTACAGGAGTATTTCCCTAATGAGGATGAAACAACACTTTACAATTGGGTAACTGATTATTTACAGAGACCAAAATTATATGCTTTGCCTTTCAGTCAAAGACAATTAATGACTTTAATTCTTCGTAAACTCTTAGCATCTTCCACTTATGCCATATATGGCACATTAGATGCCTTAGTTAAGCGTTTAGAAAATATTATTATTAACCATAATACCAGTGAAGAAGAAGATGAAATGACCATAGATTTTGAAACCTATGACGAAATTCAAGACGAATGGGAAAGTGAAGAAGAAGATGAAACTGAAGCCGAAGATAACTTTGAGGAAGTAGTTTTTACCGAAGAAGAAATTGAGGAAATCAAAATTGAATTAGCCGATTTAGAAAAGTTTAGAGCCTTAGCAAAGAGAATCAGAAAAAACTCAAAAGCAGAACAGCTTTTTACTGCCTTAGAAAGAGGTTTTACAGCATTAAAATCTTTAGGGGCTAACCAAAAAGCCTTAATCTTTACTGAATCCAGAAGAACACAAGATTTTATTTGTAATCTAATGGAAGCAAGAGGCTATGCAGATAAAGTAATTAAATTCAACGGTAGCAACGCAGATGCTAAATCGAAAGAGATTTATGCAGCTTATTTAAAAAAACATAAAGGCACTGATATATTAACAGGTTCATTAACTGCAGATAAAAGAGCAGCTATTGTTGACTATTTTAGAGATGAAGCTACTATAATGGTGGCTACGGAAGCAGCAGCAGAAGGTATCAATTTACAGTTTTGTTCATTGGTTATCAACTTTGACTTGCCTTGGAATCCCCAACGTATTGAACAGCGTATTGGAAGATGCCACCGTTACGGTCAAAAATATGATGTAGTGGTTATTAATTTCTTAAATAAAGCTAATGCAGCCGACCAACGTGTTTATGAGTTATTAGACCAAAAATTCCGCCTATTTGATGGCGTTTTTGGGGCTTCTGATGAAGTTTTAGGAAGCATAGGTAATGGAGTAGATTTTGAAAAAAGAATCGCTACAATCTACCAGCAATGCCGTACTACCGAAGAAATACAAACAGCTTTTGATGATTTACAGCAAGAACTAAAACCTGATATTTCAGAAAAGGTACAGAAAACAAGAAAAGTACTTATTGAAAATTTTGATGAAGAAGTAAGAGAAAAACTCAAAACCAATCTATTTGAAAGTACCGAAAATCTGAACCGTTTTGAAGAACGCCTTTGGGATACTACAAAATTTTACTTAAACAGCTCCGCTCTATTTAATGATGAAAACTACACATTTACATTAAAGAAAAATCCATTCCCCAATGTAACTATTCATCAAGGACCTTATATGATATTAAAGCCCAAACAAGGGCAACGAAAATCGGATATTGATATACCTGATGATACCAATATTTATAGAGTTGGTCATAAGTTAGCCAAAGAAATTTTAGGGGCTTGTAAGCAACTCAATACGGCACCAAAGGAATTGACCTTCGATTATTCCAATACCCCAACTAAAGTAACCGCACTTGAAAAACACATAGGGCAATCGGGTTGGTTGCAGGTAAGTCATTTAGAAATTAATTCTTTTGAGTTTGAAGATTTTTTAATCACGGCTTGCATTACAGATAATGGAGAAACCATTAATAATGAAATAGCCCAACGTTTCTTTTCTATTCAAGCAAGTGAGGGTCAAAACATATATGCACCAGATGAAATTAAAAAAACTTTAGAAGAGGTTTTGTACAGCGAAACGCAAAGTGTTATTTCAGAAAATGCCAACCGTAACAAAGACTTTTTTGATACTGAAATGGATAAGCTCGACCAATGGGCAGATGATATGAAATTGAGTTTAGATAAAGAAATTAAAGACTTAGATGCAGAAATCAAACTCCGTAAATCAGAAGCTAAAAAAATGCTTAATCTGGAAGCGAAAGTAAAAGCACAGCGAGCTATCAAAGATTTAGAGAAGAAACGAAGCGAAAAACGCCAACACCTTTTTGAAGCTCAAGATACCATAGACGACCGCAAGGAAAACCTATTGGACGAGATTGAAAGACGTTTAAAACAAGAAATAAACAACACCGAATTATTCACTATTAAATGGAAAATGATTTAATATGAGAGAACACATAAACATTTACTGTGATGAAAGTTGCCATCTTCAAAACGATAAACAATCGGTTATGGTTTTGGGTGCTATTCATTGCCCAGCTTCAAAAAAGGATGAGATTTTTTTAAGAATAGATGAATTGAAAAGGAAATATGACCTCATACCTAAGCATAATAAACACCCGAAGGAGAATAGAACCTATTATGAGATAAAATGGAACAAGGTTTCTAAAAGTCAAATTGACTTCTATAGAGATGTGATAGATTATTTCTTTGATGATGACGATTTATCATTCCGTGTTTTAGTAGTTCCAGATAAGTCATTATTAGATTATGAAAAATATGGGCATACCCACGATACGTTTTATTATAAAATGTATTTCAGTATGCTAAAAGCCATACTACAACCCGAATTTGGTCATAATATTTATATTGACATTAAAGACACCCGTAGCAGGGAAAAAGTACATAAATTAGAAAATGTACTTAGGAATGATCGGTATGATTACAATAAGGAAATTATCAAAAAAGTACAACAAGTTCGTTCTCACGAAGTAGAATTAGTTCAATTAGCTGATTTATTAATTGGTGCAGTTTCTTATGTAAATAGAGGTTTAAACACAAGTGAAGCAAAGAATGAATTAATAGAAAGGATAAGACAAAGAACAAGGTATTCTTTATTGAAATCTACACTCATTAAAGAAAAAAAGTTCAATATTTTTATTTGGGAATCTTCTAAATACATCTCTACAATATGAGCGAAGTAATAGAACTCTCTTTCCCGGATTTAATATATTTTGAAGATTACAATGGTAATTTTCAAAATTACTTTCAGGCAGTATATCACATTTTTGAAAGTCATTTTATTAAAAGCCAACCAACTTATGATGGATTGTCTGTTTCAGCACCAAGACACCCACTTGTGGATGATAAACACCACAGAACGTTTTATCACATCACTCACGAAGGGGAAATAGAAAATGACAGAGAACCTGATTTTAGAAGAATGGAACGCATACGTTTTCCAAAATTTGTTATTGATTCTTGTCCACATTCAGAACTGCTTGTTTGGGAGAAAACCATTGGCAGAGACCAACGCATACACATCTTAAATGAAGAAGAACAATATCTGGTAGTTCTTACAAGACGTAAAACTTACCTAATGCTATGTACAGCATTTTACATAGAACATAGGCACACAGTAAATAAAAAATTGAAAGAATATGAAGAGTATAAAAAAACCAAAACCGCTTAGGGTTGCTAAACGGCTTCTAAACTCCTTTAACTCTTACAGTCCTAAGACTTGGTTACTGAGCTGGTGCAAAGGTACAACTATTTTTGAATACTTGTGCATAAGTCTATCATATTTCATTCAACACACTGATAATCAGCATAAAACGCATTTCACAATATGAGCAATAAAAAACAACTCCAAAAACTCGAACTAACCTAGATAGGCAAAGGCGAAGAACCTAAGCTTGAACCTCGCATACTCATAGAAAACCCAGAGTACAGCTATGGCGACCCCAATAGCCAAAATATGCTCATACACGGAGACAACCTCCTTGCTCTAAAAGCCCTCGAACAAGACTATGCAGGCAAAGTAAAGTGCATTTACATTGACCCACCATACAATACAGGAGCTGCGTTTGAACATTATGATGATAATATTGAACATTCCATTTGGCTTGATTTGATGAAGTGTAGGTTAATGCTTCTAAAGTCTTTACTTTCTAATGATGGTTTTATTTGTGTTCATATTGATGATAGTGAGGGTGACTATTTAAAGGTTTTAATGGATGAAGTTTTTGGTCGAAGTAATTACTTGACAACTTTTTATATTCGAGTAAGATATGCCGATAAAACACTTAAACAGGATATGGCATTTCATAAAGAAATTGAACAAGTTCACATTTATCGAAAAGCATATGGTGCAAAACCTAATTTGAATGAATCAGAATCTAACTTTGATAAATTCATTTATTATTTTGAAGAAAAATCAGAAGGTAGAGAAATTGAATTAGGCGGTAAGAAAGTAGTCATTTTTGAGAAAAATCAGTATAAAATCAAAAAAGGAGAAGGTTCAGAAAACGGAAGAAAGGAGATTTGGGCTACTGGTACTATTTTAGACGGCAATTCTTCAGGTAGATTTTTTCGTGATTATTTAACAGGTAGGTATGAGTCTGACGGTCTTGGTGTGGTTTATAAAGTTTATGGCATTGGAGATGATAAATTTGATTTTAGATACTTTACAGGCCCACAAAGAGAAGGTGCAACAAAGGGTAAATATTTTCAAGGCGTTCCTAATTCCCAATTAGAAAATCAAGATGAAACGAAAAAAAGTCCTATTAGTAATTTTTATGATTTAGCGGGCAGTTTTGGAAATTGTCGTCACGAAGGAGGTGTTGATTTTAGAAGTGGAAAAAAACCTGAAAAACTTCTACAAATTATTTTAACTCATTTCAGTAATGAAGATGACTTAGTTCTTGACAGTTTCTTAGGTAGTGGATCTACAGCAGCTACAGCATTTAAAATGAAAAGAAGATGGATAGGAATTGAGTTAGGAGAACAGGCTTATTCCCATTGCTTACCACGGCTTAAATCAATCCAAAATGGTAAAGATTTGACAGGAGTGACAACTGAATCTAACTGGCAAGGTGATGGCGGTTTTAAGTTTTACACTTTAGCCCCAAGTTTATTAAAGAAAGACAAGTTTGGTAATGAAATCATTAACCCAAGCTACAATGCAGATATGTTGGCAGCCGCTATGGCAAAGCAAGAGGGTTTTAAATACCAACCCCAAGAAAGCAGCTATTGGAAACAAGGGCAAAGTGCCGAGCAAGATTTTATTTTTACCACAACCCAATTTCTTACCGTAGAAGCCTTAGACAGCATCAAAGATGAAATGCAACCGGGAGAGACCTTGCTTATCTGTTGTAAGTCTTTCCAAAAAGAATGTAAAGGCAAATTTGGCAACATCACCATCAAAAAGATTCCATTAATGCTCTTAGGTAGATGCGAATATGGCAAAGAAGATTACAGCTTAAATATTATCAATATGCCTTTGGAGGATAGCAAAGAAGATGCAGAGGATAGTATGGAAGAAATAAGCGTACAAGCCATTAGAGATAAAAATAAGTCAGACGACAAAACCTCATTATTTTAAAAATAGGATATGAATACAATTGCCAATAATATAAAACAACGCTTATCACTTCGTGAACCGCTTCAAGATTCACTTGATATTGTGGCCCAACTTTGTCAAGAATTAGAATTGAAAAAGGAAGTAGATTTAGTAGAAGAATTAGAAAAGGTAAAAGCTCATTTTCCTACTTGTACCGATTTTGAAAGAGACTTTGTTTCCATTGCTTTTTCTATTGCTACAGGCGTAGGTAAAACCCGTTTGATGGGTGCTATTGTAGCTTATTTATATCTACAAAAAGGCGTTAAAAACTTTTTCATTTTAGCACCTAACTTGACCATTTATGACAAACTCATAGAAGATTTTGGAAATCCAGCATATCATAAATATGTGTTCAATGGCATTTCAGAATTTGTACATAATAGACCAGTAGTAATAACAGGCGATAATTATGCACAGCAAGGAGCATTGTTTTCTGATTCAGAAATACACATCAATATTTTCAACATTGCCAAGTTCAATTCCGATAATAGAGGTACAAAAAAAGGAGGCGTAAGTTTAGCCCCAAAAATCAAAAGATTATCCGAGTATTTAGGTCAATCGTATTGGGAATATTTATCAGGCTTAGAAGATTTAGTCATTTTAATGGATGAAGCACACCGTTATCACGCAGATGCTTCTAAAAATGCCATCAATGAGCTAAAACCCATTTTGGGGATAGAAATGTCTGCCACCCCATTTGATGAAAAAGGCAAGCAGTTCAAAAACATTGTGTTTGAATATTCTTTAGCTCAAGCCCTGTCAGATGGAAAGTATGTAAAGAACCCAGCAATTGCTACACGTAAGAATTTCCAAAAAGGCTCTTTATCCGATAGAGAGGTAGAAATCATCAAACTGGAAGATGCCATCAGCATACACCAAGACACCAAAAACGAATTGGAAATCTATTCCAAAAACAACGAAGTGAAATTAGTGAAGCCTTTTATTTTGGTGGTTTGTAAAGATATAGCCCACGCCAAAGAAATTCACGAACTCATCAATACAGATGGGTTTTATGATGGGCAATACAAAGGCAAAGTATTACAGATAGATTCAAGCACTAAAAAAGAAGAAAACATTGAGCAACAGTTTATTTCCTTAGAAAGTCCAGACAATGAAATAGAAATTGTTATTCACGTAAATATGCTTAAAGAGGGTTGGGATGTAACCAACCTATATACCATTGTGCCACTTCGTGCCGCCAATGCAGGTATTTTGGTAGAGCAAACCATTGGTAGAGGTTTAAGATTACCGTATGAGGGCAAACGTACAGGCGTAGATAAAATTGATAAATTAACAGTAGTTGCTCACGAAAACTTCAATGCCGTAATTGAAGCAGCCCAAGACCCAAATTCGATATTAAACAAAATGAGTTTTGTAGAAATAAGCGAAGAGGATTTATCTACCAAAACGGTTGTGGTTACTTCTCAGCCAGTAATGGAGCAAACCTTTGTAAAAGAGCAGGAGAAAATAAATGTAATTGTCAATCCACAAGACAAACAAAAGGCACAGAATAACCTTGATGCAAAAAAAGCAATTATCAACGTACTGCCTGATTTTGGTAGTTTACCCGAAGTAAGACGAGTCGAAGATTTAAGTAAAGAAGAAGTAAAGCGTAAAGTAATACGCCAAGTAGAAAAAAACTTATCTGAAGGGCAAGGTAATTTATTTGCAGCTCAAATTGTAGCAGAAGCCAAAGTGATATATGACACTATGGTTACAGAATACAAAAAGAACATCATTGAAATACCACGTATGGACTTGGTGCAAGGCGAAACCAGAGCCGAGTTCAAAACCTTTGATTTAGAGATTGCAGGATTCAATTTTCAAGCCTTAGAGCAAGAAATTATCCGAATGGGTTTAAAAGACAAATTGGTAGAAACCTTAAAAGCAAAATCGAGCGGTTCGTATGGCAATCCTATAAAACTCATCATTGCAGAATTAATTGATTACCCAGAGATTGACTATGATGAAAATGCAGACTTGTTATATCATTTAGCTACCCAAGCCTATGAAGCTATAAAAGCCAATATAAGCAATGAAGAAGAATTGCCTTCGGCAATCTTCCAATTCAAAGCTGCCATAGCTGAAAAGGTCTATAATCAAATGAAGACACACTTCGTGTTGCATTCTTCAGATTATATTGCTCCAAAAGTATTTCCTTTTATTCGTATAGAGCAATGGAGCTTTTCATCATTGGTAAATACAGGTTATAAAGACTATCGAGATATAGTAAGTCCTACTAATATGATTCCTAAATATGTATTCAGAGGTTTTGAAAAAGCTTGTCATTTTGAATACAAGTTTGATAGCAAAGCCGAACAAGATTTAGCTTTTGTATTAGAAAATGATGCGACAGTTATCAAGTGGTTAAGACCAGCACCTAACCAGTTCAGAATTTATTGGGATAATAATTCAAAAAGGTACGAACCAGACTTTATCGTAGAAACCGAAAGCACCATTTATATGCTTGAAGTAAAGCGTTCCGACCAAACCGAAGAAGAAACCGTATTAGCCAAAAAAGTTGCAGCAGTCCGCTTTTGTAAATATGCTTCCGAATATACGGCAGTCAATCAAGGTAAAGACTGGAAATACCTAATTCTTCCGCACAACGAAGTAAGTAGAACGGTAAGTATAGATTATTTGGCAACGAAGTTTAAAGGGTAGGTAATATGGCAAAAAGAAATCATTTAAGGTTATTAGGGGATAAGCAACTTAAAGAAGTAGGCTCAGTTAAATTTAACTATGGATTTCCTACTTCAAAAGATGAAGATGAGGATGTAATAACTCATAATTATACTCATATGGCTGAAAGTCTTCGTAGCTCAACAATAAGATATAATTCAGATTTAGTTTTTAAGTACGAGAACAGGAATAAGGAAATAGAAATTCCTGCGGATATTGACTACATAGAACTCCAATTTGTCGACCAATTTATAATAAAAGATTATTCTAATGAATATTATAAAACATTCGGTCTTGAAGCTTCTTCCTTTTCAAATTTTGGAAGAACTGGGCTATTTGCAATAATAGACCGTGATTTATTTAAATCTTTTTTGTCTAATGTTAAATCGTTTATTGAATATGGTTCAGGTATAAATCCAGAAGCTACTTTTTCAAAATACATAGTTTATATTAAAGCATTTAAACTATTAACATCAAGAGATATTATTAAATTTAGACTTGATGATATTGGCAGTATTATTCAATTAGAATTGTTTGAATTACCTCTCGATTTTGAATTACAGAGCAAGCTGACTAATAGTTTAATAGAATATTTAAGTAGTATTGGTGTTGAGAGTATATATAATGCCGAAAGCAACAAATTAGAGGTGCATAATGCATCTGTAGATGCTATTAAAACAGTAGCAAATAATTTTGATATAATACAAAGTATAACTTGCTCTCTCTCATCTGTTGTTTCACCTTCTGCGTTCAATGTCGTTTCAAGAGATTATGGTTTCACAATCGCCAATTCAGAAGAAAAATTACCATTAATAGGTGTAATAGACACAGGGATAAGTATGCAAACTCCCTTACAATCTATTACAATTCAAGATGAAACATTCACTCTAAACGGTAATCCTTTAATGGATGTAGCAGGTCGCAACAGAAATGGTCACGGTACAGCAGTTGCTGCATTAGCTGCTTTGGGTAGAATGAATCATCTAAACAAATTCTCAGGCACTGTTAATGCAGATGCAAAGCTTCTGTCTATTAAAATATCAGAAACAGGTAGTGGTTATTTATCTGAAGTTAATTTAATTAGGCTTCTTTATGAGGCCAAAGAAAAATACCCAGACCTTAACATTTTTGTATTAACAACTTGTTATTCTAAATTCAAGTCAACGAATGAGTCATTCTCTAATTACACCTACGAATTAGATAAATTCTCACACCGCACAAATTCATTAATTGTAATATGTACAGCAAATAATGATGCTTGCATAAATGAAAACACAGATTACGACTTGAAATATTTTAATTCTAATCATACTAATCTATGCACTCCTGCGGACAGTCTAAATAATTTAGTAGTTGGTGCAGCAGCAGAAAATTTAAACAATGATGTTTTCTATGGAATTTCTCCAGGAAGAGAGTATCCAACCTTATATAGTCGTAAAAGTCATATTGACCTTAAATCGTTATACCCCAAAAACAAATCAAATAAAAACTATTTCAAACCGGATGTAATTGAATGTGGTGGTGATGTTGGCTACTATAACTCTACAATTTTGGAATGGGAGGAGAATTCAGCAATGGAAGTGCTTTCAGCTCGTCCAGAATTTGGTTTTACCCGTGACACAGGCACAAGTTTGTCAGCTCCTTTAGTTGCAAACCTGGCAGCTAAATTGATAAAAGAATATCCTACTTTGCATATTCAAACTATTAAAGCATTAATTATAAATGGTGCATCTTTAAATACGGTTCGTTTCCCAAAGAATGTATCTCATTTGTTAAACGCAACCTCAGGTCACGGTTTTGTGGATTTAGAAAAAACTTTGTTTTCTGAAGATAGCAGTCCAACGCTAATATTGGAAGACACTATAAAAAATGAAGAAACTAAACTTTATCCAATAACATTTCCAGATTACTTAATAAATGAGTCAATTGGAAGAGTTAAAAGTATTATTAAAATTACAGGTACACTTAGCTTTAGTTTTGAGCCGATAAAAAATAATCAGCTCTCATACAACCCTGTTCACTTAGCTTTCGGCTTCTTTAAAAACCATACGGTAGACCAAATTAATTCAAAAAAGAAAGATAATGACTCGTCACTAAGGTCAAATATAAATTGGTCACAAAGTGGTAGACACGTTTCTAAACCTATTCCATATTCAAATAGTCAAAAAATGAATATAACAATAGATTTAGCACATTTGATTTCAGAGAATAAAACCCTAAACTTAGCAGTTCAGTGCAAACTTTCAGAACAAATTGTTGGTGGAATACCAGAAGATTATCCGTCAAGTTTTCCGTTCTCTTTAGTTATTAGATTTGAAGAAAACTTTAAAGAAAATAATGGTAGATTATATGATGAATTAATTGCCGTGAATCATATAGAAATTATTGAGCATATAGAATTAGAAGGAGATTTAGACTTAACAAATTAAGAAATCAATGCTTTTTTTTCAGCATCTATTAATACCTTCCAGATTGTAGTGTCTATCTTACTTGATAACTTAGTTTCTATATCACTTTGTGCAAACAAACTTCTTTTTATAGCAGTAATCAATGTCTTTTGAATACTATAGTAGGAAAGCCCTTTACTATCTTTTATTATTTTGTTCGCCCTTGTTTTATTATCAAATAAAAATTGTCCATTTTTCAGTGTTAGATTAACTAACTCTTTTATTTCATTTTCATTTGGCAATGAAAACTCAATGATATTATCAAATCTTCTCAGAAGTGCATCATCAAGCATTTCTTTTTGATTTGTAGCAGCAATTACAATACTACTTTGAGGTAGATAATCAAAAAGTTGAAGTATAGTATTCACAACTCTTTTCATTTCTCCGTGATCTTGACTGTAATCTCTTACTTTTCCAAGACTATCAAATTCATCCAAGAAAATAATGCAATCCTCAATAGCTGCCTTTTTAAATATCTTTGATAGATTTTTACTTGTTTCACCAAGCTTAGATGAGACTATTGCTCCAAGGTTGATTACAATCATCATTTTATCTAACTCACCAGCAAGCACATAAGACGCAAGAGTTTTCCCACAACCTGATGGGCCGTGCATTAAAACTTTATTTGCTACTGGTAAATCAAACCTCCGAAGTACTTCAATCTTATGGTGTTCTTCAACAAAATATTTCAACTCATCCTTTACAGTACTTTCAGCAACAATATTTTCAAGAGTATAGTCTGATGTAATCTTTTCAAGTATGAGTTCAGATATTTCCTTATCCTCAGTTCTTTGTAAGTATGAATCAGAGCCAACTTTGGTTAGTCCATTAGTTTTTTGATGTCTTAAAGAATCTTTGAGTATAGACTGTAATTGAATTGCAAAATTCAATTTTTTTGTTTTCTTTGAGTGTTCAATGAGTTCGTTCAATACAGACAATAGCCTTTCTTGGTCATTTTCAAGACCAGATTTTGCTATTTCTTTTATGTAATCGAATTGACTCATTGTTTAAAATTCTATACCACCAAGGTAACTATTTTTAACTTAATTTCAGTACCTTTGCACCCCTTTTTTAATAGGTGTAGCAGATACAAATTTATCAAGTCCCGCCCAAGCCAGCCACCGCACAAAACACGGCTTATGCACTCCCACCGCACAATGCCAACGCTTCAGTGCATACTATGGTACTGCCGCCATTTTTAAACTGTCATACTTTTTGTGTGGGCTGTTGCCAACGCTATACAGCACATTGCTTTTTTGTTTAAAGCATATCATTTTTAGTGGTATAAACTAAAAAAGCAAAGAGCTGTTGCCAACCCTCCACAGCCCAAACAAAAAGCCGCTACATTCCAACCACCACCACCATTTCGCTTATGCCAGTATTAAAAATGTCGGAAGCTATGTTACATAATGTGGCATTATAGTACAGCCTTTTTCCACGCTTATGCAAGCATCCAACCGCACAGTCTGTCCTATAATAACATTATGTAAAATAGCCAGTACCATAGCTGTCCTTATCAGTCCAGAGCCGTGTTTTTACCAACCGCACCCACCCAAAGAACCACAATTCCCCACCACCCTTTCAGCGGTCATAAAAAAAATAAACTATGTTGTTTAGTGTCGGCTTTAAGTAGGTACTATTCCGTTTCTCTACATAGCACCCACTACAGCCTAATAAGCCAGCAAGAGTAGTGCCTTCTCTCCATTCCACGATACCCACCGCACCATTCCATTACGCAATCCGTATGCTTACCCACCACACAAAAAACTTTGCAGAAATGTAAAGATTGCAAAGTTTGCAACCCTGCAAAAGCATACAGTATTGCTCCATTACATACCCAAGCAATCGTTCCATTCCGTTCAGTCACCACACTTGCCACACACCAGCCACCGCACAAATAAGGTATAGTTTATTTTTTTTCTGGAAGTGTTTACCCCATTGGAATTGAAATACAAAACAAGCATTTATCAATAAAAAGAGTAGTGAATAATATTATGTCAAAAGAATAAAAAAGGAAGCAAATATAGGTGGCTACAATTGGTCTGAAAAGGTCAAGCCCTACGGGTTTTGGAAAAAAATCTCCACCCGAAAAGGGTAGTATTTTTTCCCAAAAACCTTGTCAGTCCACTTTCCACCACCTGTTGAATGGCTTTCTTTTTTTTTCGTTTTTTTCTTTGTCAAAAAATTTTGTGAAGGGGATTTCGGAAGCCAACTAAAATCCTTGGAAAATGACAAAATTCACTCTCAAAACGTACAATCCAGCAGCTAAAACCGAACTGCCACATTTTCACATCCTATGTAAAGGAAAAAACAGCGGAAAACCACTTTCCGAACCTTGCCCGAATTGCTTTGTATTAACCGCCAAAAGCGAAGAAGAAAAGCAGTTTTTTTACTCGCTTTGTTTCGGATTATGGAAAGCAAAATCCTTTGAATATTTCTTAAAAGGTTCTGTTATTCCATTCATTACCATTGGCGATTGCAAACAAGCCATTCAAATAGGATTAGAACAGGCTAAAATCGATTTAAAAGGTTTCAACAAGTCAGTAAAAGCATTAGAAATTTTAGAGCAGCAGGAGAAAAAATACAAAGAAACTTTGCTTCTCATCAATGATGCAAAGAGAGCTATTTTTTACCGCTACATAAAAAGAAGGTAAAATACCTTTCCTATGGTTGACTTATGGTTTAGGTACATTTATTTAAACCATATTTCGCCATTATAGGAAAAAAGGTGCAAACGAAAAAAGCCCACTCAATTTGAGCAGGCTTTCCCGATTTTCCGAAATCATCTAATTCACTGATGAAGAATTAGAATATTTTAGCTACTTTCATTGCATTTCCTTGCGAAAATAAATAGTAGTTTGAGTTCACTTCCTGATAAAATTCTACCGCCAACACATTGACAACAGACACATCCGCAGAAATAGTAGGAGAACCCGGTAAAGTACTTACAACACTAATTAAACCAGTTGCAGCATTTACAGGCAAATAACCTGAATCTTGCACATCTGTTAAACCATTTGTTGTGCCGTCTTTTGGCTCATATACTCCAGTAGTACTATTATATTCAAAGTCAGACAAAACAGCAATAGCATTGATAATTTTGAAATGAGTAGCACCAGCAGGAATATACATTCTATCCAAAGGATTAAAAGAAGGAATATCCAAAGTTGAACTATCTCTTGCAGCAGTAGGAGTAATAGTGTAAGGAGCGTTAAAAGCACCATTGAAAGAAGTGAATTTGTTAAATTCAAACCCTTGTAAATACTGAGGAGCAACCGTTATCAAAATAGCTCTTTGCCCTCTTGCTTCTGAACCATCTTCCAGATTGATTTTTTTCATTATTGCGGTTACTCTTCCTGTAACTTGGCTATCGCCATTGTTACGGATTAAACCTGCAATACTTGTTCTTAGGGATTTTCCTGTTATTGCACTTCCGCCAAATTCGTTCATATTCTCACGAGTACGAACAAAGGCTGGATCTGATGCAATCTGTTCGGAAGATGGTCCGCCTTTTAACCCTGCAAAGTAACCATCATTACCTTTAATTTTGAAGTGTCTAACTTCTCCGAGTGTTCCGACATATTTTATATGTCCTTTCTGTCTTGCCATAATAATACGTATTTTATGTTAAAAATTTATTGTAAATTTACATCATAAATATCTGTATATCAATTACTTAAATAGTGAAATATGAAGCAATTAGATGTTAAATGTCAGACTACAATTAAAACCAACTATGAAATAGTAAAAGTTGTAGATGGTGATGGCATTATTGCAAAGAATTTAATCTCCAATAAAGAGGAAGAAATACGTTTTTATGGTATTGATGCACCAGAGTTAACACCTTGCAAGAAACTAAAGCAGGACGAAAGAGAAACCCATTTATCAGGTCGTTTTTTAATAGAGCTTGCCCACCAGTCTTATGAATTTTTAAGAAAGAAGGCAAAGATTGGAAAGCGGATTACATTAATTCAAGAAGTAGGCAACGAACAAGATCCATACGACAGAACTTTGGCTTATGTGGTATTGCCTAATGGCAACACCTTGAATGAAATAATGGTCAAGAACGGCTTTGCAAAGCCTTATGACAAACTTTATTGTTCCGAACTACCAAAGTATCAAGAACTCAATTTGAGAGCTAAAACAAGGAAAAAAGGATTATATTTGCTTGTAGATAGGTTCTAATATAACAAAGGCATTTTCTCTTATTTGCCACCAATTTTACAGATTTTGTTGCCTATTTGTTGCCCAATCTTCATAACTAATTGATTATCAAGTTAAGTTACTTTTTGTATTGGAAAGTGAGATTCCTTGTTGAAATAACAAAAGATTCCTCGTCGAAGCAAAAGAACTTCTCTGTTGGAATGACTTTGGTGAATTAGTGGCTGAGTGACCCGCTTTTTTGTAGCGGGGTGTATCGAAGCCAGGTTGAGATAGATCTTTTCAACATTCAGAAC
>Ga0307951_1000531_pt1 | contig 22041 bp, 19 predicted proteins | sample OrgLakmetagen374_FD_201842 | JGI IMG/M metagenome (GOLD analysis project Ga0307951, IMG submission 201842) | Saline water microbial communities from Organic Lake, Antarctica - #374 | ecosystem: Environmental > Aquatic > Non-marine Saline and Alkaline > Saline | place: Antarctica: Organic Lake... | reverse complement strand
AAGAAAGAGGAAGGGTGTGTGAGACTCTGTCGCGGATGGAGCTCAGAAAAACCAGGAGAAGGAAAGGAGAGACCGACAACAGCCATGCTCACCTTGCCGCTGTTGGCTGCAGCCAAGGCCTTAGCCTCCTTGGTCTTCTACGCTCGCAAGCAGGGTGGGAGGGGACGGGTGAGAGGGAGGAGACGAGGAACATGAACTGCTTGCCGCCAAGTATGGAGGCGTACAGAGAGACAAAACCACGAACCTGCTCCTTGGGCGCCATTTTGCCAAAGAAAGAAAGTTAATTAGGGGAGAGTTTGGGATTTTCCCGGAATTTCCCCCGGCACTTAAAACTTGATCGTTTTCGAAAGCAACAATAAGGAATTTGAGTAGTTCGAGCAGTTGCTGCGTCTCTGTTCTTCTCGTTTTCTCTCCTCGCTCTGATGAGATCAAGGGGAAAGTGCATGGGGCATGTGGACACAATATATGGACATAACGTAGGTGAAAGTTACTACACCCATTTATATACGGGAGTTCAGAGGCAAAACTTCATTGATACCGGTACAAGTCTGCCTAGTGCTTACTTATAAGGAAATTTTTAATAGGAAAATGAGTATGGCATGAATGAAATGAACGGCAATAGTTTTGGACACAAGGAGGAGAGGATAGGGCCCAAGTCCCTGATCAACAAACATGAGTTCCTGCGTGTTATCGAGCAGTCTCTGTACAACTTGGGCTATGATGCAGTGGCCAAGCAGCTGGAGGCAGACTCGGTAAAAGGAACCCTAGTTTATTGCGCATTGAACAGCAACAATTAACAAACACACACGCACACGCACACGTACACATGCACGCACACGTGGTGGCACTCCTACAAGTACATGCGCGTACACATGCACACATGTAATCTCGTGAAAGTAAGGCGTGTGCAGTGAGCAAGCGTACACATATCATGCGCAAACCGCGCTGCAGGGCGTCCAAATGCAGCCTCGTTGTGCGTCAGAGTTTCAGGAACGAATGCTCAAGGGTGACTGGCAGGGAGCGCTGAATCTGTTGCCCACACTGACCAGCGATGAGGACGTGTGTAAGAACGTCAGGTGAGGACTTGAGCAAGAAAAGGGAATTGTCTAAAAATATGGTTGTGTATGTATGTGCAACCTTATTAAATGAGTGAGGACATGAGCAATCGCAGCCTGACCATTCTTGCGGTTGTTCAAGCATGCTGTATGATCAATAACAGGTTAGATGGGGGGAAATTGATAATGAGGATGCGCGTTTGAGAGTGCGCATATATCAGGCTTATGATCTTGAACAGGAAGCCCAAGGTGGCCACACCTGAGGGTAAATGAAAGAGCATACAAAACCACTATCGAGAATCTGTGCATGAGGTGAGGATGTGGTCACATTAGCAAGCACCTTTGTACGCATGGGAACCCCAGTTTTAGAAGTAGATGTGTGCAAGGTGACCGTGAAAGGATGTGCACATGTGAACTTGTAGTGAATTTCAGGTAACATGTGTATAATGAGCGGATGTGTATGCTGACCAGAGGAGGGTCGCACATCCCTCTGTCGAGAGCCACGAACCATGATATGCTTGATATAATGACATGGCACGTCAGGTTGGAAGGAAACTTGTCAAGGATGAACGAGAGCCATTAGCAGGGCAAGGCAAGAATCTAGCTTTCAAGTATCTCGCACAGTCTGGTTTCCTGTGCTTGTGCATGATGATTGAGTTGCTCGTTGAGTGCATACGCATGCTCTCCTATTGTCATAGCCCAGAGTCTGCCGTGGCCAGGGTCCATCGTGCTTTCCGTATGCAAGGTCTGCCGCAAAGCCCAGACGTATCTCTGGCTTCAAACCGTCTGCTTTCTCCAGTATGCAGGTTGACAGCAAAAAAATGAGCTAATTTCAGAGTTTGTACGTATTGCTAAGCCCGGCCTTCTGTCGCCTTCTAGATTTTTAGCTGAGACAGGACCAGCAGTGTGTTGTGGAATGTGGTGGACCAGGCAGCGGGCCAAAGCAAAGCATGCACCAAATGTGTGGAACCTGGTGTAGCGGGGTTTAGCGGATGAGCAAGGGGTCATTGCTCACCTCACGGCCAATGCACACTATTGTTCTGCATGCTGCAATGAATCTAGTAGTCTACTGCACACCACCCGAATTGGCCGCCTTAGTAGGCGAACACCAGTGGTTGGGTCCCCGCACATCAAGAAGAAACAAGGGAAAACGCTCGCAGTGAAAACTGTACACCACGTTTGCACTTTCCAGCAAAACGATGTGGTAGGTCCAACATGAACATTTGCAAGCCTGGTTTGATGCATTAACCTGGTCCATGTGGGCGCGGACAGCAGTACTACAACCAGGCAGAATATGAGTACCGTACCTTTGGATTCAGTTTTGGACCCTGCAGGGTGACTGCGGTAAGCTTGAATAAATATTTGTATCCTCACTGCGGGGTTGTGTAGGGAGGGCAAATAATACTTTGAGGGGTGCGGGGTGGTGCAGGATCCAACACAATATCTCTGAAATTGGGGTGCGGGATGGATATATATATATATATATATATATATATAAACCCTAACCTAAAAACCTAAAAACCTAAACCCTAAACCCTAAACCCTAAACCCTAAACCCCCAAAAAAAAATATATATATATATACCGCCAAGGTACGGTAGTAAGACAGGGATGATAACAAGCTGGCCTTGTTGCCAGCCTAGCCCCTGTTTGCTTACACAGGGCGCACCTACCAAGATGCAAACCTCTCGACACAGCAGGAAAAGGGCAACATGAACAAGGTCAATGTCATAAGCTAATCCTTGTCGTAGACGCCTTTGTGGCACCTCTCTTTTTATAAAGCAGAGCGCCCTACAGGCGCACAAGGGGGGTGGCAGTAACCCTTTTACCTTAGCCTTCCCTCCAAAAAAAAGCACACCTAGGTGCACGTAGGATGTGAGGGGGGTCTGGGCAAAACCACGGGCGGCCTACAAACAGTGCTTTTGGCAGGCAAACTGGTTCCAGCTCAAAAATGTTCTTCCTAGCCTCTACTTCTGTTGCTGTGCCCTCTTCCAAATGCTGCACGCTCGACCAAACTTAATTTCCCTGTCCTTTGCCTTCTATATCCAGAGGGTATGCAGTAAAAGCTCTTCTGAAGAAGCGTGGGGGAAAATCGACTTCACTTGATTTTTTGTACACAAACCTCTGAAACCGGGACCACACTCGCCACGTAATGCAACAGCACCTGGAGCCCTAGCAGCAGGCCACTATGCTGGCTTTCAGGACCGCATGCCTGCGTTTTGCTCATGCATTCTGTCCTAGGAAGCCACATCTATGTGCCCTGTGTCCTGCCCTGTTGTCTGCATCATGAGTTTTAATACAATGCAGGTCACGATGGAAAAAAAGTAAACTCGCTTCTGCCCCAGGTTCATCATCCTAGAGCAAAAGTATCTCGAAGCTTTAGAGGCTGGCCAGGCTGAGTCTGCCCTAGCTTGCCTGCGCGCTGAGCTCGCCCCCCTAAACGTGCACCAGCCGCAGCTTCACCACTTGGCAGGTGCGTGCGTGTTTGCAGCTGTACTCGGCTTTTGTGTATGTGTGCCCGAGCTTACCTGCGCGCTGAGCTCGCCCTACTGAACGTGCACACGTGCACCAGCCGCGGCTGTACGGCTGTACCACCTGACAGGTGCGTGTGCATATACAGATGACTGCGTATGTGTGTATGCATGCTCCGGCATGCCTGTGCACGAGCACCAGCTGCTGTTGTAGCAAGTAGCTGTGTTTGTGTGGTTGTATGGATGAATTGTCGTCTATTATAGTTATTTCTTCATAGCTATGCTTAACCCCAACTCTAGGCAAGACCACGTGGATGCTGTGTCACCAATCGGTATGCGTGCATGGGAAATGTCGATGTACAAAAGCCATTTCTGCACTATTACTACTATCTATGCTCCCCTGACATTTCTATAGAAGTCAAGGAGCATACCATCTTTTGATTTTGATTCTTTTGACGTTCTCACACAATAAAAAGTTACCACGCACGCATTAGAGAAAACACTCCCTGCATTGCTGAAAGAAAAGGAGCCACTCTAATATCAATTGCAGTACAACTCATCCATCACAAAGTGGAAACAGATGATGGGGATAAGACAGGTCGCGGGCTTGGCCTGAAACCGCCTCCAGAGGAGAGTTGATAGCACATACCCATCTTTGCACAGGCGATGCCTTTTAACTTTCCAAATTGCACACATACACCATACACCACACGCCGTCCCCCTGCCCTCAATCGATAGGCACAACAGGCCTACTATTCACTCTACGCACACATCATAGTTCATAATGCTACACACACGCAGGCTCACTAACACGTGCCTTTACTTGTACCGCCTTTACCTACACACGCAGCATCGTACGCACGCAGCATCGTACACACGCAGCATTGTAAACGGCAAACACACACACAATTACATACACACAACAAACACAGGGCTGCTGCTGTGCCCTGCTGCCCACGACCTGGCTCAGCGCGTGGGGTGGCTAGGGGGAGGGGGTGGGGCGAGCCACAGAGCCAACGTCCTGGCCCGTGTTCAAGACGCAATGCAAGCACCAGGTAGGGACTGCCGCCTGTGTAAGGTGTTTTGTTCGCTTTGCTATTTATTTTCAAGTCGCTTCTAGGCTTGTGTCCTAGCCCGTGTTAAGACGCAATGCAAGCACCAGGTAGGGACTGCCGCCTGTGTAAGGGTTTTAGTTTTTAGTTTGCTCTGCTATTCATTTGCAAGTCGCTTCTAAGCTTGTGTCCTGGCCCGTGTTCAAGACACGATGCAAGCACCAGGTAGGGACTGCCGCCTGTGTGAGGTGTTTAGTTTGCTCTGCTATTTATTTGCAAGTCGCTTCTAAGCTTGTGTCCTGGCCTGTGTGCAAGACGCGATGCATGCACCAGTATGCACAGTGTATCGCTGTCTGTTCCTATGCATGAAAAACTGCTGATTTGAATTACTGTCAAAGCACAAGTCAGTTCAGAGCCAATATCCTGGTCTGCGTGCTGAATGCCAAACAGGCACATAGGCACACAGGTTATGATGACCACCTGTTAGTGTTTGTAGGCACATAGGCACACAGGTTATGATGACCACCTGTTAGTGTTTGTAGGCACATAGGCACACAGGTTATGATGACCACCTGTTAGTGTTTGTAGGCACATAGGCACACAGGTTATGATGACCACCTGTTAGTGTTTGTATACATGCACAGTAAAAGCGTGATTCTCGTTTTCTTGTAAGGGATTTAGTTACAGAGCCTTGATGTGAGCGTGCAAGCCACAGGCCAGCTTTACCCTGAGGGCTGCGTATTCAGCAGGGATGCTGCCAACAAACACCCGATGCACACAAGACACACAAGACACAAGACACACAACACCCGATACACCCGATACACACAAGACACTCAAGACACACACACAATACCCGATACACACAAGACACACACAACCTCCGATACACACAAGACACACACAACACCCGATACACACAAGACACACAACACTCGATACACACAAGACACACACAACACCTGATACACACAAGACACACACAACACCTGATACACACAAGACACACACACAACATTCGATACACACAAGATACACACAACACCCGATACACACAAGACACACACAACACCCGATACACACAAGACACACATGACACACAAGACACGCACAACACCCGATACACACAAGACACTCAAGACACACAAGGCACACCTCAACCAATCCTATGCACACCCATCAGCACATACATACACATACGTCTACACACATTGATCTAGGGGTGATGCTTCCCGGTGCTCGTTTGGAGGTCCTAATTGAGCAGGCTCTTATGGCACAGATCACACGCTGCCCCTTCCACAACGGAGCAGCGGAAGCAGGGCTGTCACTGCTGTCTGATTACAGAGCAGGGGCAGAGTCACTGCCGTCCAAGTGTGTGCAGGTGCGTGTGCATGCGTGTGAATGCGTATGCAGTGTGCGTGCGTACGTGCTGTGTGTGTTTGCATGAGCACGTGTGCATGTGCGTGTATGTGCGTGTGCAGATGTGTTAACTGCTGTTATTGGTGCGACCTTGTTCCTGTGAGCCCAGGCTGTCACCTATGTCCAACAAAAGAGCAGGGCAGAATTCCTGTGTCTCAGTCACTGTTTGCATTGTGTGTGAGCTGTGCATATTTTGGAATCAAGATTGTGCTGCTATGGGTGTGCAGCGCTTCTGCACCCTTGGCAAACGAATGCACATACTCCTCTCTGCCTACAAGTGCTTGCCTTCAGTCACAAAATATGGCTCCCTTCCCTTTTGTCATTTTAGTGGCCACTCAGATGCAAGCACATACGTCCTCGCTGTGCTCTAACACTTGCAGAATGCTACCTGCGTTACTTGGTCCTAGGCGCCCTTAACATTGCAAGTGTGGCACATGGCCATTTCTCAGCTGCCCAAAAATATACGCACGCACGCACACACACACACACACAATAACACAAAATACACACACAAGCGCACTCTCACACACAAGCGCACACAGACTCACACAGACACACGCATGCATGCATGATCCCCTGCAGATCTTAGACGCCCACAGTGATGAAGTGTGGCATGTTGCCTTCTCACACTCAGGCACCATGCTCGCTTCTGCCTCCAAGGTATCGACCACAGGCAGTTGTGTGTTTGTTGTGCAAAGTTTGGGTCGGTTGTCATGAAACAGACGTGTTGCGCTGCTGGTCAACTGGTCATAAGTAGATCTGCATGCATGTACTAGGTAGATCTGTATGCATGTACTAGGTAGATCTGTATGCATGTACTATTTTCATGAGCATAGCTCTTTGTTCACGCTGTGTGTACGCAGCAAGCACGTCGCTCAAATTACTACAGGTATACAGAACTTAACACGTGCGCTCATACTGCAAGCACACATCCATGCACATACTCACAGTATGCATTATACACACACACTCACACACACTTACACACACACATTCACAGGATAAGACTGTCATTTTATGGTCGGTATGCTCTCTCCCTCCCTCTTCTGGTCGATCCGGCCCCCACCCCCTCACACCCCAGCACCCTACGTCCAGAGACAAGCCCCCTTCTTCTTCTTCCTCCTTCCACCCCCCACCCACTTTCACACACACACCCTCTCCCTTCACCACCTATGCTCCTTCCAGCAGTGCTGCTGCTGCAGCTGCAGCTGCTCCTTGGGGAACTAGACTGCCTGGAAATCAGCATCATCATCAGCAGCAGCCCCCCTTAAGTAGTGGCGGCTGCTCGGTACCGTTCAAGCTTCTGCATGGGGAGGCGGTGCTGAAAGGGCACGAGCAGCCGGTGTGTGTGATGCGGTTGCTGTGAGCACATGCTTGTGCTCCCTCGTGCGTAAAGAATTACACACACAAATGCATGGCCAAGCAAACGCCTTGCATTTAATTGCCCTGGTACTTGGTGTGTTGTGTGTGTGTGTGTGTGTGTGTGTGTGATCTGCCCTTTTCATGTGTGAAAGGTGTCTGCCCTTTTCATGTGTGAAAGGTGTTCATGGTGGCCATCATAGATAAAAGCGCTGTCACTAAAACTGGCATGATAGCGTGCACATTGTTTGCAAATGATTACGCATAAACTGGCAGTACTTTACTGTGTTTGACCCCATCGAGTGCTTTCCTGGCTTGACTGAGTTAGTTTGTATGACTAGGACAATGAACAGTTTATTTTGGTGTTTGATTCGCGAGGGTGTCGGGCTGCCTTTCCTAAATCTAAAGAGGCAAATGCTTGGCTTTCATACTCCAAATGTGGCGCTTACTGTTCAATGCTGCGCAGTGTTTTCTGTCAAATCTGGACATTACTTTGAGGCTCTTTAAATATTTTATCACAAATGGTTGCGTGGGGCCCTTAATACCAGCTTCTACCGACCATCAGCAACCAAGAGGCAGTGCTGTGATATTGTACAGTGTCAAATTGTTGTGTAGGTGGCTTTCGTCACGTGGAGCCCTAATGATCAGCTGCTGCTGACCGTGAGCGACGAAGTGGTGCGATTGTGGAACATCTGCAGCGGACGCTTGCTTCATACATTCACGTGAGTGTTTATGTTTGTGTGAACTGGCTGGCGCTTGTGACAGGGAAAATGGACTCTTGTTTGTCCATGTGCAAATGTGTGAGTGGTGGGTTACTGGCGAGCTGATGAGATGTTGGTACCTCAAACCAGGGTACTGCCCTTTCAAAGCTCACAAATTTCCACGCAATGTAGAAAACACTAGAAATGTTGTTTACGAGTAATACAAGTTTGTCTACCTTTAGCCCTCTTTTCTAAATTCCTTCCCAACTGCAGTTCAAAATTCTGGAAAGTGCTTTCTACGTCTTGCAGTAATTATTCTTTTTAAACTCGTCATTATTATATATTTATATGTTGTTCCGGGCGGTACAAGCATGTGCTGGCGAAGTGACGCCATGAAATGCAGCACGGGTCTGTTTGAGCACTCTGATGAAGTTCAAACTTTCACACATTCCATTAAACTTAATGCTTTCTACCAAAAATAATCAGGCTAACACCCTGTTTATAAACACATTCACGCTTGCGAATACATGTCTTGACAAGCATGTGACCAAGTGATGGAGGTAAATGCCAACAGGATTGATGTACATAGCGTGTGTTGTGGTTGAGTGTACGTGTGGTAAAAGTACACAAGCCTCCCTGAGCAAGTTATACTTTTTGCTGTGTAGGCGCAAGTGCTATAAGCAAGGGTGCCGTGCAAACTTGCTGCACTTTTTCTTCTATTTCTTGCTGTACAGATGTACAGATGAAAATTAGTACAGAAGTACGTGATATGTGCTGGTGATGCTTACAATTTGTGCAGAAGCACGTGATATGTGCTGGTGATGCTTGCAATCTGTGCAGAAGCACGTGATGTGTGCTGGTGATGCTTACAGTCTGTGCAGAAGCACGTGATGTGTGCTGGTGATGCTTACGATTTGTGCAGAAGTACGTGATGTGTGCTGGTGATGCTTGCAATCTGTGCAGAAGCACGTGATATGTGCTGGTGATGCTTACAGTCTGTGCAGAAGTATGTGATGTGTGCTGGTGATGCTTGCAATCTGTGCAGAAGCACTTGATACAAGTCTATGCAGATGCAGTTGCACGTGGTTCGTCCTCAATGATACGGTTGTGCATGAATCAAGTATGTGCAGGTGCGGATATTGAGGAAGTGTGCAATTTGATGAAAGATCACCCAAACTGATTGTGACATGGCTCATGCTGTGGAAATGCAGGTGACGTTGAGAGAAGGGTTCTAATGATTGCAACTGTGTCAATGTTGTTTATACCTGTAAGAGAGAACCACTAGGATTACAATGATTGCAAAGGCTACACCACCACATATCGCTCGCGTAATTCTAGGAAGTCATCAGGCCATGATGCTGTCGTGCACAGGACACTCGCTGTATTATTGCATCACCTTATCTTGCATTGTCTGGCGTGAAAGGAGCGCCTGTGAGAAAAATTGATACCAAGGTTGTAGGTAACGAGGCCGCTTTTAGCATCAAGGTATTTGCACACACACAATGCATTTTGCGTTGTGCCGCGTGATTGCAGATGGCCATATAAAGCAGAAATGAAAACAGCATTTGAAAAAGGGCCATGAAAATTGCTCCCCACATGCATATGAGAAGCCAAGTTGGTATCGAATAAGACTCGTTCACCGCAGGAAAAATTGAATATGTCACAGGAAGATGCAGGCATGGCCTGAAGCCAGCCCCTCATGAGGGATGGTAGAGGTATTGGAGAGGACCTGTCTGATGTGGACAAGCTTAGCAGCGTCGTAGACAGGGCGCACTTGGAGGTTGAGGGCATGCGTCTTGATGAAAGGGAGCGACACTTTGACTTGTTGTGATGTTTTTTGCGTGGAGCGCACACGCGCACACATTTATGGTTTTGACCGGATAAGCAGTAGATTCCCGACCTTGTATTACTTATTTCCCAAGAGGAGGGTTTCACCAATTACTCCTCCCCTTGCAACTGTTGAGTGGGAGCAGACACTGACATGAATTAGCACCAAACAACATCACAGTTGCAGACGCTGCAGCCCCCCTCGCCTTTTACAGGTATTACAGATTAAGCCATCAGTCAAAAATTGCGATGGTAATGCTGTGTGTCCCCCTTGCGCTGCCCCCTCGCCTTTTGCACAGGTACCATAGAGAGGCCGTGTCTTGTTGCGCGTGGATGCCAGATAGCCAGCGCTTCCTCTCTGGCTCTGTGGACAAGACCATCATTATGTCAAACATAGAAGGTAGGTGCAAGGGTGGTATACCTTGATGTGCAGGCCTTGTGCAGCAGGTTCCTATCATTGTGTCGGATGCAGAGGGTGAGGACATCTTGGCACAGCACAGGTGCACTCGCTTGTTTTCAGCTCCGTTGTTTACACTACTTCATAGATATATGATGTGCGTGATATGTGCATCTGAGGATAATCTAGCACGCCTCTTTGATTACTAGAGGGCGAGCGTGCGGGAGCTGTGCGCACCTGTTTCACGTGTGTGTGTGTGTGTATGTGTGTGTGTATGTGTGTGTGTGCGTGTGTGTATATGTATGTATAAGTTTGTGTGTTTAAGCTCAAAGCTACATCACTGGCAGGATTGCATCGTGTGCAAGACCAATATATGGCAGTCACACAAAACGCGCGTTGTTACCTCAAGTAACATCAGGGTGTGCTCCACACATGCTTGTTTTTGTTATCGAAAGCATCAAGCCTCAACTGTGGAAGCAGTCGCACAGGACATGGAATTTACACAGCTTGCGCGTTGGTAAGGCAAACAGATTCACAACGTTCTCCACGCACTCTTGTGTGTATGCTCAGGCACGGAGCTGCAACGCTGGAAGCGATCATACCGTGTGCAGGACATGGCAGTCACGCATAACGGCGCGCTGCTCATCGTAGCGTGCAGCGACCGTCAGATACACATTTTAAGGTGTGGGGCAGAGAAAGCATGTTTTCGTGCGTGCACAACTCTGAGCACATGTTTTTGTGCTTTTTTTCTTCTGATGTGCTGACGCCCTTGACGTATATGGAGTGTGCTAGAAAACGCGCAAGTGCATGATGAGGGTCGCAGATTGCAGTGACTCTGAACCAAGTACATGCCTCTCAAGGTATGTGTGTGAGTTGTGTGTAGGAATAAATTGGCATACTGCAGCATATAAATGCATTCTTTCTTTTGTCTTACAGGCACAACTCACCCGTGCATTAATCATTCATTTCATATACAGGCTAGCAGACCTTACAGGCACAACTCACCTGTGCATTATTTATTGATTATTCATTTTGTGTACAGGCTAGCAGACGGGCGAGAAGTAACGCTCCAGGAAGAGGTGCCTATCACTTCCATCTCCTTGTCTCCAGACTCGTGCTTTTTGCTGACTGCTCTGCAGGTGAGTTTGCTTGTCACGATTATAAGGAGCTGCGAGGGCGTTTTGGTCACAGTGCATTTTGCAAAAAAACTCAAAAAACTCTGCAGTTTGTTAGGAGCCACCGTTGAAGCTTGCACAGAACTGTAAGCTTTCTGCTGAAGCTTGGACTGGCTGAACGTTTTCTGCTCAAGCTTGCACAGAACTGTACGTTTTCTGCTGAAGCTTGCACTGAACTGTCCGTTTTCTGTTGCAGCTCTGGCACCACTCGATAGTTTGTTAGGAGAGAGTGCTGAAGCTTGCACAGACCTGTGCGTTTTCTGTTGCAGCTCTGGCATCACTCAATAGTTTGTTAGGAGAGAGTGCTGAATCTTGCACAGACCTGTGCGTTTTCTGTTGCAGCTCTGGCATCACTCAAGAATCACTAAAGAAAACCCATGTTTTTTGCCCAACGAGGGACTTCTGTGACTTTAGAAGACGTGCTGCCTTTTTTTGAGTGCTTTCCTTTACCGACCACTCGCAAAACTCAAACGCAGAGCCATGTTTTGCGGCTCTGGCACTTGGGTGACCTAGCCAATCGGTGTGCGCCTGAAGCCTTGTCCAAAGCAAAGCAAGAGCTGGGCCTTGCATCAATCGCACAGGACCCGATGGACAACATGGTAAGTGCTGGTGAATACTAGTGGATCCAATTGGCGTGGATACTAGTGCATCCAATTGGCATGGATTGGGCGCCCTCAAGCCCTGCACAAGGTGAAGCGTCGCAGGTCTAGTCTGAAATGTGAAGACAAGGGTAAAAAGTAAAAAGCAAAGCTAGAGCAGGGTTCAAAAGCAGGCAGTGCAGCTATGCAGAGTGTGTTTGAGTGCATGAAGGGTTTCTGAGATGAGAGGGTACAAAGATCAAAAGGCAGTATAGCGGCTTAGAAGCCAAGAAGTGTGGAAATTGGAACAGGAAAGCATGAAATATTACTTGGGAAGCGGATCGGGAGGGAGAGGGTGTTGTAAAAGGCAACATGTTGGAAAAGATGGCTAGTGTGATGAATATTGTCAGTCACGTTGAGGAGGGTGAGCAGTGAGGTGAGGGAGGGTTGAGCGGACGGTGAAGGAAGAGGTCAGTCTGGTCCTTGAACTGATGAGGTGACTATAGACGTTTGAGGTGTCTAGCACACGCACACTGCACGCACACTGCACGCTGATCACTGGCATAGCTGTTTTGCCATCAGAGCCATAATGCCATCATGCTAAGCTACACATGCCAAACACACACACACACACACACACACGCAAGCCCCACAAGCTTAAAATAACAACTACAAACCCCTGCCACGCACACAGGTACCTAGTACGAGCGTAGCAGAATACCACGTTAGTGGTAGCTTGTTGGGTCAGCCTGGACGCTATGTGCTACGCTCAGCTTTTGGCGGTGCACGCTCCTCTTTTGTAGTGCATGGTTCGGAAGACTGCCAGGTACGCACGCAGGGTGGTTGACCCACCGTGAGTATTCGTGTCCCCGTTTGTACACAGCCTTCTTGGTGGTACAGTGGGTTGGATGTATGTGTGAGTACGTGCACAGGGCTGGCCAAAGCCGTACACGTGCACCGTATATGACCAAACGTATGTACAAATCCCTGCTAAATTACCGTGAATACTCCATTAACAAATATGTATGTGTGGTGCTGGCCAACCCAATAAACGTGCTATGTAGTCCTAGTGAAGCCCTTTCTATAAATGTTGCTTATAACTGTAAATATTCCTGGTCGAACTCTCAAAGTTGCATAAAGTGCATGTAAACAATGCCTGGTTAGCAAACTCTGCTGAGAGGCACACGCACAACTACATGCAGGCAATATGTAAGTAACCCAATTAAATAGCGTGCCTTGATCATTTTTCATGCACAGCAAACAATTACTTGTGATTTCTTTGCACTCTTTCCTTCTGCTTGGTTGGCTTTTGCAACTTGGCCAAAGCAAGCCATTCCCACAGGTATACTCCCACGCTCACACACATGTGCACATGTGCCTCAGGTGTTTCTCAGGTGTACCTGTGTACCTGCGGCACAGTACATGGATGGTCTAGATGGAAGACACGCACACACTGACATTACTCACACTCACACACACACACTCCCACTCACTGGCACGCACGCGTCCCAGGTGTACCTGTGGCACCGTGACAGTGCAGAGCTGCTGATCCAGCTAGAGGGTCACGGGGCCACGGTAAACGCATGCTCCTGGAACCCCACCAACCCGCACATGCTGGTGTCTGCATCGGACGACCGCACCATTCGTGTGTGGATGAGTGAGGCTTCACTGGGCTGCTGAGAGGGGCGATAAGGAGGGAGGCAATGTTGAGAGAGGCTGCAGTATTGAAACGGTGGCACACCGATTCTAGAGGAAGGGTTGCACCAAGAGGTGGAGAGAAAGGGAAGGGGCATGCTTCCTTCCCTCCTTTTGCTTTTTGTGTCCTCGCATCCTTTGTTCTGCTTGAGCTTGTGCTCCTGACTTATTGGCATATATTGCCTTTGTAGAATGCACACCAAGGAATGAGGATTTACATCAACGAGTGAGGGTCTTCACTTACTGTTTGCATTCTGATCAAAGTCCTCATACCTGCCAGTACGCTGTTTGAAAATGTTGCCAGCCCTCTTGACTACGCGCGAACCCCCTGCACAAGTGATGAGGGCTGGAATGCAGCACAACAGTACAACGTTTGTAACGCTGGCTTTTGATCTGCCCCTTATGCCTTTCAATGGTTGGTAGCGGCAGGGTTTAGCGGCAGGGAATTTGCCCGAATTAAAACCTTTCACACTTCTTTGTGGGTTTTGAAGATGAACACATGTCCAGCAATGCATTAATAGATGGGAGGGCGTGCATTAATAATAATGAGGAAGGACAGCAGGTGCTTAACAATTTTCGTGTTCAATTCATGCGATGGTAGGTAGTGCTCATCTGCACTCATGCTTTCGTTATAACATAGATTGTTGCATGGTCAGTGCGTGATGTCTCTAAAGACGGTTTTCAACGGACTCAACGGCTTACACAAAAAAGTGCGTCTCATCTGTGTGCAGCCAACAAAATATATTGTGACGAAAAACATGGACTGACGGAGGGAGCTTGTTTGAAGAGTTCACGCAAAATAATTAAAGAACAAACAATCTACTTGTGTAACGATACATGTATTCTGGAAATGATCTGATGATATCCGATCCGGTATCCGTTTTTCCGAAGCTCAGTCCTTTCGGCTGAAATTTGTCTGAAACAATCTTCAATATAAAAATATACGCAGCACATACGCGAGCCACAGCAAATGTTCCTTACATATTATGAAAGTGTATGGACACAGTTGTCCACGTAGTTAAGCTCTTGTTCATGTGCAAGAATGGGATCTCAAAGGCTTGTAAGCGCTCCTTCATGACGTGCAAGGATGGCCGCACATTGGCTTATTTTGCAACTGGGGCAAAAAGTCCTTTGTTGGAAGCTCAGACTATTGTACACATGCATGGGTGGCCCAGCTCTTGTCTAGAGGCTGCGATAATGAGTGCAGCGGCAGAGGTGCGTGTACATGTGCTTTATGGGTGAACGCAGTATTTTGTATGTGCGGGCATCATCATATCATCAAAATTGTTTGCGAAGCACGTGTCCGGAAACCTGCGTGAATGCAGCATGGTACATGTGCAGCACAGTAATAAGCAAGCGAGATGTGCACGCAATGAAAAGTAACAGGGATTATCGCATACATGCTCTAATGCTGTGACAAGTACGCATCCCTGCAGGATGCTGGATGCAGGCTAGTGTGTCCAGACAGGCCTGGCATCGGGGGCAGCAGCATTCATCCAGGCCTCAGCTTTACGTGTGCATGATACATAGGGGCATCGTAGATCGTAGAGCATTGCTTGTTGGTCGCATGTTGGGACCACTGCTTGTTGGTTGCGTATTGGCATCTTGCGACATGTTGAATTCATTGCTTGCCATTGCTAGCAGTCCAAAATATTTAGCAATACACAAGTGCCACTCTCAAAAACGTCGAACACTCATTATATTATGTGCACAAGAGCGTGGCCTCTGACGTTGGAGAGCTGTTGGACCATCTTGGTGTGCAGAGAGGGGCGATCATGATGGGAACTTCAGGTGCACAAAGAACCTCAAGCTTTGAAGACAGGGTGGAACCCTGAGGAAAAGAGCAGGGTTACAGGCCCTGACACACCCGCTTTAGTTCACCATTGCTCCGGAAAATGCTAGCAGCAGTAGTATGTAGCAGTACACTAGCACTGAAATATTGGTGCAGCTGGCGGAATTGTACGCTGCGCAACCCTTAATATTAAAAAGGTGGTAGCTTGCTTGGCACAATGCATCATTGCAGGGCATGCGTATACCGCTTATTTGACATTTCATTCTCCACGCTTTGCTGTCTTCACACTTGTGGTTTGAGCAGGTGGGGGACCGTACGCGTGTGCATGTGCAGCACTTCTAGGGCCACGTGTGTCGGCTCTCGCCCTGGTAGCCAGGTGAAGTGGTAGTCAAGGTGACATGGAGCACACGAAACATCAAATTCGAGCAAATGAAAACATCAAAGCTGGTTACATAAAAGTAAGCACCTGCCCGCTTGCTCCCACGACCAGATGTCGGTGAACAGGTCTGTGGTTAGATGAATGGGCAAGGCATCCTAAACAAATGCTTTTGTGCAGTTGTTTGGTAAGGGCTGGGACTACGCTTCTTGTGCTGAACGAGCATGAGTCAAAGTTTTGGCCGTGTCATCCGATATGCTCATACAGCTCATGCTCATGCTCAGCTCAGCACAGCTCATGCTCGTGCTCAGCTCAGCTCATGCTCATGCTCATGCTCATGCTCATACAGCTCATGCTCATACAGCTCATGCTCATACAGCATGCACAATGATGCTTGGAAATGCAAGCCTCGGCAGGCTGGCAGATAGATGGGATAGGTGGATTTGAATGTGTGCACGGGTGTGGGTGTGATTGGTTCTGTGAATGTTTGTGCTTAACTTCCTCGTAACTAAACCTCAGAGATATGTGTGAATCCAGCTCATTCACCCAAGCATATCTAGATAGGTAAGCAGGCAAGCAACAAGCGTAGCGGTAAACCACAGGATCAAGCGAAGCGTCCTTTTTCTTTACAGAGTATACAGAAATTACAGAGTAAGCCATCAGTCAAAACGTGCGACTGCTCGGAGGCCTTTTTCTTTCCTACCGGTATTTACATTTGCTGTGCACATGTGTCTTGTTCAATCACAGTATGACTCATACGTCTGGCCCAGAAGCGGGAGCCCTAATGCAAGGCATGGATGTGTTTAACCGCGTGGGCTACAACCTTATTGCCACAGTTCCCTGGGTATGTATGCTTACTTGGAGTGCCCATGTGCTTGTGCCGTGTCTTGGGAATATGCCATGTTCCACGTGAATTTATTCACGTGGCACATGGCATATTCTCACTGTGTGTCTAGATGTGTTTTATATATGTATACACAGAAGGTGAAGAAAGATGGACAACGCAAAGTATGGAGGTTAGAGTTTAGGCTGGTGATAAAGCATCCTGCGGCACGCTATTAAAAAATCAGCTATTGCAATGCAATATAGATGAACGATATTCAGATCTGGTGTTGAGAGCGCAATTTCACAGCGAGCTGCTTAGTATATGCAGCATGCAGTATTCCTGCTACTGCTCAACTTCTTGGAGTGGTAAGGACATAGCCTTGTGAGTTTTTGACTGAAGTCTACGTCGAGTGTTTGCTGCTTAGGAGTGATGAGCAAAGCGTATAGCCAAGGTGAAGCCGAGCATGAATGAATGAGTGTGTTTTAATGTTTCATTTGTCCTTCCCCAGCACAAAATTAAGGAGGCAGTCGCAGAGGGCCACTCCTCAATAGGCTTGTTTAAAAGCGTGTCATCAACTTTCAATGGGATCTGGTAGCTGCCTTGATAGCAAAGTGGCCCATGGTCACACCAAAATTCTTCAGGATTCTTAGCGGTCTAAAACCTGCCTGGTACTAATTTGTCGCCCGGCAGCAACGTCTCTGTTTCCATAGTCCATGCTTGGGGTGAAATCGCTGCTTGCTTGTAGTCTTATTCTTATGTTGTTTTCTTATCCGCCCTCACTCAAACCAACTCCCTTTACCCCCTACTTATGCAGGTGTGCCGTTGGGCCGTCATGGCTTCAGCTGCAGCCGTTAACTTGTTTGTCTTGCCTGCGATGGAAGGTGACTTTCAAACAGGGTTGGCCAGAATTATTTGTATGCTTGGAAGTGTACGTGTAACGGTTTAAATATTTCAACGGTTCCATCACCCAGGCAGGGTTTACGCGGTTCCAGGGTTTAGGTGACCAACGGTGTGTTTAAAATATCTATGGTCTGGTCAACCTTGTCTTTTGGGGGGGGGTAGGGATAGGCTGTTTACAAAGGCTGACATTGCCCTTCAATAGTCCCATGTCGTAAGCGCCTAAGGTTGTGAAACGCACACCGCAAACTTACCACCCTGTTCATACATGTAGCATACGCTAATGACTAAACCATGTACTCCGCAGCAACAAAGGTTATGCTCAACTGCTTTGTCCCACTTTGCTAATATATATTATATATCATGTCTATAAATTTGCTGCTGCTAATTTATTTTTGGCAGGGCTCTTTGGACGCGTTGCCCCTGCTCAGGAAACTGCGGACTCTCCAACTCAGCTGCAACCTCCTCCATCCTACTTTTACAATGCTATGGGCAGGCTGGGTCTTGGGCTCTCCAGCCGGGATTGGAAGTAAGAACAGACAGGGCTGCCGTCGGGAGTTGGAGGCAACTGAATTCAATGGGCTCCCTCTTTTCTTTAGTTGCTTGTTTGTGGTAAAAGAAGCCCATGTCAGAAAAAAGGAAAAGAAAGCACATTCAGACAGGAAAGCCTATCCTTACATTGAATGAATAGGTGGAGGCACTCTGCGTGCTGGAAAAACTCCCAACAAGGAAAGTTTTGCTTGGGGTGTTAGCACCTCTTGCGTTCAGTAAACCAGACAATCTTCCTTTTTGTATTACTGCATGGACAATCACAGGATAAGTAAGCCTTTCCTTATATCTACTTTCAATCCCTGTCGGCCCTTTGCTACACAGGTCTCTGGCAGCAAATACTGGGGCTGTTGCTCCATTCATGGCGGGTGAGTACTGTGCTTGCGTTTAATGATAGACTCAGGTCCAATTTAAGATGACACACACAAACACTCACACACAAACACACATACACACACATACACACACACGCTCACGCACGTGCACACACACACACACACACACACACACACACAAACAAACACACACACACACATACTCACAAACACACAAACACACACACACACTTACACACACACACACACACACACACACACACACGTGTACATGAAGGCCGGTCTTGTGTGTGTCATTGCAACCAGCTTCAACAAAAGTTCCACAGGCTTCCATGTTCTCAGCTGAGCCTTCTGTGCATTGCCAACGGAATATGTGGATAGAAAACCGGGCATGTGTACCAGGTACCAGGGCAAAACAAGACACGATGCAGGCAGTGGAATTACTCCCCACGACAAAGGAGGAGAAAGAGGCATTTGGTACCCTTAATCTCCTTCACAACAGAAAAGAACTAGGTAGAAACAGTTTTGCCAACTTTCTTGCCCCACCTTGCAGTGCTACGAGACACCCTAGGAAGGGGACACCATGGTGGACTGGGCCTCTGGCAGGTCAGCTGTAGGTTTCTTTCTAACAGAGGCAGATCATAAGAAGAAAGAATAATGACCTGGCTGGATCAAGGTACTGGGCAGCAGTAACCCTAGCCCACACACGCTAGAGTCATGGTGTAGCTAAAAGAAGGAAGGCTGTGAGTGCTTGCCTCAGCCCACACACGCTAGAGCCATGGTGCAAGGAATATGAATGCTGGAGTCCTACGGCTGGGGCGGAAACGTGCAGTATTAAAGCAGCGTGTCTGATCATTATTGTTTGTGTAACATGTGCTGTGTGACATATGTTACCGCAGGACATGCAGCTGACCTGCGCACCGTGGAACGGTTTTCATCTGTCGGACATCAGAGTACCCACGGCTATTTTTCAGGTGCACTAGCGCATGTGTACACCCTTGTGGAAAAGGGTACACTTACCAAGAGTACCAAACTTCCGTTTGTTCATGTCCTTTAGAAATTGGGTACACATGCTAAGAGTACCAAACTTGCGTTTGTTGATGTTCTTTAGAAATTGGGTACACATGCTAAGAGTACCAAACTTCCGTTTGTTGATGTTCTTTAGAATTTGGGTACACATGCTAAGAGTACCAAACTTGCGTTTGTTGATGTTCTTTAGAAATTGGGTACACATGCTAAGAGTACCAAACTTCCGTTTGTTGATGTTCTTTAGAATTTGGGTACACATGCTAAGAGTACCAAACTTGCGTTTGTTGATGTTCTTTAGAAATTGGGTACACATGCTAAGTGTACCAAACTTCCGTTTGTTGATGTTCTTTATAACTGGTACAAGTGTACCATAAAGGGTGACAACAAACCTACACTCAGGTGGTCCAACATACAGTGCGGCAGCTCAACAAACTTTCTTAGTTTTCTGGCCAGCCAATAAAAATATAAATCAGGGCTGGATTTGCTGCCAATGCAAGATTGTGTCTGCTGTGGTCAATCATGCTTGCACGTATGACACCTATGATTTGCTGCAATTTACATGTTGTCTGTTACACCCATCCATCATCTACTGCACACATCCTGTACACTGAGCATACGCTCCTGTACACACATCCTGTACACACATCCTGTACGCTGTACACGCATCCTATACACGCATCCTGCACACTGTACACACATCCTATACACACATCCTGTACACACCTCCTGTGCACACATGCTGCACACACCTCCTGTGCACTGTACACACATCCTGTACACACATCCTGTACGCTGTACACACGCTCCTGTACGCTGCACACACATCCTGTACACTGTACACACATTCTATACACACATCCTGCACACTGCACACACATCCTGTACACACCTCCTGTGCATACATCCTGTACACACCTGTGCACTGTACACACTCCTGTACACACATCTTGTACGCTGTACACACGCTCCTGTACGCTGCACACACATCCTGTACACTGTACGCTGTACACACGATCCTGAACACACGCTAGGGGAGTGAAGACACCTGCGTGACACTAGCCATGGCTTCTTGGCTCAAGCATCATATCCCAGGAGCTTCAAAGGCAGGGGGGCCAGAGGGAGAGCTCCCAACACTAGACCATCATAAAAGGAGTGCGGCAGGATTACATGTCTATGATCGGGAGGGGCACGTGTCTTTGGTCCTGGATCGGCTGCCTGAAATACTGCAGGTGATTCTTAAGCTGCGTGCCAACGACTGAATTGATACACCATGAAATGTTCTATACTTAAGTAGCCAAATCAGAAAAAAGAAAAAACTACGCAGGCATTAAAAAATACTCCCCGCATTTATTAAAGAAAGGAGTGTACCAAAAGAACAAGAAAAAGATCAATAGGGATCAGGAGGGTTGCAGGCTTGACTTGAAACAGTTCCATTGAGCCTATTGAAACGTGCATCTGAGTACTCCATTGCTGAATTTTTCATAGTTTTTCATTGCTGAATTGTTCTTGTATTCATTTTGGCAAGCCCCCAATTGCTCCTGCTTTTTGTAATGCAAATATTCCATATCCGCCTCCACAACAATAGCAACATTATCAGCAACAGCGGCCAAGACAGATCAAACAAAACATGCCATCGTCATATTTCGGCACTTTTGTGAAGAATATGCTTTAATGCCATAGCGTCACCTAGTGGGATTCATGGTCCAGGCTGATCTCAAATATCAGCCTCTCATCAAGTGCTTGCTGGACTGCTGAACTGCCAAGCTAAAGATTCGAATGGGTGTTTATGATATGTACGAGCTATTCAAACTGGGCGTGCAATTACTATGCAGGAAATCTGCTGCAGAGTTGAAGTATAGGATGAGAGGTGTTTAGAGAGATGCTGAGCTGGTGGATCCTAATGCACAACAACAAACTGCACACATATCTGTCTAATGTTACCATCCATTTTCTAGTATGGAACGTTTGCCGACTATTGTGCCACGTTATCTTCAATTTGTTCTATCTAAACATGTCATGCACATTGTCAAAAGGTTTTGCTTGCGTGCACATACTTTGGAAGTGGAAGCAGCAGCGTGGCTTGAAATCTCTATATTGCCTAGACCATCGGGTTAGTGAGCTGAGGAAACTTTCTACTTTTTGTTTACACCTTTTTTGAGGACTTTTCAGCCCGACCCTTTTTGCTGCAACAGGTCAACAGCTTGTTATTTATCATTTCCATTCTCGCTCGCCTGCTTGTTATTTATCATTTCCATTCTCGCCTCCAACCCCCCACATTGCTGCCCTTTTCAGACAGCTCATTACAAAAGTGAACGTCCCCAGGTAATGGAAAGAGGCAAAGCTCGCTCCTATACATAAGAAGCGGCAAGTAACGATCCCAGGGAACTATAGAATGATTGCAGTGAGTGGGATACAATGGTTACAATGGTTACAATGGGGGGTGACCTTCAGCCAGGTAGTTTGGCTGATCAGCTGCTGACTGGTCTCGGCCAGCCACAAATAAATCCAT